>Ga0160435_1000665_pt1 | contig 9926 bp, 9 predicted proteins | sample HID1973K_E0MG_FD_108213 | JGI IMG/M metagenome (GOLD analysis project Ga0160435, IMG submission 108213) | Enriched mosquito-associated microbial communities from UW Madison campus, WI, USA - HID1973K_E0 MG | ecosystem: Host-associated > Arthropoda: Insects > Digestive system > Unclassified ... | reverse complement strand
TGACCTGCGTGGACGGCGAGGCTCGCGAAGCCGCGGGCGGAGGATCGTGCGCTCATGCGAGGCTCCCGGTGGTCTCGGAATCGGTGGTGACGGCGAATCCGCGTTCGCGCATCCAGTCGTCGTCGTAGATCTTGCTCAGGTAGCCGCGACCGTGATCGGGCAGCAGCACCACGACGACCGCGTCGGCGGGCAGGTCGCGGGCCACCCGCAGCGCCGCGACGACGGCCATGCCGGACGAGCCGCCGACGAGCAGTCCCTCCTCGCGGGCCAGGCGACGGGTCATCGCGAACGATTCCGCGTCCCCGACGCGCTCGTAGCCGTCGACGACCGTGGGGTCGAAGGTGGCGGGCATGAAGTCCTCGCCCACGCCCTCGACGAGGTATCCGTGGATGTCTCCGCCGGAGTAGATCGAGCCCTCCGGGTCGGCGCCGACGACGACGACTTCACCGTCGGTGGCTTCCTTGAGGAAGCGCCCTGTGCCGCTGATGGTGCCGCCGGTTCCGACGCCGGCGACGAAGTGCGTCACCTGGCCTTCGGTGTCGCGCCAGATCTCGGGGCCGGTGGTCTCGTAGTGACCGCGCGGGCCGTTGAGGTTGGCGAACTGGTTGGGCTTGAACGCCCCCGGGAGCTCGGCCGCCAGGCGGTCGGAGACGCTGTAGTACGAGTCGGGGTGCTCCGGCGGGACGCTCGTCGGGGTCATGACGACCTCGGCGCCGTACGCCTTCAGCACGGCGACCTTCTCGCCCGCGAACTTGTCGGGGACGACGAAGATCATGCGGTAGCCGCGCTGCTGAGCCAGGAGCGCGAGGCCGACACCGGTGTTGCCGCTCGTGGGTTCGACGATGGTGCCGCCGGGCTGGAGCAGTCCGTCGCGCTCAGCGGCGTCGATGATGTTCCGCGCGATGCGGTCCTTCGCCGAGCTGCCCGGGTTGAAGTACTCCACCTTAGCGAGGACGGTGGCAGCGATGCCCTCGGTGACGGAGTTCAGACGGACGAGGGGGGTGTTGCCGACGAGATCGGCGATGTGACTGGCGTAACGCACGTGTTTTCTTCCTGACAGGGTGCCGCGCATGCAGAGGCGCGGAGGTCGTTGGGTCGCGGAGGAGGCGCCGGGGAACGGCGCTCAGCGACAACAACAACGACCGGTCAGCACACCGCCAGCGTACCCGAGGACGCCCACCACCGTCGATCCCGTCATCGGACGAGGGCGGCGGATCTCTGCGGGACGAGGGGGAACACCTGCTCGGCGATGCGCTCGAGCTCTTCCTTCAGCGGCGACGACTGGATCAGCAGCAGGGTGATCCCGGCATCCGCGTACTGGTGGATCCGCTCCGCGACCTGCTCGGCCGTTCCGACGAGGTTCGGCCGCAGGCCGCGGGTTCCGACGGAGTACTCGCGCTTCGTGAGCTCGAGTGAGAGCTTCGAGTTCCGCTGGAACTCCTCGAACGAGGCGTACCCCGGGGAGTTCGGGTCGACGGTGGTGACGCGCTCGAGCTCGCGCTGCGCTTCGGCCTCGGTGTCGCGGACGATGACGTACGCCGGCATCCCGATCTCACGGATGCCGCGACCGTGGATGCGCTGCGACCGCTCATTGATGTCGGCGACGTTCGCGCTCACCTCGTCGAGCGTTCCGCCGTGCATGACGTAAGCGTCCGAGAACCGGGCGATCGATTCCTTGCCGGCCTCGCTCTCGCCGCCGGCGAAGATCACCGGCGGCGACGAGGGCTTCGGCTCGACGATCGTCCCCTCGAGCTGGTAGTAGTCGCCGTCGTAGTCGAACGGCGTGCGCTCCCAGAGCCCGCGCAGCACCTGCACGAACTCCTCCGCCTGCACGTAGCGGGCATCGTGGGTCGTGAACCGGCCGCCGAACTGCTTCGCCTCCTCGGCCCACCATGCGGCGACCACGTTCAGCGCGATCCGTCCTGGGGCGATCGAGTCGAGAGTCGACACGGTCTTGGCGAGGACGGCCGGCAGGTGGAAGCCGGGACGGACGGCCGTCATGACGCGCAGGTGGTCGGTGACGGCGAGGATCGCGGACGAGAGCGACCATGCCTCGAGGCTCGGAGCCTCGAGGCCCTTGCGGTCGTTGAGGTACAGCTCCGGCACGAGGGTCGTGTGGAACCCGAGCCGGTCGGCGGTGACGGAGATGTCGCGGATGGACTGCCAGGTCGCCGCCATCCCCTCCTCGTCGGTGACGTTGCGCAGGAAGCCGCCGTAGACGGGCGTCCAGTAGCCGAGGTCGATGCTCATGTGCCGCCTCCTCAGGCGTGGGGGTCGGATGCCGCCAGCGCCTGAGCGATGTCGGCGATGATGTCGGCGGGGTCCTCGAGTCCGATGGAGAGTCGGATGGTGGTTCGGGAGATGCCGGCTTCGGCCAGCTGCGTGTCGTCGAGGTGGCTGTGGGTCATGGATGCCGGATGCGCGACGAGGCTGCGCGCGTCGCCGATGTTGGCGACGAGTTTGACGAGGCGGAGACCGTCGACGAAGCGGTGCACGCGCGACCGATCGGCGTCGGTGTCTCCCGACGGCTCGAGGTCGAACGCGAAGACGGCGGGGGCCCCGCGCGGGAGGTAGCGGGCCGCGGCATCCGCCCACGGACTCGACCTGAGCCCCGGGTGGTGCACGGCGCGCACCGACGGGTGTTCGGCGAGGAACTCGGCGACGGCCAGCGCGGATGCCGTGTGACGGGCGATCCGCAGGTCGAGCGTCTCGAGCCCCTGAAGGAGCTGGAAGGAGTTGAACGGTGAGAGCGACGGGCCGAGGTCGTGGACGTACTTCGTCTTCAGGAGCGCGGCGAACGCCTGCCCGGCCGGGCCGAAGCGTTCCCACAGCACGACGTCGCCGACCCGCGCGTACGGCTGGGTCAGCTGCGGCCAGCGCGCCGGCTCGGCGCCGAAGTCGAAGGACCCGATGTCGACGACGACGCCGCCCATCGACGTGCCGTGGCCGCCGAGGTACTTCGTCGCCGAGTGCACGACGAGATCGGCGCCGTGCTCGCCCGGCCGCTGCAGGTAGGGCGTCGCGACCGTGTTGTCGACCACGAGCGGCACACCGGCGGCGTGGGCGATGTCGGCGACCGCGCGGACGTCGAGCACCTGGGCGGTCGGGTTCGTCACTGACTCGGCGAACAGCGCACGTGTCGTCGGGCGGATCGCGGCCTGCCATGCGTCGAGGTCGTCCTGATCGACGAAATCGACCTCGATGCCCCAATCGGCGAACGTGTCCTGCAGCAGGTCGACGGTTCCGCCGTACAGCTGCCGCGCCGCGACGATGTGCTCGCCCGACTTGGCCAGCGCCAGCAGCGTGATCGCGACCGCCGCTTGGCCCGATGCGACTGCGACGGCGGCGCGGCCGCCCTCCAGCGCGGCGACCCGCTCCTCGAAGACGAGCTGCGTGGGGTTCCCCGCCCGGCTGTAGAGGTTGCCGACCTTCCGCAGGGCGAAGATGTCCGCGGCATCTTGCAGCGAAGCGAACTCGTACGCGGTCGTCTGATAGATCGGCGGTGCGACCGCGTTCTGCGGTGTACCCGGCGTGTAGCCGGCCTGCACCTGGATCGAGGCGAATCCGTCGCTCACGCGGCGACCTCCCGCACGATCGGCGCCTCGACGCCGGCGCTGCGCAGACGCTCGAGCCACAGCACGATCGTCGCGGCGACGGAGCGGTGCGACTGGTCGTTGAGCGCGTCGTGCAGCCCGCCGACCGTCTCGACGAACTCCAGCGTCGGGACGACGGCGAGAGCCTCGCGCGCCGCGGCCAGCGGGGTCAGAGGGTCGGCGCCGCCGTGGACGGCGAGGACCGGCGAGGTCAGGGCCGCCAACTCCTCGGCGCCCGGCAGATCGATGTGCGGTGCGGGGGCCGTCGCTCGCGCGCCCGCCTCACCCAGCACCCCGAGGTGCACGGGGCAGGCCGTTCGCGCCTCCGGGGTGCCCGCGTCCTCCGCCGCTCCGGCGGGCGACGGGAGACCCGCCACGATGACGCCGTCGACCGGGGACTCCGCGGCCAGGCGCAGCGCCGCAGCCGCCCCGAGGTCGGAGCCGACGACCACGCGCGGCTCGACGCCCGCGTCGGCCAGCCATGCCGCGGCATCCGTCGCCTGCGCCGTCTCGAACACGGCCACGATGTACCCGTCGGAGCTGAGCCGCTTGCCGAAGCGCTCGTAGACGCGCACGCCTTCCCCGGCTCCCGCGATGACGGCGAGGGCGCCCCGCACGCGGACGGCGGCGGGCGGTTCCCAGAGGGCAGGGGCGAGGGAGGTGGCGGTCATGGTGTCCATTCCATCGGAGGCGACGCGGGCGCCGCGGAGTTGTTGCGCACTGTTGCGGGCGCAGCGGTCAGTCGAGCCCCGCCGCGACCTCCGCGCGCAGTGCGGCGCGGCGTTCCCGGTCGGCGCCCGCGGTCTCGAGGGTGGGCGCCGATTCGACGAGCAGTCTCGTGTACGGATGCCGCGGGCGCGCGATGAGCTCGGCGGTGGGACCCTGCTCGACGATGCGGCCGTTATAGACCACGGCGAGACGGTCGGTCACGCCGGCGACGGAGCCGAGGTCGTGCGAGATGAACAGCTGCGCGAAGCCGCGCTCGACCGAGGAGAGTCGGAGCAGGTCGAGCACGTGCACGCGGTTCGCGGCGTCGAGCGCGCTGACCGGTTCGTCGAGGATCAGCAGCTGCGGCTCCAGGACGAGCGCGCGGGCCAGCGCGATGCGCTGGCGTTGCCCGCCCGAGAGGTCGCCGGGCACCCGCCGCGCCAGCGCGGGATCGAGGCCCACGAGCGTCAGCGCGTCGGCGATCCGCCGGGCACGCTGGTCCGCCGGCATCCGACCGCGAACGTCGAGGCCCTCGGCGACCGAGTCGGAGACCGGCAGGTCGGGGTCGAGGCTCCGCTGCGGGTCCTGGAAGACGTACTGGACGACGCCCTGCCGGCGGAACCCGCGCAGCGCTCGCCCGCGGAGACCTGCGAGGTCGTGGCCGCCGACGGTGACGGTGCCGGAGATGACCGATGTCAGCCCGAGCAGGGTCCTCGCGATCGTGGTCTTGCCCGATCCGGTCTCGCCGATCAGACCGACGGCCTCCCCCGCCCCGATCTCCAGCGAGACGTCGTGGAGGATCGGGGTGCGACGGGAGTAGCCGACCGTCGCGTCGGCGATGCGTGCGATGGGGTCAGACACGGACGTCCTCCGCGTGTCGGATGCGGTCGAGGCCGTATTCGCGGTGCGCTGCGATCAACGACGCCGTATACGGATGCCGCGGGTCGGCGAGGACGTCGACCGTCGCGCCGGATTCGACGACGACCCCGTCCTTCATCACGAGGATCCGCTCGCACACCTGGGCGACCACGGCGAGATCGTGGGAGACGAACAGCAGCGCGAGTCCGCTGTCCCGCCGGAGGTCGGCGAGAACGTCGAGCACCTCGGCCTGCACGGTCGCGTCGAGCGCCGTCGTGGGCTCGTCGGCGATGAGGAGGTCGGGCTGCTCGATGATCGCGATGGCGATGAGCACGCGTTGCAGCATCCCGCCGCTCAGCTCGTGGGGGTATCGGGTCGCGACCCGGGCCGGGTCGCGGAGGCCGAGGCGGTCGAGCGCGTCGACCGCCTCGCGCCGCGCGTCGGCCCGGGAGCGCTGCGTCTTGACCCGGAGCACCTCGGCGAGCTGCCGACCGACGGTGAGCGAGGGGTTCAGGTACGACGCGGGGTCCTGGAAGACGGCGCCGATCCGTCCGCCGCGGACGGCACGCCATCGCCGCTCGGAGAGGCCCGCGAGGTCGATGCCGTCGAAGGCGAGGCGGTCGGCGCTGACGGTGAGCGTGTCGGGCACGATGCCGAGCGCGGCGCGGCAGGTCAGCGACTTGCCGCTGCCCGATTCGCCGACGATCCCCACGCTTTCGCCTCGACTCACGGCGAGGTCGACGCCGTTCACGACGGGGCGGCCTGCCGCGCTGATGCGGAGCCCTGCGATCTCGAGCAGGGGTGTGGTGGCGGTCATCGTGCTCCCTCCGGAACGAGTGCGGGTGTGGGTGCGGGTGCGGGGGTGGTCTCGTCCGCCTCGGATGCCGCGTCGTCGCGACGCGCTTTCGCCGACGAGGCGTCGCGCAGCGCATCGGCGAGCGCGTTGAGAGCCCACACGGTGAGCACGATCAGCAGGCCCGGGACGACCGGGCCCCACGGCCGCGCGTACAGGTACTGCAGGTCGGTCGCGAGCAGCCCGCCCCAGGTGGGTGTGGGCGGCACGACCCCGATGCCGAGGAACGTGAGCGAGGAGACGATCACGAGCGCGGCCCCGGTCATGCTCGCCGTGGTGACGGCGACGGCCGGGAGGACGTGCCGCCACACGTGACGGCGGAGGATCCACCCGGTCGATGCGCCCACCAGTACGGCGGCTTCGACGTACTGCGACTGGGCGACGCTGAGCGCCGCGGCTCGCGTGACGCGGTAGAAGCCCGGGGAGATGAGGATGCCGACGGCGACCATCGCCTGCGTGACCCCGTTGCCCAGCAGCGCCGTCATCGCGATCGCGAAGACGAGGAACGGCAGGGCGATGAGGGTGTCCATGAGACGGAGGGTCGTCCACTCGAAGACCCGACCCAGGTGCACCGAGAGCAGACCGGGGACGACGCCGAGCACGAGGCCCACGACGACAGCCAGCAGGGCGGCTGTCAGCGAGATCGGCGCCCCCTCGAGCAGCCTGCTGAGCACGTCGCGGCCGAGTGCGTCGGTGCCGAGCCACGACGTGGCCGAGGGTCCTTGCAGGATCCGGGACGTGTCCTGCGCGAGCGGGTCGTGCGGGGCGAGGAGCGGGCCGAACAGGCCGAGGACGGCGACGAGGGCGAGGATCGCGACGGCGACCTTCGCGGATGTCGATCGGAGCAGCCGGGTCATGCGTCACGCGCCTCTCGTCGGGTGGCGGGTTGGAGGGACCCGAGCAGACCGTTCACGAGCAGGCTGAACGCGAGAACCAGGACGACCGCGACCACGAGGGTGCCCTGCACGACGGGGACGTCGCCGCGCAGCGCCGAGTCGGCGGCGAGCATCCCGAACCCGGGCATGCTGAAGATCGTCTCCGTCACGACGGCGCCGCCGAGCAGCGTCGGGATCTTCATGCCGAGGATCGCGACCGTCGGCCCTGCACCGTTCCGGAGCGCGTGCGCCCACAGGATGCGCGCGGGAGAGAGCCCGCGGACACGCGCGCCGACGATGTAGTTCTGCTCGTACACGTGCACGACACCGGTCCGCAGCTGACGGGCGATCTCTGCCGCCGGGTCGAGGCTCAGCGCGATCGCCGGCATGAGGATGAGCTTCAGCCAGAGCACCGGGTCCTCCGTCGGCGGTACATATCCCGATGACGGGAGCAGCCGCAGCCAGACGCTCAGCAGCACGATGAGCCCGATCGACACGACGAACGGCGGCAGCGTCGACAGCCCGGTCGATACGGCGGTGACGGCGCGGTCGACGGCACGACCTCGGTAGGCGATCGCGAGGACGCCGAGCCCGACGCCCAGCACGATGGCGAGGACGAGCGCGAGCCCGGCGATCGAGGCCGTGATCGCGAATCGCTCTCCGATCAGTCCCGCGACCGGGAAGTGGTTGTACCAGCTCACCCCCAGATCGCCGGTGAGCAGCCCTCCCATCCACGCGAAGTACTGCACGATGATCGGCTGATCGAGACCCAGCTCCGCCTCGATCGCCGCGATGCGCTCGGGGCTGGCTTCGTCGCCCGACAGCGCCGCAGCGGGACTCAGCCCGCTCGCCGCCCCCAGTGCGAACGTCACGATGGTCGCGAGCACGAACACCGGCACGACGATGCCGAGCGCTCGGCCGACGATGAGGAGTGCACGGCGCGCCGCGCGCCCGGCCCGCAGACGCCCGGGGGGGCGTGCGGGTCGGGCGGCTGCCGTGGCGGTGTCGGTGGTCGACATGATCGAATCAGCCGTCGATCTCGACGCCTTCCCAGCGGACCTGGGAGGGCAGCAGGTTGAGGTCGCCCACCTTGTCGCTCGTCGCGAAGATCCACGGCGAGTTGTAGAGGTAGTTGGTCGGAGACTGCTCGACGCCGATGCGGACGGCCTCCCACAGGACCTTCTGGTAGTCCGGGTGGTCGAGCGGTGTGGCCCGGACCGCGTCCAGCGCCTCGAGGAACTCGTCGGACGCGTGCGGCCCGCTGAGGTTCATGATCCCCTCCGGCCCGTACGTGGCGAGCAGGTTCGCGACGGGCGACTCGCGACCGATCGTGCCGTCGAGGGCGAGCTGGGGCGACTTGGCCACGTAGACCTCGTCCTGCCAGGTGGTCGACCCGGCCGGCACGACCTCGATGGTGCTGGCGATCCCGACGGCCTTCAGCTGCGCCTGGGTCAGTTCCGCGGCGACCTCTCCGCCGGCTTGAGCGGTGATAGTGATCGACAGGTCGCCCTCGCCGTAGCCGGCATCGGCGAGGATCTGCTTCGCCTTCTCGGGGTCGTAGTCCCAGAGGTCCTCGACCTCGGGGTTGAAGGCGAGGTATCCCTCGGGGAACGGCTGATGGGTGACGGAGCCGAGGCCTGCCGTCACGGCATCCACGTAGGCCTGACGGTCGAACGTGTACCGGAGCGCCTCGACGACGGCGGGGTCGTCGAAGGGCGCCTTGTTGAGGTTGATCGACGCGTCGCTCGAGGTCAGGGCCGTCGCCACGGTCACGGTGATCCCGGCAGCTTCTGCGGCCTGCACCTGCGTCGCCGGGATGACTGCGGCGTCGACCGCACCGGATTGAATGGATGCCACGACCGTCGATGCATCGAGACGCGGCTTCAGCTCCAGCTTGTCGATGTGGATGTTCTCGGCATCCCAGTAATCGGGGTTCTTCACGAAGGTGGCGTGCGACTCGGCGACGAACTCCTCGAGGATGAACGGGCCCGCTCCGACCGGCGAGATCGCGAGCTCTGCGGGATCCTCCCCGGCTTCGGGGCTGGCGATGGCGCCGGTCCGCCCCGCGACCAGGTACGGGATCTGGTAGTCGGTCTCGGCGAGATGGAAGGTGACGTCGAGGTCGCCGTCGACAGTCACCTCCTCGAGGTCGGCGAGCTGGTCGATGAGGTGGGAGTCCTCCTGCGAGGTGCCGCGGTCGTAGAACGCCTTGACCGCGGCGGCGTCCACGGCCTCCCCGTCGCTGAAGGTCAATCCTTCCCGGAGCGTGAAGGTGACCTCCGTGCCGTCCTCGTTGTAGGCCCACGACTCGGCGAGGCTGGGCTCGACGTCGCCGTTCTCGTCCAGTCGGGTGAGCGACGCGTAGGGCAGCGAGATCGTGTTGATGTCGTAGCCGGTCCGGCTCGTGACCGGGTCCCACGAGGTGGGCAGGGCGAGGGCGAGGGTGAGTTCGGTCTCGCCCTCGGACGCGGCGAGGTCGCCGCCTCCGCCGGAGGCGCAGGCGCTCAGCACCATCGCGGCCGCGCCGGTGGCGGCGATGAAGGCGAGTCGTCGGGTCGTGCGGGTCATGGAGGTCTCCGTGCGGGTCGGGTGGTGGGAGGAAGGTCAGACGGATGCCGGCTGTCGCGCCGCGACGGCGTCGGTTTCACGCTCGGCGGTGTGGCGGTTCACCGGGACGGGCAGCCCGAGGTGCTCGCGCAGCGTCGTGCCCGTGTAGCCGTCGCGGGCGAGACCCCGCGCTCGGAGGATCGGCAGGACCTCGTCGATGAAGCGACGGAACTGTGAGGGCTTGGACACGTAGATGTTGAAGCCGTCGGCGGCTCCCGCCCGGAACCATTCCTCGATCGCGTCCGCGACCGTGGTCGCGGTGCCGACGAACGGCGAGCGCCGGGGCGCCGCGTGCAGCTCGACGACCTGACGGAGGGTGAGTCGCTCGCTGGTGGCGTGCTCGACGATCGACGTCGCCTGCGTGCGGAAGCTCCGTTCGGCGTGCACGAGGACGTCGGGGAACGGTGCGTCGAGGTCGTACTGGCGGAAGTC
>Ga0160435_1000659_pt1 | contig 10051 bp, 6 predicted proteins | sample HID1973K_E0MG_FD_108213 | JGI IMG/M metagenome (GOLD analysis project Ga0160435, IMG submission 108213) | Enriched mosquito-associated microbial communities from UW Madison campus, WI, USA - HID1973K_E0 MG | ecosystem: Host-associated > Arthropoda: Insects > Digestive system > Unclassified ... | reverse complement strand
GGGGCGCTGGTGCGGGAGACACCGTCCACCTTGATGTGGCCGCTTTCGCTGACGGCGACGCCGGCTTCCTCGAGGCCGATGCCGTCGGTGTTGGGGATGGAACCAAGGCACAGGAGGCAGTGGCTGCCGGTGACCTTGGTGCCGTCACTGAGGGTGACCACCACGCCGTCGTCCGTCCGCTCCACTGATTCAGCGCGTGAGCGGGACAGCACGCGGACACCGCGGCGTTCGAAGACCTCCTCCAGGACCACGGCGGCGTCAACGTCCGAGCCCGGGAGCACCCTGTCGCGGCTGGATACCAGCGTCACCTTGGAGCCCAGTCCGTTGTAGGCGGAGGCGAACTCGGCGCCGGTGACGCCGGAGCCCACCACGATCAGTTCCTCGGGCAGTTCATCAAGGTTGTACAGCTGGGTCCAGTTGAGGATGCGTTCGCCGTCGGGACGGGCTGTGGCCAGTTCGCGCGGATGGGCGCCGACGGCCAGCAGGATGGTGTCCGCCTCGATGGTTTCGGTGCCTTCCGCGGTCAGGACCTCGATGGTGTGGTTGTCCAGGAGCCGGCCGGAGCCTGCGAGGATCCTGACGTTCTGGCTGGCCAGGGCGTCGTGGATGTCCTTGGACTGGCTGCGGGCCAGGTTGAGCAGGCGGTCGTTGATGTGCTTGAGGTCGGCCCTCATCACGGGGACGAAGTCGCCGCCGTCGACGTCGAACTTCACGCCAAGCTCCCCCGCTTCGGCAACGCGGGTCATCAGGTCGGCCGTGGCGATGAGGGTCTTGGAGGGGACGACGTCGGTCAGGACCGCGGATCCGCCCAGGCCTGCGCGCTCGATGATGGTGACCTGCGCCCCCAGCGAGGCGGCCACGATAGCGGCTTCGTATCCGCCTGGACCACCTCCCAGGATCGCGATCCGGGGTGAACTGAAATCTGGGTGCGTAGTCACAAACGATTATTCTCCCGCATCCTCGCCTGACCACCAAAGAAACCGGTCTCTCGGGGGTGTGGACCAGAGGGTGGGCGGAGCGGGACCGGCAGGATACCTTGTACCAGTGAGTACAACTGACTTCCTGAACACGGACCCTTTCGCCGCCGCGCGCGCTGCTGCCGACTACATTGCCGAGGAAACCGGGGTGGACTCCCACGACGTCGCCCTGGTGCTCGGTTCCGGCTGGGGCGGGGCCGCTGACCTGATCGGGGAAACCACTGCCACCCTGTCGGCCGAAGAGGTGCCCGGGTTCCATGCACCCGCCGTCGAAGGGCACGTGGGAACCATCCGGTCGATCCTGACCACCGAAGGCAAGCGTGCACTGGTCCTCGGCGCCCGGACGCACTACTACGAAGGCAAGGGCGTGCGGGCCGTGGTTCACGGGATCCGCACCGCGGCCGCCGCCGGCTGCAGTACCCTGGTCCTCACGAACGGCTGCGGCGGCCTCAACGAGGACTGGGCACCGGGCACCCCCGTGCTCATCAAGGATCACATCAACCTCACCGCCGCTTCGCCGCTGGAAGGCGCCACGTTCGTGGACCTGACAGATCTTTACTCCGCACGGATCCGCGGGCTGGCCCGCGAGGTGGATTCCAGCCTCGATGAAGGCGTCTACGCTCAGTTCCCCGGCCCGCACTACGAGACTCCCGCGGAAGTCCAGTACGCAAAGCGCATCGGCGCCGACCTGATCGGCATGTCCACCGCGCTGGAGGCCATCGCCGGGCGCCACGCCGGCATGGAAGTGTTCGGCATTTCGCTCGTCACCAACCTGGCCGCCGGGATCAGCCCCCAGCCGCTCAGCCACCAGGAAGTGCTGGAATCCGGCCAGGCGGCGGGTCCGAGGATTTCGGCCCTGCTTGCCGGAATCATCACCAAACTCTGATCCATGGGGCGCGGCACCGGGGCTGCGGTGCCGCACGGGCAGCGCCAATGACGATAGCGTTAGGCCCATGACGTCTTCCGATGCCGATGCTCGCCTGCTCAACGATGCCCGCGAGTGGGCAGCCCAAGACCCGGATCCGGCAACGTCGGCTGCGCTCCTGGAACTCATCCGGGCATCGGTAGAAGGAGACCCCGCGGCCCGGCAGGAACTCCAGGACAGCTTCCGCGGCACGCTGCAGTTCGGCACCGCCGGGCTCCGGGCCGCCCTCGGTCCCGGGCCCAACCGGATGAACCGCGTGGTGGTGCGCCGTGCGGCCGCCGGCCTGGCGGACTTCCTCACCGACGCGGTGGCGAAAGCATCCCCGGGAACCCGGCCACGCGCCGTCGTCGGCTATGACGCCCGCCATAACTCGGATGTGTTCGCAGCGGAAACCGCGGCCATCTTCACCGCGGCGGGGATCGAAACCTTCCTGATGCCGGCGGCGCTGCCCACTCCCCTGCTCGCCTACGCCGTCCGCGCCCTGGAATGCGACGGCGGCGTCATGGTCACGGCAAGCCACAACCCGCCCCAGGACAACGGCTACAAGGTGTACTTGGGACGCCACGCCGTGGCGGAAAACGGCAACGGTGCCCAGATCGTGGCACCGTACGACGCCGAAATCGCTGACCGGATCAGCGCCGTGGGCGCCTTGAACACCATCAAGCTGGCCGCGGACGGCTGGACGGTGCTGGATGGATCGCTCGCGGCCGGGTACCGGTCCGAGACGGCGGGACTCGCCCTTCCGGACCTCTTCCCGGCGATGGACCTGCGGATCGTGCTGACCCCTATGCACGGCGTTGGCGGGGAGACCGCGCTCGCGGTGCTGAACGCCGCAGGTTTCGGGGATGTCACCCTGGTCAAGGAGCAGGCCGAACCGGACCCGGACTTCCCCACCGTGAGTTTCCCGAACCCCGAGGAACCCGGCGCGCTGGACCTGGCCCTCGAAACGGCCGATCGCCTCGACGCGGACATCGTCCTGGCCAACGACCCGGATGCCGACCGTGCGGCCGTGGCCGCCAAGGACCCGGACACCGGTACGTGGCGGATGCTCCGCGGCGATGAGGTGGGCGCCCTCCTGGGTGCGCACGTCGCCGCACGGCATGCTGCCGCGGGCGCGGAAACCCCTGACGGGGAAAATCCAGGGGTGTTCGCCAACTCGATTGTGTCCTCGCGGCTGCTCTCCCGCATCGCCGCGGCGTCAGGATTCGCCCACGAGGAAACCCTGACGGGCTTCAAGTGGATTTCCCGCGTGCCCGGCCTGGTCTACGGGTACGAGGAGGCCCTGGGCTATTGTGTGGCACCGGACCTGGTCAAGGACAAGGACGGCATTTCCGCTGCAGTCCTCATCGCCGAACTGGCCGCCACCGCCAAAGCCGACGGCAAGACCATCTTCGATACGCTCGATGAGCTCTACCTGCAGCACGGCCTGCACGCCAGTGACCAGCTGAGCATCAGGGTGGCGGACCTTGGCCTGCTGGATGCCATGATGAACCGGCTCCGGGTTTCCCCGCCGGAGTCCTTTGGCTCGTCGGCAGTTGAGGTCTCCACCGACCTCTCCGTCGGCTCCGACCACCTGCCGCCCACCGACGGCCTGCTGTACGTCACGCGCAACCTCACCCGCGTCATCATCCGGCCCAGCGGCACTGAACCCAAGCTCAAGTGCTACCTCGAGGTGATCCACCAGGTGGGATCCGCCGCGGAACTTCCCGAAGCCCGCCAGGCAGCACGGGCAGCGCTGGACGAGGTCCTCCGCGACGTCAGCGAGGCGCTGGGGCTTTAACGCCCTGAAGGGGCGCCCTTGGGGCACCCCTTGTGGGTGATACGCGTGTCCTCCCGGTTTACAGCTCCACCTCGACGAAGCCGTCAACGATCCGGGTGCCAAAAGCCTCGATCCGCAACCCGGGGGCGCTGAAGCACTCTCCGGTTTCCAGGTCGTAGACCTCTTTGTGCAGCGGTGAGGCAATGGTGGGGCGGGAGCCCTTGGATCCGAGGATTCCGCGGGCCATCACGTGCGAACCCGTGGCCGGGTCCTGCTGTGCCACTGCGAAAACGCCGCCAGCCAAGGTGCGGAAAAGTGCCACCTGCCGGCCGCCTACCAGGGCTGCTTCTCCCCATGCCGGTTCGAGGTCCTCAAGGCGGCAGACACGGTGCCAGCCTGCCGCGGTGTCCGCTGCTTCGGCGTCGAGTATCCCGAGTTCCAGTGTTGCCGTCATGTACGGCTCCTCTCCCAGCGCTGCTTGTCCTGATCTCACGTGGTGGCAGCCTGAGCGGCCGTGTTCCACGCTAGGCGCCGGGTGTTTCAGCGGCATGCGCCAAATGTGTCCGGGGCGTAAAAGAGACCTAACCCGGCCGGAAATGCGTTCGTGATGCAGAAGTTAAGTTGACGAAACAATTGGGAAACTGAAGCGAAACTGCCCCTCCCTAGTCTGGTTGGACTGCTCGACAGAGAAAGCCGCGGAGCACCGTCTGCGGCCCATGCGAAAGGCCCACAGTGACCGAACAGACTTCAAGCACCGAGACTCCGCGCCGCATCGTCGTCGCCGGCGGCGGCCCCGCGGCCCACCGTTTTGCGGACGCCATGCATGCCCGCGGCCTCGATGGCTGGCATGTCACGGTCCTTACCGAGGAAGCCCACCTCCCCTACGACCGGGTGGCACTGTCCAAGGCCCTCACCGACGGCGGGGTCGACCTGACGCTGGGTACCGCGTCAATGTGGGACCACGGCTCCCTGGACCTGAGGACCGGCGAGCGCGTGGTGCGTATTAACGCAGAAGCCAAGTCGGTGGAAACCGCCGCCGGCAGCGTTTTCGAGTACGACGAACTGGTGGTGGCCACCGGCTCGAACGCCGCACGGCTTCCCATTCCCGGCAACGAGCTCACCCACGTTTACCGGACCCTTGAAGATGTCTGGGCCATCAACAAGTCCATCGCGGAACTCACCGTAAAGCTGGGCCGCAAGGTCAACGCCGTCACCATCGGCGGCGGCCTCCTGGGCCTGGAATCCGCTGCCGGGACCGAGCAGCTGGGCGCGACCCCCATCGTCATCGACGGATCGCAGTGGCTGATGGCCACCCAGCTGGACGAAGGCGCTGGCCAGGCCATGGGCCGGCTCATCAAAGCCAAGGGCTTTGAAGTCCACGGCGGCGTCTATCCTTCCGAGGTACTCTCCGATGGGGACGGCCAGGTCACCGGCGTCCTCATGGCCGACGGCCGGATCGTCGACGCCGACATCGTCATCGTCGCCATCGGCGTCCGTCCCCGTGATGAACTCTTCCGCGCCGCCGAGGGAGAAGAACAGGTCTTCAGCCTGGGCCCCCGCGGCGGCGTGGTCATCAACGACTACTGTGCCACCGAAATCCCGGGCATCTGGGCCATCGGCGAAGTAGCCAACTACGGCGGCATGTGCCTGGGCCTGGTGGCCCCCGCCAACACGATGGCCGAGATCGTGGCGGACCGGCTGCATGGCGGCGACGCCACCTTCCCCGGTTTCGACACCGCCACCAAGCTCAAGCTGTCCGGGGTGGATGTGGCCAGCTTCGGCGACGCCTTCGCGAAGACCGAGCACGCCCTGGAAATCGTCTACGCCGACCCCGCCCGCGGCGTGTACCAGAAGATCGTTACCACCGATGACGCCAAGACCCTGCTGGGCGGCATCTTCGTGGGCGACGCCTCACCGTACATGAGCCTGCGCCCGCTCCTGGGCCGCGAACTCCCCGCCGAGCCGGGCGCGTTCCTCAGTGCAGCCGGCGGCGGTGACGCCCCGGAAACCGAACTTCCGGGCGACGCCACCCTGTGCTCCTGCAACAACGTCACGGCCGGGACCATCCGGGACACCATCAACGGCTGCGGCGCCTGCGAGGGCAACGCGCCCGTCCAGGAACTGGGCGAGCTGAAGGGCTGCACCCGGGCCGGCACCCAGTGCGGTTCCTGTGTACCGATGCTGAAGAAGCTGCTGGAAACCGAGCTGACCAAGTCCGGCGTCGAGGTTTCCAAGGCCCTCTGCGAACACATCGAACTGTCCCGCCAGGAACTCTTCGATGCCATCCGCGTCCTGGAACTGACCTCTTTCGAAGAGATCATGGCCAAGTACGGCACCGGCGAAGGCTGCGACATCTGCAAGCCCACCATCGCCAACATCCTCGCCAGCCAGAACAGCGCCTACGTCCTCGACGCCGGCCGCGGCACCCTGCAGGACACCAACGACCGCGCCCTGGCCAACATGCAGAAGGACGGCACCTACTCGGTGGTGCCCCGCATCGCCGGCGGTGAGATCACCCCCAAGAAGCTGGGCGTGATCGCCGCCGTGGCGGAGAAGTACAACCTGTACACCAAAATCACCGGCGGCCAGCGGATCGACATGTTCGGCGCGCGGCTGGAGGAGCTGCCGGAAATCTGGAAGGAACTGGTGGATGCCGGCTTCGAATCCGGGCAGGCGTACGGCAAGAGCCTGCGGACGGTGAAATCCTGCGTCGGTTCCACCTGGTGCCGTTTCGGCGTCCAGGACTCCGTGGCCATGGCCATCCAGCTGGAGCTGCGGTACCGCGGACTCCGCAGCCCGCACAAGCTCAAGATGGGCGTCTCCGGCTGCGCCCGCGAATGCGCTGAGGCCCGCGGCAAGGACGTGGGCGTCATCGCCACGGCGGACGGCTGGAACCTCTACGTCGGCGGCAACGGCGGTGCCACCCCGGCGCACGCCCAGCTGCTGGCCAAGGACCTCGACGACGAAACCCTGATCAAGTACATCGACCGCTACTTCATGTACTACATTCGCACCGCCGACCGCCTGCAGCGCACCGCGCGCTGGCAGGAGGAACTCGACGGCGGCATCAAGCACGTCGAGGACGTGGTGGTCAAGGACACCCTGGGCATCGCCGAGGATCTTGAGGCGGCCATGGCCAAGCACGTTGACACCTACGTCGACGAGTGGGCCGACACCCTGAAGGACCCGGAGCGCCTGCGCCGGTTCCGCTCCTTCGTCAACGCACCGGACCAGAAGGACGACTCGATCACTTTCGTCCCCGATGAGCGTGGCCAGATGCGCCCCGCCACGGCCGAAGAGAAGGCAGCAGCTGCCCAGCAGCCCGTCCTCCTCGGAGCCTCCATCGCTGTCCGTCCCGGCACGCCCGCACCCGTCGGAAACGAGGCATAACCATGCAGCTCAGCATCGACCTCACGGACCGCGAGGTCCTGGTGACCGGAACGGACTCCGCCGCGCGGCAGGCCGTACGGCGCTACGAAGCCGCGGGCGCCGTCGTCCGCCGCCTGGCCGGCCCGCACGGCACCGCCCTGCTCCCGCAGAAGCCGTTCCTGGTGGCCGCGGTCGACGACGGACAGCCGGGCTGGGAGCCCCTGCTCCAGCAGTACCGCGCTGCCGGCGTCCCGGTCGCCACGGAACCTGCAGCAGGCGCCGCCGGGCATGTGACCCTGGTGGGCGGCGGACCCGGCACCACCGAGCTCCTGACCGTTGCCGCCGTCAAGGCGTTGCGGGACGCGGACGTGGTGTTCTACGACCGGCTGGCGCCCTGCCAGGACCTGCCCGCCCTGACCAGCGCCGAGCTGGTGGATGTGGGAAAGAAACCCGGGCACCACAAGGTGGGCCAGTCCGACATCGAAAAGCTCATGGTGGACAGCGCCCTGGCCGGCAACAACGTGGTCCGCCTCAAGGGCGGAGATCCGTACGTGTTCGGCCGCGGCGGCGAGGAAGTTGCCGCCTGCGTGGCTGCCGGGCTGAAGGTCCAGGTGGTATCCGGTGTCACCAGCGCCATCTCCGTGCCTGCCGCGGCGGGTATTCCCGTCACGCACCGCAACGTGAGCCACATGTTCACAGTGGTGTCCGGGCACGCCCCGCTCACCGAGAAGGAGCATCATCACCTTGCCGGCCTGGGCGGCACCATCGTGGTGCTGATGGGCATCGGAACGCTGCACCACCTGGCTGCAGGACTCCGCCGGGCAGGCATGCGAGCCGATATGCCCATGGCGGTGGTGGAACGGGGTTACCGTCCCGGCCAGCGGACTACCATCGCCGACCTCGGCACCATCGCCTCGGCTGCTGCAGGCTGCAGCAACCCGGCAGTCCTGGTGATCGGCGAGGTGGTGCGGGTGGCGGAAGCCAACCGCGGGCACGCTGAGGCCGCAGCCGACCTGGACCGGCTGGCGGCCTCGCTGCTCGGTTCGTGAAAGGATTGACCCCCATGAATGCACTTGCACCGGCCGAAACGGCAGACGCCACCGGGGCGGCCGACGCCGCAGAGGCCCAGGCGGCCGAATCACCGTTGGAGGGCTTCCGCATCGGTGTGACCTCGCACCGGCGCTCCCAGGACCTGATCGACGCCCTTGAGCGCCGCGGCGCCGAGGTGATCCACGCCCCCGCCCTGAAGATCGCCCCGGTGCAGGAGGACCTCCGCCTGATCGAAGACACCCGCACCATCATCGCGGCCAAACCGGATCTGTGCATCGCCACCACCGCCTACGGCATGCGCCGCTGGTGCGAAGCGGCGGACACGTTCGGCATCGGCGACCAGCTGCTTGAAACCCTGGGCGCCTGCCGGATGTTCGTCCGCGGCCCCAAGGCCCGTGGCGCCGTCCGCGCGGCCGGCCTCGCCGACGTCGGAATCAGCAGCGACGAAACCACCGCAACACTGGTGGACATGCTGCTGGCGGAGGGTGTGCGGGGCAAGACCGTCGCGGTCCAGCTGCACGGCTACACGGACGTCCGCCAGCTGGAACGGCTGCGCATGTCAGGTGCCACCGTCCTGACCGTCACCCCTTACCGCTGGGTCAAGCCGGACGGTGCCGACCGGCTCCCCCGCCTCATCGAGGCCGCCTGCAGCGGAAACCTCGATGTCCTCACGTTCACCAGCGCACCCGCCGTCGATGCCATGTGGAGCACCGCCCACGAAATGGGCGTCTACAAGCAGCTCATCGAGAGCCTGAAGACCAACGTGACCACCGCCGTGGTGGGCCCTGTCACCGCCCAGCCGCTGCTGGACGCCGGGGTAAAGCCGCTGATCCCGGAGCGTTTCCGGATGGGCGCGCTGATCCGGCTGGTCTGCGAGCACCTGGCGCTGAACCATGTGCGCCGGCTGGACACCCGGTCCGGGAACATCGAGCTCCGCGGCCGCAGCCTTCGCATCGACGGCCAGGCCGTGGAACTGGCGCCCGCTCCCCTGCTGCTGCTCCGCGCCCTGCTCGGCGCCGGCGGGGCGGTCCTCTCCCGCGAAGCGTTGTCCGACCTGCTGGAACTTCGCGGCTCGGTGCACGCACTGGACATGACCGTCAGCCGGCTCCGGTCCTCGCTGCCCGACGGCAAGCTCATCGAAACCGTGGTCAAGCGGGGCTACCGGATCCGGGTCTAGCAGTCGCTGCCTGCGGGGGCCGGCGTGCGGGTAACGGCGGCGAACGGCCCGAATGTGTCCAAGTCGGGCGCAATGAGATGCACGTCACCGGTTCTGTTACCGGCCGGTAAATACTGGCGAACACCGGGGTCCTGAACGGCAACTGGCGGGAAACACGCCGGAAAAGGCGCAGGCCTACGCTGGGTTCCATCATGAACTTCCGGCCGTTTCCCGGCCGCCAGCGAAAGGGCCAGCACATGTCCGCTCCGGCACCCACCACGTCCACCTCCGCCGCCACCCGCATCGTCATCGCCGGAGCAGGTCCGGCTGCCCGCGCCCTGGTCCGGCAGCTGGACCAGGGCCGGTTCGACGGCAGCATCACCGTCTTGAGCAACCGCGACGACGCCCCCGAGGAGCTGCTGGAGCTTGCCCTGCTGCCGCAGGTCTCAGTCCGCTTCGGACAGCCGGCCAGCCACATCGATGCCGATAACCGCACCGTGGCCACGGCTGACGGCATGGAGTTCGCCTACGACCAGCTGGTCATCGCCACCGGTTCGGCACCCGTGGCCGCACCTGTCGAAGGCGCCGCACAGTGCCTGAGCTACTCCACCATCGACGACGCCACACGCATTGCGGAACGAGTGCAGGAAGTCACCCGGGAACTGGGGCGCCGTCCGCTCGGGATCCTGGTGGGCACCGGGGCGGCCGCAGGCCAGGCGGAGGCCGTCCTGCGTGCCAAGGGCGTCCGCCCGGTCCGCACCACTGCCCGGCCGGCCGCCGTCGTGCCCGGGACCTCAACCTTTGGCCTGGCCGCC
>Ga0160435_1000658_pt1 | contig 10052 bp, 9 predicted proteins | sample HID1973K_E0MG_FD_108213 | JGI IMG/M metagenome (GOLD analysis project Ga0160435, IMG submission 108213) | Enriched mosquito-associated microbial communities from UW Madison campus, WI, USA - HID1973K_E0 MG | ecosystem: Host-associated > Arthropoda: Insects > Digestive system > Unclassified ... | reverse complement strand
GTCGAACAGAATGGCGCCGTATCCACGGCCCTCGCGGCACGGCGTCAGCGCTTCAGTGGCGTCGAAGGCAACCATTCCATCGAGTCTAACAACACCATGGCGCCAGCGTCCCCTACCCTGTGTCTGCTGCGCCTGTCGGCCCTGGGCGATGTCACCCACGTGGTCCCGCTGGTGCGCACGCTGCAGCGCGCCTGGCCCGACGCCATGCTGCACTGGGTGATCGACCCTGCAGGGCGCAAGTTGCTCGATGGCCTGGAAGGCGTGACCTTCCACGGCTACGACAAACGCAGTGGCCTGGGCGGCATGCGCGCACTCGGCAGAGAGCTGGCGCCGCTGGGTCGCTTCGATGCGCTGCTGCAGATGCAGGTGGCCTTCCGCGCCAACGTGCTCTCGGCCTTCATCGGCGCGCGCCGCCGCATCGGCTACGACCGCAGCCGCTCGAAGGACCTGCACGGCCTGTTCGTCTCCGAACGCATCCCCGACCGACCCGGCATCCACGTGCTCGACGCCATCGGCAGCTTCTGCGAACCCTTGGGCCTGCGCCAGGAGGAAGTTCGTTGGGACTTGCCGGTGCCGGCCGAGGCCTGGGAATGGGCTGCCGCGCAGTGGCCGGAGGATGGCCGGCCGGTGCTGATGATCTCGCCGTGCTCCAGCCACGTGCGCCGCAACTGGTATCCCGAGCGCCACGCCGCGCTGGCCAACCACGCCGCGCGCCAGGGTTGGCGGGTGGTGCTGTGCGGCGGCCGCAGCGCGCTGGAGCGCGAGACCGCCGACGCGATCCAGGCGCAGCTGGAAGTCCCGGCGCTGGACCTGGTCGGCAAGGACACGCTCAAGCAACTGCCGGCCCTGCTCGCGCGTGCACGACTGCTGGTCACCCCGGACTCGGGCCCGATGCATATCGGCAACGCCATGGGCACCAAGATCCTGGGCCTGCACGCGGCCAGCAATCCGCACCGCAGCGGCCCGTATTCGGACCGCCGCTACTGCGTGGATCGCTACGACGACGCTGCGCGCAAGTTCCTCGGCAAGCCTGCCGACGCCCTGCCCTGGGGCACAAAGATCGAATTCGACGACGTGATGGCCTTGATCACCGTCGAGGATGCCATCGCCGCGTTCGAGCGTTACCGCACCGACCACGGCTGAGGCGGCCCGCCGTGCGCGCGTGGCTTACTGCGCGCGATAGTCCTCGTAGGACTTCTCTTCGACGTAGCTGGAACCCAGCGCCAGGTTGATGTCCTTCTTGATGCGTGCGCGCTCATCGTTCTCGAAGTACACGCTGCGTGCCAGGCGCACGAATTCTTCGTCGAACGCCTGCGCTTTTTCCTTGACGCGGATGTCGTCTTCGATCACCCACAAGCGCTCGTTGACCGCTTTGAGTTCGGCGCGCAGGCGGGCGATGTCGTGCCCGGCGGCCGGATGCGCCATCCAGGTATTTTCCAGCGCCGACAGCTCGTTGCGCACGTTGGCCAGCTTGGCCGCATCGCTCATGCGCTCGGACTTGATCTGCAGGATCGAGATTTTGTCGAGCAATTCGCCGAAGGAAACAGGCACCAGGATTTCGGACATGACGATTACCGGTTGAGCGGAAAGGTGAATAGTCTAGCGCCGCCCGACTGAGCGACCAAAAACAAAAGCCCCCTTGCGGGGGCCTTGTTTGAATCTGGCAGGAAGCGGGGATTCACCCGGCACCTTCGGTGCCTCGCCCTTCGGGCGGCTTCGCCGTGCCGATGGCTGCGCCATCGGTCGAACCCGGGGCTTCTCACCCCCCTCAAGGCGCCGGCGAAACTGCGCGCGATTGAAGTGCCACTTCGCTGCTCATTTTGGCGGGAAGGGGGGGATTCGAACCCCCGAGGCGCTATAAACGCCTGCCTGATTTCGAGTCAGGTACATTCAACCGCTCTGCCACCTTCCCGGGTGGGCCGTGAATGATACGGGGCATTGCGCGCGCGGACAAGCTGGTCGGCCGTCACACGCATCGGCGCAGGCGGCCGTCGGCGAACGCCAAGTTGCCGGATGTCCTGCCGACCGCGATGATGGCGTTCACTATCGCAGCCACGACCTGACTTCTCCGGACCATGCTCGAATTCGGACACCTGACCCACGCCGGTCTGCGCCGCGAACTGAACGAAGACACCTATTACGGCGACAGCGAACTGGGGCTGTGGCTGGTGGCCGACGGCATGGGCGGGCACGCCTGCGGTGAACTGGCCAGCGCCCTGGCGCGCGAGACCATCGTGCGCGAGATCCGTGCCGGCACCCCGCTCGAACAAGCCATCCGCGTGGCCGACGAGGAAATCATCCGCGCCTCGCGTCGCCGCAACGACACCCTGCCGATGGGCACCACCGTGGTCGCCGCGCGCGTGCAGGGCAATCGCTTCGAAGTGGCCTGGGTCGGCGACAGCCGCGCCTACCTGTGGCGCGAAGGCCGCCTGGCCCAGCTCAGCCAGGATCACAGCTACGTGCAGGAACTCGTGGCCCAGGGCAGCCTGACCAGCGAGCAGGCGCGCGCGCATCCGCATCGCAATGTCGTGACCCAGGCGCTGGGCGTGACCGACCCGGCGCATCTGAACGTGGCAACCATGACCGGCGAACTACGCCCGGGCATGCAACTGCTGCTGTGCAGCGACGGCCTGACCGAGGAAGTGGACGACGCCGGCCTGGCCGACACCCTCGCCCACGAAGATGCCAGTGCGCAGGAATGCGTGGACTCGCTGGTGGCCGCCGCCCTGGATGGCGGCGGTTCGGACAACATCACCGCGATCCTGGTGCGCTGCCACTGACGCAGCAGCGCAGTTTCGTGCTCAGGCAGACGCGGCGAGCGCGGGGGCCTCTTCGGCCTCGTCCCACAGCGCGCGCCCGGCCTTCTTGCGCAACTTCGCCAGCCGCGCCTCGTGCGCTTCGTGCTCCGAGGCGGTCACCACCACACGCGGACGCGGCAGCAATACCGCCGGATTGAACGCCGCGCCGCCCGCGCCGGTACCGGCCTGGCGCTCGAGCGGTGCAAATCCAATTTCCTCCTGCCCGGACGTCAGGGCGATATAGACCTCGCCCAGGATCTGCGCATCGAGCAGCGCCCCGTGCAGTTGCCGGTGCGAGTTGTCCACGCCCAGCCGCTTGCACAACGCATCGAGCGAATTGCGCTGGCCGGGGAAGCGCTCACGCGCCATCAGCAAGGTATCGACCACGGTGCAGCGGTCGGTGATGCGCCCATGCTGCCCGCCCAGCCGCGACAGTTCGTAGTCCAGGAAGCCGAGGTCGAACTGCGCGTTGTGGATGATCAGCTCGGCGCCGTCGATATAGGCCAGGAATTCCTCCACCACCTCCTCGAAACCCGGCTTGTCGGCGAGAAAGTCGAGGGTCAGCCCGGTGACTTCCTGCGCGCCGGGTTCGAACTCGCAATCCGGCTTGAGGTAGCGGTGGAAATTGTTGCCGCTCGGGCGGCGTTCCAGCAGTTCGACCGCGCCGATCTCGACGACGCGGTTGCCCTTGCGCCATTCCAGGCCGGTGGTTTCGGTATCGAGGATGATTTGACGCATGCGGCTCTCGGGTAAGGCGGCGGATCGGTAAAGGCGGCTCAGGACAACGAAGGCGCGTGACGCTGGGCGACGGCCTGGGCGCGCGCGAGCTGGTCTACGCGCTCGTTGTCCGGGTCGCCATTGTGGCCCTTCACCCAGCGCCAATCGATGGTATGCCGCGCGGTGGCCTGGTGCAGGCGCTCCCACAGCTCGCGGTTCTTGACCGGCGCGCCGGCGGCGGTCTTCCACTGCTTGCGCACCCAGCCCGGCATCCATTCGGTGATCCCCTGGCGCACGTACTGCGAATCGGTGTGGAGAATGACCTGGCAGGGCTCGGTCAGCGCCTCCAACGCCATGATCGCGGCCATCAACTCCATGCGGTTGTTGGTGCTCACTGCCTCGCCACCGGACAGCGCCTTCTCGCGGCCGTTGTAGCGCAACAGCGCAGCCCAGCCGCCCGGGCCCGGATTGCCGAGGCAGGAGCCGTCGGTGTGGATCTCAATGGACTTCATGGTTCCCCGTATTTCTGTGCAGCAAATCAAATGAGTGAGGCGGTCAGATGGTGGCCACCGGGCGGCGCCAGTTAACGCTCGCCGGGGTCAGCCCGATCGGCGCGACCACGCGTTTTTCCGCCTCCAGCACGCACACCGCGCGCCACGGCGCCGAACCGGCCGCCTCGGCCTCCAGGGCGCCTTCGATCCGCCAGGCCGCGCCGACGTACCCGGCCTGTCCCAGGCAGCGCAGCCCGGCCGCTTGCACCAAGGTGCGCCAGCGCAGCGGCTGCAGCACCTGCGGACCATGCCGGCGCCAGCGGAGGCGATAGGGGCTGAAGGGGTTCAAGGCATACAGCCACAGCCGGCCGCCGGGCATCAGGATGCGCTCGCACTCGGCCAGCAGCGCTTCCACTCCAGGCAGGGGGACATGTTGCAGGACGATGGACTGCACGCTCTCGGCGACCAGCGGCAGCGGCAAGCCGCAGCGCAGGTCGCCTTCGAAGGCGGGGCCGGCTTCCGGGCGCAGGCGAATGCCGCGGGCCTGCAGGTCGGGTTTCTCCGCCGCCGGCTGGCCGGGACCGATCCATAGCCACGGTTGCGCCGGACGGCCGCGCAAACCGTTCAGGATGCCGCTGTGCTCGGCATGCAGGAGCGCTTGCCCCGCGGCCGTATCAAACCAGGTTGAGACACCTGCTTGACGGGGGAGGGGCGTGAAAGGCATGTTCGAATTCTATGCGACTGAGCGCCCTGCCCGCATTCGAAGACAATTACATCTGGGCGCTGGTCAGCGGCGATGGACGCGCGATCGTGGTTGATCCCGGGCAGGCTGAGCCCGTCCTGGGCGCCGCCTCCCGCGAGGGCTGGGTGCCCGAAGCGGTGCTGCTGACCCACCACCACAACGATCATATCGGCGGCGTGCCCGCCCTGCGCGAGCGTTGGCCAGGGCTGGCGGTGTATGCGCCGGAAGACCCGCGCATCGGCTGCGCGACCCAGACGGTGGTCGACGGGCAGCCACTGCAACTGCTGGGCGAGGCCTTCGAGGTCCTGGCGGTTCCCGGCCACACCCGCAGCCACATAGCCTATTTCGGCAGTGGCCGGGTGTTCTGCGGGGACACGTTGTTCAGCCTGGGCTGTGGGCGGATGTTCGAAGGTACCCCTCCCCAGATGCTCGGCTCGCTTCGCCGCCTGGGTGCCCTGCCCGGCGACACCCTGGTGTGCTGCGGCCACGAATACACGCTCGGCAACGCCGCCTTTGCGCTGCACGTCGACCCCGCCAACGCGGCCTTGCAGCGCCGCCAACAGGAGGCCCTGGCCATGCGGCAAGCCGCACGTCCCACCCTTCCCAGCACGATCAACGCCGAACGGGCGACCAATCCGTTCCTGCGCACCGACCAGCCGGAAATCCAGGCGGCCGTGGCGCGCCATACCGGCCAACCGGCCGCCGACGAGGCCGAGGTTTTTGCCGGCTTGCGGCGCTGGAAGGACGATTTCCGCGCATGAGGCGGCGGCTGCTCGGCGGATTGATCGCCCTCGCCCTGCTGCCCCTGGCCGGCCGCGCCAGCGAAGGGGTTCCCGCAGCGCCGATCCTGGCCAGGATGACCGCGGCGGATGCGGCCCTGCCAGCGCTTCCAGTCGAAGTGCCGCCGGCGGCTCGCGAGTCCCCGGCCACCGCGCGCAACGGCCGCGATATCTACCAGAATTTCCTCGCTGGCCGCGCCGATACCGGTTGCGACGCCGCACAGACCAGTCAGCGCTGGGAACAGCATTTCTCGCACGCGCCGGCACGCATGGCCGACAGCGAGGACGAGGTACTGCCGCTGTTCGGCTATGTCGTCGACCAGTTGCGCGAGGCCGGCCTGCCGACGGAATTTGCGCTCATTCCATTCGTGGAGAGCGGTTACCACCCGGCCGCACGCAACGGCAGCGGCCCGGCGGGTTTGTGGCAGTTCGTCGCCAGCACCGCCCGCAACCACCAGGTGCCGGTCGGCAAGGGCTATGACGGGCGCCTGTCGGCGGTGGATTCGACCGATGCGGCGGTACGCTATCTGAAGACGCTCTACGGCATGTTCGGCGGCGACTGGCGGCTGACGATCATGGCCTACAACGCCGGCGAGTACCGGCTGCTGCAGTCGCTGCGCCGCGGCGGCATGAACGCCCAGAACGCCAACCCGGCCAAGCTGCCCGGCCTGTCGCCGGTGACCTACGCCTATGTCGAGAAGCTGCACGCGTTGGCCTGCGTGCTCGATAAAGCGCAGACACAGGAAGGCTTGATGGCGGCGATGGACCGCTCAGTGCCGATCCTGGCCGAGCACACGCTGCCAGCCGGCGCCTCTCTGGCGCAGTGGGCGCGGCAGCGCGACCTCGAACCGGGCATGGTCAGCCGCTTGAACCCGGCGCTGGCCAAGGGCAACGGCTCGCAACGCTCGCTGCTGGCGCCGGCCATCGACCCGGCCACCGCCGCCAGCGCCGACGCCGAGCCGCTGCCCACGCTGATCACCACTGCGGTCGATCCTGCGGAAGAGGCAGACGTTACCCCTCCCACGCCCTCCAAGCGCAGCGCTCGCAGCAGCAAGACGGTCGCCGCACGCACGCACACTGTGCGCAATGGCGAATCGGCCTGGACCATTGCCAAGCGCTACGGCATCCCGGTCAAGACGTTGTTGTCGCGCAACGGGCTCAAGACCAGTGCGGTGCTCAAGCCGGGCATGGTGCTGGCGTTCGACAGCAAACCCTGAGCGCCCCGCGACCCATCCGGAACAGGGGTCAACCGTACGGAAATGCCGCCATTCGTGGCACACTACCGCGATCGGTCAACACTGTGAGAACGAAATGGGTTTTCTGCAAGGCAAGCGCGCCCTCATCACCGGCATCGCCAGCGAGCGTTCCATCGCCAGCGGCATCGCCGAAGCCATGCATCGCGAAGGCGCCGAACTGGCGTTTACCTATCAGAACGAGAAGCTGAAGTCGCGCGTGCAAAAAGCCGCCGAGCAGTTCGGCAGCGACATCGTGATTCCGCTGGACGTGTCCGACGACGGGCAGATCCAGGCTTGCATCGATGAGCTCAGCCAGCGCTGGGACCGCCTGGACATCCTCGTCCATGCGATCGCCTTCGCCCCGCGCGAAGCGCTGGCCGGCGGCTTCCTCGACGGCCTCGACCGCGAAGCCTTCCGCATGGCGCACGACATCTCGGCCTATTCGCTGGCCGGCTTGACCAAGGCCGCGCGCCCGCTGCTCACCGGCCACCCGAGCTCGGTGCTGACCCTGAGCTATCTCGGCGCCGAACGCGCGCTGCCGAACTACAACGTCATGGGCGTGGCCAAGGCCAGCCTGGAAGCCACGGTGCGCTACCTGGCGCTGAACCTGGGCGCCGAGGGCATCCGCGTCAACGCGATCTCCGCCGGCCCGATCAAGACCCTGGCGGCTTCGGGCATCGGCAGCTTCCGCAAGATCCTCGGCCATGTCGAACAGTACGCACCGCTGCGCCGTACCGTGACCATCGAAGACGTCGGCAATGTCGGCGCGTTCCTGTGCTCGGACCTGGCCGCCGGCGTCACCGGCGAAGTCACCTACGTCGATGCCGGCTACAACATCCTCGGCATGACCGGGCTGGAAGACGTGGGCTGAGCCTGCGTTTCCGGGCAACCGGCAAAGAAAAAGCCCGGCGCAAGCCGGGCTTTTTTTGTTTCCCGCTTCCGTCATTGCGGAAGCGGGAGTGAAGCGCAGGCTTACAGCTGCGCTTCGTGGATGGTCACCTTGAACTGCTTGCGCAGGCCTTCGATGAAAGCGCGCTGCGCGGCTTCGCCCTGCATGCCGGCAAACTGCCCGCGCAAAGTTTCGGCCTGGCCCGGCGGCAGCTTGGAGAGATCGCCCGGCGTGACCTTGTTGACCAGGAACACGGCGTAGCGTCCGGTGGCCAGTTCCACCTTGCCCACCGACGGCTTGCCTTCGGCCGGGGCCGGCGCGGCGAAGAACACGCGGTTGGCCGCGGCGGTCGGCATCGGCATGCCACGCTGCAGCGTCGGCAGCGGGCTGACCTGCAACTGCGCGCCCGGCGCGATCGCCTCCAGCGTTTCGCCCTTGCGCAGGCGCTCGACCAGCGCCTCGGCCTGCTTGGCCGCCGCCTGGTTGGTGCGGTCGGCATGCACGGCAGCGACCACGCGCTCGCGCACCTTCTCCAACGGCAGGGTCTGCTCGGCGCTGTGCTGGGTGACGCGCACCAGCACGCTGTGGTTCGGCGCCAGTTCGATCGGATCGCTGACGGTGCCGTCCTGGATCGCTGCCTCGGAGAACACCACGCGTTGCACCGCCGGGTTGGCGGCAATACCGCTGGCATCGGCACGCGAGAACGGGCCCAGCGTCTGCACCGGCAGACCCATCTCCTTGGCCGCACCGCCCAGTTCGGTCGGGTTCTTCATCACCAGGTCGACCAGCTTGCCGCTCTGGTCGGCGTAGGCCTTGTCGGCATCGGCCTTGAGCTGTTCGGCGGCGAGCTGGTCGCGCACTTCCTCGAACGACTTGCCCTGGCCACCCTTGAGCTCGCGCACCTGGATAACGTGGTAGCCGAACTCCGTCTTCACCGGGCCGACGATCTCGCCGACCTTGGCCGCGAACACCGCGTCCTCGAACGGCTTGACCATGACGTTCTTCTCGATCCAGCCGAGGTCGCCGCCGGCGTCCTTGGAACCCGGGTCGTCCGAATTGGCCTTGGCCAGCGCGGCGAAATCGGCGCCTGGCTGGCGCGCCTGCGCGGCGAGCTTGGCGGCCTTGTCCTCGGCCGCCTTCTGCGTGGCGGCGTCGGCACCGGCCGGCACCGCGATGAGGATGTGCGAGGCCATGCGCTGTTCGGCGTCAACGAAGCGCGACTTGTCTTCTTCATAGCGCTTGCGCAGCGTTGCCTCGTCGGCCGGCTGCGCGGCCGGCAGGTTGGCGCCGTTGAGTTCGACGTATTCGATCGAGACCATCTCCGGCTGGCGGAAATCGGCCGGATGCGCCGTGTACCACGCCTGTGCCTGCGCGTCGGTGACCGGCGCGGTGTCCATTTCCTGCTGCGGCAGCACGCCCAGGGTGACATCGCGGGTCTCGCCCATCAGGCGGATGGCATGCTCGAAATCGCTCTTGCTGGAGAACGCCGAGGTCGCGATCGCCGAAGGAATCAGCGACTGCTCCAGGCTCTCGCGCACCAGCTGTTCGAACTGGGCCGGGGTGCGCGGCGGCAGGCCGCGCGCGAGCTGTTCGCGATACAGCGAGGGATCGAACTTGCCGTTGGTCTGGAAGCCCGGAATGCTGGCGATGGTGTTGCGCACGGCCTCGTCGGTAACGACAACGCCGGCACGCTCGGCGGCCAGGCGCGCTACTTCTTCGTTCACCAGCTGGTCCAGCGCCTGCAGCTTGTTTTCGGTCGATTCAAAGCGCTGCGCGTCGAAGTTCTCGCCCTGCTGCTGGCGGGTCTGCATGCGCAACTGTTCAAAGCGATCGCGGAACTGCGTGGTGCTGATATCGCGATGCTGCCACAGCAGCGAAACCGGCCACCACGAAGGTGCGGAGGTCCACCACTTCGGCGGCGCCTGCACGCGGGCGACGTCATTGGCGCCCATGCCGCCGAGATAGCTGCTGTCGATGACGAACAGGAACGGGATCATCAACAACCCCATGATCAGGGTAACGATCCAGCCGGAGGTCTTGTCGCGAAGTTTCTGCAGCATTGGGGCGCATCGGGCACTAGGGCGAAGCCCGTCAGTGTACCTGCTTCTAGGCGGGGTGAAGAACCCAAAAAAAAGCCCCCTGCTTGCGCAGGGGGCTCGGATGAATGGCGGAGCGGACGGGACTCGAACCCGCGACCTCCGGCGTGACAGGCCAGCATTCTAACCAGCTGAACTACCGCTCCGCGTTCTTCAAACCTTGCGCTTTCACCGAAAGGATTCGGAGAAAGCAAAGCCCCCGATCGCTCAGGGGCTTCGATGTAACTGGCGGAGCGGACGGGACTCGAACCCGCGACCTCCGGCGTGACAGGCCAGCATTCTAACCAGCTGAACTACCGCTCCGC
>Ga0160435_1000657_pt1 | contig 10056 bp, 7 predicted proteins | sample HID1973K_E0MG_FD_108213 | JGI IMG/M metagenome (GOLD analysis project Ga0160435, IMG submission 108213) | Enriched mosquito-associated microbial communities from UW Madison campus, WI, USA - HID1973K_E0 MG | ecosystem: Host-associated > Arthropoda: Insects > Digestive system > Unclassified ... | reverse complement strand
TACCCGTCCCACCGAGGACTACCTTCGGACCGGCCTGCCGCTGTTTTCGGATTCAACAGTGGTGGCCGTGGCAGGCAGGGCGAAATCCATCATGGATCCGCCATCGCCCACCGCCATGGGACGGTTCCTGGTGGCGTACCGGGAGCGACTGTACATAGTGGTGCAGCTCCTGCTGAAGTACGGGCAGGCGGCTCGCGGCGCGAATGTGGTGTCCATCGTTCCTGGGTTTGCCAGCATGTACCGGACCAGTGCGCTGCAGGAGATCGACGTCGTCGCGCCCGGCCTGGTCATCGAGGACTTCAACATGACGTTCGAGATCCACGCCAGGAAGCTGGGCAGGATCGCGTTCCACCCGTCCGCTGCGGTGGCCTACACCCAGGACCCGGACCGGCTGCAGGACTATATGAAGCAGGTCCGCCGGTGGATTCTGGGATTCTGGCAGACGGTCCGGCGCCACCGGAAGCAGACCGGCCGGTTCTGGCTGGTCCTGGCAACTTACATCTTCGAGCTGCTGATGAGCTGCATCTTCTTCGTGCTGCTGCTGCCCGTGTTCCTGGTCTCCACGTTTGCCGCGATCCAGGTGGCAGCCTTCGGCAACGACTGGGACGTGATGGTCTTCCTGTCCGGCCTGCTGCGGCCACAGGATGTGCTGATCGGTGTCCTGCTGCCGGACTTCCTGTTGACCATCCTTGCAGCGGTTTCCCTCCGCAAACCGGGGATACTGCTGATGGCGCCATTGTTCCCGCTGATGCGGATCCTGGATGCCTTCCTGTGCCTCCAGGTACTCCCGAAGGCGTTCTCCTCGGCGTCGACCGGCACCTGGGTCAGCCCCGCCCGCAGGGTGCAGGGGAAGGAACTGACCCCGGTGACGGCCGGGAACGTAGCCTCCTGAAAGCTGTCAGGAGGCTACGTCGCGCGGCACTGCAGGAGATGATCCCGTCAGTTGCTGACTCCGGAGGTGGTCTCCACGGTCAGCCACGGACCGGCCGGAACGTTGGCACGGTCAATGAAGCGCCACGAGACCCGGTCGCTGCTGCCGTCCAGTTCGGCAAAGCCAAGGCAGCCGTTCAGGGCGGGGGAGACGTCCATGCCGGCGCCCTGGGTAGCGTCGGCGGAGAAGCTCTGGTTGACGGGGCGCGCGTCGCCGGTCCCGAAGACGTAGGCGGAGTCGTGGTATTCGGAGCCGCTGGAGGGGCCGGCATCCTCGATCTGTCCGTAGCAGGTGCTGCCGTTCGGGCCCGTGATCTGGACCCACCGGTTCTTCATGTAGCTGTAGCCCTGGTCCGCGCAGTGGTCCACCCCCGTGGCGGCGTTGTCCGCGGCGGCCCAGGGAATGACCCGGCAACGCTCCTGGAAGGCGACGCCGTCGTTCAGGTCGTCGTAGGGCAGGTCCAGGTAGAACGGGTTCTGCAGAGGCCTGGGCTGGTTGAGCGGGAAGTATCCGTTGCTGGCAACGCGCCGTTCGGTGTCGCATTTGAAATCGGCGCCGGAACCGGAGCTCACTCCGTCACACCCGCCGTAGTAGCTGCCGGGACACCCGGCAGCACCGGCGTCAACGGTGCCGAGCTTTACACCGGTGTGCTGGTACGCCCACTGGCTGTTGTAGGTGGAGCAGACCTGCGAACCGTCCGAGAGGCTGGCGTTGAAGATCTCGCCAACCCAGAACGTGGTGCTGACGATGTTGCTGTGCAGGGGGTACGCGCTGCTGCCGCTTCCGGTGGCTGCCGCCGGAACAAGGGCCGGAGCGGGCGCCGGAGCCGGTGCTGCGGGGGCCGGGGCGTGGGGGGCCGGAGCGGGAGCGGCGGCCGCAGGGGAGGTTTCCGCTGCGGGAACCGGCGTGCTGCTTGGCGTGGGAGCGGGCGTCCGCTTGGGCTGTGCCTTGTCCTTGGCCGGCGACTCGGAAGGGCGCTGTCCGGCTGCGGATGTGGTGGCGGACGACTGCGTGGCCGAAACCGTGAACAGTCCGCCGACGGCCAGTAGCAGCACTGCCGCAAGAGCTGTAATGAGGTGTTTCATGGGGGTTCATATCTGTTGGGTGCATGGACTCCGAGACCATGGCGACCCGCCGCGGGCGCGCAAAAGTAACGCGCAGCGGCAAAGCTGCACGTCGTTTTTCTATCGCCCGGGATGGTGGATCGCGGTGGGGGCAGCTACATCAATCGGCGGCACGTCAACTCCCCAGCCGCAGGCGCCGGAACCTGCCCACGCCACCCAACCTTACACAGGCAGGGTCCAGCGCCCGAATCGGGGATACCCGGTCCGGGGCCCGAAAATCCAAGTAGTACACACTCAATCCCTGCCTGAACCGGCCCGATACCGTGTGAGCATCTCGACAACGGTCCTACCGCGGCCACCAGGAAATGCGCCCGGTGGCCCTCACCTAAGACAGGACCATGGACAACGCGGCAGGCAACCACCCTTCTCAGGGAATCATCCGGGCAGCGGAGCTGCATGACATTGTTGTCGCCCTGTCAGGGCCGGAACCGGCGGGTGTGCTGATCTCCGGCGCCGGCGGTTCGGGCATGACAACCCTGCTGGACGCCGCGGCCTCCGTCCTGGAGGGCACCTTCTCTGTAGTTGCGCGCACAGCGGCCAGTTCCTTCGCCGATGTTCCGTTCAGCATTGCCATGGCGCTGGTTCCGGACCTGCCCGCGAAATCGAATGCTTCCCCCAGGTTCCTGGTGCAGGCCTCGCGCCAGGCGTTGCGCAGCGCCGGGCCGCCGGGGACGCCCGTGCTGCTGGCCCTGGACAACATAGATTTCCTCGACGACCTGTCGCTCTGGCTCCTCAACAGGGTGGTGTCCGAACCGGACATCCGGCTGCTGGCAACGCACCGTTCCGACCGGCCGCTGCGCATGGAACTGATGGAGTCGGTGGTGGCCAGGCAGCTGTCCGTGGTCAACCTTTCCGAGCTTGGACCGGAACGGATGCGGGACTTCCTGGCGTCCCGCCTCCAGGGCCGGCCGTCCGAAGGCCTGGTCCGGAACATCCAGGCGGACTCCGCAGGCAACATGCTGGCCGCGAGGCTCCTCCTGGATGCGGCGGTGGCCGGCGGTGGTGTTGCCTGTTCCGGCGGTGAATGGTCGATGGCCCGCGACACACGCGGGAGCACCCAGATCCAGGAGCTCGTGACGCGCCGGCTGGCCATGTATCCGCACCAGCAGCGGCAGCTGATAGATTTCCTGGCCGTCGGCGAGCCCCTGTCCGTCGGCGTCGCCGAGGCGCTGGCAGGCAGCGTAGCCCTGGCGGAGCTCCGGTCTGCGGGAGCCGTCCGGATCCAAGACGCCGGACTGCCGGATCCCGCTGCCGCCACCGCAACTCTCAACCATGTCCTCGAAGCCGGTGCTGCCCTGCAGCAGTTGGCGCCGGACCGGCAGCGTGAACTGCGGCTTGCCCTCCGCGGCCAGATGTCCCACGGCGATGCCGGTTCGCTGTGGGACCTGTTCCGCCGCGTCGCCCTGGAGCAGGTAAGCGGCTTGCCCACGCCGGACGCCGACTTGCTGGCCGTCGCCGTCGCCGCCAACGACCTGCATGACAGCCACCGGGCCCGGCAGGCCGCCGCAGGGGTGACGGCGCCGGAACTCAGGCTCCCGGCCGGCGTTGAACATGCGAGGGCCCTGTACCTCATGGGGGACATTTACGGCAGCGTCCAGCTGCTCCGGCGGCTGTTGGCATCCTCGGACGGGTCGGACAACAGGGAGTTCCTGCGGGCGGTCTGGTTGCTGCTGCGGGCGCTGTATCCCACGTCCCCGGACCCCAACGTTTTGCATGCCCTCGTTGACGATGCACGACGGCGGGTGGAGGCCGCCGTCGACGCCGAACCCTTTGGCGGGCAGGAGGCCCGGGACGAACTGGACGTCCTGCAGTTGTACCTTGACGCCCAGTCCGGAACCTGGCCACGCGCCGGGGATGCGCTGTACCAGCGGCTTAGCCGGCAGCACACCATCGGTACCGCTCTGGGCGGCGATCACCGGGATTCCGGTGAGACCGGTGGCCCGCCTCCGCTGCCGACAACCGAGGCGGGTGTGCTGCTCATGGCCCTGGTCTCGCAGGGGCTGGCCGTTGGCGGCCGGTTTGCCGAGGCGGTGGAGCTGTCCACCGCGGCCCTGGAATCCCTGGAACACCTGCCCCGGTGCACTGTGGACTTCCATGCCGTGGTGCTGATCATTCACGGCTCCAACCTGATCTGGCGGGGGCAGTGGGGTGGCAGGGAAATGGTGTGCTCGGGGGCGCCGAGGCAGACTGTGGGCCGGCTCAGCTATTTTGAGGGACCGGCGCACCTGTACCGGGCCTTCGTCCTGGCCCGGCAGGGCAGCCTCGACCTGGCGTGTGAGCATTTCCGGCAAGCAAAAGTGCGTTTCGATGAAGCTGACCCGGAAGGGCTGTTGCCGGTCACGCTGGGTGGACTTGCCGCGGCCGCGTGGCTGCTGGGAGACGTGGGGCAGGTCCGCCGCGCCCTGGCAGCCTACGACGCGAGACGGCAGTCAGGCAGCTATCTGGCTGCCCGGCTGGCGGACAGCTATTCTTCGGCGGCCCGTTCGGTGGTGAGCGGAGCAGGCTCGTCCAACCGCAGGCTGTTGCAGTTGGCGGATACCGCCGGCAAACGGGGACACCGCGCCCTGGAGAACCTGAACCTGGGACTTGCGGCACGGACGGGAGCGCGCGGAGTGAGGTCCCACGAGGTGGGGGTGGCGGACCTCATCTGGACCGTGACGCCGGCAATGCTGGGGGAGTCGCAGGACGACGTGCCGGCGTTCCGTCCGGAGGTAGCATTCCCCGGGGACGACGATCTTGACCAGGAGGATGTCCTGGGAACCGGGGACATGCCGGCGTCGGGGGCCACAGCTGCAAGGCCCGCCGCTGCCCTCCCTGACCTCGGCAAGCTGTCCAACAGGGAGAGGGAAGTTGCCGGGCTGATAGCTTCCGGGCTGAGCAGCGCAGAAGCGGCGGTCCGCCTGGGGATCTCCGTGAATACAGTCAACGCCCACCTGCAGCGGACCTACGGAAAACTCGGGGTTTCGAGCCGGCAGGAACTTTCCGAGGTGTGGAACCACGGAGGGGATTTCCCGGAGTAGCCCGGCCCGCCAGGAGGGTTGCACCAACCTACTGCCCGCAAAGGGGCCCGGCCGGTGAAGACTGCAATGCAGCTTTCCGGCCGGGCCCTGGTGGTGCCGGGCATCCCCGCTACAGCGGCAGGGACGTCATGAGTACCGAAATCGACACGAGGCCAAGGACGCACCAGACAAAGGCCAACTGCCACATCTTGGCCTGGCCCTTCCGGTGGCTTCCATGCCACACCCGCTCCATTTCCTGAGCATCCATGCAGCAATTCTGACGGCCCCGACGCTGCCCTAAAAGCGTGCCCACCACCCCTCTGCGGGGTGGGGGCACTCCAATCACCCAGGTGCTACCTACGCATCCGGGGCGCGCGGAAGGCGGTCCGTGAGCTGCCTCCAGAGGTGCCCGGTCTTTGTGGGTGCGGGGCGCGGATAACCTGTGGGTATGAAGAACCTGGACCTGAACCTGCTGCCCCCTTTGCAGGTCCTGCTGGAGCTGAAGAACATCTCCCGAGCGGCGGAACGGCTCCAGCTCAGCCAGCCGGCCACCAGCGCGGCGATGGCGAGGCTCCGGCGGCATTTCGACGACGAACTCCTCGTCCGCAACGGCCGTACCTATGATCTAACCCCTTTTGCGCAATCCTTGGTCCCACTGGTTGACGAAGCCCTGCTGCACATCCGGCGGGCCACCCGGGTGAGGTCAGGTTTCGACCCCGGCACCAGCGAGCGGGAATTTATCATCGCCGCCTCGGACTATGCCGCAGCGCTGATTGTTGGTCCCTTGCGGGGAATCCTCCGTGATGAGGCTCCCGGAGTGTCAGTGGACTTCATGCCCACCTCCAAATCCGGGATCCAGGGCCAGCTGGCCGACTATTCGAAGATCGACCTTCTGGTGGGGCCCACCGGATACCACATGCAGGGTGCCAGCAAACAGCTTTTCCGGGACAGCTTTGTGATGGTCGCGGACGCCGGGAGTCCCCTGCTTCAGCAGCCCCGGCTCACACCGGCAGACCTGATCACGGTGCCGCACGCCGTCGGGTATTTCGGCGAGGGCGTCAGCACCCCGGCGGACAAGCTCTTCGAGTCACTGGGCCTGCAGCGGCGGGTAGCGGCCGTTGTGGCCGGGTTCCTGTCCCTGCCGCTGCTGGTGGAGGGGACGGACCTTGTGGCGCTGGTCCCGCGGATGCTGGCCGCGCGCGCCGGGCGCGGCGCCAATATCGTGGTCCTGGAATTCGCAGAGGGGACCGAAGCGTCCCTGGTGGAGGCCATGTACTGGCATCCGTCCCAGACGGAGGACCCGGCAAGCGTCTGGCTGCGTTCGGTGGTCCAGCGTTCATGTAGCCGGCTGCAGGAACTCTTCCCGGTCGAGGCTCACGCAGTGGTGATTGAATCCGCCACCGGGCAGCAGTAACTGCCGTCATGAGCCTCCTCAACGGCACTTGCGGCTACCTGCAGTGGTTTATCAGGTAGCCGGAACCGGAGCGGCAACCCGGTTGCGCGGACGGGTCCGGGCGGGAACCCGGGTCACCGCTTCGCGGCGCTCGCCTACGGTGTTTTCAATGCTGCCGATGCCTTCGACGGTCATGCGCACTACGTCGCCGGTTTGCAGTGGTGGGGGAGTCTGGGATCCGTTGCGGCCCCAGAGTTCGGCGAGGCAGCCGCTGCCGCAGGTTCCGGAGCCCAGTACGTCACCGGGCTTCACCACGGAGTCCTGGGAAGCGTACGCCACCAGTTCGGCGAACGGCCAGCCCATGTTGGAGAGCAGGTCCTGGCCGATCTGTTTGCCGTTGACTTCCACGGCCATGGAGACCGGCAGGAACCCTTCGCCATCGTGCCGGTCCTCGAACTCGTCCGCGGTGACGATCCACGGTCCCAGGGTGTTGGCGAAATCCTTGCCCTTGCAGGGCCCCAGGCTGACCTTCATCTCCCGACGCTGCAAATCGCGGGCGGACCAGTCGTTGAGGATCGTGTACCCGAAGATGTGCCGGTGCGCTGTGTCCGCGTCCAGGTTCCGGCCGTCGCTGCCGGGAACGCGTCCGACGACGGCTGCCACCTCGGTCTCAAAGTCCAGGTCCGTACAGCCCGCCGGGATCCCAATCACCTCGCCGGTGCCGGTCACGGTGTGCGGGTTGGTGAAGTAGAACGTTGGCGCCTCGAACCATTCGGGTACCACTCCGGCGACGCCGTCGATGCTCTTCCGGACCCCCTCAACATGCTCCTCGAAGGCCACGAAGTCGCGGATGGTGGCCGGCGCCAGCGGGGCTAGTAGTTGCACGTCCTCCAGCGGAACCGCCGGGCCGGAGCCTATAGTCCGCCGGGCAATGTCCAGCGTCTCCTCCAATCCGGCGTCCAGCAGGGTTTGCACGTCCTGGGCCGCCGGCAGGGCGTGGCAGGCGCCGTCATCGACAAAGCCGGACTGCGTTCCGCCGTCGTGATTCCATCGGGCGATCTTGACCATGAATGTGTTCCTTAGGCTGTGCGGCTGGCGGTGCGGGCGGACGCTGGCACGATACCGAGGGCTGCGGCGTTCCCGGCAAGGATCTTCGCCTCGTCTGTGGAGTGAAGCTGTGCCTGGGTTACCTCGGTGACTGGCTGGTCTGAGCCCATGTCGAACGGGTAGTCGGAGCCGAGCAGCACCTGGCCCGGGCCGGCGGCGGCCACGAGGGCCGCCAGTTCGGCCGGGCTGTGCACCAGGGAATCGAAGTAGAACTTCTTCACGTAGGACGACGGCGGTTCGGCGCACCCGTGTGCCTCGGGCCGGACCCGCCAGGCGCGGTCGGATCGGCCGAGGGTGGTGGGCAGGTACCCGCCGCCGTGTGCGGCCAGAATCTTGAGGTCCGGATGGCGGTCCAGGACGCCGGAGAAGATCAGATGGGACAGGGCCACGGCGTTTTCGGCGGGCTGGGAGACCGTGTTGGCGAGGTAGAAGCGGTCCAGCCGCTCATCCAGGGAGCAGCCGAACGGGTGCAGGAACACCAGGGCGCCCAGATCCTCGGCCCGGGACCAGAACGGTTCCAGCCGCGGGTCACTCAGCTCAACGGTGGTGCGGTCGCCACCGGGGGTGGCGGCGAAGGAACCGATTTCCACGCCCAGCAGCCCGCATGTCAGGACCGCGTGTTCCAGGGCTTCCACACACAGGTCAGGGTGCTGCAGCGGAACCAGGCCCAGGCCATTGAGCCGGTCCGGGGCGCGGTCCACAAAGTCCCGCACGGCCTGGTTGGCGGAACGGGCCAGCTGGAGCGCGAGTTCCCCGCCGGCGAAGTAGTAGAAGTGTGAAGGCGACGGCGAGACCAGCTGCACATCGACACCCTGGGCATCCATGTCGGCAAGCCGGCGGTCCAGGTCCGTCAGTTGCGGCCAGCGGTCCTTGATCATCTTGCCCGACACGGCCATGGACTCCTGGCCGTTGCGCCGCACTTCCAGGGCCTGCTGGGCCCCGAAACCCTCGGGATCAGCCTCGGCCACCAGCTGCTGCAGGGCCGGAAGCAGGACGTGGGTGTGGACGTCCACAGTGGGGGATTGAACTGAATCGGTGCTCATGCGGGTTCCTTCAGCATCGTGGACAGCGAGTTCATCAGGCCGGGCACGTTGGCGTCGCGGACGCCGTCGAGCATCCACTGGCCCAGCTGGACGGAGGCGGTGACTACTGCCTTGGCCCGGTCCAGCCGGCGGTCGGTGAATTCCTTCCAGAGCGTCTCGGTGATCTCGTCGGCCTGGATCAGCAGTTCAGCGAGGACAGCGGCGTCCTCAAGTGCCATGGCGGCGCCCTGCGCCACCGTGGGCGGGCAGCTGTGTGCGGCGTCGCCGATGATCACGGTACGGCCGCGGTTCCACGGCCCGTCCACCAGGTGGGTGGTGAACCACGTGTAGTTGATGCGGGCGCTGTGGTCCAGGTTGGCGCGGATTTCCTTCCACGGGCCGCCGTAGGCTGCGGCGAGTTCGGCCATGATGCGGGGGCCGTCCCCATGCTTGCGCTCCTGCGCCTTTTCCACCAGGTAGGCGTAGATGGTGTCAGGGCCCGTGGGGCAGTAGCCGGCGATGAAGCAGGGGCCGCCATAGGTGAGGTCGGTGCGGACCACTTCTTCGGGCCGCTCGACGAAAGCGCGCCAGATGCCCATGCCGGTGGGCCTGGGTTCGACATCGATGCCGATCGCCCGGCGAACAGCGGAGTGCAGGCCGTCGGCGCCGATCAGGATGTCGTAGCTGGCGGCGGTGCCATCGGCCGTGCGTACGGTGACAGACCCGCCGTCGTCCGCTATCTCCGTGACGCTCTTGCCGTAACTGATGCGTGCGCCCGCCTGCTCGGCGCGCTCGCGGAGGATGGCGGTGAGATCCGGCCGGTACATGCCCAGGGTAGCCGGAAGATCCTCGCCGCCTGTCCGGATGTCCTCCAGAACCGCAATCACCGTCCCGGCGGGATCCGGAGCACGGAGGCCAAGATTGCTGAAGGAATACCCCTTGGCTTCCACCTGGTCCCAGACGCCCAGCTGGCGAAGGATCCGCAGGGCGTTGCCCTGCAGGGTGATTCCTGAACCCAGCACCTGCGGCTCGCTGGCCTTCTCCAGGATTTCGACGTCGACGCCGGCCTCGGCGAGGAGGATGGCAGCAGCCAGGCCCGCGGCTCCGGCTCCGGCTATTCCCACTGTCTGTACTGCTGCCATCGTTGACTCCTTTGTTGGGACGGCGTTTATTGCATTGTGTGCCCGGTTCCGGAACGCGGGCTGATTACCTGACGGCGATCGGGTTGACCGGTGATCCCACTGCACCCGTGATGGGAAGCGGGGCCGCGGTCAACATGAAGTCGTACCTGCCGTCCAGGGCGCAGGCTTCCGCCAGGGCATCCGGATCCCACATTTCGCCCAGGAACAGGCCCAGGTTGGGGATGGCGATCTGGTGGAGCGGCTGGAAAGCACCCTCGAACTCGTTCGGCCGGACCTCGAAACCCCACGTATCCGTTGCGATACCCGCGATCTCGGATTCGTGGAGCCACGAAGCCGTG
>Ga0160435_1000654_pt1 | contig 10081 bp, 9 predicted proteins | sample HID1973K_E0MG_FD_108213 | JGI IMG/M metagenome (GOLD analysis project Ga0160435, IMG submission 108213) | Enriched mosquito-associated microbial communities from UW Madison campus, WI, USA - HID1973K_E0 MG | ecosystem: Host-associated > Arthropoda: Insects > Digestive system > Unclassified ... | reverse complement strand
GAGGGCGACGCGCCTGATGGGCGGGCCGCGCAATGTGAATGCGGTGCGCGCCCTGGCCGTGTGCCTGCTGGCGCACGATGCCATCGACGCCCGGCTGGTCGAGCTGATCATCCGGTACGCCGATGGTGAGTGTTCGGACCTGGAACTGCTCGGGCCGCTGCAGTCCAGCGGCTGGCTCAAGCTGCCCAAGGGGAAGCACTCGGCGACGCAGGCGGAAATCGCCGAGATGGTGCGCGGGGCGATCTGGCCGCCCGCGTCATGAGACGCCCCGCCGGGTTCAGATGAACCGGCCGCGCACCCAGGCCGACGCCAGGTCGATCAACGACACCGTGGCGACGAGGATGATCAGCACCGCGCACGTCTGCGAATACTGGAAGCTGCGGATCACCTCGAACAGCACCACGCCGATGCCGCCGGCGCCGACCATGCCGACCACCGAGGCCGAGCGCACGTTCGATTCGAAGCGGTACAGCGTGAAGCTCAGCCACAGCGGCATGACCTGCGGCACCACGCCGTAGAGCACCTCCACCAGCTTGTGCGCGCCGGTGGCGCGGATGCCTTCCACCGGCCGCGGGTCGATCGCTTCCACCGCCTCCGAGAACAGCTTGGCCAGCGTCCCGGTGGTGTGCACGGCCAGGGCCAGCACGCCGGCGAAGGGGCCCAGGCCCACGGCGACGATGAACAGCATGGCGAACACCATCTCGTTGATGGCGCGGCAGGCGTCCATCAGGCGGCGCACCGGCTGGCGGATCCAGGCCGGCGCGACGTTGGACGCGCACAGCAGCCCGGCCGGCACCGCGGCGACGACCGCGAGCAAGGTGCCCCAGATGGCGATGTGGATGGTCACCACCATCTCGCCCAGATAGATGCGCCAGTCGCGGAAGTCGGGCGGGAAGAACTCCCTGGCGTAGGTGCCGATGTTGCCGGCGTCGCGCGCCAGGTCGAAGGGGCGGATCTCGGCGCCGCGCCAGGCCCACGCGAGCAGACCCAGCAGCAGCGCCCAGGCCAGCAGCTGCAACAGGCCGGGGCGCTCGGCCGCGGCGCGCTCGCGCAGGCGCTCGAGCGATGCGGCGCTGGGCAGCGCCGTCACCGAAGGCATGGGCGTGGGCATGGTCGTCGTGGCGCGCATCGTCAACGTCACAGCTTCAGTGCGGCGAGCCTGGCGTCCAGGTCGGCCAGCGCCTTGGTTTTGGCGGCCGCGTCCATGTTCGCGTCGGCCTCGACCTTCGAGCGCTCCTTGAACAGCTCCAGCTGGCGGATCGGCACCAACTGCTCATTGCTGGAGGCGCGGAAGCCCCCGTAGTTGTAGATGTTCTTCAGGATCGCTTTCTCTTGCGGATCGGTCTTCGCGTAGTTGACGACGAAGGTCCTGATCCTGGCCTTCACGTCGGCGGGCAGGTCGGTGCGCCAGACGAACGGGTCGCTCGGGATCAGCGGGCTTTCCCACAGGATGCGCAGCTGCTCGGCCATCTCCGGCTTGCTGGCCTTGAGCTTGTCGATCTCTTCCGTGTTGTTGGTCGCCACGTCGATCTGCCTGGCCAGCACGCCCTGGATGTTGGCACCGTGGCTGGCGTTGCGGATGGTCTTGAAGGTGTTGCGGTAGTCGACGTTGTTCTTCGCGAACAGGTAGTAGGTCGGCACCAGGAAGCCCGAGGTGGAGTTCGGATCGCCAATGCCGAAGTTGATCGCCTTGCCGTTCCTGAACACGTCGTCCAGCGTCTTGTACGGGCTGTCCTTGTGCGTGATCAGGAGGCCCCTGTAGCCGAAGGTGCCGTCGGCGTACATCACCTGCGCGAACACCTCGCCCTGGGCGCGGTCCACCGCTTCCATGGCCGCCTTGTTGCCGTACCAGGCCACCTGCACCTTGTTGAAGCGCATGGCTTCGATCACGCCGGCGTAGTCGGGCGCGTAGAAGGACTTGATGGACAGGCCGGTCTTCTTCTCCATGTCGCGGAAGAAGGGCTCCCAGCGCTCGCGCTGGGTGGAGGCGGAGTCGGTGGCGATCACGCCGAAGTTGATGTCCTGGGCGGCCGCGCCGAAGGCGGCCAGGGCCAGCGCCATGCAGGCGCCGAGGGTCTTGAGCTTCATGGGGATGTCCTTCGCGAGGTGGGTTCAGGAGAGGGTTCAGGCTGCCAGATGCAGGCTCTGGGCAGGGGATGCGGCGGGCGCCGGATGCGGCGCGCCGCTGTCGTGCAGCAGCTCCTCGGCGGCGGTGCCGTAGAGCTGCTGCAGGAATTCCAGGCTCAGCGCGGCGCTGGGTCCGTCGTAGACCAGCTCGCCGTCGCGCAGCGCGATGACGCGCTCGCAATAGCGCTGCGCCAGGCTCACGTGGTGCAGGCTCACCACCAGCGTCATGCCGGCGTCGCGGTTGAGGGCGCACAGCTGCTCCATCACCCGGCGCGTCGATTCGGGGTCGAGCGATGCCACCGGCTCGTCGGCCAGCACCAGCCGTGCGCCCTGCACCAGCACCCGGGCGATGGCGGCGCGCTGCTGCTGCCCGCCCGACAAGGTCGAGGCGCGCTGGAAGGCCTGCTCCGACAGGCCGATCGCGCCCAGCGCGTCCAGCGCGCGGGCCTTGTGCGCCAGCGTGAAGCGGCCGCCCAGGCTGCGCCACAGGGGCACCTCGGCGGCCAGGCCGGTCAGCACGTTGCTCATCACCGGCAGGCGGCCGACCAGGTTGAACTGCTGGAAGATCACGCCGATGCCATGGCGCAGCTTGCGGATGTCGCGCGCCAGGCGTCCGCTGCCTTGCAGCGGCCGGCCGAACACCTCGACCGTGCCGCCCCCCGGGTCGGCCACTTCCAGCCCGCACAGGCAGCGCAGCAGGGTCGACTTGCCCGAACCGGACGCGCCCAGCAGCGCCACCCGTTCGCCGCGCCGGATCTGCAGGCTCACGCCCCGCAGGGCGGGGCGGCCGGCAAAGGTCTTGCGTACGCCGTCCACGCGCACGACCACTTCATCCGCGTCGTCTTGTTTCATGGCCGCGACTCTAGGAGTCGCTCATGAAACTACGGTGACATTGTTGACAGTAGACAGATCAGCGGGCGACCTGACCGCGACGCCAGGCGGCCGGGCTCAACCCGGTCCAGCGCTCGAAGGCGCGCACGAAGCTGCGCTGGTCGCTGAACTCGAGCTTCTCGGCCACCTGCACGGTCGACAGGCCGGACATCAGCAGGCGCTGCGCCTCCTCGCGGCGCTGCTCGTCGAGCAGGTCGGAATAGCGCAGCCCCTCGCGCGCCAGCGCCCGCTGCAGGTTGCGCGGGCTCATGTCCAGGTCGCTCGCCACCCGGGCCAGCGGCAGCAGGCGCCCGCTGGCGTCGTACAGCTTGCGGCGCAGCGCGCTGCCCCGGATGGCCAGCCCGCGCATGGCCAGTTCGCGCTCGCAGGCCTGGCGCGCCAGCTCGATCCCCACCGTGCTGTAGAGCAGTTGCGGGCGCTCCAGTGCGCCGGGCGTGAACACCAGGCGGCTGACCGGATGGCCGAAGCTCACGCCGGTGCCGAACAGATCGCTCAGGCTGTCGCGCAGGCTCGGCGTCACCGCGCTCAGTTCCATGCGGTTGAACAGCGGCGGACCGGTCGGCTGCATCTGGCGCAGCACGTTGGCCACCGTCGCCAGGTGGTCGATGGCCAGGAAATCGGCCAGTTCCTGGTCGTCGAAGCGGCTGTGGGTGGTCAGCCAGCTTTCCCGGCCGTCGCCCTGCAGTTCCACCTCGGCCAGCGAGCCGGCGACCAGCTGATAGTCCAGCCCGAAGCGCAGCGCGTCGCCGAGCGTGCGGTGCGAGACGAAGCCCGGCGCGATCGCGCCCAGGTGCGGCAGCGCCTTCAGGGCGCCGGAGTTCACCGCCAGTCCCAGGCCGCGCGCCCGGTGCAGGCTGCGCAGGATGCCTTCGCGCGCCTCGGCATAGGAATAGCGGGCGTCGGGCTGGCCCTGCTGGGCGTCCAGGCTGGGAAACAGCTCGGCGATGTTCCAGCCCTGGGTCTGCGCCACCGTCAGGATGCCGGCCAGCGGCAGCAGCGGAAACACCGCGTCGTCGACCGACAAGGCCCGGGACATCCCCAGCGGTGTTAACCCTGGGTTGTCGTCGGGCGTCATGTTGTCGTCATCAGCGGTCATACCCGCGCTCCAGCGGCAAATTGACAATTCCTAACAAGACCTGTCCGCCCAGTACGGCTGCACCGGCTGCGCCTCGGTCCGCATCGCGGCAATCCAACAAAAACTCCAACTGGAGACCCAACCATGAACGAATTCGACTATGTCATCGTCGGCGGTGGCTCGGCCGGCTGCACCATCGCCGCGCGCCTGTCCGAAGACCCCACCGTCACCGTCTGCCTGCTCGAGAACGGTGGTCCCGACTCCAGCGTCCTGATCCACGCACCGGCCGGCGTGGTGGCCATGATGCCCACCAAGCTCAACAACTACGCCTACGAGACCGTCCCGCAGGCGGGACTGAACGGGCGCCGAGGTTACCAGCCTCGCGGCAAGACGCTGGGCGGCTCCAGTTCGACCAACGCCATGCTGTACGTGCGCGGCAACCGGTTCGACTATGACAACTGGGCGGCGCAAGGCAATCCGGGTTGGGCCTACGACGACGTGCTGCCGTTCTTCCGCAAGTCGGAGAACAACGAGCAGATCAGCAACGAGTTCCACGGCCAGGGCGGCCCGCTCAACGTCACGTACGCCAACTACAAGAGCGCGCTGAGCGAGGTGTTCCTGCGCGCTGCGCAGGAAAGCGGCCTGCCGCTCAACCCCGACTACAACGGCGCCGACCAGTTCGGCGCCTTCATGTACCAGGTCACGCAGAAGAACGGCGAGCGCTGCAGCGCCGCCAAGGGCTACCTGACGCCCAACCTGTCGCGCCCCAACCTGAAGGTCATCACCCGCGCCCTGACCACCCGCGTGCTGCTCGAGGGCGGCAACGCCGTCGGCGTCGAATACCGCCAGGGCAACGCCACCCGGCAGGTGCGCGCGCGGCGCGAGGTCGTCATGTCGGCCGGCGCCTTCGGCACGCCGCAGGTGCTCATGCTGTCGGGCATCGGCCCGGGCGCGCATCTGCAGGCCATGGGCATTGCCACCGTGCACGACCTGCCCGGCGTGGGCCAGAACCTGCAGGACCACATCGACCACGTCCAGTCCTGGCGCACCCGCAGCGACAGCGAGAGCTTCGGCGTCTCGCTCGGCGGCGGCGCGAAGTTCGGCAAGGCGGTGTTCGAGTGGCGCAGCAAGCGCACCGGCATGGTCACCACCAACTTCGCCACGGCGGGCGCCTTCCTGCGCTCGTCGCCCGATGTCGCGGCATGCGACCTGCAACTGATCTTCGTCGTCGCCATCGTCGACGACCACGGCCGCAAGATGCACATGGGCCACGGCATTTCCTGCCACGTCGACTTGCTGCGCCCGCACTCGCGCGGCAGCGTCACGCTGGGCAGCAAGGATCCGGCGGCGGCGCCGGTGATCGACCCGCGTTTCCTGTCCGACGAGCGCGACCTGCCCCGGCTGGTCAAGGGCGTGCAGATGCAGCAGCGCATCCTCGAATCGCGCGCCTTCGACGGCGTGCGCGGCGCGATGGTGTACCCGACGCGGGTCGACGACGTGGCCGGCATCGAGGCCGACATCCGCAGCCGCGCCGACACCCAGTACCACCCGGTGGGCACCTGCAAGATGGGCCCCGCCTCGGACGGCATGGCGGTGGTGGACGAGCGCCTGCGCCTGCGCGGCATCGGCCGCCTGCGCGTGGCCGACGCCTCGATCATGCCGAACGTCGTGTCCGGCAACACCAACGCGCCGACCATCATGATCGGCGAGAAGGCGGCCCAGATGATGCGCGAAGACGCCGCCAGCGGGCTCGCCATGGCGGCCTGATTGCCGGCACACCGAATTTCCCCTTCCCCTTCCTTCAACACAAGAGACATGAAGCAACTGCACCTCATCGCCGCCGCCGTCGCGCTCACCTGCGCGCTGGCCGGCGCGCACGCACAAACGGCGCCCAAGAACGCCGAGCAGGCCACCATCGACGCCAACGCCGCCTTCTCGAAGACGCTGCCGTGGAGCGACACGCAGGCGTTTGACGACGCCAGGCGCGGCTTCGTCGCCGAACTGCCCGGGGGCAAGATCGACGGCGCCAACGGCCGGCCGGTCTGGAACATGGCCGCCTACGGCTTCCTCGCCAAGGAGCAGGCGCCCGACACCGTCAACCCCAGCCTGTGGCGCCAGGCGCGGCTGAACGCCATCAACGGCCTGTTCAAGGTCACCGACGGCATGTACCAGCTGCGCGGCCTCGACCTGTCGAACATGACGATCGTGGAAGGCAAGACCGGCCTGATCATCATCGACCCGCTGCTGACCGCCGAGACCGCCAAGGCCGGCCTGGAGCTGTACTACCAGCACCGGCCGAAGAAGCCGGTCAAGGCCGTCATCTACACGCACAGCCACGCCGACCATTTCGGCGGCGTCAAGGGCGTGATCAGCGAAGAGGCCGTGAAGGCCGGCCAGGTCAAGGTCTATGCGCCGCAGGGCTTCATGGACACCGCGGTGGCCGAGAACGTGATCGCCGGCAACGCCATGAGCCGGCGTGCCACCTACCAGTTCGGCTCGCTGCTGCCGCCGAGCGAGAAGGGCAGCGTCGACACCGGCCTGGGCAAGAACCTGGCGCGTGGCAGCCTGACCTTGATCGCGCCGACCAACTACATCAGCGACAAGACCCCCAAGCTCAACATCGACGGCGTGGACATCGAGTTCATGATGGCGCCCGGCAGCGAGGCGCCGTCCGAGATGATGCTGTTCTTCCCGCAGCACAAGGTGTTCGACGTGGCCGAGGTGGTGACGCAGAACATGCACAACCTCTACACGCTGCGCGGCGCCGAGGTGCGCGACGCGGTGGCCTGGTCGCGCTACATCGACCAGGCGCGCGCGCGCTCCGGCGACCGCGCCCAGATCATGATCGCCCAGCACCACTGGCCGACCTGGGGCACCGACAACGTCGACGCGCTGCTGCGCAAGCAGCGCGACCTGTACAAGTTCATCCACGACCAGTCGGTGCGCCTGCTCAACGAAGGCTACAAGCCCGACCAGATCGCCGAGACGCTCAAGCTGCCCGACTCGCAGCAGGCCACCTGGTCTTCGCACGGCTACTACGGCACGCTGCGCCACAACGCCCGCGCCATCTACCAGAAGTACCTGGGCTGGTACGACGCCAATCCGGCGCACCTGGACCCGCTGCCCGAGACGCAGGAAGCGAAGAAGCAGGTCGAGTACATGGGCGGCGCCGACGCCGTGATCGAGCGCGCCCGCAAGGACTTCGCCGCCGGCCAGTACCGCTGGGTGGCCACGGTGATGAACCAGGTGGTGTTCGCCGACCCGTCCAACAAGGCGGCGCGCGAGCTGCAGGCCGATGCGCTGGAGCAGCTGGGCTACCAGGCCGAGGGCGGCACCTGGCGCGGCGCCTACCTGAGCGGCGCGCAGGAACTGCGCAACGGCGTGCCGAAGCTGCCGGCGCTCAACACGCTGAACGACGACACGCTGCGCGCGCTGACCACCGGGCTGTTCTTCGACTACCTGGGCGTGCGCCTGAATGCCGACAAGGCGCAGGGCAAGCACATCGTGCTGAACTGGGACTTCACCGACACCAAGGAGAAGTACGTGCTGAACCTGGAGAACTCGGCGCTGACCTACAGCCTGGGCAACGGCGATCCGAAGGCGGACGCCAGCTTCGTGCTGACCCGCGCCACGCTCAACGAAGTGATCCTGGGCAAGACCACCTTCCCCGAGGTGATCAAGGCCGGCAAGGCCCAGGTCAAGGGCGACCCGCGCAAGCTGGGCGAACTGATGGGCATGCTCGACACCTTCCCGTCGAGCTTCCCGATCGTCGAGCCGCTTCAGTAAGGCGCGGCGCCGGACCGATCCACGACCCCGCCCCGGCGGGGTTTTTTCATGGCTCGCCGCCCTGGGCCTTGCGCAGTTCCAGCGCGCGCTGGTAAAGCTCGTTCTTGCCCGCGCCCGTGATCTGCGCCGCCAGCCGCACGGCGGTCTTGAGCGGCAGTTCCTCCAGCAGCAGCTGCAGGACCTGCTGCGCCTGCGCGTCGTCGCCGCCGGCGGCCGGCGCCGGATGCAGCACCAGCGCGAACTCGCCGCGGGTGCGCTGGGCATCGGCGGCCAGCCAGTCGGGCAGGTCCCGGGCGGCGACGGTGGCGACCTGCTCGAACTGCTTGGTCAGCTCCCGGCCCAGCGTGACGCGGCGCTCGCCCAGCGCGGCCAGTGCGCGCGCGAGCGCCTCGATGCGGTGCGGCGCCTCCAGCAGCACGACGGCGCGCGACTCGCCGCGCAACTGTTCGACCGCCTGCGCCCGCTCGCCGGCCTTGGACGACAGAAAACCCTGGAACACGAACGCGCCTTCGGCGCCCGGCGCATCGCCGACCAGCCCGGCGGCGCTCAGCAAGGTGGTGACGCTGCTGGCGCCGGGCAGCGGCAGCACGCGCTGGCCGGCGGCGCGCACCGCCGCGACCAGACGCGCGCCCGGATCGCTCACGCCGGGCGTGCCGGCATCGCTCACATAGGCCACGCGCTCGCCGCGCACCAGCCGCTCGACCACGCCCTGCGCCGCTTGCGCCTCGTTGTGCTGGTGCAGCGCCAGCAGGCCGGCGCGCGGCTCGATGCCGTAGGCGCGCAGCAGGCCCTGGGTGTGGCGGGTGTCCTCGCAGGCAATGGCGTCGGCCAGCCCCAGCACGTGCAGCGCGCGCAGCGTGATGTCCGCCAGGTTCCCGATCGGCGTCGCCACGACGTAGAGGGTGCCCTGCGGATAATGCTGCGAGCCCGCGGCCTCGCGGGCGGCCTGCAGCGCACTTTGGAAGGAAGCGGAGACGGTGGCTGACGGGTTCAAGTGAGGGAGATCTCCGGCAGGGGGAAGACAACAATGACGACCGACAACGGCCGGGCGCCGGCACATGCCTTGGCGAACACCCGGCAGCGCGGCGCGGCGGCCGAGCAGGCCGCCTTCGACCACCTGTGCGCCGCCGGCCTGTCACCGGTTGCGCGCAATTATCGGACGCCCGGGCGCGGCGGTGGCGAGATCGACCTGATCATGCGCGAGCGCGACGGCACGCTGGTGTTCGTCGAGGTGCGTCAGCGCAGCAGCGCCAGCCACGGCGGTGCGGGTGCCAGCATCGGCGGCGTCAAGCAGCGCCGCATCGTGTTCGCCGCGCGCCATTTCATTGGCCGCCTGCGCGTGCCGCCGGCCTGCCGCTTCGACGCGGTGCTGGTGTCGCCGGGCCGGATCGAGTGGCTGCGCGCCGCGTTCGACGCGGGCACCTGAGCGCACGCTCGACCGGCGCGCGCCTTATCATGCCGGCCCATCATGCTCGAGCAAAGGATCCAGCAGCAATTCATCGACGGTGCCGACCTCACGTTCCAGGCCGGCCCGACGTTGAGCAAGCCCATCGCGCTGGCGGTGCAGGCCATCCTTGCCTGCGTCACCAGCGGCGGCAAGGTCGTCGCGTGCGGCGCCGGGCCGTCCGGCCTGCTGGCTGCGCACTTCGTCGCCCACTTCGTCGGCCGCTTCGAGCGCGACCGGCCGGGGCTGGCCGCGCTGGCCCTGGCGTCCGATCCGGCCGAACTGCTGGCCGACACCGCCGAGGCCGGCGATGCCGACCGCTTCGCGCGCCAGGTGCGCGCGCTGGGCGAGTCGAGCGACGTGCTGCTGGCGCTGAGCGCCAGCGGCGATTCGGCCACCGTGCTGGCCGCCGTGCTGGCCGCGCACGAGCGGGAGATGACGGTGGTGGCGCTGCTCGGCGGCCAGGGTGGCGCGGTGGCGCGGGCGCTGCGTGACACGGATGTGCAGGTGACGGTGCCGCACGAGCGCGCATCGCGCGTGCACGAGGTGCACATGCTGGTGCTGCACAGCCTGTGCGACGGGGTGGACGCGCAACTGCTGGGCGACCAGGAAGGCTAGCCGCGGCGCAGGGCCGCGGCAGGTGCTGGGCTAAACTTCCCGCAGCGTTCGGGCCGTGCGCCGCGCGCCCCTTGAATCTCCCGCAGGAAGGAAGCCCATGAGACAGTCCCCCGTTGTTGCCGTTCGACGTTTCGCATGTG
>Ga0160435_1000653_pt1 | contig 10087 bp, 6 predicted proteins | sample HID1973K_E0MG_FD_108213 | JGI IMG/M metagenome (GOLD analysis project Ga0160435, IMG submission 108213) | Enriched mosquito-associated microbial communities from UW Madison campus, WI, USA - HID1973K_E0 MG | ecosystem: Host-associated > Arthropoda: Insects > Digestive system > Unclassified ... | reverse complement strand
GTCCTGTTGCACCAGGCCAACCGTACCGTTGTTGATCTGGTCGCCGAGGTTGGTCACGCGACCATCCACATTGGTGATCGCTTCACCGACATTGCTTACCGGCTTGCCATCGACCGTGTAGGTAGGCGCGCTGACCGTGCCGTCCGGGTTGACCTTTGAACCGCCGCCCAGTGCATCGACCAATGATTTGCTCGCGCCAAACAATTGCGAGCCGTTGATCGCCTCGGCCGACGTGCCGTTGACCGCACCCTTGGCTACGTTGGTCAGCACACGGGCACCTTCGGTGCCGGCAAAGGACACTTGTTTGCCATCCTTGTCCTTGGCCACGGTAATTGTCTTGCTGGTGGCATCCTGTTGCACCAGGCCGACCGTGCCGTTGTTGAGCTGGTCGCCCAGCCTGGTGATGGCGCTGGTGTTGCCCGTGGTGCGGCCGTCGATATTGGTGATCGCTTCACCGACGTTGTTCACCGGCTTGCCGTCAACCGTATAGGTCGGCGCACTGATCGTGCCGTCCGGGTTGACCTTGGCGCCACCGCCCAACGAATCCACGACGGACTTGTTGGTCCCAAACAGCTGCGAACCATTGATGGCTTCAACAGAAGTCTCGCTCACTGCACCCTTGGCCACGTTGGTCAGCACACGGTCGCCTTCGGTGCCAGCAAAGGACACCTGTTTGCCGTCCTTATTCTTGGCCACCGTGATGTCCTTACTGGTGGCGTCCTGTTGCACCAGGCCGACCGTACCGTTGCTGAGCTGATCGCCGAGGTTGGTCACGCGACCATCCACATTGGTGATCGCTTCACCGACGTTGTTCACCGGCTTGCCATCGACCGTGAAGGTCGGAGCGCTGATCGAGCCATCTGGGTTGACCTTTGAACCGCCGCCCAGTGCATCAACCACTGATTTGCTGGTGCCAAACAATTGCGAGCCGTTGATCGCCTCGGCCGAAGCTTCGCTCACCGCACCTTTGGCCACGCCGGTGAGCACGCGAGGTCCTTCTGTGCCGGCGAAAGAGACCTGCTTGCCATCCTTGTCCTTGGCCACGGAGATGTTCTTGCTGCTGGCGTCCTGTTGCACCAGGCCGACCGTGCCGTTGCTGAGCTGATCGCCGAGGTTGGTCACGCGACCATCCACATTGGTGATCGCTTCACCAACGTTGCTCACCGGCTTGCCGTCCACCGTATAGGTCGGCGCGCTGACCGAGCCATCCGGGTTGACCTTTGAACCGCCGCCCAGTGCAGTGGCCACCGACGTGCTGGTACCGAACAGCTGCGAGCCGTTGATCGCATCGACCGAGGTGGCGTTGACCGCGCCCTTGGCCACGTTGGTCAGTACACGATCACCCTCGGTGCCGGCAAAGGACACCAACTTGCCGTCCTTTTCCTTGGCCACGGTGATGGTCTTTGTTGTCGCGTCCTGCTGCACCAGACCGATCGTGCCATTGTTGATCTGGTCGCCCAGATTGGTAACACGTTGATCCACCTGAGTGACGCGACCGTCGACATTCGTCAGTGCGTCGCCGACATTGTTGGCCGTCTTGCCGCCCACGGTATACGTGGGTGCCGACAGTGCACCGGTGGACGCGTTGTAGGTCGAGCCACCGCCCAGGCCAGTGGCCGTATCGGCGCCAAGCCTATCGACAGCACCGTCCACCGCGGTCACTGCTACGTTGGTCGCATTGAGCTGGCTGCCGTTTACCGCGTCGGTGCTGGAAGTGCTGACACGCCCGGCCGCAAGGTTAGTAAGCGTACGTTCGGCGCCTGTTCTGCCGATGCTGAGAGTGCTCGCAGGAGCGGTGCCGGCATAGGCATGGGTGGTGCCGGCAATTGTGCCGGACGTGGTGGCGACTGCAACGGCTGTGGTCGAAGATGACCCCAGCGCTACAGCGCCCCCCTGGCCGGCGACGGCATCGGCTCCAAGGGCCAGGGCTGCGGTAGCGTTACTACTTGAGCGAGCGCCCACAGCGACGCTGTTCGCTGCGGCGGCCTTCGCGCCCTGTGCGCGGCTGTCCGAGTCGGCACCGCCACCGATAGCGACGCTACCTACGCCGGCTGCTTGGCTCCAAGAGCCCAGTGCGGTTGAACTGGTCCCCTTCGCGGACGCCTCCTTACCCAACGCGATCGATCGAGTCCCTGCCACCGTTGTGTGACCAATCGCCACAGCAGCATCGCCGAGCCCCTTGCTCTTGGGGCCCATAACTTGGACAGCGTAAAAGCCGCCGCCAGAAGCGTCACAACCGATGACGTTCGAATAGTGGCCACTGCCCTCAACGGGATCTTTCGTGCATTGCCCACCAGAGGAACTAATTCCCGCTGGGCCGTAGGTAGTTGCTCCCACAGACAGCGGCAGCAGCAGCAAAGTCGCGGCCAGTGGGATCACCTTCCAATTCGCAGCCGAATGACCAGCGGGCGCCCCATGGCACCTCGCAACCTCAGAAGTCACTACCAGCGCGTTGAGAGCACGATTCCACACCAAACGATAGGTTTTATTCACGACACGCCGTCCGAAGTTGGAGAACGGCGCGTATGTTCGGGATTCGCTACTCACTACACTATGCGGAATATCTCATGTCACGCACGGTTGCGTAGTAGGTTGTCATCGGGACGAACGCCACCAACCGTCCGCACTTGCTCACCGTCAACAGTACTGACGTCATCCCAGGTTGGGATCATGAGCGCTGCTCCACCACGCATGCACTACCTATGCGATCCGAACTCAGCGCACGCTACCATTCTCTTCCTGCAACTCTTTCTTGAACGGCACATCCGGCGGCGGTCGCGCCAGTGCCGGTTGTTCGTTCTTGTTCGGGTCGCTCAGGCCGCAGCCGCCGCCGAACTGCAGCAACGACACCACGCACTTGATGCGCGAGTTGCTGCCCGGAACCGGAATCTCGATTTCCTTGACCCCGTTGCGCACCCACTCGGCCAGCAGCGAGGCGCTCGGCAGCCAATATTGGTCGAACGAGGTCGGTGTGTAGTCGTACGGCGGGCGCTTCAACCAGGTGCCGGAACTGGCGATGCGCTCGCGGCTCCAGCTGTCCTTGTCGCCGCCCGGCGCGCCACGCGCGGCGGCAGCGCCATCGCCTTCGGCAGGCACGCGCAGGCTTCCATCGCGGTCGTACAGACCGCTGCCCTGTGTTCCCGCAGCGCCGGCGTCGCCGGCCTGGTTACGCTGGCCCACACTCCAGTCATCGCCGCGCGCGGCGGTGTCCCAACCGCCGCTGCGATCCGCCGCGCGTGGCCCGCTGCCGCCGGTGGCAGCGGCATTGCCTGCCGCGCGATCACCGGCACGGCTGCCGTCGCCGGTGCGCCCGGTTGTTTGCGCGGCCGCGTTGCCGGTCGAGCCAGAGGCGCTTGGCGCATTTCCCGCCGCCGGTTGGGCGGCCGGCGCGGCGCCACTCGCGGCAGTCCCACCGGAAACTGCGGTGGTCGAAGGCACGGTCGTGGCGGCAGAGGCCGCGGTCTCCGCCGGCGCATCTGCCACACCGGGCAGTTCCACCTGCCGAACCTGCAATTCGGGGGCACGCAATTGCGGCGCAGTGACTTCGGGCGTGCGCGGCTGCGGTACCGTTATTTGCGGTGTCTCCACCGCGACGATTTCACGTTCGCGCACCTGCGGCGTCGGTCCAGCCACGCTGGGGACGTCGATCTCGCGGGTTCGCGAGGTGGCGATCTGCGGGCGTTCGGCGACCACCACCTGGCGTTCGCGCACTTGCACCGGCGGCGGTGTTACTTCCCGTGGCGACGGCACTGCCAGCTCGACTGGCTGCGGCGGCGGCAACACGAAGTCGGTGGTGGTGATTGGGGTTTCGGTGACTTGCAGCGGCTTGTCGGCAATCACCGGCTCGGGCAGGCGCGGCGTCGGCAAGGTCATCGGCGGCGGGGTGACTGGCTCGACGCTGGGCGTGCTGTCAGTAGCGGCGGCGCTGGCCTCTGCCGGGCTCGGCGGCGGTGGCGGGGCAGCGGCCGGCGCGGTGCTCGAACGCGCGGCTGCCTGCGCACGGCGTGTCGCCCGTGCGGCAGTGGCTTGCTGCGTCGGCGCAGGTGAAGCGGCACCGCCAGCGTCGGGCTCGCCGGGGCCGCCACCGGTCTGGTCCGGCGAACCGCGGCCGATCATCTCAAGCTTCACCCGCCCCGCTTCGCCGCCGTCGTCGTCGCGCGGCTGCGCCAGGCGCACGACCGCCACCCACAGCAGCAACAAGAAGAAGCCCAGATGGATCAGCAGGCTCGCCAACACGGCGAGCCAGTGGTACGGCGTCTCGTCGCGCGGTCGCGGGTCCCATTGCTGCCACCACAATCTGCGGAAAGCCTGCCAGGGACTCAGGTGCGGCAATATCCCACGCGATGTTGGAAGCGGCCGCGCCGCCATCGCATCGCTCAACTCGCGCGCGGGATAGGCCACGATGGCGACCATGTCGCGCGTGCGCACCCAGTGGCCCCAGGCAAACGGCAGGCCGCTGCGGCGATCGAGCAAGGGCCCGACCGGCTTGCGCGCCAGCAGGGCCTGGATGAGGTCGGCGGCTTTCGTCACCGGTGCGGCGGGATCAGGCCGCGTCGCGCGGGATATAGGGGGCGTCGCCGGTGGTGTGATCCGTGGCGTCGCGCACCGCGGTCACGCCGGGCACCCGGCCCATCAGGGTTTTTTCGATCCCCTGCTTCAAGGTCACGTCGGCCATGCCGCAGCCGTGGCAGCCGCCGCCGAACCGCAGCAGCACCAGGCCATCGGCCGATACTTCCTGCACCGACACCCGGCCGCCATGCGAAGCCAGCTGAGGGTTGATTTCGTTTTCGACCACCCAGCGCACGCGCTCCACCAGCGAGGCGGCATCGCCGGGCGCTTCGCCCTTGATCTTCGGCGCCTTGATCGTGAGCTGCTGGTTGCCGGTGGCGGCGGTGATGTAGTCGATCTCGGCGCCGTCCAGCCACTGCACGCTGTCGGCGGCGATGTAGAGGGTGAAACCATCACAGTCCACCGCCCACTCGTCGCCGGCCAGGTCGGCGGGTTCGGCGAACTCCAGGCGCGCGTCGGCGCGCGCGGTGCCCGCGTCCACTGCGGCCAGGCGCACGCCCATACCGGGCACGCCCTCGCGTTCGATCAGCCGCCGGAAGTGAGTCTGGGCTTTGTCGGATATCTGGATCATTTGGTTATTCTACCCTTGTCGCGCCACCGGCCAACGCGGACACTGCGTCCGGCCAGCGGCATAGTTCCGCCCACCCAGGAGCCCTCCGATGACCGACCTGATTCCCCTCGAGCGGGCCCATTGCCTGCCGCGCAAGGGCATCGAGCACAAGCTCGGCGAAGCCCGCCTGGCCGAGCTGCTGCCACAGGTCCCCGGCTGGGAGCTGGCCGAGGGCGGTACCGCGCTCACGCGCACCTTCCCTTTCAAGAACTATTACGAAACGATGGCCTTCGTGAACGCGTTGGCCTGGATCGCCCACGCCGAAGACCACCATCCCGACCTTGGGGTGCACTACAACCGCGCGGTGGTGCGCTTTTCCACCCATGACGTCGGGGGCTTGAGCGAGAACGACTTCATCTGCGCCGCCAAGGCGTCCGCCCTTACCGACCCGGGAGTATGACGATGAACCCTTCGCGCCGAATCCTGTTGCCCGCGCTGGGCCTGCTCGCGCTGACGGCTTGTGGCAAGTCCGAGACGCCGAGTGCGCCGGCCGTCGCGCCGACCGAGCTGGCCGCCATCGAGACACCGCCCCCGGCCTACCCGGTGGAGCTGGCCTGTGCCGGCGCGGGCGGGCAGACCGTACTGAAGGTGACGGTGGGCATCGAGGGCAAGCCCACCGAGGTGACGCTGTTGCGCAGCAGCGGTCAGCCGCAGCTGGACGAATCGGCGCAGGCGCGCGTGCGCGACTGGAAGTTCCGTGCCGCCACCCGCAACGGCCAGCCGGTGCCCACTACCATCCAGGTGCCGGTGGACTTCAAACCGCCGATGCCCAAGCCGGACGAGTGCTTCGCCATCGAGGAACGCGCGCGGCGCGGCGGCTGAGCACTGCCTTCCGCTTGTCTTGCATAGCCCGGCCCAGCGCCGGGCTTTTTTATGCCGCGCGTCGCGCCAGGCGACGTCGCCACAGCACCCGCGCGCCCCACGCCAATCCACCCAGCAGCAGCGCGCCCAACGCCGCCAACAGCGCCATCCGCACGCCGACGCCGTGCTGGAAAACCACTTCCTCGCCCTGCCCGTCGAGCGTGTAGGCGATGACGTAATCACCCATAGGCCCCAGCCCTTCGCGCCCGCCCGCCGCGATCACCACGTATTGGCGCCCATCGACCGCGTATACCGACGGCGTGGCCTGGCCACCGGCCGGCAACTTTGCCTCCCACAGGGTCTTGCCCGTGGCGGTATCGAGCGCGCGCAGGCGTGCGTCACCCGAGCCGCCGATAAAGGTCACCCCGCCGGCCGTGGCCGTGGCGCCGCCGAGGATCGGCAGGCCGGCTTCCAGCGGCAGCCAAGGCAGCGTCTCCTCCAGCGTGCCCAGCGGCCGCTCCCAGGCCACGCGCCGGGTGCGCAGATCCACGGCCACCATCCGGCCCCACGGTGGCGCCACGCAAGGCGTGCCGCGCGACGACTTGAGCACGCCCCGGCGCATGCCGTAGGCGGTGCCCGCCATGTCGTTGAACTCCTGGCCCGGGTATTTCTCCCGATCGTCCCAATCGAATTGCGCGCGCGGAATCAGCGCCACCTGCATCGGCAAGTCGGTTACCGGCAGGATCGCCAGCTGGCGCTGCGGATCGACCGCGATGCCGCCCCAGTTGATGCCACCGGCCCAGCCGGGCAGCGCGATCGTGCCGCGCACGCTCGGCGGGGTGAACAAGCCGTCCGAACGCAGCGCGGCGATCTGTCGTTCGCAGTCGCGGCGCTCGCTGGGCAGCGGTCCCCAGGCCTCGGCAGTGGTCACCGCCTGCATGCGCGCCAAGCGCAACGACGGCTCCGGCATCGGCTGGGTGGGCGAAGCGCGTTCGCCGGGCACGTCGGAGGCAGGCACCGGTACTTCGCTGATCGGAAATACCGGTTCGCCGCTACGGCGATCGAAGGCGAACAGGAAGCCGGTCTTGGTCGCCTGCAGGACCGCTTCACGCGGGCCCTGCGCCGTTTGCAACGTGGTCAGCACCGGTTGCGAAGCCAGGTCGTAGTCCCACAGGTCGTGATGCACCAGCTGCTGCGCCCAGACCCGGCGCCCACTGTGCAGGTCGAGGGCGACCAGGGAGTTGGCGTCGCGGTTGTCGCCGCCGCGCTCGCCGCCGAAATAGTCGGGGCTGGCCGAACCGGTCGGCACGTAGACGCGGCCGACCGCGGCATCGACCGACAGCGGCGCCCACGCGTTGGCCGCACCGACGCTGGCTGCCTGCGCCGGATCCCAGCCTTGCGTCGCAGCCTGGGCAGGATCGCGCGGCACCGGATCCCAGCGCCATAGCTCGCGCCCGCTGCGCACGTCGTAGCCGCGCACCACGCCTTGCTCCAACGCGCTGGCGCGGTTGTCGCCGATCGAACTGCCGACCACGAGCACACCGTCGGCGATGGCCGGTGGCGAGGTCACTGCGTAGTTCTGCCAGCGGTCCTGCGGTGCCGAGTGGATGTCGATACCGGTACGCAGGTCGATCTGCCCTGCTTCACCAAAGCCCGCGCAAGGCTTGCCGTCGGCGGCGTCGAGTGCGATCACCCGCGCATCCAGGGTGCCGTAGACGATGCGCTCGCGGCAGGCGGCGCCCGCCGCTGCCTGCGGGTCGCGCCAGAAGCTGACGCCGCGCGAGGCCGGATCGCTGTACTGGTGGTCGCGTGCCACCTTGGCATCGTGCGACCACAGCTCGCGCCCGCTGGCGGCATCCAGGGCGAAGGCAATGCCGGTGCCGGTGTTGAGATACATCCGCCCGCCGATAACGAGCGGGTTGGCTTCGAAACGTCGCCGCTCCGGGTCCGGCAGACCAGCGCCGAGTTCACCGGTACGAAACGACCAGGCGATGCGCAGGCGGTCGACATTGGCCGCGGTGATCTGCGCCAGCGCCGAATACTGGCCGCCACCGGGTGCGCCGCCGTACTGCGCCCAGTCGGCGGCGGGCCCCTGCGCGACGGCAGCGACGGTGCTATCGGCCGAGGCAATCGCCCAGGCCCCTAGCGCGGTTGTCGCGCCGGCCAGCCCTATGAAAATGAGTCGTGCGCGAATCTTCCGGTGCATCGCCTGGCCCTCAGCTGGTGTGGCCGAAGTCTGGGCGCTGCGGGCCTGGCGGGGAGCCGTGATGTGACGAACGGCGGGCCAGCAGGTACGAAATGCGACCGGGTTGGGCTCGCGAATGCCCGGCCGGAGGATCGGCAGGCACCAAGGCCGTGCTTACGCCAGCCGTTCGAGCACCTCGGCCAACTCCGGCGCCAGCGGCGCGTTCAGCACATAGGGCGTCTTGCCGCCATCCAGGGCAAACTCCAGCGAGGCCGCGTGCAGGAACAACCGGCGCAAGCCGGCCTGGTCGCGCAGGCGCTTGTTGACCTCCGGGTCGCCGTACTTGTCGTCGCCGGCGACCGGGTGGCCCAGGTGCTGGGCATGGACGCGAATCTGGTGGGTGCGGCCGGTCTCGATCCGCACCTCGCAGTAGGAATGGCCGCCGCGTCGCTCCAGCACCCGGAAGTGGCTCAGCGAGGGCTTGCCGTCGGCATGCACCTGGACGTGGCGCTCGCCGCCCTGGCGCAGGCCGATATGCAGCGGCGCGTCCACGCTCATCAGCCCGTCGGGCATGCGCCCGACCAGCAGGGTCAGATAGCGCTTGGCGATGCCCCGCCCTTCCTCGCTGTCGCCTTCGCGCATCAGGGCCTGCATCTCGGTCAGGGCCGAGCGCTTCTTGGCGATGATCAGCAGGCCCGAGGTATCGCGGTCGAGCCGGTGCACCAGTTCCAGGGTCTGGCCCGGACGCAGCGCGCGCAAGGTTTCGATCGCCCCGAAGCTGATGCCGCTGCCGCCATGGCTGGCCACGCCCGAAGGCTTGTTCAGGGCCAGCAGGCGCGCATCCTCGAACACGATGGCCGCTTCCAGCCGGGCCATGTAGGCAGCCGGCGGCATGGCCTTCTCGCCCTCCTCGGCCACCCGCAGCGGCGGCACACGGACCTCGTCGCCCGGTTCGAGCTTGCGCTCGGCCTTGGCGCGGCCGCCGTTGACCCGCACCTGGCCACTGCGCACCAATTTGTAGACCAGGCTGCGCGGCGCGCCCTTGAGGTGGCCGAGCAGGAAGTTATCCAGGCGCTGGCCGGCGCGGTCTTCGGGCACCGCCAGGGTCCGGGCCGGCGACGCGGCCGGAGCCGCTGCCGGACGGGTTTGCGCCTCCATCACGTCCGGGCGCGCGGCTGCCTGCACGCCGCCGGCCGGCTTTGCCGGGCTCGGTGGCATGGCCGCGCGCTTGCCGGTCGCGGGCGCAGGCTTGTTATCGCCACCCGCACGCTTGGCGGCCTGCACGGCGCGCAAGGTCCGGGCCGGCTTCTGGGCCCCGGGACGGGTGGGTTTGCGGCCAGGCCGCGGGGTGTGGGGGTCAGTCATGCGGCAGTTTATTCTGTTACACTCGGCGGGCGATATAAGGGTTTGATTTCGTTGGAAGTTGATGCGGGCCGAAAGCCCGGCTTCCAACAATTCCGGCACAGTGCGCGGCCACCGCCCCCGGGGCGGCCATGTTAGCGGCTCGCCGGCCTACCCAACCATCGCCGAATGGCCCAGGGGGCATTCGCGCTGAACATGCCCCGTGCGACGCCCCAGTCCGCTGGACGCGGTCGCCGGTTCCATAGCAACTAGAACGTACACCTAAAACAGAGAGCGCTCCCGCGGCCTGCCGTGGTGTTGTAGCGCTGGAAAGCCCAGCCGGCCCCGTCCGCGCATCGCGCGAGGGGGCGGCGAACCGATCCAGAGGCGAAACGCTACGGCGTTCCGCGCGGTAGCAGCGCGCGAGGAACGCAACAATGAAGCGAATGCTGATCAACGCCACGCAGGCAGAAGAACTGCGCGTGGCCATCGTCGACGGCCAGACCCTGTACGACATCGATATCGAACAGCCGTCCAAGGAACAGAAGAAGTCCAACATCTACAAGGGCCGCATCACCCGC
>Ga0160435_1000652_pt1 | contig 10092 bp, 8 predicted proteins | sample HID1973K_E0MG_FD_108213 | JGI IMG/M metagenome (GOLD analysis project Ga0160435, IMG submission 108213) | Enriched mosquito-associated microbial communities from UW Madison campus, WI, USA - HID1973K_E0 MG | ecosystem: Host-associated > Arthropoda: Insects > Digestive system > Unclassified ... | reverse complement strand
CGACATCGACGCCCTGTTCGCGATCCAGCCCCAGCCGTCGCTGAGCCAGCCGGGTGATGGCTATCTGTTGTTCCGCATCGGTGACTGCGTGGCGCAGCGTAATACGCATGCTGCCATCTACGACGCGTTGCGACTCTGCAAAGACTTTTAATTACAGATGATCGTTCCCACGCTCCGCGTGGGCATGCCGCAATGGACGCTCCGCGTCTGTTTTGGTGACGCGGAGCGTCACGGTATGCGTTCCCATGCGGAGCGCGGGAACAATCAGCCCCTGGCGAGACCCTTGGTCTTTGGGAGCTCCACATGCTCAACACCCTTCTTCCAATCCTGCTGTTCGCAGCCCTGGGCCTCGGTGTCCTTGGCGCCTTGCGGCGGGTGGCCATGTGGCGCAATGGTCGTGCGTCCAAGGTCGATCTGCTCGGCGGCCTGCTGGCGATGCCCAAACGGTACATGGTCGATCTGCACCATGTGGTCGCGCGGGACAAATACATTGCCAATACCCACGTCGCGACTGCGGGCGGGGCGGTGGCGTCCATCGTGCTGGCGATTCTGGTTCACGGTTTCGGTCTGCATAACCGCGTCCTTGGCTATGCGCTGCTGTTGATGTCGGCAGTCATGTTCGTCGGCGCGATCTTCGTTTACCTGCGTCGTCGCAACCCTCCGTCCCGCCTGTCCAAAGGCCCGTGGATGCGCCTGCCGAAAAGCCTGCTGGCGTTCTCGGCTTCTTTCTTTCTGGTGACATTACCGGTCGCCGGAATTCTTCCGGAGAACTTCGGCGGCTGGTTGCTGGCGATTATTCTCGGGATCGGCGTGCTGTGGGGCGTGTCGGAACTGTTCCTCGGCATGACGTGGGGCGGCCCGATGAAGCACGCCTTCGCCGGTGCGCTGCACCTGGCCTGGCACCGTCGCGCCGAGCGTTTTGGCGGCGGTCGTTCGACCGGTCTCAAGCCGCTGGACCTTGCTGATCCGACCGCACCGCTGGGCGTTGAAAAGCCCAAGGACTTCACCTGGAACCAATTGTTGGGTTTCGACGCCTGCGTGCAATGCGGCAAGTGCGAAGCCGCTTGTCCTGCGTTCGCAGCGGGCCAGCCGCTGAACCCGAAAAAACTGATTCAGGACATGGTTGTCGGCTTGGCCGGTGGCACCGATGCCTCCTTCGCCGGCAGTCCTTACCCCGGCAAAGCCATCGGCGAACACGGCGGCAATCCGCATCAGCCGATCGTCAATGGCCTGGTCGATGCCGAGACGCTGTGGTCGTGCACCACCTGTCGCGCCTGCGTGGAAGAGTGCCCGATGATGATCGAGCACGTGGACGCCATCGTCGACATGCGCCGACACCTGACGCTGGAAAAAGGCGCCACGCCGAACAAAGGCACCGAAGTGCTCGAAAACCTCATCGCCACTGACAACCCGGGCGGCTTTGCACCGGGCGGGCGGATGAACTGGGCTGCGGACCTGAACCTGAACGTCATGAGCGACAAGAAGACCGCCGACGTGCTGTTCTGGGTCGGCGATGGTGCCTTCGACATGCGCAATCAGCGCACCCTGCGCGCTTTCGTCAAAGTGCTGAAAGCGGCGAAGGTCGACTTTGCGGTGCTCGGTCTCGAAGAGCGCGACAGTGGCGACGTGGCGCGCCGTCTAGGCGATGAAGCGACTTTTCAGATGCTCGCCAGACGCAACATCCAGACCTTGAGCAAATACAGCTTCAAACGCATCGTCACCTGCGATCCGCACAGCTTCCATGTGCTGAAAAACGAGTACGGCGCCTTCGACGGCAACTACCTCGTGCAACACCACAGCACCTATATGTCAGAACTGATCGGCGATGGCGCGCTGAATCTCGGTCAGCACAAAGGATCGAGCGTGACTTATCACGATCCTTGCTACCTCGGCCGTTACAACGGTGAGTACGAAGCCCCGCGCCAGGTGCTCAGAGCGCTGGGTATCGAGGTCAAGGAAATGCAGCGCTCCGGTTTCCGTTCCCGCTGCTGCGGTGGCGGCGGTGGTGCACCGATCACTGACATCCCGGGCAAGCAACGTATTCCGGACATGCGCATGGAAGACATTCGCGAAACGGGTGCTGAGCTGGTGGCCGTAGGGTGTCCGCAATGCACGGCAATGCTTGAAGGCGTGGTCGAGCCGCGGCCGATGATCAAGGACATCGCCGAGCTGGTGGCCGATGCCGTGCTCGAAGAAGTGGCCCCCGCCAAACCGGCGCCGGCTAAACGTGAACCTGCGGAGGCGCACTGATGAGCGACATTATTCGCCGCGACCCACGCGCTGAATGGATCGCCCGTAACCGTTTGCACCCGCTGCACGCGGCCATGCAACCGGTGCAGGCAAGCTGGATGGGGCCCAACGGCATCATCCGCAAGAATGTGCACGGCATAGGTTTCATCGGACCTAATGGCATCAAACGCATCGACCGCAGCGGTGCCCAACAGGGCGGCACGGTCAAGCGCGCAACGGCTGCCGACGTGCAGTTGCCGCTGCATCAGGTCATCGATCCGGCGTTCTACATCGCCGTGGTCCCGGACATGGTTGGCGGTCGCCTGAGCAGCCACGACCGCGATTTGCTTGGCTTGGCCCACAGTCTCGCAGGCACGGAAGGTGCGGTCCTGGCTGTTGTCTTTGGCGAGCACAAGGAAAGCGCATTCGACACGGCGGGCGTCGATCGCCTGCTGGTGCTGGAAGGCGCGGAGTTCGCAGGTTACTCGCCCGAGCAGCGCGTTCAAGGTTTGCGCGCTGTGGATAACCAGTTCGATCCGCAGCACTGGCTGCTGCCTGACAGTCGCAGCGGTGGGGGTGAGCTGGGTCGTCGTTTCGCTGCAAGCACAGGTGAGCGTCCTGCCACGCGTGTCTGGCAGGTGAAGGATGCACAAGCCACGGGCCGTGCGGGCGCCGGGCGTGAAGACATCGCGCGGCCTGTTTCGCGCCTCATTCTCGCAGCAGCCGAGTGCGCCGAGCCGGTCAGCGAAACGCGCCATGAGGCGCTGCCGGTGGAGTTATCCACAAACATTGTGCGCAGCCTGCCTCGCATCGAAGACCTCGGTGCCGTTGCGGTGGACCCTGCACTTATCCCCATGGCCGAGGCGGAGTTCATCTTCTCGGGCGGCAACGGGGTCAAGGATTGGGATTTGTTTCACCGCACCGCCGCAGCGCTGGGTGCTACCGAGGGCGCCTCGCGCGTCGCGGTGGACGATGGCTTCATGACCCGCGATCGTCAGGTGGGCGCTTCGGGGACGTGGGTGACGGCACGGGTTTACGTGGCTGTGGGTATTTCCGGCGCGATTCAGCACTTACAAGGCATCGGCGCGTGCGACAAAGTTGTGGCGATCAACCTCGATCCAACCTGCGACATGATCAAACGCGCTGATTTGTCAGTCATTGGCGAAAGTGCCGCGATCCTCCAGGCGCTCATCGAGGCCGTAGAGGCGTACCGAAATGAGGCGAAACGCGATGCAGCCTGACAAGAAACTGCCTGTGGATAAAAGCGCGTTGCACGTCATCAGCCTCGTATCCGTTGGTGCGCACCCGACTTCCGGGCGTCCACGCCGCGCCGAGCAAGACGCGCGTGCGGTCGAGCTGGGTCTGCAGTTGGCTGGGGATAACTTGCACGTCCTGCATGCGGGGAATGCAGACGAACCGGCGCTACGGGCCTATCTGGGCATGGGTTTGAACGAACTGCATGTTCTCGAACAGCCCGAGGGTGCCGACGCGCTGCCCGGGCTCACCGATTACATCCGCGAATCCGGCGTTCAGATGGTGCTGGCAGGCAGTCAGGCAGAGACAGGCGAAGGCTCAGGAATGTTGCCGTACCTGCTGGCGGAAAAGCTGGGCTGGCCGCTGGTGGTAGGCATGGCCGAAGTCGAATCCATGAACAACGGCACTGCTCAGGTCCTCCAGGCGTTGCCGCGCGGTCAGCGTCGCCGTCTCAAGGTCCGCTTGCCGTTCCTCGCCACTGTCGACAACGCAGCGCCCAAGCCACGCCAAAGCGCATATGGTCCGGCGCAGCGTGGCGTGCTGGATGTCGAGCAGATCGATGTGGTCATCGACGAGTTATTCACAGGTGCCGAATTGAGCCCGGCGAAACCTCGCCCCAAACGCCTGAAAGTCATCAAGGCCAAAAGCGGTGCCGATCGCATGAAGGCGGCGACAGCAAAGGCGAGCGGTGGCGGTGGTCAAGTGCTCAAAGGTGTCAGCGCGCAGGAAGGTGCGGCGGCGATATTGAAGCTGTTGGTGGAGGAGGGCGTCGTTCGCTAAGCCCCTGTTCAGCACTCAGGAGAGGCGCCCATGTGGCGCCTTTCTTATGCTAGAAAGATGGCTCTTCTGCCGATGCTGTCTTCAGGCTGGACTCTGCATCGACGATCACCACATCGAACACCTGCTCTATGACCTGGCGCGGGCCCTGTTTCAGGCTCCAGGTGAAAAAGACGAAGCATCCGATCAGAAGGGCGAACATTCCGGAACCAATAAGGCTCTGCGCTACCCCTTTCCAGAAGCCGGGTCTGGCCGACCGGATTTCATTGTTGGCTTTCACGGAGTAGAACCTGCGCAGGCCGTCCACTTCTGTCGTTAGCGCTGCCTCAGAAAAATCCCTTACCAGCTTCGCGGCCTGCGTTCTGTAGACCCCCAATTGTGAGAGCCCATTGCTGATGTCGTGAAAAGGGGCGAGATCACCGTCCTGTGGATCGATGCCGTTTTTTTCTCTGAATGCCTGAATGAATTCTATTTTCTGACGTTTATAGGCTGCATAGGCCAACTGTCCGAGTATGTCGTCCTCGTCAGCGACCAGCTCATTGAAGATGTAGTTGTAGGGCATGTTCATCCCGCGTGATCGCCTTGCCTGAGCCTTCGAGCTGCTGTTCGGAATGCTTGGTCCAGCTCCTCCATGCTCTTGGGCTTGAAGTTGAAGACCCCTGTCAACTCTTCGGGAAGCGGGAAAGCTACGCCCCGTTTACGTTGCGAGAGTCTACTACTCGCTTCAAGAATGACTTCGCGTGAAAAGGAGGTCCATTCGTACATGTGAGAGTCCTGTATGAGTTGCGTGAGCAGTGAGTTTAATAATGAAAAAGGCGCGTGACTGTCAGACGCTTCCGATTCTCCCCCTCATAAAAGCCATCCACATACCCACAATCCCTGTTAACCTACCTGTGGATAAACTGTTCGCCCATGTCTGAGACCCTCGCAAACCGTGGCTTACAAGCGTTTGATCAAAAATTGATCGCTCCATCTAATGGATTTATAACACTTTTTCTCCACAGCTCCAGGTCACTGGGCAAGATGATTGCCCACAATCTCTGTTAGCGCTTATGTGGATAAGATGTTCGCGATAGGCTGAAGGCCACGGTTTTCGGGGCTTTCGGGATTGTGATCAAATTTTGATCAATCCGACGATTTCCTGACAGATCTGTGTCTTATGCAGAGCGTCGCCAGCGACATAACTGTTTTTCCACAGGCCATAACCTGGCTTCCCGATTTGCACACAATCTCTGTTGGCGGATCTGTGGATAAGGTGTTCGAGATCCTCTATAGCCCACGTGGATAGCGGCTCCTAAAGGATTGATCAAAATTTAAACAGCCAAGGGAGGATTGTGACTGTTCCAATAAGTCACGGTTTTTCTTCAATTTTCGCGCAACGAAAATCCACTTCCCCACAATTACTGTGGGCGGTGTTGTGGATAAGTTGTTTGTGGATGCTGGCGAGGCGCGGTGGGATTGGAGCGGGGTAGGATTGGTTATAATTTGATCAAGGTTGACAGCGGGAAAACGCATCGGCCGGGTCCGGCCGATGCGTCAGATCAAGCGGTCGCCAGGTTATTCGTGATTGACTGCTACCCCCTTCAAATAGGGCGCAGGCTCGGCACCCATGTTTTCGAGCAGCTTGGCGCTGTACCAGTCGATGAAGTTGACCACACCGAACTCGTAAGTCTTCGAGTACGGGCCAGGCTGGTAGGCAATGGAGTTGATCCCGCGCTGATTTTCTTCGGCCAGACGACGGTCCTGATCGTTGGTCGCATCCCAGACTTCACGCAGACGCGCGACGTCGTAGTCCACGCCTTCGACAGCGTCTTTGTGCACCAGCCATTTGGTGGTGACCATGGTTTCCTGAGCGCTGATCGGCCACACGGTGAACACGATCACATGGTCGCCCATGCAATGGTTCCAGGAGTGCGGCAGGTGCAGGATGCGCATCGAACCCAGATCCGGGTTCTGGATGCGTCCCATGAGTTTTTTGCTGCCCTGCTTGCCGTCCATGGTCATGGACACCGTGCCTTTGAGCAGCGGCATGCGCACGATGCGGTTGCGCAGGCCGAAGCTCTTGTGGGCGAACGGGATCTTCTCGGCTTCCCACGAGGCTGCCGACGCCGCGACGTGATCCTTGAAGGCCTGATCGGCGCGCGGGTCGGTGACGTCGTCCCACTCCAGCAACGTGTTCAGCAGCTCAGGGTGCGAGCCGTTGCAGTGATAGCACTCGCGGTTGTTTTCCAGCACCAGCTTCCAGTTGGCCTTCTCCATCAAGGTGGTTTGCACCGCCACCTTGGTGTTTTCCATGTCGTACGGTTCCATGTAGTGATTGAGCGTCTGCAGGAACTCGTCGATGGCCGGCGGATTGGCCGCCAGGCTGATGAAGATATAGCCGCCCGACACTTTGCAATGCACAGGCTTGAGGCCGAATTGCTTCATGTCGAAATCGGCGCCCATTTCCGTGCCTGCGTACAGCAGTCGGCCGTCGAGCTCGTAGGTCCACTGGTGGTATGGGCACACTAGCTTGGCGACTTTGCCTTTTTCTTTGGTGCACAGACGTGAGCCGCGATGGCGGCAGACGTTGTGAAACGCGTTGATCGAACCGTCTGGCGCACGCACGACGAGGATCGGGTTTTTGCCGATTTCCAGCGTCAGGAAGTTGCCCTTGGCCGGAATCTCACTGGTCATGCCGGCGATCAGCCACTCTTTTTGAAAGATTTCCTGCATGTCGATTTCAAACAGCCGGTCATCATTGTAGAAAGGCTGCGGCAGCGAGTAAGTGCGCTCGCGGTTCTGCAGCATCTCGGCGGTTGCCTTGCGTGCGGGTTCCAGCGGATCGCCCAAGCTCAGAGTTGCGGTGACGTCCATCTTTCAAGTCCTCAGGTCGCGTTTTCAACGACCTACGAATGTGGCCAATACGGTTGTGTTGTGTGTCTGGCACGCGAGGCGACGGTGTTTTCTGTCGCTCATGTTTATGTGTAAAAAATGAATAACGATTGACGGCGAGTGTGGAGCCGGGCGCGACGCGAACCTTATCCATGGGCGACATGGCCGAATCCGTTTCCGACTACGCAGCCCCTATAGATCGGGCCTGGTCGCCATAAGTATGTGAATGTCGCTGATAGGTAAATAGGTGGCCCGTGCGTTACGCAGAATCGCCACCATGGAGGCCGACAGTCGGCCGTGGAGAGTGAGTATGTCCCAGAGTTTCCTCAGCCCGGTCAACACGCAGACCTGGGCCAATGGCCGCCACCTGGTGCGGGTCGTCAAAGTGATCCAGGAAACCTGGGACGTTCGCACCTTCTGCTTCATGGCCGACCAGCCGATCCTGTTCTTTTTCAAGCCAGGGCAGTTCGTCACGCTGGAGCTGGAAATCGAAGGCGTGCCGATCATGCGCTCCTACACCATCTCCAGTTCGCCATCGGTGCCGTACAGCTTCTCGATCACCATCAAGCGCGTGCCGGGTGGCAAGGTGTCCAACTGGCTGCACGACACGCTGCACGAAGGTCAGGAACTGGCGGTTCACGGCCCCGTTGGTCTGTTCAACGCCATCGACTTCCCGAATCCGAAGATTCTCTACCTGAGCGGCGGTGTCGGCATTACCCCGGTCATGTCCATGGCACGCTGGTATTACGACACCAACGCCAATGTCGACATGGTGTTCGTGCACAGTTCACGCTCGCCCAAGGACATAATTTACCACCGCGAGCTGGAGCAGATGGCGTCGCGGATCAACAATTTTGCGTTGCACATCGTCTGTGAGAAACATGGGCTGGGCGAGCCGTGGGCGGGTTATCGCGGGTATCTGAATCAGAAGATGCTGGAGCTGATGGCGCCGGATTTCATGGACCGCGAAGTATTCTGCTGCGGCCCGACGCCGTACATGAATGCGGTGAAGCGTTTGCTCGAAGCCAACGGTTTCAACATGGCGCAGTACCACGAAGAATCCTTCGGCGCGACACCGCCTGAGGCTCGCGCCGATGCGGTGGAACATGCCGAGCAGGCAGCCGAAGCGCCAGACATCGACGTTGCCGAGTTGCATCAGGTCGAATTCACCGACACGGGCAAGAGCATTCGCGTGGCGCCGGGCGAAACCGTCCACGCCGCTGCCGCCAAGCTCGGTCTGATGATTCCGAAAGCCTGCGGTATGGGCATCTGCGGCACCTGCAAAGTGATGAAGCTGAGCGGTGAAGTGGAGATGGAGCACAACGGCGGCATCACCGACGACGACGTGGAGGAAGGCTACATCCTGTCGTGCTGCAGCGTGCCGAAAGGGGACGTGCGGATCGAGTATTGACGAGATTGGTGGCGAGCGGCTTGCCGGCAGTGGGGATTTCGAACGCGCTGTTGTCTGCAAGCCGAGCGGTTCTACGTTCAGATTTAAGCCCACTGCTCCTGAGCCGCCCAGCCATCCGGGAATCCCATCGACCTCAGCCTTGGGGTGTCCTGATCTTTCAGCAACGTCAGCGCTCGGGCTTTCCACTGGGTGTCCGGGCTGATCAGGTCAGTAAGATAAGCGAGCATGGTCAACACCACGTATAGCCGCTGAGATGGCTGAGGCTGGTTGTGGCAAGCCTTTGCGATGGCCCAGTTTTTCGGCAGTGACGGGCGAACAGGCAACTCTCTGTTCCACAGACGTGAATGGTGCGCGCAACAGTTACGTACGAACGTCAGCGTGTGCAACCACGACTCCAGCACTTCAAACGGCAAATTGAACCGGGATGCGATGGCTTTCTTTTCGCGGCTTCTGGCGATGGCCCTGAACAGCGTCGACACCGTTCCCAAGCTCATTTCTTCAAGCATCGCCTACGCGGGTGGCAGTTGGGGATCGTCATATGTCGCACCATAAAAGCGGAAATAGTTATCGCGAGCGCGGTTGTCCATGTGTTGCCGTATCGCTTGCTCTGAAAGCCCGCTGCGTTGGTTTCGCGTCAGCCCGCGCTCAAGCTTTCTAGCCTCGTCAGCGAGCTTCTGCCTGAGGGGACGCAACAGTTCATCGTGGGCATAGGAGGAGTGAAATGATTTGGGGTCGGTTATCCAGCCTGAGCCTAATCTGGGACTTAGATGGTTGTTGATGGCTGCCCGGACGGCAACTTCGATTCGTTCAATAGCCTCCATAACGAGGCCGCGCAATGACGAATCGAAGCGATAGACTTCTACGATATCCTTCAAGCTAGTGCCGGGCTTGAAGACATGCCTTGGGCATGTCTTCTGAAACGGGCGCATGTACGGGCTGAGTCGGAACAGCGTGACCACCTCCAGCAAACACCTCGCCTTGTGGTCGTTCGTGATGCGCAGCCCGCGGTTTTTTAGCAGTTCCAATTGCTGATCGACGCTGAGGGCGGGTTTGTCGAATGGCCTCATGCCTTTTTCTCCAGGCAAAAAAAACCCGCGCGATTTGAGCGTGCTGACCAGGTCAACCTAGGCTTGGCGGGTGTGTTGCGCTGGATTATAGGGGCCTCAGGAGCTCCGTCAACGCTGGTGTTTCAGCAAATTGTAACGGTCGTTTTTCTGATCTCAGAGGGCAGGGATGCCGCGATGAGCAGCATTTCCTTTCTGGATATGGAACCTATTTACAACCTGAACCGAGCAACCATGCCGTTCAAATCCACTGCCAGACGCGACAATTCATTACTGGCTGCGGTGGTCTGGTTAGCGCCAGTCGTCGACTGCGCGGACAAGTCGCGGATGTTCACCAGATTGCGATCCACTTCCCGAGCGACCTGCGCCTGCTCTTCGGCAGCGCTGGCGATGACCAGGTTGCGCTCGTTGATTTCCACCACGGCGCTGTTAATGGTGTCCAGCGCAAGGCCTGCGCCTTTGGCGATGCTCAGCGTCGATTCG
>Ga0160435_1000650_pt1 | contig 10108 bp, 10 predicted proteins | sample HID1973K_E0MG_FD_108213 | JGI IMG/M metagenome (GOLD analysis project Ga0160435, IMG submission 108213) | Enriched mosquito-associated microbial communities from UW Madison campus, WI, USA - HID1973K_E0 MG | ecosystem: Host-associated > Arthropoda: Insects > Digestive system > Unclassified ... | reverse complement strand
CGATTGGACTGGCTCATACCTGATCTCCCTGCGTGTTCTTGATTGCAGACGCCGGCGTTTCTTTGAACTGAGGCTGGGTGCCAATCGGATAGGTTTCGACAATTTCGTACGTCATGGTGTTACGCGTGGCGTTGAAGTACTGGCGGCAACCCGCGGCATGAATCCACAGCTCGTGGTGCAGTCCGCGCGAGTTATCGCGGAAGAACATGTAATCGCCCCACTGCTCGTCCGTGCAGGCAGCCGGGTCCAATGGACGCGGGATGTGAGCCTGGCCGGACGCGTGGAATTCCTCTTCGGAGCGCAGTTCGCCACAGTGAGGACAGAAGATGTGCAGCATAGGAATTTCTCCTGTTTAAAACCCCGTGAGAACTGCTGCGCTCGGTAATACTGCGTTAAAAACAGGCTCGGAAAGCTCATTTAGGAGCCTAAACTCCGCTTCCTCGCCTGTTTTTGCCTTGTCTTACCTTCGCTCGCTACGTTCTCACGCGGTTTTGATTAGTGGGCGACAGCGGCAGCGCCGTGTTCGTCAATGAGTGCACCGTTGTGGAAACGGTCGATGGAAAACGGTTTGGCCAGCGGGTGCATTTCGCCCTTGGCCAGACTGGCAGCGAACACGTTGCCCGAACCCGGAGTGGCCTTGAAGCCACCGGTGCCCCAACCGCAGTTGAAGAACATGTTCGGCACAGGCGTTTTGGAAATGATCGGGCAAGCGTCCGGCGTGGTGTCGACGATGCCGCCCCACTGACGGTTCATGCGCACGCGCGACAGCACCGGGAACATCTCCACGATGGCCTGGATGGTGTGCTCGATCACCGGGTAAGAACCGCGCTGACCGTAGCCAACCCAGCCGTCGATACCGGCGCCAATCACCAGGTCGCCCTTGTCGGACTGGCTGATGTAGCCGTGAACGGCGTTGGACATGATCACGCTGTCGATAATCGGCTTGATCGGCTCGGACACCAGCGCCTGCAACGGGTGAGATTCGACCGGCAGACGGAAGCCCGCGAGCTTGGCCATGTGACCGGAGTTACCGGCGGTCACCACGCCGACGCGCTTGGCGCCGATGAAGCCTTTATTGGTTTCGACGCCGATGCACACGCCGTTCTCTTTACGGAAACCAGTCACTTCAGTCTGTTGAATCAGGTCTACGCCCAACGCGTCGGCGGCACGGGCAAAGCCCCAGGCCACGGCGTCGTGACGCGCGACACCGCCGCGACGTTGAACGGTCGCGCCGATGATCGGGTAGCGGGTGTTCTTCGAGCAGTCCAGGTACGGAATTTCTTCGGCCACCTGTTTGCCGTTGAGCAGCTCGCCGTCAACACCGTTCAAGCGGTTGGCGCTGACGCGGCGCTCGGAATCGCGCATGTCTTGAAGGGTGTGGCACAGGTTGTACACGCCGCGCTGGGAGAACATCACGTTGTAGTTCAGATCCTGGGACAGGCCTTCCCACAGTTTCATGGCGTGTTCGTACAGATGCGCGGATTCATCCCACAGGTAGTTGGAACGCACGATTGTCGTGTTTCGGGCAGTGTTGCCGCCGCCCAGCCAGCCTTTTTCGACCACGGCCACGTTGGTGATGCCGTGCTCCTTGGCCAGGTAGTACGCGGTCGCCAGACCGTGACCGCCGCCGCCAACGATGACCACGTCGTAGACCTTTTTCGGGGTCGGCGTGCGCCACATGCGCTGCCAGTTTTCGTGGTGGCTGAGGGAGTGTTTGAAGAGGCCGAAGCCTGAGTAATGTTGCATGGTGCTACTCCTGACTCAGCGGTAAACCGGGAAATCGGCGCACAGCGCGGCGACCTGACCGGCGACGTTGGCCTCGACATCGGCATCGCCGAGGTTGTCGAGAATGTCGCAGATCCAGCCAGCCAGCGTGATGCATTGGGTCACTTTGAAGCCGCGGGTGGTGACCGCCGGGGTGCCGATGCGCAGGCCCGAGGTCACGAACGGCGACTGTGGATCGTTCGGAACGGCGTTCTTGTTCACCGTGATGTGGGCGCGGCCGAGCGCAGCGTCCGCGTCTTTACCGGTGAGGCCCTGACGGATCAGGCTGACCAGGAACAAGTGGTTGTCGGTACCGCCGGAGACCACGTCGTAACCGCGATCGATGAACACTTGCGCCATCGCCTGAGCGTTGTCGATCACCTGCTGCTGATAAGCCTTGAAGCCAGGCTCCATGGCTTCTTTGAAACACACCGCCTTGCCGGCGATGACGTGCATCAGCGGGCCGCCTTGAGCGCCCGGGAACACGGCGGAGTTGAGCTTTTTCTCGATCTCCTCGTTGGACTTCGCCAGGATCAGGCCACCGCGAGGGCCGCGCAGGGTTTTGTGCGTGGTGGTGGTGACAACGTCAGCGTACGGAAGAGGATTGGGGTACAAACCAGCCGCCACCAGACCTGCGACGTGGGCCATGTCGACGAAGAGGAGCGCGCCCACCTTGTCGGCGATCTGACGGAAGCGCGGGAAATCCAGGGTTTTCGAATAAGCCGAGAAACCGGCGACGATCATTTTCGGCTTGTGCTCGACGGCCAGGCGCTCGACTTCGTCGTAGTCGATCAGGCCGGTTGTGGTGTTGATGCCGTATTGAACGGCGTTGTAGAGCTTGCCCGAAGACGACACTTTCGCGCCGTGGGTCAGGTGACCGCCGTGGGCCAGACTCATGCCCAGAATGGTGTCGCCGGCTTGCAGCAAGGCCAGGTAAACGGCGCTGTTGGCCGACGAACCGGAGTGTGGCTGCACGTTGGCGTAATCAGCGCCGAACAGTTGCTTGGCACGGTCGATGGCCAGTTGCTCGACCTTGTCGACGTGCTCGCAGCCGCCGTAGTAGCGCTTGCCCGGATAGCCTTCGGCGTATTTGTTGGTCAGGCCGCTGCCCTGAGCTTGCATGACGCGCTTGCTGGTGTAGTTCTCCGAGGCGATCAGCTCGATGTGATCTTCCTGACGCTGCTCTTCGGCATTCATCGCCGCCAACAGTGCATCGTCATAACCCTGGATCTGGTCTTGCTTGCTGAACATCGCGGTTCTCCCAGCGGCGGCGCGGCGCCTGAATTATCGATAGGGCGTGTGGACTGCCCTTTGGAAGCGATGGTAGGGCTGACGCAGGGAGGCTAGATGCCTACGCACGCCACGCAAAGGCGCGTTTACGACATGGATTCGAACCGGTACTTGAAGACAGCCGCAGCCGAGGTAGTTACGGCCTTGATTCAGGCCGACGCCATGGGAGTCGGGCTTGTCGGCGATCTGCCGGGAACCGGCAGCAAGCTGCTGCGACGCGGGGTGTCAGGGAGATCACGCTGTCTGATTTCATGACTGCTTCGCAGCCAATCGACGGCAAGACGGATTGCTACGCCCTCCGGGCAGGGGCAGATCGCGCACAGAAAAATCCCCGGTCAATGCCGGGAATGTTTGGTGAATCAATGTCGCATTCAGACCTGTTTGGCTGGCAACAGTCCTTCAGCGCTGAATAGGCCCTGATACCTCGCACGGCCTGCGCGATGGGGCCTGGTCCACTCCCGGAGACTGCCTTTTAAAACTACATCGACGTTTCCAACCAAGGGCGTGAGCACTGTCAAAACTGACAGTATTCGCGCAAACACCTTGGTGATACTTTCAGCACTGAAGGACCGCGTACACATCAATCCTGGAAGGAGTCCGATATGAATATCGTGGCAAAATCACGTGTGCTTACACCCGAACGCTGGAGATCTTTAAACGCTCGTCGCTCTGCTCAGGTAACCGCTGTCGATCCACTGCTCTTTCTCGCTCAGGGCGTGTTCCATGATCTGGATATTCAGGGTTTCGTCAAACTGAGAACAGTGCAGGAACTTCCCACCTCGGATGCTCTTATTACGGTGCACTTCGCAGACACCGAAGAAACGCTGTCGGGAACGGTGACTGCGGTCGATGCCAGGCTCTACGCAGGTCCACACGACATCATCTATCAGAACGATGCCTTTCACTCCTTGATCTTCAAAATCCTGTCCTATGAAGAGGGAGCGGCGGTGGCCGAAATATATCTTTGGGAAATACCGACTGTCGCAGCGCCGGATGCCGTTGAGTCGGATATTGCGCTGTCACTGCCCAAAGGTTCGACGTTATATCTGAGTCAGACTGAAGAAGACATCGTCATGGATCGGACTTTGAGGGTGTCTGAAGATCGGAAAGTAGCCGTCAACATTCGTACTGTAGAAGGGCGAAGTTATTCAACGACGGTGTCGGAAATTGAAGCAATACGGTGTGCAGTACCGGGTGACTATTATGTGGAGAACGGCTCTGACGAGCTGTCGATTGTGTATGGCATCACAACCCGATCACAACCACCCCACAACCCGATAATCAGGCATATCGCACTGCCAGCAGCGCCAGGGTCCAGTCGCGACCCTGGCTGTTGAATGGGCGGTCAGGCTCTCGGAGCAATCAAGCCATCCGCCCGGAACATCCCGCGAATACCGCGGACCGCCTGGCGGATGCGGTCCTGGTTTTCGATCAGCGCGAAACGTACGTGATCGTCGCCATACTCGCCAAAACCGACGCCCGGCGACACGCAGACCTTGGCTTCGAGCAGCATCTTCTTGGCGAATTCCAGCGAACCCAGATGGGCGTACGCCTCGGGAATCTTGGCCCAGACGTACATCGACGCTTTCGGGTTCTCGACCATCCAGCCCAGCTCATGCAAGCCTTTCACCAGCACGTTGCGGCGCTGGCGATAGTGCTCGGCGATGTCCAGCACGCATTGCTGGTCACCTTCCAGGGCAGCGATAGCGGCCACTTGCAGCGGGGTGAAGGTGCCGTAGTCGTGGTAGCTCTTGATCCGCGCCAGGGCGTTGACCAGCTCGGGATTGCCGACCATGAAACCGATGCGCCAGCCCGCCATGTTGTAGCTCTTGGACAGGGTGAAAAATTCCACCGCGATGTCCTTGGCGCCTGGCACCTGCATGATCGAAGGAGCTTTCCAGCCGTCGTAGACGATGTCGGCGTAGGCCAGATCGTGCACCACCAGCACGTCGTACTGCTTGGCCAGCGCCACCACGCGCTCGAAGAAATCCAGTTCCACGCACTGCGCGGTCGGATTGGACGGGAAGCCCAGAATCATCATCTTCGGCTTGGGAATCGAGCCACGAATGGCCTTTTCCAGCTCGGCGAAAAAGTCCACGCCCGGAATCAGCGGTACCGAACGCACTTGAGCACCGGCGATGACCGCGCCGTAGATATGAATCGGGTAGCTGGGATTGGGCACCAGCACCGTATCGCCCTGATCCAGCGTGGCGAGCATCAGATGCGCCAGGCCTTCCTTGGAACCGATGGTGACGATGGCTTCGGATTCCGGGTCGATGTCGACCTCGTAACGCGTTTTGTACCAGCTGGAGATCGCCCGACGCAGACGTGGAATGCCACGCGAAGTCGAGTAGCCGTGAGTGTCTTCACGTTGGGCGACGGTGACCAGTTTTTCGACGATGTGCGGCGGCGTTGCCCCATCGGGGTTGCCCATGCTCAGGTCGATGATGTCCTCACCACGACGTCGAGCGGCCATTTTCAGCTCGGCGGTGATGTTGAACACGTAAGGGGGGAGTCGATCGATGCGCGCAAAACGGCGCGGCGAACCTTGGTCTGCCATGGAGGCCTCTAGAAGACGTAAGCGCCCGGAACCGTCCGAGCGACGCTGGCCACTGCGGTGGCCTGGTGCGGAAGATAAATGCGCTGATGGCGGTTTGTCTACAGGGATGTCGGTGCCCTGCAAGAAACGGTGAATCGCTGCCAGACCTGTAGGAGCGCTTGCCCGCGATGAGCAGGATCAAGACATCAACGGTGACTGACACACCGCATTCGCGAGCAAGCCCGCTCCTGCAGTGATCGTGCGTCAGGCGAAAATCTGTCGCAAACCGAACAAGAGCAAAAAATGCCCCGGATAAATCAGATACGCCCAACGCCGCATCGGCCAGACACTGAACCCAGGGCGCCAGCGCAACAGCGCCAGTCCGGCCAATGGCGCGAGCAGGCAGGCGATCAAGGCGCCGATTGAAATCGGATCGCCCCACAACATCCCGTCGATGATTTTCGGCCACTCGTTGCTCAGCAGGCAGACAACGCCCGGCACGATCGCCAGCCACAACGAACGTCGCAACACCAGCGCAAATGCCGCGGGCAACAACACTCCATATGCGCCGAACATCAATTGCGAACCACACGCGACGCCGATGCCCAGCGCCACGATACCCAGCGCGCGCGCCGGCCATGAACGACTCAGCCCGCCCTGCGCGACCACCAGGCCCAATGCCAGAGTCGGAAGGACGTTCAGCGTACTGACCTCGTCCGCCATGTAGAGCCGGTACGGCAATTCGGCCAGCAGTGAAAACACTGCAAGCCACGCCAGATATTTCCAGCGAGCCGCTGGCGGAACGTCCCGGACGGCGTTGCGCGTGACATTGACCGCGATTGCCAGGCAAAACCACGGAAAGGCCAGACGCCCCGGCACATACAGCCCGTCTACGTGCAAGCCGACGTACCTCAGGTGATCCATCACCATGCTCAGCATTGCCAGCCACTTGAGCAAGTCCAGCGCGCGGTCACGCACCGGTCTGATCGTCGAGTTCGTTTCGCTCATCTCACTTCGCTGTCTGACTGAATTTTCTGACGCAACAATGCATGACCAAACCCATGATTCTTGGTTACAGTCGCAGCCTTCGATTACAGGGAACCGGCCATGTCAGACCAAAGCCAGCAGTTTGCCAGCGACAACTATTCGGGAATCTGCCCGGAAGCCTGGGCGGCCATGGAACAAGCGAACCACGGTCATCAGCGTGCCTACGGTGACGACCAATGGACAGCGCGCGCGGCCGATCAATTCCGTCAGTTGTTCGAGACAGACTGCGAAGTTTTCTTCGCCTTCAACGGCACCGCCGCCAACTCGCTGGCGTTGTCGTCACTGTGCCAGAGTTATCACAGCGTCATCTGTTCGGAAACCGCTCACGTCGAAACCGATGAGTGCGGCGCGCCGGAGTTCTTCTCCAATGGCTCGAAACTGCTGACCGCGCGCAGCGAGAACGGCAAGCTGACGCCCGACTCCATTCGTGAAGTCGCCCTCAAGCGCGCCGACATCCACTACCCCAAGCCTCGCGTCGTGACGCTGACACAAGCGACGGAAGTCGGCAGCGTCTACTTGCCCGAGGAGTTGAAAGCCATCAGCGACACGTGCAAGGAACTGGGCCTGAACCTGCACATGGATGGCGCCCGCTTCGCCAATGCATGCGCCTATCTGGGCTGCACGCCTGCCGAGTTGACATGGAAAGCCGGCATCGACGTCTTGTGCTTCGGCGGCACCAAGAACGGCATGGCGGTGGGCGAGGCGATTCTGTTCTTCAACCACAAACTGGCGGAAGACTTCGATTATCGCTGCAAGCAGGCCGGCCAGCTGGCGTCGAAAATGCGCTTCTTGTCAGCGCCGTGGGTCGGGCTGCTGGAAAACGACGCCTGGCTCAAGCACGCGCGGCACGCCAATCGTTGCGCGCAATTGCTGGCGGAGCTGGTCAAGGACATTCCGGGTGTGGAGTTGATGTTCCCGGTCCAGGCCAACGGCGTGTTCCTGCAGCTCTCGCAAGCGGCCATCGCCGCGCTGACGGCCAGAGGCTGGCGCTTCTACACCTTCATCGGCAGCGGCGGCGCGCGTTTCATGTGCTCGTGGGACACCGAAGAAGCACGCGTGCGCGAGCTCGCAGCGGATATCCGGTTGGTGATGGGAGCCTGATCAGGACGATACCGTTGCAGGAGCGCCTGACACATCACCCTTGCGCGATGGTCTTCTCGATCACCTCGACCGTCGCACTGACCTGCTCTTCATACCGGCTCAGCTCTTCGGCGTGTCGGCGCTGCAATTCGACCTGCTTGGAACACAGGTTCAGTGCGGCCAACACCAACAGGCGATCACCGATCAGGGTCGGATAGCTGCGCTTGGTTTCCGACAGCGCCGACTTGAGCATCGTCACCGCGTCCATCAAGGCCTGTTCCTGACCTTCTGGCGCTTTGATCGTGTAGTCGTTGCCGAGGATGGAAATGACCTTGGTGGTGTCGCTGTCCAGGATCATGCGTTGACCGCGCTGACGCTGGTCGCACGATCAACCAGCGCCTGAATGCGGGCTGCCGTGGCGCCCTGTTTCTCTTCCTGCTCCAGCAGACTCAGTTGCAGGCTGTCGTTGTCATCCCTGGCCTGTTTCAACGCTTCGGCAAGCTGCGCATTCGTGTTCTGCAGGTCGTGATTCTGCTGTACCAGGTCACCGACGAGCTTTTCCAACTGGCTTAGGGATGCTTCCAACATTTTGATTTCTCAGGCAAATTTCAAAGGGCGCGTACGATAAAGAAAAGTCACTTCAGCTACCAGTGAAATCAGGGCATTTACGCCGCAACACCGACCAAAAAAGCACTTGTTTCGCTTCAATCCCGCAAACGCATCAGGGCCCTGATTGACTGCGTTTTGCCCATCTTGTTCCTGCTGTTCGTCAGATCGGCCTGGCTGCGACATAAGCGCACAGTAATGGACCAAAGGGTTCAAGTGTCTGACGGACCGACCGATAAGCCGTGCATCCTCGTCATTTATTCTCCCCCGCCTCGCACGGAACGCGGCTTTCCCAGGAACCGTAATGTCCCTACGTAATATGAATATCGCGCCTCGCGCGTTTCTCGGCTTCTCCATCATCGGCGTGCTGATGATCATTCTGGGTGTCTTCGCCCTGATGCAAATGAGCAAGATCAACGACGCGACCGAGGTCATGGCCACCAACAGCATGCCAAGCATCAAAGCGCTCGACAGGCTGACCGAAGGCAGCATTCGCCTGCGCGTGCTGTCGTACCGACTGATGCTCAACCGCGACGCTGACACCCAGCAGAAAACCATCGAGCTGCTGGCAATGCGCAACCGCCAGATCGACGACGCGCGCGCGGTCTACATCAAGCTGATTTCCGCGCCCGACGAGCAGGCGACTTACGATCAGTACGTCAAACTGCTCAACGACTATCGCCAGCTTGAAGAGCGCATGAAGTCGCTGAGCAGCGCCAACAAGCTCGACGAGCTGACGGCGCTGCTCAATGCCGATCTGCAGACCAACTCCGATCAGATGAACGTGGTGCTGGGCAAACTGATCGAAATCAACACGCAGCAGCTCAACAACACCAACAGCCAGGCATCGCAGCAGTACTCCACGGCCTTCACAATGGTCGTCACGCTGCTGATCATCGCTACTGCGTTGACGTTGCTGTTCGCCTGGCTGTTGACCAACAGCATTACCCGCCCGATCGCTTCGGCCCTGAATGCAGCCGAAGAAATCGCCGAAGGCGACCTGACGCGCACCATTCATGTCGACGGCACCGACGAAGCCGGTCGTCTGCTGGCCGCCATGCTGAAGATGCAATCCAAGCTGCGCGACACGCTGCAGCGCATATCCGGCTCGGCGACTCAGCTGGCATCGGCGGCTGAAGAGTTGAACGCTGTCACCGACGAGAGCGCGCGCGGCTTGTCGCAGCAGAACAACGAAATCGAGCAGGCCGCAACGGCGGTCAACGAGATGACCAGCGCCGTGGAAGAGGTCGCACGCAATGCCGTGAGCACGTCGGAAGCGTCGAAAAACGCCACCACGTCTGCTAGCGATGGCCGCGATCTGGTGCAGGAAACCGTCAGCGCCATCGAGCGCATGAGCGGCGACGTGCAAGGCACGGCGACGCTGATCGGCAATCTGGCTGAAGAATCCCGCGACATCGGCAAGGTGCTGGACGTGATTCGCGGTCTGGCGGATCAGACCAACCTGCTGGCGCTCAACGCTGCCATCGAAGCTGCACGCGCAGGCGAAGCGGGCCGTGGGTTTGCGGTCGTGGCCGACGAAGTTCGCGCGCTGGCCCATCGCACTCAGCAATCGACCAGCGAAATCGAACGCATGATCGGCAGCATTCAGGGCGGTACCGAGCAAGCGGTAAACTCGATGCGCAGCAGCACCGAGCGCGCCGAATCGACGCTGAGCATCGCCAAAGGCGCAGGCCTTGCGCTGGACACCATTAACAGCGCCGTGGTGGAAATCAACGAGCGCAACCTGGTCATCGCCAGCGCTGCCGAAGAGCAGGCGCAGGT
>Ga0160435_1000648_pt1 | contig 10127 bp, 8 predicted proteins | sample HID1973K_E0MG_FD_108213 | JGI IMG/M metagenome (GOLD analysis project Ga0160435, IMG submission 108213) | Enriched mosquito-associated microbial communities from UW Madison campus, WI, USA - HID1973K_E0 MG | ecosystem: Host-associated > Arthropoda: Insects > Digestive system > Unclassified ... | reverse complement strand
TGTCGCCGGTGCTGGCCGGCGAGCAGCGCCTGCAGGACATCGTGCTCAGCGGCTGGGACTGGTACCAGCGCCACGGCATCCGCCTGCATGCGGGCCGCAAGGTGGTGCAGATCGACCGGCGCCGACGCATCGTGCGCGCCGACGACGGCACCGAAGCCGGCTACGACCGACTGCTGCTGTGCACCGGCTCGCACTCCTTCATGCTGCCGGTGCCGGGCCGCGAGCTCGCGGGCGTGGTCGGCTATCGCGATATCGCCGACACCGAGCGCATGATCGAGGCCAGCCGAAAGCATCGCCATGCCGTGGTGATCGGCGGCGGGCTGCTCGGGCTGGAAGCGGCCAACGGCCTGCTCACGCGCGGCATGCGGGTGACGGTGATCCACCGCAACGCCTGGCTGATGGAGCGCCAGCTCGACCGCGCCGCGGGCGAGCTGCTGCGCGCCGAGCTGGCGCGGCGCGGCATCGGCTTCCGGCTGAAGGCCGACACGGCGGCGCTGCTGGACGACGGCCACGGCCGCGTGCGCGCGCTGCGCCTTGCCGATGGCGAGGAGATCGCCGCCGACCTGGTGGTGATGGCGGTCGGCATCCGCCCCGAAGTGGAACTGGCCCGCCGCATGAACCTGCATGTGGAGCACGGCATCGTCGTCGACGACACGCTGCAGACCGTGACCGACGCGCGCATCTACGCCGTGGGCGAATGCGCGCAGCACCGCGGCGTCGCCTACGGCCTGGTGGCGCCGCTGTACGAGCAGGCGCAGGTGGCGGCCAACCACCTGGCCGAGTACGGCATCGGCCGCTACGCCGGCTCGCTCACCTCCACCAAGCTCAAGGTCACCGGCATCGACCTGTTCTCGGCCGGCGACTTCATGGGCGGCGGCGACGCCGAGGAGATCGTGCTGAGCGACCCGGCCGACGGCGTCTACAAGAAGCTGGTGATCCGCGACGACAAGCTGGTGGGCGCCTGCCTGTTCGGCGACACCCGCGACGGCGGCTGGTACTTCCAGCTGCTGCGCGAGGGGCGCAGCGTCGACGCAATGCGCGAGCTGCTCATGTTCGGGCGGGAAGCGCACGCCGAGGCGCTGGCCGTGACGGAGCCCGCGTGATGGCGCAGACCCGTTCCACCTGCCCCTACTGCGGCGTCGGCTGCGGCGTGATCATCGCGTCCGAGGGCGGCGCCATCACCGGCGTGCGCGGCGACCCGGACCATCCAGCCAACTTCGGCCGCCTGTGCACCAAGGGGTCCACCCTGCACCTGACGGCCAGCGCGGAAGTCACCTTCCAGACCCGCCTGCTGCAACCGATGCGGCGGGCCGTACGCGACGCTGCGCCCCGGCCCGTCGGCTGGGACGAGGCGCTCGACGAGGCGGCCGCGCGCTTTGCCGGCATCGTCGCCGCGCACGGCCCGGACGCGGTCGGCTTCTACGTCTCGGGCCAGTTGCTGACGGAGGACTACTACGTCTTCAACAAGCTGGCCAAGGGCCTGCTGGGCACCAACAACATCGACACCAACTCGCGCCTGTGCATGAGCAGCGCGGTGGCCGGCTACAAGAAGACGCTGGGCGCGGACGCGCCGCCGGCCTGCTACGACGATGTCAACCATGCCGACTGCCTGTTCATCGCCGGCAGCAACACGGCCTGGGCGCATCCGGTGCTGTTCCGCCGCATCGAGGATGCGAAGCGCGCGCGGCCGGACATGAAGATCATCGTGGCCGACCCGCGCCGCACCGATACCGCCGAGATCGCCGACCTGCACCTGCCGCTGCGGCCGGGCAGCGACGTGATGCTGCTGCACGGCATGCTGCACCTGATGCTGCGCGAGGGCTGGACGCGGCCGGACTTCATCGACGGCCACACGCGCGGCTTCGACGCCTTGCGCGAGCGGGTGCGCGCGTGCACGCCCGAGCGCGTGCAGGAGGTCTGCGGCATCGACGCCGCGCAGCTGCGCGAGGCGGCGCGCCTGTTCGCCACCTCCGCCGCCACGCTGAGCCTTTACTGCCAAGGCCTGAACCAGTCGACCAGCGGCACCGCCAAGAACGCGGCGCTGATCAACCTGCACCTGGCCACGGCGCAGATCGGCCGTGCCGGCGCGGGCCCCTTCTCGCTCACCGGCCAGCCCAACGCCATGGGCGGGCGCGAAGTCGGCGGGCTGGCGAACCTGCTGCCGGCGCACCGCGACCTGGCCAACCCGCAGCACCGGGCCGAGGTCGCGGCACTGTGGGGCGTGCCCTCGGTGCCGGACCAGCCGGGCCTCACGGCGGTGGAGATGTTCCAGGCCGCCGCCGACGGCGAGATCCGCGCGCTGTGGATCGCCTGCACCAACCCGGCCCAGTCCATGCCCGACCAAGCCACCGTGCGCCGCGCCCTGCAGCGCTGCGAATTCGTGGTGGTGCAGGAGGCCTTCGCCACCACCGCCACCTGCGCCTTCGCCGACCTGCTGCTGCCGGCCACCACCTGGGGCGAGAAGACCGGCACCGTCACCAACAGCGAGCGCCGCATCTCGCGCGTGCGCCCCGCCGTGGCGGCGCCGGGCGCGGCGCGGCACGACTGGACGATCGCGGTCGACTTCGCGCGCCGCCTGGAGCGGCGGCTGCCGCGCCGGACCGAAGGCGGCCGCAGCCTCTTTCCCTACCCGCTCGACAGCGAGGCCGGCGCCGAAGCCATCTGGTGCGAGCACCGCGACAGCACGCGCGGGCGCGACCTCGACATCACCGGCCTGAGCTGGTCCCGGCTGGACGCCGCCGGACCGCAGCAGTGGCCGCTGCCCGCCGGCGCCACGCAAGGCCGGGCGCGGCTGTACCAGGACGGCGTCTTCGCCACCGCCGACGGCCGGGCCCGCTTTGCCGACGTGCCCTTCGTGCCGACCGCCGAAGCGCCGGATGCCGACTACCCGCTGTCGCTCAACACCGGGCGCCTGCGCGACCAGTGGCACGGCACCAGCCGCACCGGCACGCTGGGCCGCCTGTTCGGCCATGTGCCGGAACCGGTGCTGCAGATGCATGCGCAGGACCTGCGCTCGCGCGGGCTGAAGGACGGGGAACTGGTGCGCATCGCCTCGCGCCGCGGCGCCATCGTGCTGCCGGCGCAGGCCAGTGCCGAACTGGCGCCGGGCCAGGTCTTCGCCGCCATGCACTGGGGCAGCGAAAGCCTGGGCGGGCGCGGCGACGACGGCGCTCCGCTGGCCGGCATCAACGCACTCACGACCAGCGCCTTCTGCCCGGACGCGAAGCAGCCGGAACTCAAGCATGCGGCGGTGCAGGTCGCGCCCGCGCGGCTGCCGTGGTCGCTGCTGGCGATGGCCCTGCTGCCCGCGGCGCAGGCCCTGAACACGCTGCAGGCGCTGCGCGCGCGCATGCCGCAGTTCCAGTTCGCCAGTTGCGTCCCGTTCGCGGGCGACGCCGCGCAGGAGGGCGGCCGCACCGGCGTGCTGCTGCGCGCCGCCCAGGCCGGCGCCGCGCCGGATGCGCTGCTCGACGAGATCGAGGACCTGCTCGGCCTGCGCGCCGCCGACACGCTGCGCTACGCCGACCCGCGCCGCGGCCAGCGCCGTGCGCTGCGCCTGCAGGCCGGCGATGGCCGGCTGAACGCCGTGCTGCTGGCCGGCGACACGCGCGCCGAATCCTGGCTGCGCACCCTGCTGCAGGACCAGCTGCCGGCCCAGCCGCTGGGCCGGCAGCTGCTGCGCCCGGGGGCCAGCGCGCCGACGGGCATCGGCAGCGCCCGCGGCAAGGTGGTGTGCAACTGCCTGGACGTCAACGAGACGGCCATCGTGCAGGTGCTGCGCCGGCCCGACGCGCCGCGCGGCAGCGAGGACGAGCGCCTGGCCGACCTCCAGTGCCGGCTGCGCTGCGGCACCAGCTGCGGCTCCTGCGTGCCCGAGCTGCGCCGCATGGTGCGCGCCGAGGCCGCTCCGGCGCCGCAGGCACCCGCAAGCCCGCATCTCGCGCCGGGGCATAAGCAGTTGGCCGATCAGGCATAAGGGTTGCGGGAGAATCCGCACCTAGCCAGGACCATCATGGGTATCAGCCACTACATCAAGGAAATCGGACGGGGCGCCCGCGGCGCGCGTCCGCTCGACCGCGCGCAGGCGCAGGACCTGTTCGGCCAGGTGCTCGACGGCGCGGTGACCGACCTGGAAGTCGGCGCCTTCTGCCTGGCCATGCGCATCAAGGGCGAGACGCCGGCGGAAATGGCCGGCTTTCTCGACGCCACGCATGCCCGGCTGGCGCGCTTTCCGGATGCCAGCCGCCCGACCATCGTGCTGCCCAGCTACAACGGCGCGCGCAAGCTGCCGGTGCTGACGCCGCTGCTGGCGCTGCTGCTGGCGCGCGAGGGCCACAGCGTGCTGCTGCACGGCACGCAGACCGAAGCCCGGCGCGTCACCGCCCCGGCGGTGCTGGGCCTGCTGGGCATCGCGCCGCTGCAGGCGGTACGGCCTCTCGGCGCCGGCGAAGTCGTCCACATCGACACCGGCGTGCTTTGCCCGGGCCTCAAGCGCCTGCTGGCGGTGCGCCAGGTGGTGGGCCTGCGCAATCCGGCGCACAGCGTCGTCAAGCTGATGGAGCCGGCGCTGGGCGACAACGTCGTGCTCAGCAGCTACACCCATCCCGCATACCTCGAATCGATGGTCCAGACCTTCGAGTTGCTGGGCATGAGCGCTCTGCTCTCGCGCGGCCTTGAGGGTGAAAGCGCGGCCGACCCGCGCCGCACCGCCCAGGTCGACGGCTATGTGCGCGGCCGGCGCATCGAGCTGCAGGCCCAGGCGGCCGGCACGCTGGCCGATGTGCCCGGCCTGCCCGAGGCCATCGACGTCGACAGCACCGCCGCCTACACCCGCGACGTGCTGGACGACCGCCTGCCCGTGCCCGAAGCGCTGGCGCGCCAGGTGGCCCAGGTCGGCCGGCTGTGCGAACTGCTGGCGGCCACGCCCGCCACCACCGCGCCGGCATCTTCCTCCTTCGAACCGGCGGCGGACGCCGCCCTCACCAGCCCATGAACTCCCCCACCCCCCTGCAAGGCAGTTGCACGCTGGTCGGCGCCGGCCCGGGCGACCCGGACCTGCTGACGCTCAAGGCCGTCAAGGCGATCGCGGCGGCGACGGTGCTGCTGGTCGACGACCTGGTCAACGACGCGGTGCTGGCGCATGCCCGGCCGGACGCGCGCATCGTCCACGTGGGCAAGCGCGGCGGCTGCAAGAGCACGCCGCAGGCCTTCATCGAAAAGCTCATGATCGCGGCGGTGCGCGAGGGCGAGCAGGTGGTGCGCCTCAAGGGCGGCGACCCGTTCATCTTCGGCCGCGGCGGCGAGGAGGTCGAGCACCTGCGCGCTGCCGGCATCGAGGCCACGGTGGTCAACGGCATCACCGCCGGCCTGGCCGCCGTCACCGCGCTGAAGGTGCCGCTGACGCACCGCGACCGGGCGCAGGGCGTGGTGTTCGTCACCGGCCATGCCAAGGCCGGCGCGGCGGACGGCCCGGCCACGGACTGGGCGGCGCTGGCGGCGGCGGCGCGCGATGCGCGGCTGACGCTGGTGATCTACATGGGCGTGGCCGGTGCGGCGCAGATCCAGCACGGCCTGCTGGCCGGCCTGCCCGGCGCCACGCCGGTGGCGGTGGTGCAGCATGCCACCTTGCCCGGGCAGCGGCACGTGAGCGGCACGCTCGGCCGGCTGCACGAGATGCTGGCCGACTCCGGCCTCGGAAGCCCGGCGGTGATCGTCGTGGGCGACGTGCTGCACGGCATGGCCGCGCTGCAGCAGCAGCACGACCAGCACGCCCCCTCCACCGACGCCGTGGCGGCGTCCCGCGCCGCTTGAGCGCCGATTTCGACGCCATCGTCATCGGCGCCGGCGCGGCCGGCCTGTTCTGCGCTGCCCAGGCCGGGCAGCGCGGACGCAAGGTGCTGCTGCTCGATCACAACGCGCGCATCGCCGAGAAGATCCGCATCTCCGGCGGCGGCCGCGCCAACTTCACCAACCGCGAGCTGGACCCGCGCGCGCCGCAGCGCCATTTCATCGGCAGCAATCCGAACTTCTGCCGCTCGGCGCTGGCCGGCTTCACGCCGCAGCAGTTCATCGCGCTGGTGGACCGCCACGGCATCGCCTGGCACGAGAAGCACAAGGGACAGCTGTTCTGCGACGGCCCGTCGCAGCAGCTGATCGACATGCTGCTGGCCGAATGCGCCGCCGGCGGCGTCACGCACTGGCAGCCCTGCGCCGTGCAGGCGGTGCGGCATGCCGACGGGCTGTACCACGTGGAGACGACGCGCGGCGTGCAGCGTACGCCGAAGGTGGTGGTCGCCACCGGCGGGCTGTCCATCCCGCAGATCGGCGCCAGCGATTTCGGCTTCCGCCTGGCCACGCAGTTCGGCCTGCGCGTGATCGAGCCGCGCCCGGCGCTGGTGCCGCTGACCTTCGGCGGCGAAGGCTGGGCGCCGTATGCGCAGCTGGCCGGCCTGGCGCTGCCGGTGAACATCACCACCGGCAGCGGCAAGGCGCGCATGAGCTTTCATGAAGACCTGCTGTTCACCCACCGCGGACTGTCCGGCCCGGCGGTGCTGCAGATCTCCAGCTACTGGCCGGCCGGCGCGCCGCTGCTCATCGATTTCGCGCCCGAGGTCGAGAAGAAGGAGGACCGCCTGCGCGACGCCAAGGCGCGCTCGCGCAAGCAGGTCGTCAACGAGCTGGCGCAATGGGTGCCGGCGCGCCTGGCGGACGCCTGGGTCGCGCAGGACGCGGCGCTGGCGCGTCCGATCAACGAGGCCTCCGACCGCGCCCTGGCGCAACTGGCCGAGCGCATCGGCCGCTGGCAGATCATCCCCAGCGGCACCGAGGGCTATCGCAAGGCCGAGGTGACTGCGGGCGGCGTCGACACGCGCGAGCTGTCGTCGCAGACCATGGAATCGAAGCAGCCCGGCCTGTACTTCATCGGCGAGGTGGTCGACGTGACCGGCTGGCTGGGCGGCTACAACTTCCAGTGGGCCTGGGCCAGCGCGCACGCCTGCGCCAGGAATCTCTAGGGGCCCGGACCCTAGCGCAGGCCTTCCCACCAGCGCCGGTTCTGGCGCGGCTGGCCGACGGTCAGCACTTCGCCGATCTCCGGCGTGGCCAGGTCGATGCCCTGCGCCTGCGCCAGCGCCGCCACGCGCTCCAGCGGATCGCGCCAGGTGTGGAAGGCCAGGTCGAAGGTGCTGTTGTGCACCAGGTAGAGCGTGCGCGCGCCGAGGTCGCGGAAGGCCTGCACGGTTTCGTCGGGCTGCATGTGCACGCTGGGCCAGTAGTTGTCGTAGGCGCCGTTCTCCATCAGCGCGATGTCGATCGGTGGCAGCCGCGCACCGATTTCCTTGAAGCCCTGGAAATAGCCCGAGTCGCCGGAATAGAAGATGTGCTGGCCGCCGCTGCGCACCGACCAGGAGGCCCACAAGGTGCTGTCGCGGTCCCACAGCGTGCGCCCGGAGAAGTGCTGCGACGGTGCGGCCGTCAGCGTCACCGGGCCGACTTCGCGCGTTTCCCACCAGTCGAACTCGTGGATGCGATCGGCCGGGATGCCCCATTCGCGCAGGCGCCGGCCGACGCCCAGCGGCACGTAGTACTGGCGCACCCGGTCCTTCAGCGCCTCGATGGTGGGCACGTCGAGGTGGTCGTAGTGGTCATGCGACAGGATCAGGCCCTCGATCGGCGGCACCGCCTCCAGCGGCAGCGGCGGCGGATGAAAGCGCTTCGGCCCGGCCCACGAGAACGGCGAGGCGCGCGGGCCGAACACCGGGTCGATCAGCCACCACTGGCCGCCCAGCTTGAGCATGTGCGACGAGTGGCCGAGCCGGATGATGTGGCTCGACTGGTTGTCCAGGGCGTCGAGCGTGGCGCGGTCGAGCATGCGCACCGGAATCGGGTCGACCGGAACGGTACCTTCCTTCTTCTGCATCAGGAAGCGCGACCAGATCGCCCAGCCCGAGGCGCTGGCCTTGGCCTGCGGGTTGTCCATGTTGCGAAAACGCCGGCTGGCCGCCTCGTACTGCGGCGAGGAGGCCGCGCGCTGCCCGGACGGATCGGGCGTCTCGGCACCCGCCTGGCCCTGCAGCAGCGCACTGAACAGCGGCAGCAGGCAGCCGCAGGCGAGTCTTTTCATCGGGTCGAGCTCCTTGGCGGGCCCCGCCGGCTGCCTCTTTCCAAACGGCCAACGGGCTTGCTATAATGACGGGCTAACTTTTGGCCACGCCTCAACGGCCTATACAACGTGACATTCCCGGGAATTCCCTCAAAAGGATAGTCGGGAATTCAAAGTTGAGGATTAACGAGCGCCGGTTTCGATCTTGCCGGGCCACACCAGAGCATCAACGAGATACATGACCACCATCCGCGTTAAAGAAAACGAGCCGTTCGACGTGGCCCTGCGCCGCTTCAAGCGCACCATCGAAAAACTGGGTCTGCTGACCGACCTGCGTGCCCGCGAGTTCTACGAGAAGCCGACGGCAGAGCGCAAGCGCAAGAAGGCCGCGGCCGTCAAGCGCCACTACAAGCGCGTGCGCAGCATGCAGCTGCCCAAGAAGCTCTACTGATCGAGCCTCTTCACCTGCTTGAAAGCATCGGCCTCGCCGCCGATGCCCCAACCGAGCCGCGCCGGGGTCACCTGCCGCGGCTCGTGTCATTTCCGATCCCGCAAAAAAGGAAGAACGCCATGAGCCTCAAGGAACGCATCACAGAAGACATGAAGAGCGCGATGCGCGCCAAGGAATCCGAGCGCCTGGCCACCATCCGCCTGCTGATGGCCGCCCTCAAGCAGAAGGAAGTGGACGAGCGCATCGAGCTCGACGACGCCGCCGTGGTGGCCGTCATCGACAAGATGGTCAAGCAGCGCAAGGACTCGGTGGCCGCCTTCACGCAGGGCGGCCGGCAGGACCTGGCGGACAAGGAAGCAGCGGAGATCCAGGTGCTGGAGGTCTACCTGCCCCAGCGCATGGGCGCCGACGAGATCGCCGCCGAGGTCAAGGCCATCGTCGCCGAACTGGGTGCCAAGGGCCCCGGCGACATGGGCAAGGTGATGGGCGCGGCCAAGGCCCGCCTGGCCGGCAAGGCCGACATGGGCGCCGTCAACGCCGCCGTCAAGGCGGCCCTGGCAGGCGCGTGATGGTCGGCCCGGGCCACGACGGCAACCTGGTCCTCAAGGCGTGCGCCCTGCTGGCGGACGCGCGCGGTCGGCTGCTGGTGTTCATGCATCCCGACGACGGGGGCCTGCAGCTGCCCAAGGGCACCATCGAGCCCGGCGAAGCGCCGGAAGACGCGGTGCGGCGCGAGCTGCTCGAAGAGTCCGGCATCGACCACACCGGCGCGCTGCAACCGCTGGGCACGCTGCCGCGCGAATGCCCCGCCGGGGTGGAGGGCAACAGCCACCGCCATCCCCAGCTGTGGTACCTGTTCCTGATGCGCGCCCAGGACGCCTTGCCCGAGCACTTCGAGCACACGGCCACCGGCAGCCCGGAAGAGGAGGGCCTGGTCTTCCGCTTCCGCTGGCTCGCCGCAGAGGACGCACTGGACGGGTTCATCACTCCGTACCGGCAGGCCATCGAACGGGCACGCGCGGCCCTGCAGGCCGGCTGAGGCGCGACCTTCAGAAGCTGTGGCCGAAGCGGATGTAGAGGCCGTGGTTGTCACCCGAGCCCTTGGCGAAGTCCACGCTGATGAGCATGTTCTCCTTGGGCTTGAGCACGTAGTAGCCGCCCAGGCCGACCATCGGATAGAGCTGGTCGCCGCCGCAGGACTTGCCGTCGCCGTAGAGGCAGGCCACGCCGGCGAAGGCCTTGGCGCCCCAGTGCGTGTTGAAGCTGTAGCGGTTCTCGGCCTCGAAGCTCAGCGAGTTCTGGCCCAGGTACTGCCCGCGCGTGTAGCCGCGCAGCTGCACCGTGGCCTCGCGCGAAGCGGGCGCGTCCTCGGTCCAGCGCGCCACCGCGTGGAAGGCCACCACGTTGTTGCTGCCGGTGCGCAGGTACCAGCGCCAGTCGGCGTTGTAGACGTCGTAGCTCACGTCGCCGCCCAGGCTGTCGCGATAGGCCACGTTGTACAGCTGCCCCAGCACACCGTTGCTGGGGTTGTGCAGGTTGTCGCGCGAGTCGTAGGTCACGATCAGGCCCAGGCCG
>Ga0160435_1000646_pt1 | contig 10214 bp, 7 predicted proteins | sample HID1973K_E0MG_FD_108213 | JGI IMG/M metagenome (GOLD analysis project Ga0160435, IMG submission 108213) | Enriched mosquito-associated microbial communities from UW Madison campus, WI, USA - HID1973K_E0 MG | ecosystem: Host-associated > Arthropoda: Insects > Digestive system > Unclassified ... | reverse complement strand
TGGCTGCGGGCCGACCTGCTGGCCGGCCTGATCGCCGCCGCGATCGTCATTCCGAAGGCACTGGCGTACGCGACGATCGCCGGCCTGCCGGTCGAAGTGGGGCTCTACACGGCCTGCGTGCCGATGCTCATCTACGCGCTGCTGGGGACATCCCGCCCGCTCAGCGTCAGCACCACCACCACGCTGGCCATCCTCACCGGCTCGGCGCTGGCCGCGGTAGCGTCGTCCACGGCCGCGGCCGATCTGCTGGTGGCCTGCGCGACGGTGACGCTGCTCACCGGCGCGATCCTGGTGCTGGCCGGGCTGTTCCGCCTGGGCTTCGTCGCCAACTTCATTTCAGAGCCGGTGCTGGTCGGCTTCAAGGCCGGCATCGGCATCGTCATCGTGGTGGACCAGGTGCCCAAGCTGCTGGGCATCCACTTCGACAAGGGCTCCTTCCTGCACAACGTGGCGGCGATCGTGCAGACGCTGCCCCAGACCTCCTGGCCGACGCTGGCGGTGGGCGCCGCCACGGTGCTGATGCTGGTGGCGCTCGAGCGCTTCGTGCCGCGCGTGCCGGCGCCGCTGCTGACGGTGGCGGCATGGATTGCGGCCATGAAATTCTTCGGCCTCGAGCGACTGGGCGTGGCGGCGGTTGGCGAGGTTCCCGCCGGCTTGCCGCAGCTGCACCTGCCGAGCCTGCAGCTGGCACTCGACCTGTGGCCCGCCGCACTGGGCATCGCCCTGATGAGCTTTACCGAGACGATCGCTGCCGGGCGGGCCTTTGCGGGCCGCGGCGAACCGGTCCCGCAGCCCAACCGCGAACTGCTGGCGACCGGGGTGGCGAATGCCGGCGGTGCCTTCTTCGGCGCCATGCCGGCCGGGGGCGGCACCTCGCAGACGGCGGTCAATCGCCTGGCCGGCGCCCGCTCGCAGATGGCGGGCGTGGTGACCGCCGCCGCCGCATTGGGCGCGGCCCTGTTCCTCGGTCCGCTGATCGGGCTGATGCCGCACGCCACGCTGGCGGCGGTGGTGCTGGTGTATTCGGTCGGCCTGATCAAGCCCTCGGATTTCCGGGACATCCTGCGCACGCGCCGCACCGAATTCGTCTGGGCTCTCGTTGCGATGGTCGGGGTGGTGCTGCTGGGCACGCTGCAGGGCATCGTCGCGGCGATTGTCGTCTCGCTGGTGGCGCTGGCGCACCAGCTGGCCGATCCCCCGGTCCACGTGCTGGGCCGCAAACCCGGCACCAACGTGATGCGCCCGCGCAGCAGCGCGCATCCCGACGACGAATTCTTTCCCGGCCTGCTGTTGCTGCGACCCGAGGGGCGCATCTATTTCGCCAACGCTGAGCAGGTCGGCCGCAAGGCCGCCGCACTGGTGGCCGCAGCCGCGCCGCGGGTCGTGGTGCTCGACATGGGGAGCGTCTTCGATCTGGAGTACACGGCGCTGCGGATGCTGATCGATGCCGAGCGGCGCCTGCGCGAGGACGGCGTCGTGCTGTGGTTGTCGCGCCTCAACCCGGGCGTGCTCGCCATGGTGCAGCGCTCGCCGCTGGGCCAGACGCTGGGCCGCGACCGCCTGTTCATGAACACCGAACTGGCCATTGCCCGCTACCTGTCGTAGCGGGCCGGAATTCGGCGCTGTGAATGCGCGCAGCCCCTTTCGATTTGATAAATGTCAACTGCCCCGCGTGCGGCCCCACCTAGTATTTGCCACGGGGACGCGGCGGCACTTCGACAGCGCCCCGTCGAGACCCGGCGCCGTTGCGTCTTCGGGTTGCGCATCCGCGGCACCTGGCACGCGGCGGCCCTGGTCACCCGGGTTCGATTCATCGAGGAGATTCCGCATGGATTGGCTAGTGCAGTCGCTCAAGCAATACCCGGAACTGGGCCTTTTCGCTGCACTGGCGTTCGGCTTCTGGCTCGGGCCGAAGAAGTTCTTCGGCTTCAACCTCGGGGCGGTCACGGCGACCCTGATTGCCGGGGTTGCGATCGGGCAGCTGGGCCTGTCGATCCCCGGCCCCATCAAGTCGGCCTTCTTCCTGCTGTTCCTGTTCGTGGTGGGCTATGGCGTGGGGCCGCAGTTCTTCGCCGGACTTGGCAAGGACGGACCCAAGCAGATCGCCTTCACCCTGATCGTCATGGTGGCCTGCCTGGTGGTGCCGATCGCCTGCGCGCTGGCGGCCGGACTGGACGTCGGCTACGCGGTGGGCCTGTACGCGGGATCGCAGACCATCTCCGCCTCGATCGGCGTGGCGACCGACCAGATCAACAAGTCCGGACTGTCGGCCGAGGTCGCCAAGAGCATGCTCGGCTCGATTCCGGTGGGCTACGCGGTGACCTACATCTACGGCACGGTGGGCTCGGCGCTGCTGCTCTCGAAGCTGGGTCCGAAGATCCTGGGGGTCGATCTGGTGCAGGCCTGCAAGGACTACGAGGCGCGCCTGGGCGGCGGCGCCAAGGCGGCGCAGCCCGGCATCCTGTCGGCCTATCACCGCTTCGAGCTGCGGGCCTACCGGATCACGCCGCAGAGCGGGCTCGCGGGCCTGCGCTGCGACCAGACCTTTCCCGGCGTGCGGGTGTACTTCGAGCGCATCAAGCGTGGCGGCCAGGTGATGGTCGCCGACGGCTCGACGGTGCTGCAGGTGGGCGATCTGGTGGCCATCTCGGGAGCGCGCAAGCTGCTGGTCGAGCAGGTCGAGGCGGTCCTCGAGGAAATCGAGGACAGCGCCTTGCTCGACATGCAGGCGACGGTGGTCGACCTGTTCGTCACCAGCAAGGAAATCAACGGCAAGACCATCGCCGAGCTGGCGGAACGGCCGCAGGCGCGCGGCATCTACCTGGCCAAGATAACGCGCCAGCTGGTGGACATACCGCTGCTGCCGGGCACCGAGATACTGCGCGGTGACGTGCTGCGCATCGGCGGCAGCGTCGACCACGTGAACGCCACGGTCAAGCTGATGGGCTACGCCGACCGGCCGACCGACGCCACGGACATCTCGTTCATGTCCGCCGGCATCGTGGTGGGCGGGCTCATCGGGGTGCTCAGCATGACGATCGGTGGCGTGCCGATCAGCCTGTCGACCTCCGGCGGCGCCTTGCTGGCAGGTCTGTTCCTGGGCTACTACCGCACCATCAAGCCCAAGTTCGGCCAGATCCCGGCACCCGCGCTGTGGATCCTGAACAACCTCGGGCTCAACGTCTTCATCGCCATCGTCGGCATCAATGCGGGGCCGGATTTCATCAGCGGTCTCCAGAAGCTCGGCCTGAGCCTGTTCCTGTGGGGTGTGGTGGCGACCTCGGTGCCCCTGTTCGTCGCCATCTTCGCGGCGCGCTACATCTTCAAGTTCGACCCCGCGATCCTGCTCGGCTGCTGTGCCGGCGCACGCACCACCACGGCCGCACTGGGCATGGTGCAGGACGCCGCCAAGAGCAACATTCCGGCACTGGGCTACGGCATGCCCTACGCCGTGGGCAACACCTTCCTGACCATCTGGGGCCTGTTCGTCGTCATCGCGATGATGAAGCTGGGTGCCGGCGCCGGTTGAGGCGGACGCGCGTTCTCGATGTGGTCGCAGCACCGCTGTGCCATCCCTTCACTCATTCACCCTAGGAGTCTGCAATGGACATCATGACGCTACGCAACTATGAATCGCTGGGGCCCTTCGAGATCAAGAACTTCTTGGCCGAATCGGCGACCAAGGCAGCCAGGAAGTCGGCCACGGCCTATCTGAATGCCTGGCGCGGCAATCCCAACTGGGTGGCGACCGAGCCGCGCGAGGCCTTCTTCACGCTGGGCCATTTCGCCGTGCAGGAAACCAAGCGGGTGATGGACGTGGCGCCGGGCATCGGCGGCATTCCGCGCGTCGACGGAAGCGCCGAGCGCCTGGCTGCATGGGTGGCCAAGCACGACGATCTTCCGGGTGCGTCCTTCCTGGCGAAGATGGTGCCCTGGGCGGTGCAGAAGTTCGGCTTCAAGGCCGACGCCTTCGTGGGCGAACTGGTCGACTCGATCATCGGCGACCACTATCCGGAACCCGACCGCATGCTGCACCACAATGAGATCGTGGTGCGCGAGTACCTGCAATGGGCGATGGTGGGCCATCCCAAGCCCAAGGGCGACTTCAAGCTGTATGCGGTGGAGGGCGGCACGGCAGCCATGTGCTACACCTTCAAGTCGCTGAAGAACAACCGTCTGCTCAACGCGGGCGACACGATCGCCCTGGGTGTGCCGATCTTCACGCCGTATCTGGAGATGCCGCACCTGGAGGACTATGACCTGCAGATCGTGCCGATCCATGCGCCCCAGGAAAACCGCTTCCAGTTCACCGATGCCGAACTCGACAAGTTGCTCGATCCGAAGATCAAGGCGTTCTTCGTGGTCAATCCGGGCAACCCTTCGGCCATGGCGATCTCCGAGGAAGTGATCGCGAAGATCGGCGAGATCCTCAAGAAGCGGCCGGAGTTGCTGCTGCTCACCGATGACGTGTACGGCACCTTCGTGCCGGGCTTTCGCTCGCTGCTAGGCGCCTATCCGCGCAACACGATCGGCGTCTATTCGTACAGCAAGTACTTCGGCTGCACCGGCTGGCGCCTGGGCGTGATCGCGGTGCACGAAGACAACATCTTCGATGAGCAGATCGCCGCGCACGATGCCGCGACGCTGGCGAAGCTGGACAAGCGCTACGGCACCCTGACGCCGCACCCGCGCGAGATCAAGTTCATCGACCGCATCGTGGCCGACAGCCGCGACGTGGCACTCAACCACACGGCGGGCCTGTCGCTGCCCCAGCAGGTCATGATGTCCCTGTTCTCGCTCTACGAGCTGATGGACGAGGACAAGGCCTACCAGAAGGCCTGCATGGAGATCTGCCAGCGGCGCTCGCACCTCACGCTCGAAGGGTTGAGCATCGAGGTCCAGCCCAATCCGCATTTCGACCACTACTACGGCCTGATCGACTTCGAGTTCTGGCTGCGCAAGTACGGCAGCGAAGACCTGGTGACCTGGGTCAAGAAGAACGTGCATCCGCTGGACATCGTGTTCCGCCTGGCCGAAGACCACGGCATCGTGCTGCTCAACGGCGGCGGCTTCGAGGCGCCGGACTGGTCGGCGCGCATCTCCTTTGCCAACCTGGACGACGAGGTCTACGAGAAGATCGGCCGTGCCGTGCGCGCCGTGGCGCGCAACTACGTGGAAGCGTTCCAGCGCGAGACGGGCACGGTGGTGGCGCGCAAGCCCGGCTAGGTGGCGGGCGGCGTCGATTCGAGCACGCGGGCCGGTTCCGGGCCCGCGTGGCCGGCGGCACGCGCTCAGAGGTCGAGCTTGCTGACCTTGGTGCCGTCGATGCTCAGGTTGGCCATCAGTCCGGCGTTGCTCAATGCGTAGCCCACAACCGGTGCCCTCATGCTCTGGGTGTCGACACCGCCCGAAGCGCCGGTCTTGAGCATCGTGACGGAGGCGTCCGCGCCGGCGGTCCAGCCCTTGCTGTTGCGGAACTTGTCGAGCGCCTCCTGCGTCATGAACAGCAGGTAGACGGCCTTCGAGTCGGCGCCTGCCAGCAGGCCGACCGAGGCGGCAGTGGTGCTGTAGTAGCCCTGGGTGGCCGAGCCGACGCGCAGGGCGCCCTGGCCATACGAGCCGCCGACACCGAAGCCGGCGGAGACCACCTTCGGGAACACCAGGACGCCACGCGCCTTGGCCACCAGTTCGCGCGACTCCGGCACCTGGGCATAGAGTTTGGCCATCGCGCCGTCGACATCGGTGTCGATGGCGCGCCGCTTGGCGGCAGGGTCGCTGCTGTCGCTCGAGGTGGTGGTACACGCGGTTCCCGCAAGGGCGAAAAGCGTGGCAGCTAGGAAGGTTCGCTTGTTCATGGCATTTCCTTTCGCAGTGGTCATCGGCAAGAGCGAGGCATTGCGTACCTCGGGGACAGGGGGCCTGCGGGTCGGGTGCATCGTTCGCGCCGGTCGTCTGCAGGCAGGTTCAGGGTCGATGCCGCGGCGCGGCGGGATCGGTTTCGGATCGGATCATCTGCTGGAGCATCGCCATCAGGGCCGCACCGGTCAGGCCGAACATCAGCACGCCGTTTGCCGCTTCCAGCGGCCCCAGCAGCTTCCAGCGCCGCGACATCACGACGTCGCCATAGCCCAGTGAACTGAAGTTGACGGCCGAGTGGTACACCGCCTCGTACACCTCGTCGAATTCACCGAGCCCCATGAACAGGATTCCCCAGACCATGATCTGCAGGAAGTTGCCCAGCACCAGCACGATCATCACGACGAACAGGGCGCGGATGCGAGCCAGGTCGCCGCTCGGGGTGGTGTCGCGCTGCGATCGCCGGGTGAAATACCGGACGCTCCAGAAAGTGAAGACCGCCTGCAGCAGCAGGCAGACCAGCACGACGGGAAGCCCCATGGCGAGGTTGATCAGCATGTTTCGACTCCGCGGGTCAATGTCCGTCGGCGGCCAGCGCCCCGGGCGCGCCCAGGCGCCGGTGCTCGAACAGCCAGACCATGGCCCACGCATAGAACGCCAGCACGATGAACAGCGCGACGCGCGTGGCCGATGCCTTCAGCACATCCTTGCCGGCCGCGCTGTCCTCGATGGCAGGTCCGAGCAGAAGCAGCATGGTCAGCAGCGACTGCATCCAGAAGGAGGGCGATAGCGCGCTGGGACGCAACCGGAACAGGCGCGCCCCGGCCCACAGCGCGGCGCCGGTCATCCACAGGGTCAGCATCCACAGCGTCGGGCGCAGCGACAGCCCGAGCCAGAGGACGCCGGCGAAGGCCGCGCCCATCGCCGTGGATTGCACGAGTTCGCGCCCCGCCTGGCGCGCGCCGGTGGCGCCGGCCTGCTGGCCCAGCGCGACCGACTTCATGATGGCCGCGAGGTAGAGCGCAGGATGGGTCAGCGCCAGCACGAACACGGGCATGACGACCAGCACCGCACGCAGCGCGCTGCGCCCGGCCACCGCGCTGCTGGCGACCGCCCGCGTGGCCGGACGCTCGGCGGGCGAGGGCGGATCGGGAAAGAGGGCGTGCGAGATCCCGCTCACCAGCACGCCGATGCACAGGCCCACCGCCAGCGTCGTGGCCAGCTGGAAGGCGAGTGCCTGCTCGACCACGCCCGCCACCGGAATCAGCGCGATCGCCATGACCACGATGGTGGTCAGCGGACTGGCGGCGCGGGCGCCGCGATGGAACACCGCATAGAGCAGGCACGCGGTCAGCAGCACGCCGGGCAGCGCGTAGTTCTCAAGCAGCGGAACCAGCAGCACGCCCGCCATCATCAAGCCGGCGACGGCCAGCGCCAGGACGATTCCGCGCCCCAGCGGCAGCGGTGGGCCGGGCTTGCACAGGATCAGCACGGCCATCACGCAGACCGCATAGGGAACCTTCAGCGCGAGGCCGTAGGCCACCAGCACGGCCAGCCCCAGCCCGGTCGCGAGGCGCAACACCGCCTTGTCCTGGCGGCCCATGCGGCGTCTTTCAGTAGACATAGGACAGCACGCTCATGCAGTGGATGAAAGCCCGGCCCAACGCATTCATCAAGCCCTCCTGTTCGGTATAGACCATGACTTCGGCCTGTCCGCCCACGCGTGCGGCGCGCAGCCGGTCGCGCTGCGAAGGGTCGAACTCGATGGCGACCGGAAAGCGCTGCGCCTGGCGCAGCCAGTCGCGGTTGTTGTCGATCGTCGGCAGCGTGCCGGCCTGTGCCGGCTGCCCGCTGCCGACGCCACTGCCGACGCTGCGCACCCGGCCCTTGATGACTTCGCCCGGCAGCACGTCGAGCACGATCGCGGCCTCGTTGCCGGGCGCGATGTGGCCCAGGTTGTTCTCGGTCATGTCCGCGTTGATCCACAGGTCGTGCACGGTGACCAGCGTCATGACCGGCGCGCCGGGCTGGACGAACTGTCCGACGTCGGTGCGCAGGTCGGTCACGATCCCGGCGGCCGGCGCGACCGCCTGGGTGCGGCGCATGTCGAGCTCGGCCTTCTCGACCGCCGAACGCGCGCTGATCAGCTGCGCGTTGGCGTCACCGCGCTCGCCCGCGGCTTCCTGCGCGCGAACCAGGTCCGCGCGGGCCGCCTGCTCCTGGCTGAGGGCCTTGAGCCGGCTCGACTGGGCGCTCTGCACCCGGCGCAGCGAGATGGCGCCGGGGTCCTCGGCGTAGATCTGCTCGAGCCGCACAGCATCCTGGCGGGCATACACCAGGTTGGCGGTGGCGGCACGCAGGGCGGCCTGCGCTGCGTCCACCGATGCCCCGGAGGCGTTCACCGAGCGCCGCACCGATTCGTAGTCGGAACGGCTGCGGCGCAAGGCGATCTCGTAGGGCGAGGCATCGATCTCGAACAGGCGCTGACCGGCCTGCACGCTGTCGTTGTTCCTGACGAGCACGCGCAGCACCTGGCCCGAGGCCTCGGCCGCCACCGGCACCACGAAGGCCTGCACCCGTGCCTGCGAGGTATAGGGCGTCAGCCGGTCCGACACGAAATACCAGGCCAGGCTGGCCACGATCAGCACCAGCACGACGATCGCGCCGATGCGGCTGGCCTTGCCGTTCCCGGGCGCTTCGCCAGCGTCGCTCATGGTGTCGCGCCCTGCGGCAAGGAGCGTGGCGCCTGCGCCTCGGGTGGCGGCAGGGGCTCGTCCAGCATGTCCTTCCAGTCGACGCGCCGGCCCATCGCCTCGCGCGTCGCGTCGTCCAGCAAGGGGCGGCTGCGCCCACCTTCCCAGCCGCCGCCCATCGCCTTGTAGAGCGCGATCAGGCCCTGCGCCTGGTTGCCGCGGCTGGCGACCAGCTGGTCCTGTTCGGCGAACAGCACGCGCTGCGAATCGAGCACGCGCTGAAAGTCGACCAACCCCTCGTTGTACTGGCGGTCGGCGATCTGCAGTGAGCGCCGCGCGGCCTGCACCGCACCGGCCAGCAAGCTGATCTGTTCACCGGCCTTGGCGAAGGCGACCGATCCATCGTCCACTTCGCGGGCCGCGCGCAGCACCGTGTCCTGGTATTGCTCGTAGAGCTGCTGCAAGCGTGCGTCCTGCAGCAGCACGGCATTGGTCAGGCGCCCGTGGTCGAACACGTTCCAGACCAGGCCCGGCCCGATGGCCGCACCCAGCGTGCGCTGCGAGCCGGAGACCGAGGTGGCGGACAGGCCCAGCGTGCCCAGCAGCGAGAGCGACGGGTAGAGGTCCGCCATGCTCACGCCGACCTGCGCCGACTGCGCCGCCAGCTGCATTTCCGCCGCGCGGACGTCGGCCCGGCGGCGCAGCAGCTGCGCCGGCAGGTCGACGATGAGGCCCAGTTCCGCGCTCGGGATCTGCGCCTGGCCCGCGTCCATCTCGGGCAGCGGACCGGGCGGGCGCGCCAGCAGCACGCTCAGGGCATTCTGTGTCTGGCGCAGGGCGATCTCCAGCTGCGGCACGCTGGAGAGGGTGCCCAGGTACTGGGCCGTCGCCTGCTGCACGTCCAGTTCGGATTCATTGCCGCTCTTGAAGTGCAACTGGGTGATCTGCAGGCTGCGCTGCTGGAGGTTTGCGTTCTCGCGGGCGATGCGCAGCCGCAGTTCGAGCGTGCGGATCGTGCAGTAGAAGCCGGCCACCTGGGCCGCCATCAGCACCTGCATGTCGTCGTACAGCGCGATGCTGGCCAGGTAGGCGGCATCGGCTGACTCGATGCCGCGCCTGAACTTGCCCCAGAAGTCGATCTCCCAGCCGGCGTTCAGCGCGATGCTGGCCGTTACCGCATGGGTGCTGGCACCACCCTGGCGTTGCTCGGTCACGCCCAGCAACTGGCCGTCGACCTGCTGCAGCTGGGGGTAGCGCGTGCTGTCGGCGATGCCCAGCTGGGCCCGCGCCTCGAGGATGCGCAGACCGGCGATGCGCACGCCCGGATTGACGCGCTGCGCCTGCGCCACCAGCTGGTCGAGCACGGGATCGTCGAAGTTGCGCCACCACGCCTGCATCGGGCCATCGCGCGGACGGCGCGAATCGGCCTCGATGGCCTGCAGCGAGCCGCCGCTCCAGCGATCCAGCCAGGGCGTTCGCGGCCGCTCGAAGTCCGGGCCGACTGTCGTGCAGCCCGAGAACATCATGGCAGCGCCGGTCAGCAGCATCACTCGGGCCCTCGCTTCGTTCCAAGGCATCGCGCGCGCGGGTCAGGTCGTGGGCGGGAGGTCGCTCTCGTCGACGACGTCCGGATCGGTCGCCACCCATTTCATGAGGATCTGGTAG
>Ga0160435_1000644_pt1 | contig 10226 bp, 10 predicted proteins | sample HID1973K_E0MG_FD_108213 | JGI IMG/M metagenome (GOLD analysis project Ga0160435, IMG submission 108213) | Enriched mosquito-associated microbial communities from UW Madison campus, WI, USA - HID1973K_E0 MG | ecosystem: Host-associated > Arthropoda: Insects > Digestive system > Unclassified ... | reverse complement strand
CACGCGCGCCGCAGTCGGCTATACTTCGCGGCCGCGCCGAAGTGGCGGAATCGGTAGACGCAGCGGACTCAAAATCCGCCGCCCTTAAAAGCGTGTGGGTTCGAGTCCCACCTTCGGCACCAATAAAATCAAATAGTTATCTCCGCCTCGGTCGGCTGCTGATTCCGGGGACCTGCTGGGACCTTCTGTGGGTGCCCGTATGGTGCCCGTTTGCTCCACCCGCCGGCCGGTGAGAGTAGAGCCAGCATAGGCACCTCAAAGCGCGCATGCGCCACCGCTACAAGCAGGTCTTGTTGTCGGAAATGAACCTGGTAGGCTATTGACATGCCAGCGACTAGGAGTAACTCCAGTCTAAGAGTCTGGCCTCTACAGCGCTTTAGCTATTTACGTTTGCCCGGTCCACTCGGCGTCAGCCTGAAGGCCGGGCATTTCGTTTGTGGCGTCTAAACCCGATTGTTCACTGCGTTAGAACTCGGAAACAGAGCGAATTGATGAAGCAACGTCCCTTGAAGCTGCTGTTCGACGCGATGCACCACGGGAAGTACGACTTTGAAGACTTCCTTTCGTGCGATGTTCCTGCCAACTACGATCCTATTCCTTGGTCAGGGCGAACCATTTACAAGCCATCGAAAAAGCTCAAGGCATATCACGCTTTCCTAAATAGCTTTCTCTTCGAGCATCTATCCACAAACGAGAACGTTGCATTCGCGTACCGAAAGGGCACCAATCCTCATCACGCGCTTGCACCTCACGCCAATAGTCGCGCGTTCTTTCAGACGGACCTGGTGAAGTTCTTCGACAGCATCACCACGGCGCTGATACGCCGTTCAATTCCCGACGATGGCACACCAATCGCGGACCTCGCTGCCCACATTGAGCGAATATTGGAAATGACGACAATTGAAGGTCGTCTTCCGATTGGCTTCTCCACGTCGCCAGCTCTCAGCAATGCCTGCCTCAGACCGTTCGATGACGCCTTCGAATCGCTTTGCCGTGACCGCGACCTGATCTATTCAAGATACGCAGACGACATCCTCGTCTCCGCCAATGACAGGACAAAGCTCGATGGGATCGATCGGATCCTGGCTGCAGTGCTGACACAGGAGCTTGGCCCTGGATTCCAGCTCAATGCAGCCAAAAGCAAGCTCACAACCATTGGCCGCAAAGTAAAGGCCCTCGGGATGGTCATCCTGCCTTCGGGACAGATCAGCATCGACATGGGAACAAAAAAGAAAGTCGAGTATCAACTTCACTTCTTCACAAAGGATAAGGGTCGTCTACTTGAGGTATTCAAACACGATATGGAAGCTGGCCTTCAGCAGCTCGCCGGCCATATAAGCCACATCAATGCTGCAGATCCCACCTATCTAGAGAAGCTCCGCAAGAAGTACGGAGCCACTATCGTTGATAGCTTTCTGCATCGGTCTGCGAAATGAATTTCTTCAGGCTGACGATACAATCCGTCCAGCACATCAAGTTCTTTCAACTTGATATCGATCTTACTGCGCACCGCCTCATTTGCCTTGTAGGCAGAAATGGCGTCGGCAAGACCACGATGATCCGCGCTCTCCGTAACCTTTCGAGCGCGGACACATTCCTCAAGACCGCGAACCCGCAAATTTTCAACAATCAAAGTCGAATAGAGTACCTAGCTGACGACCACGCAATCGAGTTCGTCTACGATCAATCTATACGCAGCCTAAACTGCAAGAGTGACATCCCAAAGGAAGTACGCGAAGCCGTATCCGCCGAGCTCCCAATGCCGCACGGAACTCGGTTCAATCACTTCAAAAGTGCTAGCGATGCTGACAGCGACATACGGCAATTGCTCATCATTGCCAAGTACTCACGCCCAACTGAATTGATTGATTTTCTCACTTCTATCTACCAGACGAGCAAGTACGAAGACCTGGCAGAAGTGACCGTGAAAGGCCGCGCCTACTATTGCATAGTGCTCGATGACGACAGGTACATACGAGAAGACCACCTCAGCTCCGGCGAATACTTCCTGATCAATTTATACCGAGCAATTAGAGGCGCATCGCGCCTGATCGCCGTAGACGAAATCGACGTATCGCTCGACCCCGCCGCCCAAGTTAAGCTCGCAGGATGGTTGCGAGACTTTTGTACCAAGTACGGATGCAACATCCTTTTCACAACCCATTCGTTGGCTGTGATGCAAACGCTAAAGCACTCCGAGATGTCGTACGTCGAGGAGGAAGGGGGAGCAACCATTCACCACCCCGTCTCGTACAGCTACGCGAAAGCACGACTATTTGGCTTCCATGGCTGGGACAGATACATCCTCACTGAGGACCCGGTGCTTCGTGACTTCATTGAGCACATCATCCACCTCCATTGCGCCAGCACATTCTTCCGATACAAGGTCATATACATCGGTGGCGGATCGCAAGTAGTTGACCTTCTTCAGAGAAATGCAAAAGAGGAGTTCCTAGCGGAGCCTAACAGCGTCATGGCTGTGCTAGACGGCGATCAACGGGGCACACAGCACGCCAAGGACCCTGCCGTTCACTTGATTCCCGTCGACAGCGTGGAAAAGGCAATTCTTCACCACTACTACGACGCAGACTTTCCGTTCAAGCTGGCCAAGCAAAAAAAGTTCACAGGCAGCAAGGACGCCTACAACCAAATCGTCCAGCAGAAGATGGCAACCACGTATCAGCTATTCGAATATATTTGCCAGAAGTATCCAGCAGAGATCGAACAGTTGGCGAGGACGCTTGGAAAATTCTTGGGAGCAAAGCAAGTCAGCTAGGCTACGACACGGAATCGGGAGTTGGCGTGCGTGCGATCCCGTCGTCCACATAGAACGAACTAAGACAAGGACTAGGCGACAACATGGCCATTGAAATACTTAGCAAAGACAAGGACTCAGTGATCGAAAGCTGGGTGTTGACCGGGAAGTGCGACTACGCCTACGCGCTTCGGGAACTCTATCCATTAATAGACAAGTTCGAGGCTCAGAGAAAGGTCCAGAACCCAGCCTTCTACGAGCGCCTGCGCCGCGACGTCCTGGCAGGCTGCATCATGCCGCCCATCACGCTTGCGGTGATTGCGGAAAACGAGCAGTTCGGGCCCCAATTCGACTTCCAGCGCTTTATCAACGAGAACGTCGAGCGCGGGTACATCCTCGATGGGATGCAGCGCTTGCACAACCTGCACATTGTGAGCAACCAAGAGGGTTTCGATGCCACCAGAAACCTGTACGTTTCAGTGGTTATCGCAAAGAACAAAGACATGTTGCTGTATCGCATGATCACGCTCAATAACGGCCAGCGACCGATGAGCCCTCGCCACCAAATCGAGGTTCTCACTCAAGAGCTGTTCGACTTCACCGAACTTGAAATGGATGTCCAAACCGAGAAGGAGCGATCAGAGCGAATTGTTCGCGGGTCATTCAACCTCGCCGACATATCGAAGGGCTACTTGGCCTTCATTACAGACAGCTTGCACAACGACAACAGCCGAATAATTGCCGAGAAGATGGACGAACTGATCATCTCGAAGATCCTTCAGGCTGGTCCAAGCGAAGGTTTAGAGTTCCAGTCCGTGCTAGCATTGATCGATCGATTCGCAACCGAGCCGCCAGCAAAAACGTGGCTCCAGACACAGAATAATCTCATCGGATTCTGCGTTGGAATCAAGGACAGCCACACTTTTCTACAAAACACCTCTGCAGAGAATTTTGGGGAATGGTGCGAGAACTTCGACGAGGCATTCAAAGCAATCAATGCCGCGAAGGTAAACCTCGGAAAGTACAGGCGTGAGCTTTCTGCCAAATTCATAAAGGGGATCGAGCACTACTCCACATTGGGCGTGCCGCAACTTATTGAATTCTTCAATGACGAGACGGCCATGTAACATGAGCACCCTCACATTTGCTGATCGCCCTGGATACGCGTCATCCGTGCTTGAGGGATTTTCGCTGCCGACACCCCTCCTGAAGCCGCAAGCTGCGCTCTTCCGAGTGCTCTCCGGAACCTGCCTTATCCAGAACGAGATAACAGGCCAGGAGACAACCGCAGATATCAACTACTTCATTCACCACGCATCAAAGAACGATGATTGCAGTCTAGCCTTTCTCGATAGTTTCCAAGAAGGACTTGCAGCAGCCGACTACGATCGCGAGCTGAAAGCAAGAACGAGCGTCAACCGCAGATTCTACCGCGACATTCTCGATGAGATTGCATCTTGCGTGTCCTCACTGTCTAACGAACGACACGTCGACGCATTCCTTCACCTCTACCGTTGCTATGAACGGCTGGCGTACGCGTTTCCTATGATTTATGCAGCGAAAAATCCAGACTACCTGGCGTCGTTCGACTCCTTGAAGAAGTGGCTCAGCAATGCGAATCCGGACCAACCAGCCGGCGAGCTAGCGTTCTTCAAAAAGTTCTTGAGCACTTATGACCAGGACGAGCTGGAGCAAACCATAGATTTCGACATTACGGGCCCTGAAGCAGCTAGACAGGTGATCTTCGGAACCGTTACCGCGCGACTACTGAATTGGCCGACGGAAGCCGATTTCACCAGCGGCACTACGTACCCAGGAAAGGTGTCGGTGCCTTTCGCGAAAGCGCACGAAGTTCTGTTGATCGCAAGGAACAGGTACTTTCACCAATCGAGTGGCCGCACTGACAATCTCGGCCAAGCGCACGTAGTTCATGCTGACCTGTTCTTCTCAATACTTACTCCGCCGCTCTTGAGTTATGTGGCGAAGCTATTTCACGACGTTTTTGTACATAATTTGACGGCAAACGCATTACCCGAATAAATGCGCCCTCTTTACTCCCTGAGGGCGCCTGCTTCGCGCATGATCCGCCGCCACTCAGGCTCGCCATCCAAGCCCTGCGGAATGGCTTGGCGCGCCGAATCCGTTGCCAGGTTTCGGTACGTATCACCATGGCTTCGAGTACTAGGGAACATTCGCAGTGCGCGCTGTAACGTAATCACCGTGCGATCAACCGATCGAAGCTGCGCGATTAACTCGGTTCGTTCATCGCCTTGCGTAGCCTCAAGAATTGCGCACACCTAATCATGAATTTCAATCCATCGCAGATACAGGAGCATCGCGCTCATGTCAGCCGGCACAAAGTAGCCGAGGGGAAAGCGATCGAATTCGCGATGCCAAAGTTCGAGACGCGCGCCTGAAAGTGAGCGCGGCGGGGATACTCGCATGGTGCAGCGGTGTCCAAGTTCGTCTTTTTTGCGTCCCATGTTGATTTCTCCCGTATTAATTTCGAAGCAGGTATGGAGTCCGGTGGACAGGGATAGCCGAGCCTTCATCACCGCCCCCCCCCGGTGGGGCGAAGCGACGACCGCAAGCCACCCGACGCGAGAGATGCCCTAGTAGATGACGAGGATCGTCGAGCGAGTCGAGCGCATATACGTCGGTCGTCGCGACAGTAGCGCGACGACACGACTCAGTACCGCGCGCCTCTGTGAGCGTCATGTCACACGTCGGCCAAACTCCACCAGTACCAGGCCTCGTGGCTGGAGTTGACGTTCACTTGACGGTTCCCGCCAGGTCAATCAACCGATAAACGTCCACACGGTCTCGCACGCGAGGCACCCTTTCCCGGGCGCATGACAGCGTACCGCGCGACACGGCTGCTGCCAGGTACGGCTTCGCCCACGTTGGCGAGCGTCCAGCCGCATCTGATACGGCTCTGACGGTTGGCTGCCGGCCCTGAGCGGAAAGATTCCGGACCTGCCGCACGACCTCCGCGATGCCGGCTTCCTTCGCGTCATTCTTCGCCTCTCGACGCTCCTCAGCTCGTTCGGCCCGAAGGTGCGCAAGCAACCGGCGCCACCGAAAGCCGTCGAGATCCGGGAGAACGGGCACTGCACGCAGCGCCGGGCCGTATGGCGTCGTTTCCCAGCGGAAAAAGATCGGCGGCGGGTCCACCCCTTTGGAGCTGTCTAGGCACACCAATGCGGACGCGCGCCCCTCGAATCCTGGAACAGCAAAGTCGCGCAGCCGCGCCCGCATGTCCTGTTCAGGAAAAGGATCATCCGTGCTTCCAAGGTTAACGACCATCAGACACTGTCGAGTATTGAAGGCCAGCGCGGTTCCACCCCGGATGTCAGCGACGCGCAGGTTCAGTTCGGGCAGGCTCGACGCTGCCTGCTGAGACGTGTGGTGAACAACGACCACAGCAACCCTGAGCGAGCGCGCGACTCGGCGCAGAGCCAAGACGAGCGCTCGGAACGACCGGTTGTCTTCGTCGGCGTCGGACAGCGTCGATACCGTCTCGAAGATCAGGAGACCCGGCGGCAGCGGCTCCAGCATCCTTGGCCGCAGTGTTTCGATGATGGCCGCGACTGCAACCGACTCGACCAGGCTGCGATCCACCACATGCAACAGGGTCGCGAAGCATTCCATGCCCTCGGCGGACAGGTCGGGCACGATTACGCGCTCCAGCGCGCGCTGCCGATCTGCTCCTCCGAGCAGGGAGAGATGCGCCCCGATTCGGCGAGCGTACTGAGCGCGATCATCTTCCGACGAGTAGACGAGCACGCTCCGATCTGGCGGCGGCGCCATGCCAGCCAGATGGAAGCCTAGGACGTAGTCCACCGCAAGGGAGAACATTACCGCCGTCTTGCCCTCCCGACCGGCGCCAGCGACCACGGTGACTTCCCCGACCGGCGCCAATCCGGTTTCGCCGTCCTGGAATGCATGTGGATGGGGATCACGAGCATTCTCTAGCTCCTCATCGGTGATGGGCACAAGATGACTTGCGAATCGCTCGACCAGCGATGCCGGCTCGTCCCATGATGCAGGATCACCATCGTCCCTTCTGAAGGCGTCATTACGGTGTCCAGCGGCACGATCCTCGTCGAGCGCCCGCTGTTCAATCGTGCGCAGCTCAATGGCCACGAAGCACCTCCCGCGCATCAGTGATTCGATCAATCGCCTGAGCGAGGCGCTGCGCGTCCACGTCACTGAGGTGCTTAACGACTCCGAGCTGACGAGCCGCGATCACTACGATGGTTGCCTCGAACGTAAGGACGTCGAGCGCTGCGCCCCACTGCGATTCCCGCCAAGCTCTGCGCGCAGCACGGCTCTGTTCTGCAGTGATTCCATGCAACCGTGCTGGGAACAAAGCTGAGAGCGGCAGATCGATCGCGGCAAGCACACTCGCGGGCGAGCAGCCGCAAAAGGCATGCAGCAGGACTGAACCACTCTCAGTCTCGGCGATGCTGACCTTTGTCGATCGACCTCCGCATGAAGGGCAGCGTGCCCGCCAACCACGACCGGATCGACGAACACCATCCAGACGCGCCAGAAGGATATCCAGAGGGCGAGCCCGCACACTCTGAGCCGTACTCATGGCCGGCTCCGTGCGCTACTGCAACCTGCAGCGCTCCAGTCATCAAGTGGTGACGTGTGGCGGCTCAGTCCTGCCCCCCTGACGCGCATATTCTCGGTCGCCAGCCGCTCGACGAGCGCCCGGATATCCTCGACGCGCCAGGCGGTAGCTCGTGGGCCCAGCTTCACCGGCGGCGGATAGCGCCCAGCGGCGATACCGTTCCACCACGTGGATTTACTGACCGGAATGATCGCCGGCACCGCTGCCCGCGTGGCCGTGGGGTGCCGCCCAATGATCTGAGGCAAGCGGAGATAACCGGTTTCAGGCAGGGCATGGTTCGAAGTCATCGCACCGTCCAACTGCGGCCGAAAGTGGCCGGAACGGTTTCGGACGCTATAGGCTTCGACATGTCCGACGTCAATGGGTGACGGGTCGGATATATTTCCCGGGAGAAAAGTGCTTTTGCATCAGCCGGCTACGGTTCTCATGCTGCTGTATCCGACCCGCGAATTGCGCATCAAGATTGCGCTCCTACTACTCGGACGGACTGACGCGTGCGCCCTGGAACGTCTCCTTGTTCGCGATGGCTATATCGCCGGAAGTACTCAGATCCTGCCAGGCCTTGTCAAAGGTCGACGGTGTAAACGACCTCGGATCGACCGTACACATCTCGTTGCGCAGCTTGGATTTGTCTCCAACCGGAATGTTGCGGGGATCGTCGAACCGAGCGAGGATCGCAGCACGGAGCTTGTCCTTACGCATTTCGAGAACGCCGGTGCGCGGCGAGATATCGACAGCGAACGCCGGCCCTCCGCCCTCCTTCCCGACTTCAGTCTGGAGGGCACCATTGTCAAGGACGAAGGCATCGAGTTCCGACCGCACCCATGCGGCATGTGCGGAGGGCGGATGCGCAGGAAATGCAAATACATCGACCAGCTCCCGCAACGGATCGGGATACGCGATAGCCAGCAATTCGTCATACACCTCCTGGTAGTGCCACACCCCGCGTTTGTCGGCCGATAGCGAGAGCTTCTCGTTCGTGTATCCCAACGGGAAAAGCAGGTAAGCAGGCAATTGCGCATGTGCGCCCTTGAGTGCCAGCCAATCTGCCGCATCTTTTTCAGAGACATTGGTGTTCGCGGCGAGTTGCCTCACGGCCGCGCGAACGCCAATCAACGAATCCTTGAACGCCTTCGCCTTGTTAAGATCTTCCTGTATCGCCATGACGCTCTCCAGAATGTGACGTCACACCCGTTTAAGTGGCCGTACTACGATCGCGCTCTACGCGCGCGAAGCTGCGTAACCTTGGCGACCTTTGCAGTTAACAGGCGGCGCAACGTTTCCAGTGCAGCCCGCTTCTCGCTTAAGTAATCATGGCGATCGTAGTGACGCGCCTGGACACCACCAAGGCCGTGCGACTGCAATTGCGCACGAACATCCATGCTCACCCCTTCAGCTGCCAATCTGGTTTCGACTGTGCGACGCAAATCGCCTAGTGTGAATGGCCCACCAGGCAACTCACCCTTCGCCAGCATTACCGCAACTACTCCCTGAAGCGCATTGCGTACTGAAGAGTGCGTTGCGCCACCTTCGCCATGGTTCGTGGTGAAGAGATACGGGCCCGCGCGCTTCGGCGCCATCGCCGACAGTGCCTCGCTCGCCTCCTCAAGCAATGGCACTTCGTGAAGACGTGGCGTCTTGCGCCGCCCTTTGGGGTCACGCAGGAAAACTGACCTCGCATCCGGATCGAGATCCCTTTCCTGCAGTCGACCAAGCTGTTCGATGCGCTGACCACCGGTCAGGAGATGAAAGCGCAGGAGCGGCCCGGCCGGGGCCGGAAGCGTGGCGATCCTGGCCCAATACGCACGCACTTCCACCAATGAAAGTGCGCGCTGACCGGCACGGGTATTTCCCTCGACCGTAGCCAAGTCGCGCGCTGGGTTTGACGTAATCCGTAGTGCACGAAGCTGCGGCAGTGCGCGGGCGTCATGGCGTGCACGGATGGCCGCTGCGAACGCGGCCCGCAGGAATGAACGCAGTTTCGCAGGTTCACGCTGCTTGCCTGATGCCACCACCCTCGCAACGATCTCTAACAGGTCGTCGGTCGTAACCTGTTCGGCGGCGGTGACCCAAAGTTGCGGCCAAGGCTTCTCGACGTGGCGCCTGACCGTCGTTTCCACGTCGCGGGCGCTCGCCTTTCCATCGCGGCGCAACTGCACAACGTAGGCGTCCAGTAAAGCGCCCAACGTGGCGCGGTCTGCAATTGCCTTGGCCTCTGCCGCTCGCAGTTCAGCGGCGCGCTGCCTCGCAGATTCGCGTTGCTCGCACTCCAGCACGGCCCGAAGATCACGGTCACCGGCCATGTATCGACGCGCCAGGTCGTCTCCCTGCGCGCGCGCTGCTGCAAGTTCAAGCCCGCAGCCGATCGGCAATCGCACGCGCTCGCCATCGGGGCCGGTGTAGCGGTAGTACCAAGCGACTTCCCCGCTTGCCAACCGTCGCGCCTGCAATCGACCAGCGCCGCGCGCCGCAGAATCAGCGGCCCATTCTCCAGGCGCGAGTGCCGCCAGCGCGCGAACCGTCAATGCCTTGCGTGAAGCCTGTCTCGCCACGTGGTGCCCGTTTGGTGCCCGTTTTGCGCAGGATGCCACGGGTCGTGGCTGGACGCCAGCGGTCACTATGTAATTGTTTTTATTACATCTTTAAAGCAGCTTGGGCGCAACTGGACAGCACTGGACAATAAGGCAGCGGACTCAAAATCCGCCGCCCTTAAAAGCGTGTGGGTTCGAGTCCCACCTTCGGCACCAAGACAAGCAAAGGGCTTAGCCGCAAGGCTAGGCCCTTTTGCTTTGTAGGTTCAGTCGACGGCCGAACCGTTATCCACGCCGATGT
>Ga0160435_1000643_pt1 | contig 10233 bp, 7 predicted proteins | sample HID1973K_E0MG_FD_108213 | JGI IMG/M metagenome (GOLD analysis project Ga0160435, IMG submission 108213) | Enriched mosquito-associated microbial communities from UW Madison campus, WI, USA - HID1973K_E0 MG | ecosystem: Host-associated > Arthropoda: Insects > Digestive system > Unclassified ... | reverse complement strand
CCGATCCAGAGTTCAGCTTCGGGGGCACCGGACTCCGGCCGGCCAAGGAGGGCTGCGATGGCTGTGGTGGATCCCCACGCGTAGTCCCGGAGGACGTTGTCAATCTCGTACAAAACCGTTCCGTTTCTTGGGTAGGGCTGTCAGGACGTTTCCGGGCATGCGCGCTAGAGCGGCGCGCACTGGCCGTTCGTTGCCACGAGCTGCCGGATGGCTTCCTCATTGCCTTCGCTCTTGAGCTGGTTCAGCATCTCCGCAGTGATCGGTTCGCCCTCGGGCGTGGTGGTCACCGGGGTGAAGTCCGCCGGCGCAGGGGTGGCCTGCTGCGCCGTGCTCCCGCCGGCCTGCAGCACTCCGGGGGAGCGGCTGCCGGATGCCTGGACGTGCCCGCCGCCCGCGGCTGGTACTGCCATGACGTCGTCGGCCGTTCCTGCCGACTGGGCACCGGATGCGGAGGCCAGCAACTGGTCCACCCGCTCGTGGATCTGGTCGAAGTCAGGCACGGTGGAGAACGACGCGTCAAAGTCCGGCGGGCCGAGCGTGAGGCGCTTGGCCTCCTTGCCCTTGGCTTTCATGGCGAGGTCCACGAAGCTGCCCAGCTGCGAGGAGGAGATGTTGGAGTCCACCACCTTGGTTCCGGCCTTGGCAATATCCTCGAACTTGGCGAGGAGGGTGGCCGGATCGAGCTGCTTGAGCATGGCCTGCTGCACGCACTGCTGGCGCTGGATCCGGGCGTAGTCGTCCACGTATTCGCGGGACCGTCCGTACCACAGTGCCTGGTCGCCATTCAGGGTCTGCTCGCCGGCCGGGATCCAGCCGAGCGGCATGCCGTGCGTCTTGGTGGCTTCGTCGAAGTATCCGCTCATGGGAACCCAGCCGCCTGCCTTGATCCTGATCCCGCCCATGGCGTCAATGAGCGTGGAGAAGCCTTCCATGTCCACCAGGACGTATGCCTGGATGGGCATCCCCAGCGTTCCGGATACCGCTTCCATGGTGGCCTGGGCGCCGGGATCGGCCACTCCCGGGTAAAGGTCCGCGTACTGGTTGGTGACTTCGGTGTTGATGGCGTTGATCAGGCATTCGTCGCCGCAGTTGTAGCCGTCCGGGTAGACCGAACGCATGGGCGAGCCCTCACTGAATTGGGCGTTCTGGAAGTTGCGGGGAATGGAGATGATGGCCGTCTGCCCGGTCTTGGCATCGACGCTGAGCACCGACAGGCTGTCCGGCCGGCGGCCGGTGCGGTCATCACCGGCGTCGCCGCCCATCATGAGGAAGTTGTAGCGTCCGTCCACGGGCTCGATGGCCGGACCGGAGGAGAAGATGCTGCCAATGGCGTTGCGCCCCACGTTGAGCAGATAGGCCGCGTAGCCCAGGGATCCGCTGCTGATCACCAGTGCCAGGACAAGGGCGATGCCGACGCCCGGCCGCGCGCCGGGAACCAGCAGCACAGGCCGGATGAGGCGCAGGGTATTGATGAACAGGACAGCCCAGCCGACGGCGAGGGCCACCAGGACGAGGATGATCACCAGCGAGGCGAACTGGTTGGTGATGACGTTGATGAGCAGGGGCCGGTTGAAGAGCAGCAGCAGGAGTACAAGGACGATTGCCGCCCAGGCGCAGAGCGTCACGCGCAGCGCCGTCCGCCCAAGTTTACGGTCGCCCGCCACGAGCTGTGCGCTGCCCGGAACGAACAGTGTCAGCAGGATCAGGACGAACGCGCGCTTGGTCCGCACCGGCGGCGACGCGCTCACCGGGTAGCGGACGGGGTCTGTCAGGGACGTGTCAGACCCGGACTGGGGGACCTTGCTGCTGGACATTCCGGCGGTCCTAACGGTTGCCCCGCAGTGTTCCGCTGCCCTCGGCAAAGACCTCGCTGACCTTCTGCCGGAGGTTGGCACCCTTGCGGGACGCCACGGCGTTGAGGTCCGCGGCGAACTCGAGCAGGTCCGCGCGGAGGGACGCGGCGAGTTCGTCGGTCCCGGAAGCCAGCATGCGCACGGCCAGCAGGCCTGCGTTGCGGGCTCCGGCAATGGATACCGTGGCTACGGGCACGCCGGCGGGCATCTGGACGATGGACAGCAGGGAGTCCATGCCGTCCAGCGTCTTCAGTGGAACAGGCACCCCGATGACCGGCAGGGGAGTGACGCTGGCCAACATACCGGGCAGGTGTGCCGCGCCGCCGGCGCCGGCGATGATGACGCGAAGCCCGCGCTCGTGGGCGGTCTGGCCGTACCGGATCATCTCCGTGGGCATCCGGTGCGCGGACACCACATCGGCCTCGAACGGGATGCCGAACTCTGCCAGTGCTTCCGCCGCCGCTTCCATGACGGGCCAATCCGAATCGGAGCCCATAACCAGCCCCACCAGGGGGCTTGCCGCGGATCCGTTGGCCGGGGTGATGGGGGCGCTCATGCGTTCTCCTCGAATGTCATGGGCGGCTCTTCTGCCGGTGCCCGCCCGTCACGGATGATGCCGGCCACAATCCCGGCCCGGCGCCGCACTGACTCTACTTCCGTGGTGGAGGCGCCCACCAGATTGACGTGGCCGATCTTGCGTCCGGGCCGCACCGACTTGCCGTAGCAGTGCACCTTGGCTGCAGGTTCGCTGGCCAGGGCCTGCGGGAATGCCGCATACAGGTCCTGGTTGTCGCCGCCCAGAAAGTTCTTCATGACTGTTACCGGAGCCAGCGCGTCGGTAGCGCCCAGCGGAAGGTTCAGGACTGCACGCAGGTGCTGCTCAAACTGGCTGGTCACCGCGCCGTCCTGGGTCCAGTGCCCGGTGTTGTGCGGGCGCATTGCCAATTCATTGATCAGGAAGCCCGCCCCGGTCCCGGGAGTCTCAAAGAGTTCCACCGCCAGCACACCGGTCACACCAAGTTCTGCGGCGATCCGCAGCGCGGCGTCCTCGGCTGCTGCCGCAACCTCCACGGGGATGTCCTGGGCGGGGGCGATGACTTCGTCGCACACGCCGTCCACCTGGATGGTGTGGACAACGGGCCAGGCGCGGGCCTCACCGTCCGGGGTCCGTGCCACCAGCGCTGAAAGCTCCCGGGTGAACTCCACCTTGGCCTCCGCCAGGAGCGGGCTCATTGCGGCGAACCAGTCGGCTGTTCCGGCCGCCTCGTCCGCCGACCCGACGATCCTGACGCCCTTGCCGTCGTAGCCGCCGCGCGGAGTCTTCAGGACCACGGGCCAGCCGGTGTCATCGCCGAAGCGCACCAGCGCATCAACGTCGTCAACGGAGGCCCACACCGGGTTGGGCAGTTCCAGCCGGTCAATGGCTGCCCGCATCACCAGTTTGTCCTGGGCGTGGATGAGGGCGTCGGGGCCTGGCTGGATGTTGACCCCGGCCTCCTGGAGTGCCCGGAGGTGGGCAGCCGGGACGTGCTCGTGGTCGAACGTCATGACGTCGAGGTCCTTGGCAAAGTCCAGGAGCGTCTGCAGGTCCTTGTAGTCCCCCACCGGGGATGTGGACACCGCGGAGACGGCAGAGACGTCCTCACCTTCCGCCAGGACTCGGAGTTCGAAGCCGAGGGCAGTCGCGGCTGGGGCCATCATTCGGGCAAGCTGGCCGCCGCCAACAACACCTATTACTGGAAAAGTCACATCTGCCAGCCTACCGAAAACCGCCCGATAACCCGGCTTCCGGCCGTGGCGGGAAGCGATATTCGAGGTAACGCGGCCCCTCCAGCGGGGATTATTGGGAGGCTGCTCCAAGGTTCGAGGCGCTAAAATGGATCTCTGGCCAAAAGGCCCACACGTTATACGGCCTTGGAGGGTCATGATTTCCGCACTTGCAGACCGCATCCGGGGCCTGGCGTCGCTGTTTTGGCGCGAGGTTGCCAAATTTGGGGCGGTGGGCGGTGTGGCCTTCGTCATTGACAACGGCCTGACGTATTACCTGATGCACGGTCCCATGACGGACAGCGAAGCGAAGGCGCGGTTCGTTGGCGCCACGGTGGCCACCGTCTTCTCGTGGATCGCCAACCGTTTCTGGACCTTCCGCCACCGCCGCCAGGACAATGTCCTGCGCGAGTTCGTCATGTTCGTCCTCATCAACGGCATAGGCATCGGCATCTCCACCGGATTCACGGCGCTGGCCAAGTACGGGCTCGGCGTCACTGATAAGAACCTGCTGTTCCTGGCCGGTGTGGTCGGCATCCTGGTGGCCACCGTGGTGCGTTTCTTCGCCTACCGCTTCCTCGTGTTCAACAAGGAACTGGACGAAGAGCCGGAGTTCTCGCATGACCACGAGCTCATTGAAGTGCACCACCACGGAGCGCCGGTGGCGGCAGACAACGAGCGCCAGCCGTCCGCGGACGGTCCGGCGAAGTCCTAGGGGGACGTTACCGCCCCCTTCCGGAATGGCATGGGTACCGGGCGGTGCCTGACGGTGCTAGTTGCCGTGGATGCGTTCGGCGGACAGCAGCCTGTCGGTCAGCTGGACGTCCGGGTGGGTGATAACCACGGACCCGTCCTGCTTCCATGCCCCGAGGGCATTGGCAAGTGCCGCCTCCAGGCCATCCCCGGCCGGAATGTGCAGCCGAACGCCGTCGTCATGGCTGGCGGCGAATCCCTCCAGCAGGTCCTGCTGGAGGTGCTCACGGCCATCCGATCCTGAGATGGCCCGCGCCAGGGGATCGGGATCGGCATGCGCCAGGAAAACATCTCCATGCAGGCGCACTTCGGCCGCGTAGTCGAGGCAGCCGCCGGCGAGCTCGCCCGGCCATCGCATCGCCAGGGCAGGAAGCGCGACGGCGATCACGGCGTCGTAGGTTCCGTCTGCCGGATCCTGCCCGGGCGTCCCGCCGTTCAGCCGGTCGGGGTCGGCAGTGACGAGGAAGTCGGCGCCCCCGCCATCCAGGACGGTTTCGAGGCCCAGCTGCCAGGAGGCAAGTGCCCACACCATTGTTTTCCAGTGCGCGGGAAGGGCCAGCCTGATCTTCATGCCGGGCCCGGCATCGAGCTCATCCTGCAGCAGGTTGCTGGTCTTCGCTACCCAGTTGTCCAGGACCCGGCCCGAAAGTTCCACCCGCTCGCCCTCCGGCCCGTACCACGTCAGCCGCGGTGCGGTGGAGTTGCCTGAACGGAGGCTGTTCATCAGCTGGATTGCCGGAGTAGTCATGCCTCCATCCTGCCACTGGCCGCCGTGCCGGTCATCCGGCCCGGGCGTGCCGGCAGCAGAGGCGATCGGCGCCGCATGAGATCTTTATCACATGTAGTAGTAAGCGGGCTTGCTATTTACCGCGAAGGACGTTACTTTCGCGCGGCGACAGCGATTCCAGCCCGTTTTCCGTCCTTTTGGCCGGCGGGAGAGGGGGAAGCGGCTCCAGTGGGTAAAAATTCCCGGGCGTGGCGTGCACATGGTTCGCCGAGGTCACTGATTATTATCCCGGCTGCGGCTTGACTCGCCTTAGTTACACACGTGTAATTAGATATCTAAAGGCAACTGCGTAAATACCGGCACACAACCGAGTGTCCACGTATCCAGGCAGTGGCTGCAACACCAGGAGGGTCGCCGTGGGGCAAGCAGAGCGTATCCAGGAAGATGCCGTCGTGGCCGGACAGGCTACGGCAAGGTACCGTGCCCGGGGGGTGCCCAGCGATTGGTACGTGGATCCCGCCGATCCCGCCGCCGCGGACCGCTACAACAGCCACACCGGCGCTGCTCTTGAAGACCAGGCCACCGCATTCCTGGCAGCCCACGAAGCCCTTCTCGATGGCGGCGCGGAACCCGAAGACGAACTTGACCCGCCCATGGAACTGGCTGCTCCGGGAACGGTGCAGCCGGTGTGGATCGGCCTGCCGCTCCAGCAGGACTTCGACGACGAAGGGGAACTGGGCTGGCAGACCGACGCCCTGTGCGCCCAAACCGATCCTGAAGCTTTCTTTCCGGAAAAGGGCGGTTCCACCCGTGATGCCAAGAAGGTCTGCGGTGCGTGCAATGTCCGCTCACAGTGCCTGGAGTACGCGTTGGCCAATGACGAACGGTTCGGCATCTGGGGAGGCCTTTCCGAGCGTGAGCGCCGACGACTGAGGAAGCGAGCGGTCTGATTCACCAGGATGTCCATGTCACTGCCGTTGTGGTTGCCCACAACGGCAGTGCCTATCTCCCCAGAACGCTTGCAGGCTTAGCGGACCAGACCCGGCCGGTCGACTACGCACTAGGCGTCGATACAGGGTCCGGCGACGACTCCCGGACCCTCCTCGAAAACACATTGGGCCGAGCCCATGTCGTCTCCCATGATCACGGGAAGGGCGGCATGGGCGCCGCTGTGTCCGCAGCCCTTTCGGAACTGGCCCCGGGCGGGGCAGCCAGGCCTGACGGCAAGCCGGAGTGGATCTGGCTGCTCCACGACGACGCCGCCCCGGCCCCGGAGGCCCTGGCCGAACTGCTCGGTGCCGTGGAACGTGCGCCCTCGGTTACCGTTGCCGGCTGCAAGCAATTGGACTGGCACGAGGAACGGAAGCTCATCGACGTCGGGCTGTCCACCAGCAGGTGGGCGGAACGGCTGACGCTCATCGACGCCGACGAGCTCGACCAGGGACAGTACGACGGCCGCAGCGACACTTTCGCCGTCAACTCGGCGGGAATGCTTGTGCGGCGGGACGTGTGGGATCAGCTGGGCGGATTCGACCCCGGGCTTCCGGGCACCGGAGACGACGTCGACTTTTGCTGGCGCAACCGGCTGGCAGGGCACCGTGTTGTCGTAGTGCCGGCGGCCCGAATGTTCCATGTGGCGCACAGGCCGCATGGCCTGGGAAACCCGGCAGCAGCCAGGAAGGCCCAGGTGCACCTGCGGCTGAAACACTCGCCGCTGTGGATGGTTCCGGTGCATGCCGTAGGTGCCCTGCTCGGAAGCCTCTTCAGGCTGGTCCTGAGCGTCGTGGTGAAGGACCCGGCCCATGGAATCACGCAACTCGCTGCCACGTTCGCCGCCCTGGCACGGCCACGTGCCCTTGCCCGCGCCAGGAAGTCGGCCCGGCAGACCCGGCGCATCCGCCGGTCCGTGATCCGCAAGCTCCAGACCCCGCGACGGGAAGTCTGGAGCCACCGGCGTTCCCTCATGGAAGCCATTGGCGCGGATGACAACCCCGCGGACGAGCTTGAACAGGACCCCCTGGCGCACCAGCCCACCGGTGACTCCGCAGACGATTTCGCCGCGCTGGCGACCCGGAAACGCGGCTGGGTGGGCAACGGCGCCCTGGCCGCCTTCATCATCGCTTCCCTTGCCTCGCTGTTGGGCCTGGCGGGCCTTCTCCGTGCGGAGGCTGTGGCCGGCGGTGGCCTCATCCCCATCTCCACTGGCCTGGGGGACATCTGGCAAAACGCCTCCGGCTGGTGGATCAATCTTGGGGCGGGACTTCCCGGCCACGGAGACCCCTTCGATTACGTGCTGTGGGTCCTGGGGGTACTGGGCGGCGGCAACGCGAACGCGGCCATGGCCTGGCTTATCATCCTTGGCACGCCACTGTCCGGACTGACGGCGTGGTTCGCCGCAGGCGGGCTGACCACCCGGCGGAGACTTCGCCTGGCCGCCGCACTGTTCTGGTCGGCTGCGCCAGCGCTGCAGGTTGCCCTGAACCAAGGGCGGGCCGGAGCCCTGGTGGCGCACCTGATGGTTCCATTGGTTGTCCTGGCCCTGCTGCGGGCTACGGGTTCCGCTGTGGGCCACGGCCGGCACGCGTTACAGCAATCAGGCCCGCGCGCAGCCGAGAAACCGGCCGTCCGGCCAGGAATCAACGGAACGCCTTCCTGGACTGCCGCGGCCGCGGCGGGCCTCGCCCTGGCCGTCGCAGTTGCTGCCGCACCCTCCCTCCTGGTCCCGGCAGCCCTGGTCATCATTATCTGTGGCCTTCGGATGGGCCGGCGCGGCCGGACCGTGTGGTGGGCCCTCCTGCCGAGCGCTGCGTTGTTCATTCCGTTCGGCATTTCGGTGCTCGACAGGCCGCGTGCCCTGCTTGCCGACCCCGGCATGCCCCTGCCCTTCGAGGCTGCCCCGCTCTGGCAGCAGCTCCTTGGCCAGCCGCTGGCTTTCGACCCCGCAAAGGGGCTGGTGGGGCTGCCGCTCTTCGAAGACGGCGCGCTGCCGTGGGCCCTGGTGCTGGCGGTCCTCCTGGCAGCACCGGTACTGATCCTTGCCGTCTCGGCCCTTTTCGCCCCGGGACGCGGGTCCGGGACGGTGCGGACGCTGTGGGCAGCGGCCACTGTAGCGCTGGCCTGCGGATGGCTGGCCACCCAGGTGGCCACCGGTGCCACTGCGGACAGTCTCGTTACCCCGTTCACCGGACCGGCCGTTTCCGCCGCTGCGTTTGCCCTCCTGGGTGCCGGACTGCTCGGAGCGGAACGGCTCCTGAACGCAGCCGGCCGGGCAGCCGCCAAAGAACCGCGCCGTGCCACGGTGGCCAATGCGGCGGTAGCAGTGGGCATGGCGGTCCTTCTTGTTGGCCCGCTGGCCAGCATGGCCGCATGGTCTGCCCATAACCTGCTGCGGACCGCCCCAGCGACTGCGGCGCCCGCCGTTCCCGAAGAGTCCGGGACACCCGGGCTCGGTACCGCCAGGCTCATAGAGGCTGCCGGCACCCGCACCCTTCCAGCCACCGCAATCGACCGCGGAACCGGTGCTGAGCAGACACGGACACTGCTGATCGGTACCCGCGAGGACGGCACCTACGACGCTTCCCTGATGAGTGGTGCGGGAACCACCCTGGACAGCCTGTCCGCTATTGCCTCGGCCAGGAGCATCACTGGTGCTGCGGGAGCCGAGACCGTGCGCGGCGACGACGACGTCACAGCGTCCGTCCGCAGGGTAGTGGCCACTCTGGTTGCCGGGCAGGGCGTTGACCCGCGCGAAGACCTTGAGAAGCTCGGCGCCGGATTCGTGGTCCTGCGCTCGGCAGATACCGCGGCTCAACTGACCGCAAGCCGGATGGACGCCGTCCCGGGGCTTGTGGCTGTGGGACAGACCGACGTCGGCTGGCTCTGGCGCATTACGTCCCGGAACCAGTCCGCCACACAGGCAGCGGAAGTTGCCCACCGCGTCAGGATTACGGACAGCAACGGCACCACGCTGGCTATGGTGCCATCGGGCCTGAACGACGTCGACGCATCCGTTGCCGGCGGCCCGGAAGGCCGCCTGGTTGTCCTGGCCGAACGCGCCGATCCTGGCTGGACCGCCTGGCTCGATGGCCGGAAGCTCACATCCACCACGTCAGGATGGGCGCAGGCGTTCACGCTGCCGGCGTCCGGCGGGCAACTGACAGTACGCTACGAGAACCCCTGGTCCTGGTGGGTAGGAGCAGCCCAGTTCACCATCATCGGCCTGACGGTCATGCTCGCCATCCCCATGCCGGTCAACAGGCCCAGGACCGGTCTGTCACGCGACGAAGGCGCCCTGCGTAAGGAAAAGCAGAATGCATGAGCACCCCACCCGTCCCGCCGCAGCCGATGCCGCATCCGGGCAGGACCGGAACGGACTTCAAGGCCGGAAGGACTCCGGCGCGGCTGACGTCCCTGCCGGCGGGAAGCGGCGGACGACGGCCCTTGCCGGGGCCGCCACGGCCGTCCTTGTCCTGGCCTGCGCCGGAGGTGTCGTTGCCGCAGGCTCGCTGCTGCCCAACGCCGCCTCCAGCCGAAGCGTCCAGCCTGCTGCTGCCTCTGTTCCCGCCGGAACCAGCGTGGGTGTGTGCCCGGGCCCGGCGCGCCTGCTGGAGGGCGCCGAAGCAGGTACCGATCCGCAGTTCAGCCCGGAGTCGGACACCGCCGCCACCAGCGTGACCGGCGCGGTATTGGGGACTGCGGGTGTAGTACCCGGAAGCCGGCTGTCGCGGCTGGACGGGGCTACCGCCGTCGAGATCGCCAAGGCTCCGGGCGCACCGGCATCCGAAGGTCCGCGGCAGGAACTGCTGGCCGGTACGGTGTCAGGCCGTGGGGTGGACTCGGTCACAGTCCTCAGCGCCGACGCCGTGGCAAACCAGAAGGCCTCCGCAGCGGGGGCCATGATCTTCAGGGCAACCGACGGTGACCTGCAGGGTTCGGCCGCGGCCAACTGCCTGCAGCCCTCCAACGACCAATGGCTTGCCGGAGCCAGTACCACCGTGGGCCGGACATCGGTGTTGGTCCTGAGCAATGCATCCGGCAGCCCGGCCACCGTCAGCCTCGAGCTGTTCGGCGGGAAGGGGCAGATCCAGGCGCCGGGAAGCCGCGGCCTGCTGGTGGCGCCGGGAACCACGCGTT
>Ga0160435_1000642_pt1 | contig 10251 bp, 9 predicted proteins | sample HID1973K_E0MG_FD_108213 | JGI IMG/M metagenome (GOLD analysis project Ga0160435, IMG submission 108213) | Enriched mosquito-associated microbial communities from UW Madison campus, WI, USA - HID1973K_E0 MG | ecosystem: Host-associated > Arthropoda: Insects > Digestive system > Unclassified ... | reverse complement strand
GCATCCAGGCCCTCGATCGTGTCGCTCGTGCCGCTCCTGGCGGTGAGCATGATCACCGGGATGCCGACCCCCGCCGCCCGCACGTTCCGGAGCACCTCGAAGCCGTTCATGCTCGGCAGGCCCACGTCGAGCACCATCAGGTCGATGTCGCCGGCGAGGGCGAGATCGAGGGCCTCTGGCCCGTCTTCGGCGCCGACGGCGTCGAACCCCTCCGCCCGGACGGCGCGGGTGACGAGCGAGACGATGTGGGGCTCGTCGTCGACGATGAGGATGCGGGTCATTCGGTGGCCTCTCGCTGAAGGAGGACATCGCCGGCGCGGATGGGGGACGGGAGCGCCCCCCGCGTGCCGATCGGGATCTCAAGGGTGAACGTAGCACCGCCGCCGGGGGTGTCCGCGACCGTGCAATGACCGCCGTGCGCTTTCGCGATGGCATCCACGATGGCAAGGCCCAGCCCCGACCCGCCGACGTGACGCTTCCCCTGTCCTCGGTCGAACCTGCGGAAGATGCGATGGCGCAGTGACGGCGGGATGCCGGGGCCGTGATCGCGCACCCAGAGCTGGGCGCCGGCGGCGTGGACCGCGCTGCCGATCTCGATGGACGAGTCGGTAGGGGAGTACTTCGCCGCGTTGTCCGCCAGCTGCAGCCACGCCTGCAGCAGCCGGTCGCCGTCGGCGCGGATCACCGCGTGGGCGGTCTGCTCGATCGCCCAGCCGTGATCGCCGATGACGGTGACCATCTCCGCGACGCGCTGCGTGAGAGTCGCCACGTCGACGTCGCCGTACGACAGCTGCCCGCCCTCGACGGCGGCCAGGACGTCGATGTCTCCGATGAGCCGGGTCATCCGGTCGAGCTCCGCGATCCCGAGGTCGCGGATACCCGCGACATCCTCGGGATCGTCGGCATCCATCACCTCGAGATGACCGCGCACGATCGTGATCGGTGTCTTCAGCTCGTGACGCACGTCGTCGAGGAGTCGCCGCTGCGCCTCGAACGCGCTCTCCGCGGCATCGCGCGCGTCGGCGTCGCCCTCGGGGCGCCGCTCGAGCACCGCCCACGCGACGACGCCGATGCTCACCAGAGCGACCGCGGAGGCCAGCACCCACGCGAGCGCGACCCAGCCCGCCGCTTCGGGGGCGATGAGCAGCACGACGACGAGCGCCGCCGCACCCACAGCGATCAGGCCGGCACCGGAAACGGCGAGGAGGACCCCCAGTCCCGGCGCGGCCCGGCGCGGAGCGTCGGCGGCGCTGTTCACCGTCTGATCATCACCCGGGATGCGTCATGGAGAGCAGGTCGAGCTTCTCGTCGAGCTGCTGCTCCGTGAGCTCGCCGCGCTCGACGTAGCCCAGTGCGATCACGGCGTCGCGGACGGTGATGCCCTCCGCGACCGAGTACTTCGCGATCTTCGCGGCAGCCTCGTAGCCGATGAGCTTGTTGAGCGGGGTCACGATCGACGGCGACATGCCGGCGTAGGCGGCGGCCCGCTCGACGTTCGCCTGCAGGCCGTCGACCGTCTTGTCCGCGAGCACCCGCATGGCGTTGGAGAGCAGCCGGATCGACTCCAGCAGGGCGGTGCCCATGACCGGGATCGCCACGTTCAACTCGAACGACCCGGACGCGCCGGCCCACGCGACGGTCGCGTCGTTGCCGATGACCCGGGCGGCGACCATGAGGGTCGCCTCGGGAACGACCGGATTGACCTTGCCGGGCATGATCGACGACCCCGGCTGCAGGTCGGGGATGTGCAGCTCGCCCAGACCCGTGTTGGGGCCCGATCCCATCCAGCGGATGTCGTTGTTGATCTTCGTCAGCGAGACGGCGATCGTCCGGAGGGCGCCCGACGCCTCGACGAGACCGTCGCGGTTCGCCTGCGCCTCGAAGTGGTCCTTCGCCTCGGTGATCGGCAGTTCGGTGTCCGACGCGAGCAGCTCGATCACCTTCTGCGGGAATCCGAGCGGCGTGTTGATGCCCGTGCCGACGGCCGTGCCTCCGAGGGGGACCTCACCCACGCGGGGGAGGACCGCCTGCACACGCTCGATGCCGAGGCGCATCTGACGGGCGTAGCCGCCGAACTCCTGGCCGAGGGTGACCGGCGTGGCATCCATCAGGTGGGTGCGCCCGCTCTTGACGACGCTCTTCCACTCCTCGGCCTTCGCCTCGAGGGCGACGGCGAGGTGGTCGAGCGCCGGGATCAGGTCGTCGATCAGCGCCTGGGTGACGGCGATGTGCACCGAGGTGGGGAAGACGTCGTTCGAGGACTGCGACGCGTTGACGTGGTCGTTCGGGTGCACCGTCGCACCGAGCTTCTGCGTCGCGAGCGTCGCGAGGACCTCGTTCATGTTCATGTTCGAGGATGTTCCCGAGCCGGTCTGGTACGTGTCGACCGGGAAGTGCTCGTCGTAACGGCCCGTCACGACCTCGTCGGCCGCCCACGCGATCGCGTCGGCGATCGCGCCGTCGAGCGTGCCGAGGTCCTTGTTCGCCAGTGCCGCGGCCTTCTTGATCCGGGCGAGCGCGGCGATCTGCGTCGATTCGAGCCCGCTCCCCGAGATGGGGAAGTTCTCGACGGCGCGCTGGGTCTGCGCGGCGTACAGCGCGTCCTTCGGGACCCGCACCTCACCCATCGTGTCGTGTTCGATCCGGTACTCGGTCGGTTCAGCCATGTCGTGCACGTCCTCGTTTCTTGTGACTGGTCAGTTCTGGGCGTCGGTCAGGCCGACGACGACATCGGGGATCGCGGTGCCGTCCGCGAGGCGGTAGTTCGCACCCACGATCGCGAGGCGGTTCTCGGCGACCGCTTCGGTGATGAGTTCGGATGCGCGGAGGATGCCGGCGACGGTGTCGCGGAGGTGCTCTCGGCCGACCGCCTCTGCGTCGACCGACTCGGCCGTGGCGCCGTCGGTGGCCTTCAGCACGCGGCGGACCGCGGGCACGATCGGCGCGACCTGCCGCCAGATGTTGGCCGGCAGTGCGGGGGCGTCAGCGCTGGTCGAATCGATCGCGGCGCGCACCGCACCGCACTCATCGTGACCGAGCACGACGATGAGCGGGACCTGCAGCACGGCGACCGCGTATTCGAGGCTGCCGATGACCGAATCCGAGACGACCTGGCCGGCATTTCGGACCACGAACAGGTCACCGAGGCCCTCGTCGAAGATGATCTCGGCGGCAAGCCTCGAGTCGGAGCACCCGAACAGCGCCGCTGTCGGGCGCTGCACGTGGGCGAGCTCGTGGCGCCGCTCGGCATCCTGGCGAGGATGCCGCGGCTCTCCCGAGACGAAGCGGCGGTTGCCCTCGAGCATCGCGTTCCAGACGCCGGTGGGGGTGGTGGTCGTGCTCATCGGAGCTCCTCTCGGAGGTCGCGGATCTGGTCGCCGAGGCCGGAGGCGGCCTCGGCCGCGGCATCCGCATCGGTGGCGCCGTAGATCAGGATGGTGTCGGTTCCGGCGCTCGTCGCCAGTCCGTAGGAGATGTTGTCGACGGGCGCGGCGAGGTCGTACTCGTCCCACTCGATGCCGTCGATCGTCACGGTGCCCGTCGGCGCGAAGCCGCCCAGCTCGCGCGCGACCCAGTCCTCGGCGGCGTCGAACGCCTGCGACACGCGCACGAACCCGGTCGCCGGTGCATAGACGACGCGCCAGACCCCGCCCTCGATGCGGGCCGAGTTCGTCCGCCACTGTTCGGGCGCGTCGGGGATGATCACCGCGTGCCCGACCGTCTCGGCCGCCGCTGCGGCGGCGACGTCCACGTCGACCGGCTCGGGCGGCTCGGGCGTGCCGCGGGGGACGCCGAAGTACACCACGGCGACGATCGCGACGCACACGATGAGCGCCGCGATGAGGTTGCGGAACGTCTTGCTCGACCGGTAGCGCTGGGAGGCGGCCGCCTTGCGTGCCGCCGTCTCGTCGGCGGTCTCGGGCCGGCCGAGCTCCGCGACGACGCGCTGGCGTGCCATCAGGACGACGCCCCGTCGGAGGGACGCGCCTCGTCGAGGCGGCGCTTCGCGCCCAGCAGCCACTCCTCGCACCGGGCGGCGAGAGCCTCGCCGCGCGTCCACAGCGCGAGGGACTGCTCGAGCGTCGGCGCCCCCTGCTCGAGCTGCGCGACCACCTGTACGAGCTCGTCGCGGGCCTGTTCGAAGGTGAGGCTCGACACGTCGGCGGCGTCGCTGGTCATGGTGTCCATCCTAGGTCGGCGTCCCCGGCTGTCCCGACTCCGGGATCTCGCCCTCGGAGCGCGCGGCGAACGAACCGCGCGCGACCGTCACCGCGACCTGCGCGCCGGACGGCGCCTGAGCGGCATCGCGCACGATGACGCCGTCGGCGAGGTGGGCGATGGCGTAACCGCGGTCCAGGGTCGCCCCGGGGGACAGCGCCCGCAGCGACGCGCGCAGCTCGGCGGTCGTGCGCGCCGCGGCATCCCAGCTCCGGCGTACGACCTCGCGGCCGCGCGAGGTGAGCGAGAACACCTCCTGCGAGCGGTTCGTGAGGAGGGATGCCGGGTCGCGCAGCACCGGGCGGGAGCGGAGCTGCTCGAGGGCGTGGATGTCGTGCGCGACGCGCTGCGTGAGACGCGTCCGGGCCCGGGACCGGAGCTGCTGGACGAGTGCGCGCTGCTCCGAGACGTCGGGGACGACGCGCTTGGCGGCATCGGTGGGTGTCGAGGCGCGCAGGTCGGCGACGTCGTCGAGCAGCGGGTGGTCGTTCTCGTGACCGATGGCCGAGACGATGGGGGTGGATGCCGCGGCCACCGCCCGCAGCAGGCGCTCGTCGCTGAAGCCGAGCAGGGTCTGCGGGTCACCGCCGCCGCGGGCGATGACGATGACGTCGACCTCGGGGTCGGCGTCGAGGGCGGCGAGGGCGGCGATGGTCTCGGGCACGCAGCGGTCGCCCTGCACCGCGGCGTGCACGGTGCGGAACCGCACGTGCGGCCACCGCAGCTCGGCGTTGCGGTGCACGTCCTTCTCGGCGTCGCTGCGCTCTCCGGTGATGAGGCCGATCACGTGCGGGAGGAAGGGAAGCGACTTCTTGCGTGCCGGGTCGAACAGGCCCTCGGCGCGGAGGGTGGCCCGCAGCTTCTCGAGTCGAGCCAGCTGATCTCCGAGGCCGGTGTGCCGCATCGACGACACCGTGAAGCTGAAATCGCCCGTCTTCACGAAGTAGTCGGGCTTCACGCACGCGACGACGCGGTCGCCGACGGCGAGGTCATCGGGCGTGCGCTGCAGGGTCGACGACCACATCCGGAACGACAGCATCCCTTCGCCGCCGGCGTCTTTCAGGCGACCGAACACGTGGCCGCCGCGCAGGTTCCACGCCGTGATCTCGGCCTCCACCCATACCGCGCCCCACTTCTGCACGAAATCGCGGATCGTCTCGTTCAAGCGGGAGACGGAGGTCGGTGACTCCGGGGACGAGTCGCGCGGGTGGACGGCGTCGGGAGGCGCGGGTTGCCCGGGCTGGCCGGGAGCGGTCTGGAAGCTCGTCACGGACACCCATCTTGGCGCACACGTCCCACACCCAGGCGCGTGTTCGTAGAATCGAGGGGTGACCACTACTGCCGTCTCGCTGCCGATGCCCCGGATCCCCGGAGCCCGCGGACGGCTCGTCGACCTCCCCGTCGCCGGCCGCAAGCGCGTTCTCCTCGCCGCGCCCCGCGGATACTGCGCAGGCGTGGACCGCGCCGTCATCGCCGTCGAGAAGGCCCTGCAGCGCTACGGCGCTCCCGTGTACGTCCGCAAGCAGATCGTGCACAACATCCACGTCGTGACCGAACTCGAGTCGCAGGGCGCGATCTTCGTCGACGAGGTCGACGAAGTGCCCGAGGGTGCGCACATCGTCTTCAGCGCGCACGGCGTCTCGCCGGCCGTCGTCAACGCGGCATCCGATCGGGGACTTCAGGCGATCGACGCCACCTGCCCGCTCGTGACCAAGGTGCACCGCGAGGCCGTGCGGTTCGCGCGCGACGACTTCGAGATCCTCCTCATCGGCCACGACGGACACGAAGAGGTCGAGGGCACGGCGGGCGAGGCTCCCGACCACGTCACCGTCGTCAACTCGCCCGACGAAGCCGACACCGTCGTCGTGAAGGACCCGAACAAGGTCGTCTGGCTCTCGCAGACCACACTCTCCGTCGACGAGACGATGGACACCGTGCGCCGCCTCCGCGAGCGGTTCCCCAACCTGCAGGACCCGCCGAGCGACGACATCTGCTACGCCACCCAGAACCGTCAGGTGGCCATCAAGAAGGTGGCGCAGGATGCCGATCTCGTCATCGTCGTCGGTTCGGCGAACTCCTCGAACAGCGTCCGCCTCGTCGAGGTCGCCCTCGAATACGGAGCGAAGGCCGCCTACCGGGTCGACTACTCCAGCGAGATCCAGCAGGAATGGCTCGACGGCGTCGAGACCGTCGGAGTGACCTCGGGAGCCTCGGTGCCCGAGGTCCTCGTCCAGGAGGTGCTCGCCGACCTCGCCGGCGCCGGCTACGCCGACGTGGCAGAGGTCAAGACGGCGGAGGAGGATCTGATGTTCTCCCTGCCCAAGGAGCTGCGCCAGGACATCGCCGGTCGCCGTGACGACCGTGCGCTCGGAGGCCGGAACCGCTCGTGAGCGACCCCCGGCCCCGTCCGCAGTACGGGGAGTACGCCACCCCGGAGGAGCAGCGCGCGGCGATCCGTCAACCCGCACCGGATGCCGCGCCGGCGGCATCCGACCACCCGCACCCGCCCACGGCTCCCGCCACGACCGTCGCCGCGCAGCCCACGCGCACGGCCGACCGGGTCATCACCGTCGTCCTCCTGGTCTACGGCCTGATCACCGTGATCAGTGCCGTGCCGCAGCTCATCGACTTCACGGCGTTCGCGGAGACCTGGATGCAGGTCGCCGGAGTGGACGGCGAGTTCACGAACTCCGCGCAGGGCAGGGTGTGGGGCACGGTCGGGGCGTGCGTGTACGCCGGCGGCTGGATCGTCACCGCACTGCTGTCGTGGCTGTCGCTCTCGCGACGGCGGATCAGCTGGTGGATCCCGCTCGTGGGAGCCATCATCACCTTCCTGATCGTGAGTGTCTGCCTAATCGTCCCACTCATCGGCGACCCGGCCGTGGGGGCCTACTTCCGGTCGGGCGGTTGATCGCCTGAACTTTCGCGCATCACCGCGTGCGCGGTTGGAGCGTTCCATTTCGCGCTGATACCCTGTGCGATGCGCGGTGATCCCCTCGCGCCCTGATCGAGGAGGAACCGCCGTGGCGCGCACCACCACCCGGCTCGGCTGGTCCGCGGGCATCGCCGTGCTGTCGCTGGTCTTCGCGATGTCCGTCGGGACGTCGGCCGTCGCCGCGTCGCCGCAGGCCACGCCGACGGCGACTCCGAAGGCCACCGCGAGCCCGTCGCCCACGCGTACCGCGACGCCCACTCCGACACCGAAGCCGACCGCCACGCCGACGCCCACCCCCACGCTGACCTCGAAGCCGTTCACCACGGCACCGCGGCCCACCATCTCGGGGACCGTCCGCTTCGGGAGCACTCTGACGGCCAAGCCCGGAACCTGGAAGCCGACGGCGACGCTGACGTACCAGTGGCGGCTCTCGGGCACCGCCGTGAAGGGTGCGACGAAGAGCACCTGGACCCTTCCGGCCGCGGCGGTCGGGAAGACCGTGACGGTCTCGGTGACGGGCAAGCGCACCGGCTACACGACCAAGACGATGACCTCGATTGCGACGGCCAAGGTCGCTGCCGCCACGCTCACGCCGGCGACGCCGAAGATCAGTGGCCAGCCTTCCGTCGGGCGCGTCCTCACTGCGTCGCACGGAGCGTGGGGCCCGACACCTGTCGTCCTCAGCTACCAGTGGCTCCGCTCCGGCGTCGCCATCGCGGGCGCCACGGCGCGGACGTACACGCCGACGACGGCCGATCGGGACAAGCCGCTCAGCGTGCGCGTGACGGCGAAGAAGAGCGGTTACGCGAGCGCCAGCCGCACCTCCGCCGCCGTCACGATCGGCCTGCCCTTCGGCACGGCGTCGCCGGCGACGATCTCCGGTACGCCGGACGTCGGAAAGAAGCTGACCGCGAAGGTCGGGGCATGGGATCCGCGCGACGCGACCCTCACCCACCAGTGGTACCGCGGGTCGACCCCGATCACGGGTGCGACGGGACTGACCTACACGCTCGTCCGTGCCGACGCGGGGCAGCGGCTCACCGTGCGGACCACGGGCACGAAGAAGGGCTACACGAAGACCACCGTGATCAGCTCGGTCGTCACGGTGCGCAAAATCCTCACGGTGCCCTCCTCGATCTCGCAGACGGGTACCGCAACGGTCGGCTCCACGCTGACCGCGGTCGCCGGGTCGTGGGGTCCCTCGCCCGTCACTCTGCGCTACAGGTGGCTCCGCGACGGCGAACCCATCGCGGGAGCGACGTCGAAGACCTACAGGCTCACCGATGCGGACGGCGGTACCGCCGTCTCGGTGCGCATCGCCGCGTCGAAGAGCGATTACACGTCGGCATCCCGGACGTCCCGCTCGGTGGCGGTGAAGTGGACCTTCTCCGCGACGCCGACCCCGAGTGTCACAGGAACCGCATCGTCCGGTCGTATCCTCACCGCGACGACCGGTTCCTGGAAGCCCGCCCCAACGCTGCGCTACCAGTGGCGCGTCGACGGCAAGGCGATCGCCGGCGCGACGCAGTCGACCTGGTCCGTCCCGACGTGGGCTGCAGGCCGGACCATCAGCGTCTCGGTCACGGCGTCGAAGGTCGACTACGTCACCGTCACGAAGACGTCGTCGACGCGTACCGTGTCGAAATCCCTCGGCTCGACGATCCGGCCCGGAACGACGCTCCGCGTCGGCACGTACCTCGCGTCATCCGACGGCGTCTACCGATTCGGGCCGCTCGGCGACGGGAACGTGGCTCTGACGAAGAATGCGGTGCCGCTCCGCACCTCGCGCACCACGGGCACGATCGATCCGCTGCTCCAGTTCACCGCCGACGGCGACCTGGTGCTGTTCGACGGAGACGGAACCATCGTTTGGACGAGCGGCACCGCGGGCTCCGGCGCCGACACCCTGTCGCTCGCCAAAGACGGCATCCTCTCCCTCCGGACGCCGGATGGCACGGTCGTCTGGACCAGCGCCAAGATGGCCGCGTTCTCCGACTCGACGGCGGCCACCGCCTCGACCGCGGGACGATACGGCTGGGCGTATCCGATCCGGCCGAACGGCACCTTCACCACGTACTCCGGGCACAGCGGCGACGACATCGCCGCCGCGAAGGGGACGCCCATCTACGCGATGCGCGGTGGGAAAGTCGTGAACCGAAAGATCTGGATCAGGTCGGGATGTCCGTCCTGGGCGCCGAACGACACCCCGCAGTGGGAGGTCGAGATCACGTCGACGATCGACGGCACGAAGTTCGTCCAGGTGTACGCGCACCTGAGCAAGTTCTCGGTGTCCAACGGTGCCACCGTCAAGGCGGGGCAGATGATCGGAGAGGTCGGGTCAACAGGGTGCTCGACCGGTCCGCACCTCCACACCGCCTTCACGGTCGACGGGGTGCGTTACGCCCTCTACCCGCGCGACGTCCTCGGCGTCTCGTCCTACTGAGCAGACACGAGAAGGGGCCCCGGTGATCCACCGGGGCCCCTTCTTGCGCTGTCAGGCTGCGAGCGACTTGCCCGCCGAGCCCAGCTGCTGGGTGGCGGCGACGACGCGCTCGGCCATGGCCGACTCGGCGACCTTGCCCCAGGCGCGGGGGTCGTACTGCTTCTTGTTGCCCACCTCGCCGTCGATCTTCAGCACACCCTCGTAGTTGGCGAACATGAAGCCCGCGACCGAGCGGGTGAAGGCGTACTGCGTGTCGGTGTCGATGTTCATCTTCACGACGCCGTTGCTGACGGCCAGGGCGATCTCGTCGTCGCTCGATCCGCTGCCGCCGTGGAAGACGAGGTCGAGGGGCTTCGGGCCGGTGCCGAAGTGTGCGGCGATGCCTTCCTGGATCTCGCCGAGCAGCTCGGGGCGGAGCTTCACGCCGCCGGGCTTGTACACGCCGTGGACGTTGCCGAAGGTGAGCGCCGAGATGTAGCGGCCGTTCTCACCCAGTCCGAGGGCTTCCACGGCCTTCGTCACGTCGGCGACGGTGGTGTACAGCGCGTCGTTGGATCCTTCGTGCTGGACGCCATCCTCTTCGCCGCCGACGACGCCGACCTCGATCTCGAGGATCGCGTTGATGTTCTTGAGGCGGGGGAGCAGGTCCTTCGCG
>Ga0160435_1000638_pt1 | contig 10285 bp, 6 predicted proteins | sample HID1973K_E0MG_FD_108213 | JGI IMG/M metagenome (GOLD analysis project Ga0160435, IMG submission 108213) | Enriched mosquito-associated microbial communities from UW Madison campus, WI, USA - HID1973K_E0 MG | ecosystem: Host-associated > Arthropoda: Insects > Digestive system > Unclassified ... | reverse complement strand
TACGTCAGCGAGACCTCGCAGCAGAACTTCGTGGAAATCTACGACGTCCTGCACCCGCTCCAGCCCAAGCTGTCCCCGCGCAACCTGCGCGTCAGTCCCTTCCACGCCCGGCACAAGCAGCTGGGTGGCTACTTCCTGGAAGGTGCCGGCTGGGAGCGCCCGTACTGGTTCGAGGCCAACGCCGAGCTCCTCAAGGAAATGCCCGCGGACTGGCAACCGCCGGCCCGCGACGCCTGGTCCGGCATGTTCAGCTCCCCCATCGCCGCAGCCGAGGCCTGGAAGACGCGTACCGCCGTCGCGATGTACGACATGACTCCGCTCAAGCGCCTCGAGGTCTCCGGCCCGGGCGCCCTGAAGCTGCTGCAGGAACTGACCACCGCGGAAATGAACAAGAAGCCCGGAGCCGTCACCTACACGCTCCTGCTGGACGAGCAGGGCGGCGTCCGAAGCGACATCACCGTGGCCCGCCTGAGCGAGGACACCTTCCAGCTCGGCGCCAACGGCAACATCGACACCGCCTATTTCGACCGGGCAGCACGGCACCAGACCGCAAGCGGCACCGCCGAAGACTGGGCCCAGGTGCGCGACACCACCGGCGGCACCTGCTGCATCGGCCTGTGGGGCCCGCTGGCCCGCGAGGTGGTCGGCGAGGTCAGCAGCGACGACTTCACCAACGACGGCCTGAAGTACTTCCGGTCCAAGCAGGTGGTCATCGGCGGCGTCCCCGTTACCGCCATGCGGCTCTCCTACGTCGGTGAGCTCGGCTGGGAACTGTACACCAGCGCAGACAACGGCCAGCGCCTCTGGGATGCGCTGTGGAAGGCCGGCCAGCCCTTCGGCATCATCGCCGCAGGACGTGCCGCGTTCAGCTCGCTCCGCCTGGAAAAGGGCTACCGCTCCTGGGGCACCGACATGACCACCGAGCACGATCCGTTTGAGGCGGGCCTGGGCTTCGCCGTCAAGATGGCCAAGGAGGACTTCGTCGGCAAGGCAGCCCTGCAGGGGCGCACGGAGGAAACGTCGGCACGCCGCCTGCGCTGCCTGACAGTCGACGACGGCCGCAGCATCGTCCTGGGCAAGGAACCGGTGTTCTACAAGGACCAGGCGGTGGGTTACGTCACCAGCGCCGCCTACGGATACACGGTGTCCAAGCCCATTGCTTACGCCTACCTTCCCGCCGAGGTATCGGTGGGAGACTCGGTGGAAATCGAGTACTTCGGCCGCCGCATCGTTGCCACCGTCACCCAGGATCCGCTGTACGATCCCACGATGTCCCGGCTGCGCGGCTGACCATGGCCGAACAGCAAGCGAACAGCGCCGGCTCCCCCGGCACAGCTTCAATAGGCGCGGAGACCATCAGCGGCTACCTCGCCCGGCTCGCCTCACGGCAGCCGACCCCCGGGGGCGGTGCCGCTGCGGCCCTCCACGCTGCACAGGGCGCCGCCCTGGTGGCCATGGTGGCCCGGTACACCACGGGACCCAAGTATGCGGAACACGCGGCGCTGATGGAGCGGATCACCGGCATCGCCGACGAACTGGCCACCGAAGCACTGCGGCTGGCGGATTCGGATGAGCAGGTCTTCCAGGCGGTCATCGACTCCTACAAGCTGCCTGCCGACACGGAGGAACTGAAGGCTGCCAAGAGCGGCGCCATCCAGGCGGCCCTCGTCCAGGCAGCGCAGACCCCGGCGCAGCTCATCAAACTCGCCGGTTCGGTGGTGGAACTCGCCACCGAACTGGGCGAGGTGGCAAACCCGAACGTCATCAGCGACGTCGCAGCTGCGGCGGATGCCGCCCGGGCCGCCGCAACCACCGCCCGGGTGAATATCGACATCAACCTTGTGGCCATCAAGGACCCGTCCGTCAGGTCGCTCCTGGCGGAACAGACGGACGGCCTCGCAGACAAGGTTGTTGCGGCAGCGGACAGCCTCGCGGCCCGGGTACGGGAAAGGATCCTTCAGTGAGCACCCCAACCACCAGGGCGTTGTCCGGAAAAGCGCTGGCCGGTGTCATCCGGCAGCGCGCCAAGGATGAGGCCCGGGAACTCGAGCACGAAGGTGCGCATCCGTCCCTCGCCGTGGTCATCGCCACCGACGACGGGTCAACGCACTGGTACGTCCGCTCCATCGAACGGGCGGCCGAAGCTGCGGGCATCGGCTGCCGCATCATCGACCTCGGGCACGATGCCACCGAGCAGGTGCTGGCCAACGTCCTGCGGGACCTCAGCGCAGAGCCTTCGGTCCACGGCATCATCCTGCAGACGCCGCTGCCGGCAGGAGTCCGGACCGATGCCCTGGTGGGCCTGATCGCGCCGGAAAAGGACATTGACGGCGCCAACCCGCTCAGCCTCGGCCGCCTCGCCGTGGGGCAGCCGGCCTTCGCCCCCGCCACCGCCCGCGCCGTGGTCGAAATACTCGACCACTACGACGTCCCCGTTGCGGGCCGCAGCGTGGCAGTGGTGGGCCGGTCCGCCGTCGTGGGCAAACCCCTGGCCCTGCTGCTGCTGGAACGCGACGCGGCCATCACCGTGTGCCACTCCCGCTCCGGCCCGCTGGAGCGGCACACCCGGCAGGCGGACATTGTGGTGGTGGCCGCCGGAAGGACGGGACTGGTGAACGGCAGCCATATCTCGCCGGACACTGTTGTGGTGGACGTTGGCACCAACGTCCTCCCTGACGGCTCCCTGGTGGGCGATGTGGACGGAGCAAGCGTCCACGGCATCGCCGCCGCACTGACCCCGGTTCCCGGCGGCGTCGGCTCGGTAACCACCGCGCTGTTGCTGCTGCACACCGTAGAGGCTGCGCGTCAGCAGTCGCCGGTCCAGCTTTTGGAAAACGCCTGACGTTCAAAAAAGTGTGGACACGACATCCACCACTGACCTAAAATTACTGATATATCTTTAGTCGCAACAATGAGATATCAGTCGCCCGTTGCTCGTAGACGGTGCTTCGATGGCCTGAAACCTGGGGAGGTATTCCTCGTCGAAGCACCGCTTACGGGCAACGGGCGTTTTCGCTTCAACTCCGCAAGGGGCACCCATGATGACGTTCACGCCCATCGCAGATCCCACGTCCCCAACGGCGGGGACCGGACTGCACTCGATTGATTGGCCGGAAGCCAGGCGCCTGGCCTATGACTGCGCAGGCCCCCTCCCCTCGATTCAGGTTCCGCTCCATGAAGCGGCCGGCCGAACCCTCTCCCGCGCGGTGACCGCGTTGCAGGACCTGCCCCACTACGCCTCCTCGGCAATGGACGGCTGGGCGCTGAGCGGGGATGGTCCCTGGCTGCTGTCCGGCGGGCAGCAGCCCCTGGCGCCGGGCACGGCCGCCGTCATCGCCACCGGTGGCCTGGTTCCGGACGGCGCAACTGCGGTGCTCCGCAAGGAAAGCGGCCTGGTGGCCGGGGACGGAACGGGGCGCCCCGTCCTTACCGTCAGCGCCGGCGCGAAGCCGGGTGAACCCCGGCCGGGCCAGCACGTGCGCCCCGCGGGAACCGAGGCATTGGCCGGCGAAACGCTGATTCCCGCGGGCACCGTCCTCAACCCCGCCCATCTGGCCCTTGCTGCCGTAGCCGGCCATGACCAGGTGGAGGTGCAGCCACAACCGGTGGTTTCCGTCGTCCTGACCGGCTCCGAGGTAGTGACGTCAGGCGTTCCTGCTCCCGGGAACGTCCGGGACACCTTCGGACCGCAGCTGGGCACCGTCATATCCCAATTGGGCGGCGTAGAGGGCGCTTTCACCCGCATTGGCGACTCCTTCGACGCATGGCTGGAGGCGCTGGAAGGCTCCGGTGCCGATTCCAGGTCGCGGGCCGACGTCGTCATCACCACCGGGGGAACCGGCAAGTCCGGCACCGACCACTTCCGGGACGCAGTGGCCGCCCTCGGCGGACGCCTGCTGCTGGACGGCGTCGCCATGCGCCCCGGACACCCCGCCGTCCTGGCCGAACTGCCCGACGGGCGCTTCGCCGTCGGACTTCCCGGAAATCCCCTCGCTGCCATGATGGCACTGGCCACCATCGGGGCCCCGTTGCTGGCCGCGCTGGGAAACCGGCCCCTGCCGCAGCTCCAGCACGCCGCCTCCGGCAACGACTTTGGCCCCGACGGCGGCTGCAGCGACGGAAAGGGGCGGACGCGGCTCATCCCGTGCAGGTTCCTGTCCGGCCTGGCCTTTCCCGTGGACCACACCGGACCCGGAATGATGCGCGGCCTGGCGTGGGCTGAGGGCGTCATGGTTGTCCCTCCCGGCGGCGTCGACTCGGGCCAACCCGTGCCGGTACTGCCGCTTCCCTGGACCCCGGCGGCCGCAGCCAGCCAGGTGGCCACCAGCGCCGGAAGGAACACGCCTTGGCCCGCATGACGCAGCGGCGCAAGATCCACCGTTTCCAGCTGGACGGCTCAGGTACCGAATATCCTGTCCGGTTCAAGGAGGATGTGATTGCCGCAGAGGAGCCGCTGGAGATCCGGCTGGGCGGCCGCTCGTTCGCCGTCACCATGAGGACGCCGGGCGACGACTTCGACCTCGTGGCCGGGTTCCTCGTCTCCGAAGGTGTTATCCGGGACGGGTCCGAGCTGGTTTCCCTGCGCTTCTGCGCCGGCGGCCCCGAGGACGTCCAGACCTTCAATGTAGTGGACGCCCAGCTGCGTCCGGACGTCCCCCTGCCCGAAACGATGCGGCACGTCTACACCTCCAGCTCGTGCGGCATCTGCGGCACGGAGTCCATCGAGGCGGTGCGGAAGACCCTGCACTGCAATCCCTCCGCGGACCCGCTGAGGGTACCCGTCGACGCACTGGCCGCCCTGCCGGAGAAGCTGCGGGAAGCCCAGGCCGTGTTCGACAAGACGGGCGGCGTCCACGCTGCCGGCCTCTTCCGGCTGGGTGATGGCGAGCCTGAGCTGCTGTGCCTGCGCGAGGACGTCGGCCGGCACAATGCCGTGGACAAGGTGGTGGGCTGGGCCCTCCGGCAAGGCCTGCTGCCCCTGCGCGGCACGGTGCTCCAGGTGTCCGGCCGGGCGTCGTTTGAACTCGTCCAGAAGGCGGCCTTGGCGGGCATCCCCATCCTGTCCGCAGTGAGCGCCCCGTCAAGCCTGGCCATCGACCTGGCGGTCGAAACCGGCCTGACGCTGGCGGGGTTCAGCAGGGGGCACAGCCTGAACGTCTACGCGGGCCGGGACCGGCTGGAGCCACCCCGTGCCGTAACAGTTGACCTTCTCCAGGCAGTCGCCGGCCAGGAAAGCTAGCGCCCCGCGACGCCATTCGGGCCGGTCAGTCCCCCGCAGCTGCGGGCGTGATTCCTGCTGCCCATCCTTGGGCAGGCGCTAATCCCGAGTCCCGCAATTGATAGGCGACATCTTCTTGACAACGAGTGTGACGTAAAGCACTGTTTGTTGCATAAGACGAAGCCTGTTGATCATCCCGGAACGAAAGCCTTCTCGAATGCGCGTACGTACTGCTCCACGGCACCGGGCCGCGGCAACGGGGACGCGATCAATCACAACGAGAAACCAACCTGCGGTGGCCGCCCGTGGAGGAACCCTGTTCCCCGGAAGCTCCCGCTGCGGCGAGCACCCCGCTGCCGCAACAGAAACCCAAAGGAACTGTTGATGACAATCCAAGGTGGCAGCACCATCGATCAAACCAGAGCAGAAGCAACCAGCTCCGCGTTCAAACGCCGCTTCATGATTCGGCTCGTCGCTGTCTTCATCGGCGGGATGTTCCTTGACGGTTATATCCTCGGAATCATCGGCCCCGTCGCCGGATCCATGCGGTCAGATCTTCAGCTCGACGCACTATCTTTGGGCATGATCGCCGCAGGCCCGCTCGTGGGTATCTTCGTCGGCTCCCCCCTGGCCGGCTGGGCTACTGACAAATTCGGACGCAAACCCATGTTCCTCGTGGACATGGGGCTGTTCCTGGTCGCCTCAGCGGCCCAGTTCTTCATCACCTCCGGAGACGGGGCCGTAATCCAGCTGGCCGCCATCCGGTTCGTCATGGGCGTCGCGATCGGCGGCGAGTACTCAATTGGCGGGCCACTGCTCTCCGAGTTCTCCCCTCCAAAGCTCCGCGGGCGGTTGTTGGGGCTGACCCTGATTGCCTGGTACGTCGGCTTCATGGCGGCATTCATCGTCGGCACGCTCCTGCACGACGCCGGGACCCCATGGCGCCTGATACTCGGTACCTGCGCGATACTCGCACTCGTCCTGTTCCTGGCACGCTTGGGCCTCCCCGAATCGCCGAGCTGGCTCATTACAAAGGGACGGCATAAGGAAGCACTCGCGATCGCAGACCGGTATATCGAATCGCCCCAAATGCACGACAGCATTACCGGAGAGATGGATCTGAGGATGATCCAGGAAGCCGAAGCTGCGAAGAATGGAACCAAAATCAAGAACGCCTCTTTCAAGATGCTGTTCTCGAGGCAGTACTGGCGCGCCACCGCCTTCACTGCAGGTTTTTGGTTCTGCGCGGTCACTCCGTACTTCGCGATCGCGACCTTCGCCGACGAGGTGCTCACCCAATTCGGCTTCGGCGGCGGCTGGGCCGGTGGAGTCGGCCTGTCCGCACTTGCGGTCGCGGGCGTTGTCACCAGCGTACTTCTGATTGACAAGCTCGGTCGCCGAATCCTCACCGTGCCCGGGCAGTGGCTCTGCGCGGGCATCCTGCTGGTCATCGGAGTCTGGGGGAACGCACCGGCGATCCTCGTGCTCGTCCTATTTCTCGCCTTCTCCTACTTCAACGCCGGCTACACCACGATGACCCAGGTCTATCCGGCCGAGGTATTCCCCGGCCACCTGCGTGGCGTCGGCATGGGCTTCGCCGCGTCCTTCAGCCGCATTGGAGCCGCACTCGGCACCTTCGCCCTGCCATGGGCGATCGCCAACATCGGCATGGGCGCAACCATGGTGGTAGCCGCCGCCGTCGCATTACTCGGCGCAGCCCTCTCGCAATGGCTCGCGCCTGAGACGAAGGGGCGCACCCTCGCCGAGATCTCAGCGGACTTCTCCCACTGACCCGGGACTGCCCGAAACAGGCCGGGGCATAACCGGGCCGCAATGGAAGGAGGCTTCGCCGCGTTTGCGGGGGGCCTTCTTCCTTGCCCCGACATACTCCCGCCGGCCCCGCAACAAAGCAGGCAGCCCCTTGACATCTGATGTGAGCTGCGCCACCGTGTTGCATATGGTGATGTGCGTTGCTCATAGCGAAGCGACAGCGCAGCTCCCACTCAACACCGCCAACCAGGAGAACCACACGCCATGACCGCATCGCCCCGCGTCGTCATCATCGGAGCCGGCATCGTCGGCACGAACCTCGCCGACGAGCTCGCCAGCCGCGGCTGGACCAACATCACCGTGGTGGAACAGGGACCGCTTGGACTCGCCGGCGGGTCCACTTCCCACGCTCCTGGCCTGGTATTCCAGACCAATCCGTCAAAGACGATGACTGAGTTCGCCACCTACACGGTGAACAAGCTGCTCTCCCTCAGCACCGACGGGGTCTCCTGCTTCAACCAGGTGGGCGGCCTTGAGCTGGCCACCACGGAGGCCCGCCTGGAAGACCTCAAGCGCAAGCTCGGCTACGCCACATCCTGGGGTGTTGACGGCCGCATCATCGACGCCGATGAATGCGAGAAGCACTGGCCGCTGCTCAATCCCGGCTCCCTGGCCGACGGCCGCCAGGTCCTGGGCGGACTGTTCGTACCGTCCGACGGCCTGGCCTCGGCGGCGCGAGCCGTCCAGCTCCTCATCGCCAAGGCCCGCGCGGCAGGGGTCACGTTCCGCGGCTCCACCACTGTGACCGGCGTCGAGCAGGCAGGCGGCAAGGTGACCGGCGTGCAGACGTCCGACGGCGTGATCCCGGCGGACATCGTGGTCTCCTGCGCCGGGTTCTGGGGCCGTGAGCTGGGCAAGATGGTGGGGCTCAGCGTGCCGCTGCTGCCGCTGGCCCACCAGTACGTCAAGACCACCCCGGTGGACGCGCTGAACGGCGTCAACGACCTGCCCAACGGTGCCAGCAAGCCCATCCTGCGCTACCAGGACCGCGACCTCTACTTCCGGGAGCACGGCAACCGGATCGGCATCGGCAGCTACGCCCACAAGCCCATGCCGGTGGACATGGACCGGCTGCCCCGGGTGGGCGCGGACGAGATGTCCGACCACCGCATGCCGTCCCGGCTCGACTTCACGCTGGAGGACTTCGCCCCGGCCTGGGAGGACTGCCAGGACCTGCTGCCGGCACTTCACCAGGCCCAGATCAACGATGCGTTCAACGGTATCTTCTCCTTCACCCCGGACGGCGGCCCGCTCATGGGCGAGGCACCGGACCTGTCCGGCTTCTTCGTGGCAGAGGCCGTTTGGGTCACCCACTCCGCCGGCGTGGCCAAGGCCATGGCCGAACTCCTGGTCACCGGACACCCGGAGACCGATTTGCACGGCTGCGAGCTCACCAGGTTCGAAAAGGTCCAGACGTCCGATTCCTACGTCAGCGAGACCTCGCAGCAAAACTTCGTGGAGATCTACGACGTCCTGCACCCGCTGCAGCCCCGCGAATCCCCGCGCGACCTGCGCGTGAGCCCGTTCAACGTGCGGCAGAAGGAGCTCGGCGCGTTCTTCCTGGAATCCGCCGCCTGGGAGCGCCCGCACTGGTTCGAAGCCAACCGCGGGCTCCTGGCAGAGCTGCCCGGGGAATGGCGTGCGCCCGAACGCGACGGGTGGGCTGCCATGTTCCACTCCCCCATCTCCGCCGCCGAAGCGTGGAAGACGCGCACCGCCGTCGGACTCTACGACATGACGCCGCTGAAGCGGCTCTCCGTGACCGGCCCCGGGGCGCAGGCGCTGCTCCACCGGCTCAGCACCGGCAACATCGCCAAGAAGCCCGGCGCCGTGACCTACTGCCTCCTGCTTGAGCACGACGGCGGCATCCGCAGTGACGTGACCGTCGCCAGGCTCACCGAGGAGGAGTTCCAGCTGGGCGTCAACAGCAATGTGGACTTCGACTACCTCCGCGTGGAGGCCCGCCGGCAGTCGGCTGCGGATCCGGCCCAGTGGGCGCACGTCACGGACATCACCGGCAGCACCTGCTGCATCGGCTTGTGGGGCCCTCTGGCCCGCGAGGTGATCGGCAAGGTCAGCGCAGACGACCTGACCAACGACGGCCTGAAGTACTTCAGGACCAAGGAGATCACGGTAGGCGGCATCCCCGTCACCGCCATGCGCCTGTCCTACGTGGGCGAACTCGGCTGGGAGCTCTACACCACCGCCGAGTACGGCCTGAAGCTCTGGGACCTGCTGTTCGAGGCCGGCCAGGAGCACGGCATCGTCGCCGCCGGACGCGGCGCCTTCAACAGCATGCGGCTGGAGAAGGGCTACCGGCTGTGGGGCACCGACATGACCTCCGAACACCACCCCTACGAGTCCGGCCTGGGCTTCTCCGTGGCCAAGGACAAGACCGGGTTCGTGGGCGCCGAGGCCCTTGCCGCGCGCAAGGAGCAGCCCGCCACCCGGGCCCTGCGCTGCCTGACGGTCGACGACGGCACGTCAGTGGTGCTCGGCAAGGAACCTGTGTACGTGGGCGGGGAAGCCGTCGGGTACGTCACCAGCGCGGCCTACGGCTACACCGTGCACAAGCCGATCGCCTACGCCTGGCTGCCCGCCGGCGTCGAAACCGGTGACGCCGTGGAGATCGAGTACTTCGGTAAGCGCGTGGCGGCCACTGTTTCCGCTGAACCCCTGGTGGACCCGGGCATGGAGCGCATCCGCGGCTGACAAAGCCAGCCAACGGCAGAACGCCCCCGTTTCCTTGCGGAAGCGGGGGCGTTCGTGTGGTGAAATCTAGACGCCGCTCGCCTGCAGCGACGCGGACTCTTCAGCCACGGCCGCCTCGCCCTTGTGCGGTTCGAAGCGGACGAACATGGCTTTGAAGCCGGGGGTGTTGGATTCGCGGGCCACGTTTTCCTTGTGGACCAGGGCGTTGGCTTCGGGGAAGTATGCGGCCGCGCAGCCCTTGGCGGTGGGGTAGGCCACCAGGCGGAACTTGTCTGCCCGGCGGTCGACACCCTGGAACGTGCTCACCACGTCCACGAGTTCCCGGTCCTGGAAGCCCGACTCGGCGAGGTCCTCCGGGTGGATCAGGATGACGCGGCGGCCGCCGGAGATGCCGCGGTAGCGGTCGTCCAGGCCGTAAAAGGTGGTGTTGTACTGGTCATGGCTGCGGATGGTCTGCAGCACCAGGTGGCCGGCCGGCGGTGTCAGGTACTCCAGCGGGCTGACCGTGAACCGGCCGCGGCCGAT
>Ga0160435_1000637_pt1 | contig 10286 bp, 10 predicted proteins | sample HID1973K_E0MG_FD_108213 | JGI IMG/M metagenome (GOLD analysis project Ga0160435, IMG submission 108213) | Enriched mosquito-associated microbial communities from UW Madison campus, WI, USA - HID1973K_E0 MG | ecosystem: Host-associated > Arthropoda: Insects > Digestive system > Unclassified ... | reverse complement strand
CGGCCGCCCTGCCCCTGCTCCTGGGTGGCCACGCCCTGCATGCAGTTTTCCGTTGCCACATTCTTGATGGTCCCGGTATCGAAGGTCACTCCGGGAGCCGTCGAGTAGGGGTTGGCCAGCGAGATCCCGTCCTTGCTTCCGGACGGCCAGAGCATGGCCATCCCGGCGAGGGTGAGCAGTGTGATGGGGATCAGGATGGCGGCGAGGATACGGTTGGCCTTCCTGCGGGCAGCCATCGCCTGGGCCGTCGGCTCCGAATGATCTGTGGAAGCGTGGGAGTGTCCTGCGCCCATCAGCAGTTGAACCTCATACGTTGAACTCTACGTGGGGCACCATAGGGTTGATAAATGGACCATTCGGACTTGGAGGTACCGGCGTGGGCAACCGTGACATGAAGGATAACGGCGGGGTGCAGACCGGGCAGCGGCCTGTGGTTCCCCTGCACCGGCCTGTACTGAACGTCCTGGCAGCGTCCGGACCAACGAGGGCCGTGGCTTTGGTGCTGCATGGCGGCAAGGCCCACAGCCGGGAACCCGTGGAGGCCCGCCACCTGAGTCCCGCCAGGATGGTTCCCTTTGCCCGGCACCTGCACCGCGCGGGCCGCAAGCACGGGCTGGCCGTCTGGTCCCTCCGCAACAGCGTCCGCGGATGGAACGGCAACGACATGTCGCCGCTGCAGGATGCAAAGTGGGCGCTGCAGCAGATCGAGGAAAGCCACCCCGGGGTTCCGGTCTTCCTGGTGGGGCACTCCATGGGCGGTTTGACCGCCGTCTGCGCCGCGGACCACCCGCAGGTGGAGGCAGTAGTGGCGCTGGCCCCATGGCTGAGCCCGGAAACGCCGGCGGAGCGGGTTGCGGGCCGCAAGGTCCTGATCGTGCACGGGACCACTGACCACATGACCAGCCCCCGGCAGTCATTGGCGTTCGCGCGCCGCGCCAGCGCAAATGCGGCCAGCATGCAGTACGTCTCGCTCAAGGGCGTTGGCCACTTCATGCTTCGCAAGGTCAGGATCTGGCACATCCTGGCCACCGGGTTCGTCATCCAGGCTTTTGCCGAAAGCACCGGAGCCCCGGTGCGCCCGGCCCGCGCCTTCGGCCAACTGCTGCCCGAAGGGTCCGTGCATGTCACCCTGTGAGCCGCAGCGACGTCAACGGGACCGAAGGTCCGGGCCTGCCCTGCCATCAATCACGTGACCCCCGGAAGGAGGCAGCCATGCCCTGGCGGCCGGCGCCCCATGACCGTTTCTACCGGCTGATCGTGCGCACCGGGCTGTTCCTCCGGTGGGCTTTCCGGATCAGGGTCATCAGTACCGGAACCGGGCACCTGCCTCCCGCGGGGCTGCGCAGCGGGGTGTCCCGCGCTGTGGTCCCCGGCACCGGAGCGGTTTTTGCCGTCACGCACTTCGGATACCTGGACTTCGCCGTCGCTGAACTGCTGGTTTGGAAGCATGCACGGGCGCAGCTGCGGTTCCTGATCCACCAGGGTGCGGCCGACCATTGGTTCGCGGGCCCGGCGGTCAGCGCCAGCGGCCATGTGGTGGTGGGCTACACCGGCCGGGCCGGCGCCTACGACGAGGCCGTCGCGAAGCTGCGTGCCGGCGAGTACCTCGCCGTCTTTCCGGAAGCTGGCGTGAGCCGCAGCTTCACAGTGCGCGGCTGCAGGACCGGTGCGGTCCGGATGGCGGCCGAAGCCGGAGTGCCGGTGATTCCCGTGTCCGTCTGGGGTGCGCACCGCCTGTTGACCCGCGGCCACGGATTCTCCCTGCGCCGGGCCTGGCGCGCACCGGTGCGGATCCATGTGGGCAGCGCGGTGACCTTTGCGCCGGATGTGGATGCCGGGGCGGCCACGGCGTCCCTGCGGGACATGCTCCAGGACGGGATCGACCGGTGCATCGCCGACTTTCCGCTGCAGCCGGAGCCCCGGGCCTGGTGGATGCCGGCGCGCCTGGGCGGGGGCGCCCCCACCGAGGCCGAACGGAAAATCCTGGACAGAGACGACGAAGCCCGCGGCCGCCGTCGTGGTCCCCCCAACTAGGTCGCAGCAAATGTCGGAATGGAGCCGCATAACGACATCTGCTGCGACCTAGTTGGGCTGCGGGCCGGGATTGCCTAGTCGGAGACCACCAGGGTCTCCGCCGCGGCCAGCCGGGCCTTTCCGCTGTCCAGCAGGGGTTCGACGGCGGCGCGCAGGGCGGCCATCGAATCGTCGAGTTCCAGCATGACCGGGTGCTGGTACGCAATGAGGGACAGCATGTCCCGGACGGCCTCGGCAGCATCGTCGGCTGCCAGGGCAGGGTCATGGCCCACGAACACGTCCGTGGGTGCTCCCGGCGCGGCAGCATCCTGGCCTCCGGGGCCTTCGCCGGCGTCCGCCGCGTCCGGGGTTGCCGGGGCGGCGTAGCTGACCGCGAACGCCCGGATGCGGCCCTTCTTGCTGGGGGCCACCCCCTGGCCGAACGCCGATTCGGGCTGCGCCCGGAGGACGATGGCGCCGTGGGCTCCGGTGAGTTCGTCCAGGAACAGCTTCTGCACCTGGCCAACGGACAGCACTCCGGGCGAATCCCAGTCATGGATGGCGGTGTAGTACCGGCCCACCACGTCGGTCAGTTCAACCGATCCGGTGGCCAGGTCCATCACCACGTCGGATCCGGCGTTCTCGCCGCTGACCGGCCGGCCGCCATGGTCCGTGTCCGGGAAGACCGGCAGCTTCAGCGCGCCCGGCTGCACAATCACCAGGCGTGAGCGCTGGATGGGCGCGAGGCCGGCGGCCCCGGCAAAAGCGGCACCCGGGGTGGCGGGCTCCACCTTGGCACGGAGCTTGGCCACGCCCGACGGCGCGTTGGCGGCTTCGCGGCGCAGCATGGCCAGGAGCGTGGCACCGATGCCGGCACGCCGGTGGTCCCGGGCCACCTCGATGTAGCTCCACAGGCGTTCCGGGTGCAGCGCCGCTTCATAGACGACGCCGGCGGCCACGGGGATGCCGACGCCGTCGATCACGTCTTCGGCAACGATGCAGCGCCGCCACGGCACTCCGCCGGTCCCGTTCGAGGACGGTGCAAGGGCGCTGCGGAACTGCCGGGCCTGCGCGGTTTCCGGGCCGCCCCAGATCTCCAGGAGGGCGAGGTCGTCACCGTCGCGCCATTCGCGGTATTCGATGGCCATGGCTAGGCGCCGATCAGGCGTGCGGCCAGGTAGCCCTCCACCTTGTCCAGGGAGACCCGTTCCTGGCTCATGGTGTCGCGTTCGCGGATGGTCACGGCCTGGTCCTCGAGGGTGTCGAAGTCCACGGTGATGCAGAACGGGGTGCCGATCTCATCCTGGCGGCGGTAACGGCGGCCAATGGCACCGGCGTCGTCAAAGTCGATGTTCCAGTTCTTGCGGAGCTGGGCAGCGAGGTCCTTGGCCTTCGGAGACAGGGCCTCGTTGCGGCTCAGCGGCAGCACGGCAGCCTTCACCGGAGCCAGGCGCGGGTCCAGCTTGAGCACGGTGCGGACGTCGACGCCGCCCTTGGCGTTGGGTGCCTCATCCTCGGTGTACGCGTCGATCAGGAACGCCATGAAGGAGCGGGTCAGGCCGGCGGCAGGTTCGATCACATACGGGGTGTAGCGCTCGTTGGTGGCCTGGTTGAAGTAGCTCAGGTCCGTGCCGGAGGCCTTGGCGTGGGTGGAGAGGTCGAAGTCCGTGCGGTTGGCCACGCCTTCCAGCTCGCCCCATTCGGAGCCTTGGAACCCGAAGCGGTACTCGATGTCCGTGGTGCCCTTCGAGTAGTGGCTGAGCTTCTCCAGCGGGTGCTCGAAGAACCGCAGGTTCTCCTCACGGATGCCCAGGCCGGTGTACCAGGCCATGCGCTCCTTCATCCAGTACTGGTGCCACTCTTCGTCGGTTCCGGGCTCGACGAAGAACTCCATTTCCATCTGTTCGAACTCGCGGGTGCGGAAGATGAAGTTGCCCGGCGTGATCTCGTTGCGGAAGGACTTGCCGATCTGGCCGATGCCGAACGGCGGCTTCTTCCGCGAGGTGGTGAGGACGTTGTTGAAGTTCACGAAGATGCCCTGCGCGGTTTCCGGGCGCAGGTAGTGCAGCCCCTCCTCGCTGGCAACCGGGCCCAGGTAGGTCTTGAGCAGGCCGGAGAATTCCTGCGGTTCGGTCCATTCGCCGCGGGTGCCGCAGTTGGCGCAGGCGATGTCCTTCAGGCCGTTTTCCGCCGGGCGGCCCTTCTTTTCCTCGTACTCTTCTTCGAGGTGGTCCGCGCGGTACCGCTTGTGGCAGGACAGGCACTCCACCAGGGGGTCGGAGAAGACATCAACGTGGCCGGACGCTTCCCAGACCTGCTTGGGGAGGATGACCGAGGAGTCCAGGCCCACCACGTCTTCGCGGCCGCGGACCATGGACTGCCACCACTGGCGCTTGATGTTTTCCTTCAGTTCGGCGCCGAGGGGCCCGTAGTCCCAGGCTGAACGCGAACCTCCGTAGATCTCACCGGCCTGGAACACGAAGCCCCTCCGCTTGGAGAGGGAAATGACCTGGTCGAGGACGGATTTTGCTGCCATGGGGGTAACTCCAATTTCTACAGGGCCGCTGGGTGCGGTCCGCGGTTTTCAGGCCACGCACGGCACCGGATGTGGGACACGACCGGTGCCCTGGCGGGCGGATGAAGGGATGCGTGAAAGCTGCGTTTCCTAGCCTACCGGCCGCCGTCCACGGAGCGCGCCCCGCGGCCACGGCAGTGTTGCCAGGATGATGGCTGCCAGGGTCAGGATGGTGCCCAGGACGGTGGGAAGGGCCACCACGCTGCCCGGGGCCGGCACGAAGACGTCCAGGGCCAGCGAACCCATCAGCTGCCCCGCAATCATGCCCAGGCCGGTGACCAGGACGCCGAGGGTCCGGACCAGGAGGGCACCCAGGCCGATGAACACACAGCCCATGGGACCGCCCAGGTAATACCACCACTCCGCCGGCAGCGGGTTTCCGGGGCCAGCCACCACCACTTTGATGCCCAGCACCGTCCAAAGGACCAGGCAGCCGGCGATGAAGTTGACCAGGGTGGCGGCAATCGGGGTGCCGTAGTGAACGGTTGCGGTGCCGTTCATCGCCTGCTGGAAACTCATCAGGAAGCCCGCCGCAACGGGCAGCAGGAGGGGCAACAGCAGGGCGGCAGCCCCGCCGTCGGATTCCGCACCGGAGCCGGATGTGGCGAATCGCGGGGACACGGCCCAGGCGACAGCGGCGATGGTGAGGATGCAGCCGACAATGCGGATGCCGGTGACGGATTTCTTGCCCGCGGGGCCCAGGCCCAGCCGGTCCACCAGCAGGCCGCTGACCGTCTGGCCCGTGACGGTGGCCACCGTAAAGAGCGCCACGCCCAGGATGCCGACAGTGAAGGTCTGGGCAAACACGAACAGTGCGCCGATTCCGCCGGCCAGGACATAGGCGGGCGGGAAAGCTCTGCTGCGGACGGCGGGAATGATCCGGGCAAGGCCGGCCCGGCCACGCGGCAGCAGCAGCGAGATGAGGATCATGACCAGCAGTCCTGTGCTGAAGCTCACCACCGCGGCGCTGATGCCGTCGTCCAGCCGGGCACCCAGGGCGCCGTTAATCCGGCCCTGGACGGGAATGGCAAGGCCTGCGCCCACCGCCAGCGGCAGGCCTGCAAGCACGGGCAGGCGGGAGGTGGAGGTCATTGGATCCACCTTACGTCAGGCATTATTGCTCTATGAGCATCCCCGTTGACGACGTCCCCATCCGCGACAGCATGATCCGGCTGGGCCAGCTGCTGAAGCTTGCCAACCTCGTGGAGGACGGCGTGGAAGCGGCTGAGCTGATCAAGAACGGGCTGGTGAAGGTCAACGGCGAGATCGACGACCGCCGCGGCCGGCAGCTCCACAACGGCGACACCGTCACCGTGAACGGCCAGACCGTGCGGGTGGTCGCGCCGGAGGCCTGACCACCCCCGGCACCCCGCCTGCTGCACCTTCCCCGCTGCGCCCTGCCTGCCGCCCCCTGCGGCAACCGGGCTTGGCGCCCGGGCCGCCGCCCGTCGTCGTTCGCCCTATTTCTTCAGGACCTCGTGGGTGAGGAATTCGCCAACGTGGCCGATCTCCTGCTGGTTGATGCCGTGCCACATTCCCGTGTAGAGCACCTTGGTGAGCTTGACGTGCTTGCGTACCCAGCCCATGGTGAAGTCGATCTTGTCCTCCGTGATCACCGGATCCTGCTGGTCCCTGCCCCAGAACATGGGCACGGTGCCGTCCAGTTGGGCATCCTTGAAGGTGGGGTCGTCACCGGCGTCCACCACGAATCCTGAAAGTCCGACGACGGCTGCGAAGTCCGCGGGCCGCTGCCGCAGGAGGGTGGTGGCCATGGCCATACCCATGGAGAAGCCGAGCAGGGAGACGGAGGGGTGCCCTTCCTTGATGGTGTCGATCCAGTCCAGGACGTACGCCGAGGCCTTCTTGACCCGTTCCAGCGAATAGTCGATCGAGGCCGTCAACGGGAACCAGGTAAAGCCCGGGCCCATGGCGATCGGGGCACGGACGGAGGCGACGGCGAACCCGCCGGGCAGGAGGTCCGCGAGGCTGAGCAGGTCCTGCTCGTTGGCGCCGTACCCGTGCAGGAGCACCAGCAGGGGTTTACCGTCCCGCTCGCCTTCAGGGTGCGACCACAGGACGACGGGGGCAGGAAATACTTCGGCTTCAGTCATGGTTTCCATTCTTACAGTTACCCGAAAGTAACAACCTACGTTCGCGTAGGCAGCGAGGCGGAAGGCAGGATAGGACCCGTGACTGACGCAAGCCCCCTCCAAAGCCCCATCACGGACACCGGATCCCACCCCTGGACCCGGTACGTGGCCATGGGCGACTCCTTCACCGAGGGCATCGGCGACCCCGAACCCTCAAGCCCCGGCGGCTACCGCGGCTGGGCGGACCGCGTGGCCGAAGAACTGGGCCGTACGCTGCCCGATTTCGCCTACGCCAACCTTGCCGTCCGCGGCCGGTTGCTCCAGCAGATCGTCGACCAGCAGCTCGCTCCTGCCCTGGAGCTCAAGCCCGACCTGGTGACGCTGTCCGCAGGCGGCAACGACCTGATCCGCCCCGGCGGAGACCCCGACGCCCTGGCCGAAAAGCTGGACTCCGTAGTGCAGATCCTGTCCATGGGCGGAGCCACGGTGGTGCTGTTCAACGGGCCGGACACCGGCTCTTCGGTGCTGGGCAGGATCCGCAGCAAGGTGGCCATCTACAACGAGAACCTGCGGACCGTCGCAGCGCGGCACGACGCCGTGATTGCGGACATGTGGTCCCTCCGGCAGCTCAGCGACCCCCAGATGTGGGACCAGGACCGCCTCCACTTCTCTCCGCTGGGCCACCACACCATCGCAGCCATGGTGCTCGAGTCCCTGAACGTGGATCATGGCCTGGAACCTCTCCTGCCCAAGGACCTGCCCCCTCGCACCTGGCGCCAGGCACGCAGCGGTGACCTCGTGTGGGCGCGCGAATATTTCGTGCCGTGGGTGCTGCGCCGCCTGCGCAACCAGTCGTCCGGCGACGGCGTCACTGCCAAGCGTCCGACGCCGGGCCCCGCCTTTGGGCCGGGCGTTCCCCTGGGTTCGGGGGAAGGTCCGCTGGGAACCGCCGACGCCGCGCGGCGCTGAGCTGTTCTGCTCTGCTCTGTTCTGCTCTGCTCTGCTCTGCGGCAGCTTGCTGGTGGCCGCCGGAACGGCATGCGGTCCGTGACCGTTAAGCTGGAAAGACCCACTCGAGAGGCGCAGCACCGTGAGTAACCTGTTTTTCTGGATCATCATCCTGTCATTCGTGATCCCGATGGCCATGCGCATGTACCGGAAATCGGTGGCCAAGCGAAACCATGACCAGAGCTTTTCCGGTCGGTACCCCGAGCAGTTCCCAGGCGCCGGCCAGTATCCCGGCAGCCAGGACCCGGGCGGCCAGTTCCCCGGCTCGGCCGGGCCGCAGAGCAGGCAGCCGCGTGATGGCTACACCCAGCAGGACTACTACTCGGGCGGGTTCCGTCAGATTGGGCAGCAGGCGCCGAACGTTCCGCAGCCCGGACCCTACCAGTACGGCCAGCCGCCGGTTCCCGGCCAGGCCGGGCAGCCCTTTGGACAGCCGCCGTACGGGGAGCAGCAGTTCAACCAGCCTCCCTACAACCAGCCACAGCCCGGCCAGCAGCAGCGCGGGTACTCCGCGCCGGAACAGCCGGCAGCGCCCGCCACTCCCCCGCCGCCGTCGGCTCCGCAGGGCTTCCGGGCGCGGAAGCTCGCGGAACTGGATCAGAAGTACAGCGACGGTGAAATGTCCATGGAGGACTACATGGCCCGCCGCAGCGAAATCATGAACGGCTAGCCTGGGCCGCAGAAGCCCTTTGAGCGTCCCCCGGGCGTCATCAAGTCCCCCGGACCCATCAATCAGGGGCCCGTCCGCACAACCCGGTCCTTGAGGGTTCGGATCTGCGGACAAGCCTCTGATTCATGTGCAAGCCGTGCTGCTAGGCCAGGAAGTCCGACCGGAGCTGGGCGCCCAGCTGGCCTATTTCGGTCAGGAAGCCATCGTGGCCGATGGGCGCCTGGATGAGGTGGACGCCAACGTCGCCGGGCAGGGCGTGGGCCAGCTCGTGCGACTGGGACGGGAAGTAGAGCCGGTCCGATTCCACGGCCGCCACGAAGAACCGGGCGCTGGTCCGGGCGAGGGTATCGGCCAGGCTTCCCCGGCCACGGCAGACGTCGTGGCTCATGAGCGCCTCGGTGAGGGCGATGTAGCTGTTCGCGTCGAAGCGCCGGACGAGCTTGTTGCCCTGGTGGTCCAGGTAGCTCTCCACCTGGTACCGGCCCCTGCCGGCAAGGACCCCGCCCTGCAGCGGCGACTCCGAAGCCTGGGCTTCACGGCCGAAGCGGTGCTCCAGCTCGGCCGCGGACCGGTACGTTATGTGGGCAATGCGGCGGGCGAGCGCCAGTCCGTCCTCGGGGCAGGGACCGCCGTAGTAGTCGCCGTCGTTGAAGTTCGGGTCCTGGCGGATGGCCAGGGTCTGGGCCTGGGCGAACGCGATCTGTTCGGCCGTGCTGGCGGCTCCCACTGCGATGACGGCGCAGCGCTTTACCCGTTCGGGGAACGTGACGGCCCATTCCAGGGCCCGGGCGCCTCCCATGGAACCGCCCAGCACCGCGTACCAGCTGCCGATGCCCAGCTGGTCCGCCAGGCGTGCTTCAGCTTCCGTGCTGTCCCGGAGCGTCACCAGGGGGAACCTGGAGCCCCAGGGCTTTCCGTCGGGGCCGGGCGAGGACGGCCCGGTGGAGCCGTAACAGCCGCCGACGATGTTGATGGAGACCACGAAGAAGCGGTCCGTATCGACGGGTGCGCCGGGCCCGGCCAGGTGCTCCCACCAGCCTTCCTCATCGGTGTCCCCGCGGGTCACGTGCGTGCTGCCGGTCAGGGCGTGCTCCACCAGGATGGCGTTGCTGCCATCCGCGTTCAGCGTCCCCCACGTTTCGTACGCCAGGGTGACGTCCGGCAGGTATCCGCCACCTTCGAGCTGCAGCCCGCCAATGGAGGCATAGCGGACAATTCCGTGTTCGGGTGCGGTTGTACGGGCGACGGTAACCGTCATGGCAAGACCTCTTCTACGCGCTTGCCCGCCGTCGTTTACCGGCAGGCCAGGTCTTCACCCGGGGCACCCCGCCGCGGAAGGAGGGTTGCCGGCCAGCAAGCCGGGGCTGTCACTGGCACTCATGACCTGGTTCGAGTGTACGAAACACCCCCCGCTGATGGCCAAGCATGTGACTGGTTGTGACTTGCCGGCCCGCGATGCTTTTCCCGGACGGCAGCCCCGCGGAGGGGAGGCCGGCCGCCTGGCCGGCCTCCCGCCGTCGTACGTCTTCGGCCTAGCCGAGCGCGCCCTTGGCGGCCCGGAAGCCCGCTTCAAGGTCTGCCAGGATGTCATCGATGTGTTCGATGCCCACGGACAGCCGCACCAGGCCGGGCGTCACGCCCGCTATTGCCTGCTGTTCCGGGGTCAGCTGGCTGTGGGTGGTGGAGGCCGGGTGGATCACCAGGGAACGGACATCGCCGATGTTGGCGACGTGGGAGTGCAGTTCCAGGGCGTCGACGAACCGCTGCCCCGCTTCGGCTCCCCCGGCAAGGTTGAAGGCGACGACGGCGCCCGTCCCCTTCGGCCCGTACTTGCGGCCGCGCCCGTACCACGGGCTGGACGGCAGGCCTGCATAGGCGACGGATTCGACGTCGTCCCGTCCTTCCAGCCAGCGGGCGACTTCGGTGGCAT
>Ga0160435_1000634_pt1 | contig 10319 bp, 5 predicted proteins | sample HID1973K_E0MG_FD_108213 | JGI IMG/M metagenome (GOLD analysis project Ga0160435, IMG submission 108213) | Enriched mosquito-associated microbial communities from UW Madison campus, WI, USA - HID1973K_E0 MG | ecosystem: Host-associated > Arthropoda: Insects > Digestive system > Unclassified ... | reverse complement strand
GTCGCTCTTCTGGATGCCGCGGGTGGAACCGGGAATGCCGATGGTGGTCATGCCGGTGCGGATCGGCAGCTGGCCCATGATGAAGGCCGCGCGCCCGGCCGTGCAGCTGGGCTGGCCATAGTGATCGGTGAACAACATGCCGTCGTAGGCGATGCTGTCGATATTCGGTGTATGGCCCATCAGCCCATGGGTGTAGGCGCCGACATTCCACATGCCGATGTCGTCGCCCCAGATGACCAGGATGTTGGGTTTGGCGTCAGCGCTACTTGCCTTGGACGCCGTTGACTTGCCAGGGGTTGCTTTCGCTGCCTTTGCCATTTGCCTTCTCCGGGAGTGGGGTGCGGATGTGACCTGGTGGAATTGCGAGAACACTGCCGAGCCGATGTGACTGTCCCGGCACGCTCCCACATCGGTACTGCGCCCACATCGGAACTTGTGCGGTAGTTGTCTACGTAGTTCTACTGTTGACTGCGCAAATACCGCGCTTTTTCCATGCAACCCCGGTGCATCCCGCGCTTTTCCTCACGCCTGGATAACGTGAGGCGACCGAATGTCTCGCTGTCTTGAATTGCTCGTGCCACGTAAACCGAAGGGGGCGTCATGCGCATCCGGTGGCTGTCTGGTCTGGTGGTCCTGCTGCTGGCGATTGCGGGTTGTTCGCGCACGCCCGATCAGAACGCCGAAGCGAACAAGACGCCGCCGGCAGCACCGGTGGTGAGCACCACGCCGGCACTCGCTGCACCGGCTTCGGCGGCAGCGCCGTCCGAAGCGGTTTTCAGCCGCGAAGAGCTCGACCAGATGGTGGCGCCGATCGCGCTGTATCCGGACCCGCTGTTGGCCCAGGTGCTGATGGCCTCGACTTATCCAGGCAACGTCGCCGATGCGGTGGCCTGGTCGAAGGCGCATCCCAAGGCCAAGGGCGATGAGGCGGTCAAGCAGGTCGCCGAACAGCCGTGGGATCCCAGCGTGCAATCGCTCGTCGCCTTCCCGCAGGCACTGGCCACGCTGGGCCAGGACCCCGCGTGGGTACAGCGACTCGGCGACGCCTTCCTTGCCCAGCCCGACCAGGTGATGGATGCAGTGCAGCGGCTGCGCCGGCAGGCGCAAGCGGCCGGCAACCTGGCCTCGAACGAATACCAGAACGTCAGCGTGCAGGACGCCGCGCCGGAGCCGGCCATGGCGAGCGCGCCTGCGGGCGACGCCGGCGTGGCGACCGCCGTCGAACCCCAGCAGACCATCGTCATCCAGCCCGCCGATCCGGCCGTGGTCTACGTCCCCAGCTACAACCCGACCACCGTCTACGGCAGCTGGGCCTATCCCGCTTATCCGCCGGTCTACTACCCACCGCCGCCGGGCTACTACGCCGGCAGCGCACTGGCCGCCGGGCTGGCGTTCGGGGTTGGCGTGGCGATCACCGATTCGTTGTGGGGCGGCTTCGACTGGGGCCACGACGACGTCGACATCAACATCAATCGCTACAACAACATCAACGTCAACCGCCGCCTCGACGTCAACCAGAACACCTGGCGTCACGACCCGATCCATCGCGACGGCGTGCCCTACCGCGATCGCGCCAGCCGCGAACAATTCGGCCGGCAACTGGAAGGCGCCGACCGGCGTACCAACTTCCGTGGCGACGACCCGGCACGCGCACAGGAACGCGAGCGGGCGCGTGCATCGATCCAACAGCACGGCTTCGAGGCGCCGGCGCGCGACAACCAGCAGGCGCGCGAACGTGCGAAAGCCGCCAGCGAACGTGGCGGCGACCGCGTCGGCGCGCGCGATGGGGCGGTCGATCGCGATGCCGCGCGCCAACGCGCGCAAGCGGCCACTACCGCCTCACAGCGCGCCGGCGGGGCCGGCCACGACAGGGCGCAACGTGCAGCTAATGCCGGCGCAGGCGCACGCGAGCGCCCGCATCCCGCGCAGGGCGGGGCAGCCGCACGCCCGCATCAGCAAGTAGCGCATCGGCAGACCCAAGGCACCAACCAGCAAGTGCGCCAGCAGGCGCACCAACGTGCCCAACCCACCAACGCAGCGCGGCACAACGCCTTCCAGGGCGCCAGCCATCCGAGTGCCGCACACGCGCAGATGCAGCGCGGCCACAGCAGCCAGGCCGCAGCCAGCCGGCCGGCGGCCGCGCGGCCGCAAGCGCGGCCGGTGCAGCGCCCCTCCCATCCGCCGCAGCGACAAGGCGGCGGCCGTCGCCACTGACACGGAGCCTCGCGTGAAGACCCATTCGTGTGCAATCGCGATCGCCCTGGTATTGGCCCTGGCCGTCACCGGCCCCAGCCTGGCCGCGCCAGTGCAGAGCTTCCCCACCGCCGAAGCAGCGGCCCAGGCCCTGGTCGACGCCCTCGGCAGCCAGCGCGCCGACCCGGCCAAACTCTCCGCGCTATTCGGCGCCGACTGGCACGACTACGTGCCGCCGGAAGGCATCGACCGCAGCGACGTCGACGCCTTCCTTCAGCACTACCGCGAACGCCACGCCCTGGTCACCGGCGCCGACGGCAAGACCCAGCTAAGCGTAGGCAAGGAAGCCTGGATATTCCCGGTGCCGCTGACCAAGGACGCCGCGGGCTGGCACTTCGACAACAAAGCCGGCATCGCCGAAATCCGCGCCCGCCGCATCGGCCGCAACGAACTGGCGGCGTTGCAATCCGTGCGCGCCTATCACGACGCCCAAACCGAATACGCCGAACTCGATCGCGACGGCGACGGTGTACTTGAGTACGCGCAGAAAGTACTGAGCACCGACGGCAAGCACGACGGCTTGTACTGGGCTGACGACGACAGTGGTGAGATCAGCCCGCTGGGCCCGCTTTTCGGCGATGTGCAGCCGGGTGCAGACTGGCATGGCTATCACTTCCGGATCCTGGACGGGCAGGGGCCATCGGCGCCGGGCGGGGCCTACAGTTATCGCATCGGCGACAACATGAGCCGCGGGTTTGCGCTCGTGGCGTGGCCGGCGCAGTACGGGGAGAGCGGGGTGATGAGCTTCATGATCAGCCAGGAGGGGCAGGTGTTCGAGAAGGATCTTGGCAAGGGGGGGGATGCTGTTGCCAGGGGGATGAAGCGGTTTGATCCGGATGCTAGTTGGCAGGAGGTTGCTGCTGATGCTGGGGATAGCTCTGATTGATTAATTTTTACGTGCGGCGGCCGGGGGCAGACCCTGTTCGGGACACGCCGTGAACCCATCCGCGCCCCCGCCACGTCTCCGCGACCTCCGGAAGAAGGCCGTCGCCACGGCCAGGAAAAAGCCCAGCCGACGCACCGCGCTCTGTCGCCTCGATGTCCCGAAGGCTCCTGGGCCGCCTTGGGGAAGCTGGTCCCGTGCTGTGGATTCTTCCTGGCCGTTGCGACGGCGTCATTCTTCGGATTGCGGATGAGCAATCGGGGCGCGGCGTCTCCCAGGCAAGGGCCCGGCCCCGAACGCCGCACGGAAAAACAAAAAGTCCAACAATCCAGCTTGCAACACCAAACCTAACGCTGTTAGATTCGCGCCCACTAACATCGTTAGGCAAACCGTGCGCAAGGCCATAGGCCAGGACCAGATCATCGCAGCCGCCTTCCGCCTGCTCGACGAAGCCGGCCTGGAAGGCGTGAGCCTGCGAAAGGTCGCCTGCATGCTCGGCATCCGCGCGCCCTCGCTGTACTGGCATTTCAAGAGCAAGCAAGCCCTGGTCGATGCCATGGCCGATGCCCTGATCCACCAGGTCGCGCGCGACATCCCGCCCGGCCAGCACTGGCGCGTCACCCTACTGCAGATCGCGCACGAATTCCGCCACGCCTTCAAGGCGCGTCGCGATGGCGCACGTGTCTACGCCGGGACTTATCTCGCCACCGAGAACGTCATGCGCGTGGGCGAGGCGACGATTGCGGCACTGGCCGAGGCCGGGGCGTCGGTGGATTTCGCCGCCACCACGGCCATGGACCTTATCTACTACGTGCTCGGCTTCGTCATCGAGGAGCAGTCGTTGCCAATCAACGACCCGGCCTTCGAGCAGGTCAGCGCCAAGTTCATGGCGATGGCCGAGGCACGCTTTCCCTATTGCTGGCAGGCCCGCCATTACTTGACCGAACCGGACCTTGAACGTCGGTTCGAGCAAGGGGTAGGGCTGCTGCTCGATGGCGTCCAGCTGCGGCTGGCGCCCCCTGCAACGAGCCAGCCCGAGCCTTTCGCGCGCTAGCCATCATCATTGTCCGCTTGCCAACGCGCTTCGCGCCCAGCCCGGCGGTTTCCTTTCTCCCTTCGACCACAGAATCCTCCATGCGTGCCCAAACCTTGCGTTGGTCTTCCCCGCTATTGATCGGCCTGTTGTTGTCTGCCTGTGGTGCTTCGGACAAGAAGGCCGAGGAGGACCCGCAGGCTTCGGCCATGCCGGTCTCTCTGGCCGCTGCACAAACCCAGCCGATGGCGCGCACCGTACTGGTGTCCGGGCCGGTGTCGGCTTATGAGGAAATGCAGCTGGGCGTGGAGCTCAGCGGCCAGCGCGTGACGGCGTTGAACGTGGATGTCGGCGAGTGGGTCAAGCAGGGGCAGGTGCTGCTCACGCTCGATCACCGCACCCTGGACAGTGAGTTGGCCCAGGCCGAGGCGTCGCTACGCCAGGCGCAGACGGCGCAGGAACTGGCCGGGCTCAATTACGATCGCGGCGCCAGGCTGGCTGCCGAGAAGCTGATCAGCGCCAGCAGCCTGGACGAGTTGCGCGCCACCCGCAGCGATGCCGAAGCGCAGACGGCCACCGCGCGCGCGCGCCGCGATGCGGCCAAGCTGCAACGCGATTTCGCCGAACTGCGCGCGCCGGCAAATGGTGTGATCTCCAAGCGCCTGGTCCAACCCGGCCAGGTGGTGGCCGCCGGTAACGAGTTGTTGCGCTTGATTCGCGATGGCCGCCTGGAATGGCGCGCCGAGTTGTCCGAAGACCAGCTGGCCGATGTGGCGGTCGGCAATACGGTGGTGCTGCCTTACGGCGGCAAGGACATCACCGGTCGCATTCGCGCGGTCAGCCCCGGCGTGGATGCGCAGACCCGCACCGGCACGCTGTTCGCCGACCTGCCGGCGCCCGGTCCGCTCAAGCCGGGCGTGTATGTCGAAGGCCGCATCGTCACCGGTGATGGCCAGGCCCTGACCATCCCGAGCGCGGCGATCGTGCAGCGCGATGGCCACGCTTACGTCTTCAGCGTCAGCGACAAGCAGACCGCGCAGCGGTTGCGCGTGCGCACGGGTCAAGTGGCCGCGGGCCGCACCGAGATTGTCGAGGGCCTCAAGGCCGGCCAGCGCGTGGTAGTCGATGGCGCCGGCTTCCTCGGCGAGGGCGACCGCGTGCGCGTGGTGGCCGATGCCAAGGCGGGCGCGCGATGAATATTTCCGCCTGGGCGATCAAGCGCCCGCTACCGGCGTTGCTGGTGTTCTTCGTGTTGTGCGTGGCCGGCTTGTGGGGTTTCTACCAGCTGCCGGTGGCGCGCTTCCCCGACATCGCCTTCCCGATGACCACCGTCACCGTGACCCAGCCCGGCGCCTCGCCGAGCCAGCTGGAAGCGGAGGTCACGCGCAAGGTCGAGGACTCGGTGGCCACGGTCAACAACGTCAAGCGGGTGATGTCCACCGTCAGCGAAGGCGTGAGCGTGACCACCATCGAGTTCCAGCTCGAAGCCGACCTGGCCACGGCGCTGGACGACACCCGTGATGCGGTCACCCGCATCCGCACCGACCTGCCGCAGGACATCCAGGAACCGGTGATTTCCAAGGTCGACATCGGCGGCTCGCTGATGACCTACGCCCTGGTGGCACCGCACATGACCCCGGACGAGGCCAGCTGGTTCGTCGATCGCGACGTCTCGCGGGCGATGTACGGCGTGCCCGGCGTGGCCCGCGTCACCCGCGTCGGCGGCGTGCAGCGGCAGGTGCGGGTGGACCTGGACCCGAATGCGTTGCAGGCCTTCGGCATCACCGCCGGCAATGTCTCCCAGCAGCTGGCGCAAATCCAGGTCGAGCGTGCCGGCGGCAAGACCGAGCTGGAAGGCACGCAGCAGACCGTGCGTACCTTGGGTACGGTGGGTGATGCGCAGGCCCTGCGCGATTTCTCCATCAGCCTGCCCGACGGCCGCGCCGCGCGCCTGTCCACCCTGGCCACGATTACCGATGCCGCCGCAGATCCCACCGAGGCGGCACTGCTCGACGGCAAGCAGGTGGTCGCGTTCTCGATGTCGCGCACCCGCGGTTCCAGCGAGGTCAAGGTGGAGGCGGGCGTGCACAAGGCGCTGGACGCCATCAAGGCCGCGCACCCCGGCATCGACTTCCGCCTGGTCACCACCGCCATCGACGAGACCCACCGCTCCTACGAATCGTCGATGACGATGCTCTACGAAGGCGCGCTGTTGGCGCTGCTGGTGGTTTGGCTGTTCCTGCGCGACTGGCGCGCGACCTGGGTGTCGGCGCTGGCCTTGCCGTTGTCGATCATCCCCACCTTCGCGGTGATGTATTTCTTCGGCTTCACCTTGAACATGATCACCTTGCTGGCGCTGTCGGTGGTGGTCGGCATCCTGGTGGACGATGCGATCGTGGAGATCGAGAACATCGTGCGCCACCTGCGCATGGGCAAGCCGCCGCTGGAGGCGGCGACCGAAGCGGCCGGCGAGATCGGCAACGCGGTCATCGCCACATCGCTGACCCTGGCGGCGGTGTTCGTGCCGGTCGCCTTCATGCCCGGCATCGCCGGCAAGTTCTTCCGCGAGTTCGGCTGGACCGCGGCCACCGCGGTGTTGTTCTCGCTGCTGGTCGCGCGCCTGCTGACGCCGATGATGGCCGCCTACCTGCTCAAGCCGCATGGCGAAGAGAAGGGCGATTCGCGGTTGATGCGCTGGTACCTGCGCTGGGTCGACGCGGCGCTGCGCCATCGCGGGCGCACGCTGTGGATCGCCACCGGCCTGTTCGTGGCCTCGCTGGCGCTGGTGCCGTTGATCCCGGCCACCTTCATCCCGCAGTCCGACCTCGGCCGCAGCAACCTCAGCCTGGAGCTGCCGCCCGGCACCCGCCTGCAGGAAACCGTCGCCGTGGCCGAGCGCGCCCGCGCCTTGCTCAAGGACATGCCCGAGCTCAAGCAGGTCTACACCGCGGTCGGCAGCGTGCTCGACCTCGGCGACCCCTCGACCACCGGCGTGGCCGACGCGCGCAAGGCCACCCTGGTGCTGGACTGGGGCGTGGCCGACAAGCGCGATCGCGACCAGCGCGCGTTGGAGCGCGAAGCACGTTCGCGCCTGGCCAATCTGCCGGGCGTGCGCGTGAGCTACGTCAGTTCCGAGCCGGGCAACCTGCTGCAGCTGGTGCTGTCCGGCGATGACCCGCAGCGCCTCCAGGACGCCTCCACCGCCTTGGAGCGCGACCTGCGTGGCATGTCCGGCCTCGGCAGCGTGACCTCGACCGCCTCGTTGCTGCGCCCGGAAATCCAGATCGTGCCGAACCCGGCGCGCGCCGCCGACCTCGGCGTATCGACCGCCGACATCGCCGAAGCGGCCCGCATTGCTACCGCCGGCGACTACGAGCAGCGCCTGGCCAAGCTCAACCTGCCGGACCGGCAGGTGCCGATCCGGGTGGGTTTTGCCGAATCGACCCTGGCCAACCCGGCCTTGATCGGCCAGCTGCGCGTGCCTGGGCGCTACGGGCCGGTGCCGTTGTCGGCCGTGGCCGACATTCGCGCCGGCAGCGGTCCCTCGCAGATCTCGCGCTACCAGCGCCAGCGCAACGTCACCCTGACCGCCGAGCTCAATGGCCGTCCGCTGGGCGAGGTGATGGAAGAAGTGCAGAAGCTGCCGAGCGTCAAGCAATTGCCGCCGGGCGTGAGCTTCCTCAACACCGGCGATGCCGAGGTGTTCGTCGAGCTGTTTATCGGCTTCCTGCTGGCGATGGCCGCCGGCCTGGTGTGCATCTACATGGTGCTGTTGCTGCTGTTCAACCATGCGCTGATGCCGATCACCATTCTGGCCGCAGTACCGCTGTGCGCCGGTGGTGCATTTGGTGCGCTGTTGCTGACCCAGAATATGCTTTCGCTGCCCGCGCTGATCGGCCTGCTGATGCTCATCGGCATCGCCACCAAGAACTCGATCCTGCTGGTGGACTACGCCGTCATCGCCGAGGACGAGCATGGCTTGAGCCAGCACGATGCGTTGGTGGATGCTTGCCGCAAGCGCGCGCAGCCGATCATCATGACCACCCTGGCGATGGGCGCGGGCATGATGCCGATCGCGCTGGGCTTCTCCGGCGATTCGAGCTTCCGCGCGCCGATGGCCATTGCGGTGATCGGCGGCCTGATCACCTCCACGCTGCTGAGCCTGATCGTGATCCCGGCCGCGTTCACCGTGGTCGATGACCTCGGCGAATGGCTGTCGCGCAAGTTCCGCCGGCGCTCGTCGCATCCAGCGGCCGCCGAAGGCTGAGCCTTGTCCCTTCTTCCGGACCCGGGAGAAGGGACCTTCGCAGCAGGAGCAGGGCGGGGCCGGAACCCGCCCACAGGGCCCGCAACGCGCTGTCTTCTACAAGACATTCTTGTCCACTCATAGGTAGCGCTAACAGTTCTCCGAGGCTAATCGGACATGCGCTGTCATCCCCGTGTTCCATTGCGGCGCAGCATGGTTTTCAGGGGAAAAACGCGGTTTTTGTCGCCTTTATTGCCGCTTCGTCACAAAGTTTGACAACGCTGTCAGATGCGATTCCAATTCGCCCCGGACCTATCAGGTCGGGCTATAGCGGACATTCCGCTACGGCCGCACAACTCGACGCAGCACCACGTCACGCGACTCCGGGGAGGGAAGTTCCATGAAGGCAGTGCATTACGTACCCAAGCAACACGTCCTGGCATCGGCCCTGCTGGTCGCCCTCGCGGGCCCGGCCTTGGCGCAGGAAGCCAGCCCGCCGCCGACCAGTGCGGTCAGCACCGGCGCCACCGCCACCGGCAGCCAGGACCCGGCGACCACGCTGGACACCGTCCAGGTCACCGGCATCCGCGGCAGCCTCACTTCGTCGATGAACCTCAAGCGCGACGCGCAGGGTGTCGTCGACGGCATCGTTGCCGAGGACATCGGCAAGTTCCCCGATTCCAACCTGGCCGAATCGCTGCAGCGCATTTCCGGCGTCTCGATCGACCGCAGCAACGGCGAAGGCTCGCGCGTGACCGTGCGCGGCATGGGCCCGGACTTCAACCTGGTGCTGCTCAACGGCCGGCAGATGCCGACCTCGACCGGCAGCCGTGCGTTCGAGTTCAGCGACCTGGCCTCGGAGTCGATCTCGCAGGTCGATGTCTACAAGACCAGCCGTGCCGACATCCCGACCGGCGGCATCGGCGCGACCATCAACATCCGCACCGCGCGTCCGCTCGACAACCCTGGCACCCATGCCAGCGCCGCCGCCAAGGGCGTGTGGGACACCTCCGACGACGACCTGCCGGGCCGCTTGAAGGGCAGCTCGGTGACGCCGGAACTGTCGGGCATCTTCAGCACCACCTCGGCCGATGGCCAGTTCGGCGTGGGCCTCAGCGCCAGCTACCAGGAGCGTGATTCCGGCTCGGCCTCGGCCTTCGTGGCACCGGGCAACGGCTGGCGTCCGTTTATCGACACGCCGCAGCCCAACGGCGCTGGCGGCGGCTCGGCGCTGCCACTGCCGGGCCAGCCCGGCTCGGAGAACATCACCAATCGCCCCGGCCCGAACGATGTCTATTCGATGCCGCAAAGCCTGGGCTACAGCATCAATTCGGTCGAGCGCAAGCGCACCAACGGCCAGGCCGTGCTGCAGTGGCGCCCGATCGAAGCGCTGACCGCAACCCTGGATTACACCTACTCCGAGAACAAGATCCACACCCGGCGCAACGACATGTCGGTGTGGTTCAACATGACGCCCAACGTCAGCGCGTGGACGCCCGGCTCGGGCTCTTCGCCGCTGTACTACGAAGAGCTCTACAACGGTAATTCCGACTTCGCCAATGGTGCCGCCGACTTCGCGGTCAAGCGCCAGAACAAGTCGCTGGGCTTCAATGTGGAATGGAATGTCAGCGAGCAGCTGACTTTGTCGATGGACTACCACAACTCGTCGGCCACCTCCGAGCCGGACAGCCCGTATGGCTCCAGCAATACGCTCAGCAGCGCCGGCTTCTTCCGCGCCGGCAACATCGCCGACTTCAGCGGCAATTTCCCGATCCTGACGTTGATCCTGCCGCCGGGCCAGACCGCGATCGACCCGTCGCAGATGCTGGTCACCGGTTCGGTGTTCAGCAACAACTACAACCGCGCCGAGATCGAGCAGTGGCAGGGCAGCGGCGAGTTCGTGT
>Ga0160435_1000633_pt1 | contig 10321 bp, 11 predicted proteins | sample HID1973K_E0MG_FD_108213 | JGI IMG/M metagenome (GOLD analysis project Ga0160435, IMG submission 108213) | Enriched mosquito-associated microbial communities from UW Madison campus, WI, USA - HID1973K_E0 MG | ecosystem: Host-associated > Arthropoda: Insects > Digestive system > Unclassified ... | reverse complement strand
GTGATGACCAGCGCCTGCCACTGCGTCGGCTGTCAGAAAATGTCGTCGAGCGCATTTTCCCTGACCGCACTGTTTCCGGCCGAAGCGTTTTTCATCAACCGAGGCTCGCCGGTGATCGGCGGCATGCATGGCTCAACCCGGCACTATTTCTGTCCTCATTGTTTGTCCTGGTTGTTCACCCGCCCTGGCGAAAGTGACGCATTCATTGGAGTGCGCAGCAGCCTGCTCGACCAGCCCCAACGTTACGCGCCATTCATGGAGACCTGGGTTCGAGAAAAGCTGCCTTGGGCCAACACGGGAGCACGGGTGAGCTACGACGCTTTCCCCAACCCTCAGGATTACCCTGCGCTGATGGTCGAGTTCGCAGAGACTGGCCCGGTTGCCAGGAATTAGCGTCAGGGCTGGCGCTTACCTGTATGCGGTCAGCGGCAGCTTTCGACTGATTCTCTTGAAAAACTCAAGCATCTCTTTGCGTTCCGCCTTGGGCCTAGAAAGGACACAATCAGTGCACGACCATGAAATGTGATTTCGATGACCACGATAATTAAACGACTGACCCCGGATCATGCCTCGTTGTATCGAGCGCTAATGCTTGAGGCTTATCGCCTACATCCTGATGCTTTTACTTCCGATTTCGGCGAGCGCGAAGCCTTACCCATCGACTGGTGGGAGAAAAGGCTTAATAGTGGATCTGATGCTGCCGATGTGGTGTTCGCTGCGTTCGAGGGTGAGGATTTGCTTGGTGTCGCTGGACTTTCTGTTGAAAGAAGAAAAAAGGCCAGCCACAAATCCACGCTCTTCGGAATGTATGTTCCACTCGCTCATCGAGAGAAAGGCATCGGATATAAACTGCTGCGCAGCGTCCTGGCCTATGCGAGATCCCAGTCTCAGCTTTTGCTCGTTCAGCTCACCGTCACCGAGGGCAATCGAAGTGCACAAGGGCTCTATGAGCGAATGGGATTCAAGCCATTTGGAATAGAGCCTTTGGCGGTAGCAGTAGGGCAGCAATTCGTTTCGAAAGTGCACATGTGGCACGATCTACGAAACGATACCTGCGAAAATTAACGCCCATTCGGGTCATTCTTGATTGGCTCGTATCGCTGCTGTCTGGCTTGCGGCGAAATATACCCACCGGCCAGCGGCAGAATACGCAGCATGATGGGACAGTTTTCGAGTGGGCAGAATCGGCCGATAGCCGACATTCGCCAGCCAGCTACTGCAATCCCGCAGCGTCGTACCAGATGACATCAATGTCGTCAGGCAGTGGGGAATATGCTCGCAGGTGAAGTCTGTCCCATACCAAACTGCGTACGAAACCCGCCGCCACCCAGCAGTCCGGGGCATTCAGCGCACGAACGTGCCTGAGAATTCGCATTCGGGCAGGATCCTGAACAAGGTGCTCCCTTATCCACTGTTCTTGCGCCATGAGGGTTTCTGGATTACGCGTCATCTTGAATGGTTTTACCGATGCCATTGCGTTGGTAGCAGGTGAGTGGTTTGAGCAGTGTATGTCGGCTCTACGGACCGCAGTGGACAGGCACTTGCGCGATGGCCACATAGCCCGCCCGTTGATACCACTGGGCGATGTCGACACCCAGGGTCTCGATGATCGCGCCTACGCAACCTCGTTGAGCAACGAGTGCCTCTGTCTTGTGCAATGCTCGGATGCCAGCCCGCGGAGACGCCACTGCGGAGCGATCCATAGAAAGTCGACGAACAGACGATTGAACTTCGTACGGCCTGTGACGCCTCCGAATGCTACGGTCTGTGTCAGTTTGCTTCCTTCACAGCGCTCAGGAAAGCGCAGGTGCGCTCCTCGCGGGGATGTTCAAATATCTGCGCGGGCGTGCCTTGCTCGTGGATCTGGCCCTTGTAGAAGAAACATACCCGGTCGGCGAATTCCCGGGCAAAGCCCATTTGGTGGGTAACCATCAGCATTGTCAGACTGTGCTCGGCACCAAGCTTGCGAATGACGTTCAGCACTTCGCCGCACAACTCGGGGTCCAGGGCTGAGGTCACCTCGTCGAACAGCATGACCTTGGGCCGCATCGCCAACGCTCGGGCGATGGCCACCCGTTGTTGTTGCCCCCCGGACAACTGCGACGGGTAGTGGTCGAACTTCGATCCCAGCCCGACCAGCTCCAGCAGATCGGCTGCTCGCTCGCGCGCTTCGGCGGTTTTCATGCCCAACACGTGAACGGGCGCTTCGATTACGTTTTGCAGCGCGGTCATGTGCGGAAACAGGTTGAAACTCTGGAAGACCATGCCGATTTTTCCGCGCACGCGCCGAATATGGCGATCATTGGCCGGCACCAGCAAGCCACCACGGCCAGGCATGTGGGTCAGCGATTCGCCGTCGACTTCGATCAGGCCTTCATCGATACCTTCCAGGGTCATCAGCACCCGGAGCAAGGTGGATTTTCCCGAGCCACTCGGGCCGATGATCGCGACTTTCTCGCCCGGCGTGATGTTCAAGTCCAGCTTGTCCAGCACGGTGAAGTTGCCGTAGCGCTTGGTCACCTCCTTGAAACTGACCAGCGGCGCAGGCGCGGCGGAAAGGGGCATGGCGTTCGCCTCGTGGGGTGCCACCGTCGGCGTCAGGGTGCTGAGTTGCGAAAAGGCAGCCGGTGGGGTTGATGCGGAAGAAGTCATTAGCGTAGCTCCAGGCGCAACTCGAGGCGCCGTACCAGATAGGCCAGAACGATACTCAAAGCCAGAAAGAACAGGCCGACCATGGTGATCGGTTCCAGGTAGCGGAATGTTTCAGAGCCGGTGTTTTTCGCTTGCTGCATGATCTCCACGACGGTGATGGCCGACAGCACGGGGGTGTCCTTGAGCATGGCGATCAGGTAATTGCCCAGCGGAGGCAAGATGGGTCGCAATGCCTGCGGCAGGATGATGTTGCGGTACGCAATGTACGGACCCATGTTCAGGGCGGTCACGGCTTCCCATTGCGCGCGGGGCACGGCATCCAGTCCGCCGCGATAGACCTCGGCAATGTAACAGGCATAGTGCACGCCGATGCCGATGACCCCGACCTGCATGGCGGTCATGCTGACGCCGTAGTTGGGCAGCACGTAGTACAGGAAATACACCTGAATCAGCAGCGGCGTGCTGCGGATGAATTCAATCACCAGCGCGATGGGCCACGACAGCCATACCCGGTTGCTGCGCCGTGCAATCGCGAGGAACAGCCCAAGCACGATAGCGATCACGAAGCCCAGCAAGGTAATGCCGAGGGTATTCAGCGAAGCCCGTAGCAGTTCGGGAAGAATCTGCAGCGCGTAATGCCAGTCGAAAAAGCTCATGACAGGCCTCCCCGCATGCGTCCACGACTCAAGCGACGCTCGATCCAGCGCATGCCGAAGTTGATCATCTGTGCCATGACGAAATACATGATCAGCGCCAGGGTGAAGATTTGCAGGGTTTCGAAGGTCGCCTGATCCAGCTGCCGGGCGCGGAAGCTCAGGTCCGACAGGGTGATGAGCGATACCAGCGAAGTGTTCTTGAGCAGTTCGATCAGCAGGTTTGTGCCAGGGGGAATGGCAGCCAGCAGGGCCTGCGGCAGGATGATTCGGCGAAAGCGGGTGAACGCGCTGAAGTTCAGCGCCACCGAGGCTTCGTACTGGCCCTTGGCGACTGAGCCTATGGCCCCGCGCATGACTTCGGCACCGTATGCTCCGATGTGCAGACCCAGGCCCACGATGGCGACAGCGAAGGGGCTGAGCTCAATGTTGAAAGGCGGCAGCGGCAATACGAAGAACAGCCAGAACAACTGGACCAGCAATGACGTACCGCGAAACAGCTCGATATAAGCGATGGAAAACCAGCGTAACGGCAGCCAGGGCGACAGGCGTCCCAGCGCCGCAAGGATCGCGGCGACAATGGCCAGCAGCGACCCGTAGAACGTGACCTGGAGTGTCACCCAGGCGCCTTGCAGCATCAGCGGAAGTAGTTCACCCATGGTTCGACCCGAGACTCTGGTTTACGCAGGGAACGGGCGCCGCACCCGTGCAGCGCCCCTCGTGGTTCAGGACCGTTCGATCACGGCTGGCCGCACAACTCGGCCGCTGTCTTGGTGGTGATGTTGTCCTTGTCGAAACCGAACGGCGCCACCGTCTTGAGGTGATCCTCGCTGCCCAGCCATTTCTTCAGCTCGGCATTCACCGCATCGCGCAGGTCCTTGTCCTCAGGGCGGAAAGCCAGCGCGCCGTAGCCGATATGCGATGGATCGTCTTTGAACTCGGTCATGGCTTCGACTTTTTCGCCGCCTTTGCCAGCCAGGCCCTTCATCGTCAATTGTGTGCCCACCGCTGCATCCGCACGCCCGGCGCGTACCGCTTGCAACTGTGCGGTGGTGTCCGGCACCTGGAGAATCTGTGAATCCTTTACGCCGGCATCGCGGGCGTACTGCAGGTTCACGGTGCCGGCCATGATCGCCAGTTTCACATCGGGATTCTTGGCGACGTCCTCGTAGCTGTGCAGCTGTTTCGGGTTGCCCTTGGCGACCAGCAGCGCGTCCGGCAACTGGTACTGCGGATCGGTGAAGATCACTTGTTTACAGCGTGCCGGCGTGATGTACATGCCCGCAGCGATCACATCAAAGCGGCCAGCGCGCAGCCCAGGAATCAGTGAGCCCCACTCGGTCAGTACCCCGTCGACCTTAGTGATGCCCATTCTGGCAAAGATGATTTTGGCGATCTCTGGCGATTCGCCGGTGACCTTGCCGTCGGTTTCGGTGTACGCGAATGGCGATTCGTTGGCATAGCCGATCCGGACCGTACTGTTTTGCTTGACCGTTTCGAGCGTAGTCGCGGCGTGCGCGCCGGCGGTCAGCCCGAATACCGCACAAGCCACGAACAGGCGACGCAGGGGAAGGCTGATGCTGTGTGCAAAATTGCTCATCGATAAAATCTCCTGTTTGTTGTGGACCCGTTGCAAACGGCTCTGTGTTAGGAGGCAGTGACGCTAAGAGCAAGCGCACCGGCGACGACTTTTCAGGCCGGTTGGACGGCGGCGCCGTTTCGGTGCAGGTCGGTGGGACTGTTTTTTGTGTGTGATGATGGCAGCTTTACTTCGACCTGGCACCGAGCATACAAAAGGACTGCCGGTCCATGCATTGCACTAGGACAATTGCAGCACGTGTATTCTCGGGCGATGCTGGACGCGCTTGTTCAGGAGGTACATTCCTGCGCGCAAATGAGCTCAATGAGGGTCTTCAGCAATGATGGAACAGTGGCGAGCAGCGGTCGATCTGGCCCGAGGCGGCGAATCCAAATACAAGATCCTGGTGCAGGCTATCGCCAACGACATTGAAAAGGCCGTTCTGGTGGACGATCAGCGCTTGCCACCGCAACGCCAGGTAGCCGACGCCGTAGGCATCAGTGTGCAAACCGTGACCAATGCCTATAAGGAGCTGGAGCGCCAGGGCCTGGTGCGTTGCGAGGTCGGGCGTGGCAGTTTCGTCTCGCGGCGCATGAGCGACCGCGTCGCCACTTACATCCTCGACAGCCCGGAGCGCGCACTGGTGGACTTCTCCACTGCGCGGATCATGCACACCCGTGAGCATGATCGCTTCTGGCGCGATACCTGCGCAGAACTGAGCCAGGAAGAAGACCAGCCGTGGATTCGCGCTTGCCGGCCCATCGCCGGGTTTGAGTCTCACCGTGAAGCAGCTGCGCACTGGATCGCACGCCAGGGGCTCAAGGTCGAGCGCGACAGCGTTCTGATCACCAACGGTGCGGCGCACGGCATCTTTCTGGCGTTGGCCTCGCTGGCAGGTCCCGACGACGTGGTGCTGTGCGAAGGCTTGACCGACCACGGCGTCATCGGCAGTTCCCAAGTGTTGGGTTTTACCCTCAAAGGCCTGGAAATGGACCGCTTCGGTATCGATCCCGAGCATTTCGAAGACATGTGCAGTAACGAGCGCATCACTGCGCTGGTCTGTACCCCAAATCTGAACAACCCCACCACCAGCCTGATGCCCGATGAGAGGCGCAGGGAAATTGCCAGCATCGCCCGGCGATTCGGCGTGCACATCATCGAGGACGACGTGTACGGGCCGTTGCTGGACGAGCGCAGGGCGCCACCTATCAGCCATTATCTGCCGGAATTGTCGTTTTACTGCACGAGCATGACCAAGTCGATTTTGACGGGGTTGCGCATCGGCTTTCTCACAGTGCCCAAGCGCCTTGCCTTGCGCACTGAAAGCATCTTGCGGGTGAACAGCTGGATGGCGACGCCGATGATGGCCGAAATCGCCGCCCGCTGGATCCGCGATGGCCGTGCTGACACCTTATTACGGCTGCAACGCAAACTGCTCAACGGACGCCAGGCCATGGTCAGCGAACATCTGGGCGAGCACATTGTGGGGCAACACCCGAACGCATTGAGCGTCTGGCTGGGCGTGCCGCCCCACTGGGAAGTCGACAGCCTGGTGCGCACGCTGCGTCAGCGTCATATTGCCGTGGCGTCGCCCGACCCGTTCACAGTGCGCGGCGTGGCACGTGCCCGCGGCGTCAGGTTATGCGTGGGCGCGGAGTGCAGCGATGAAGAGATGCGCGAGGCACTGACAAACATGCACGAAATCTTTGGGCAATATCCGAGCATTCACGAGTTCTAGCCGGGGCATGAGGCTCATCCGTCTTAGGGCTCACTTGATTGCGAAAAAGATTTACGCAAATTGACCTAGTACATTCATCAGCACAATTTTGCGCTTTTAGACTGCGACCAACACTCAGGTCGGGACGCGGTCATGTCAGGGTTGCAGCTCAACGATGTTTATCTGGCTCGTCAGCGCATTGCGTCTCTGGTCCGGGCAACGCCGATGGAACACTCGCCAAGCCTCAGCAGGCATATGGGCGTGCGGGTTTACCTCAAGCTGGAGTCGCAGCAGATCACGGGCTCCTTCAAATTGCGCGGTGCCAGCAATGCAATCGCCCAACTGGATGCCGCCGCCAGACAAAAAGGTGTTGTCGCCGCGTCCACGGGCAATCACGGCCGAGCCCTGGCCCATGCCGCCGCGCAATCAGGCGTCAAAGCCACGGTGTGCCTTTCCGCGCTGGTGCCCCAGAACAAGGTGCAAGCGATCCGCGATCTGGGAGCCGAGGTGTGCATCGTCGGCCTCTCCCAGGATGACGCGCAACGCGAAGCCGAACGGATCAGCGCGGAGCAGGGCGCAACCTTGCTGCCACCCTTCGATCATCCCGCGATCATTGCCGGTCAGGCGACCTTGGGGCTGGAGATCGTCGAGCAAATCCCGGATGTCGCCCAGGTGCTGGTACCGCTGTCCGGTGGCGGACTGTTTTCCGGAGTGGCCTTGTCACTCAAAACCATCAATCCAGATATCTTCCTGCACGGCATCAGCATGCAGCGTGGTGCTGCAATGCATGCAAGTCTCGCCGCCGGGCATCCTGTCGAGGTCGATGAAACGGCCACTCTGGCCGACTCTCTCGGCGGCGGCGTGGGGCTGGACAATCAATACACCTTCGCCATGACCCGCGACCTCTGCGATCACCTGCACCTGCTCGATGAAGCGTCTATCGCCAATGGCATGCGCCACGCCTATCGGGAAGAGCGCCAGGTGGTGGAGGGCGCGGCTGCGGTGGGGATTTCTGCCCTGCTTGACGGACTGATAGAGCGTCGTGGCCCCATCGTGGTGGTGGTCAGCGGGCGCAATGTCGACATCGATCAACACCTGCGCGTGGTGGCAGGGGCCAACCAATGAGCCCACTCGACACTGAAAATGGAGCGTTGTAATGGCTGACGTTTTGCTGCTGAGCGAAGCTGACTTGCGCGCCTGCATCGCGCTGGATTTACCCAGCGTAGAGGCGATCGAGCAGGCGTTTTATCTGCTGGCGACCGCAGCGGTGGCGATGCCGCCCATCCTGCGGCTGGACATCCCCGAGCACCGCGGCGAGGTCGACGTCAAGACGGCGCACCTGCCAGGGCTCGAGCGTTTTGCGATAAAAGTCAGCCCGGGTTTTTTCGACAACCCCAAGCTTGGGCTGCCCAGTCTCAACGGCATGATGATGCTGTTGTCTTCGCGCACCGGCCTGCTCGATGCCTTGCTGCTTGACAACGGTTATCTCACGGCCATCCGCACTGCCGCTGCCGGGGCCGTCGCCGCGCGTTGGCTGTCGCGGGAAAACAGCCATCGCGTCGCCTTGATCGGAGCCGGTGAACAGGCGGCTTTGCAATTGCAGGCACTGCGCCTGGTCCGTCCTGTCGACGAGGTGCGGATCTGGGCTCGCGACATCGGCAAAGCCGAGGCCTTGGCAGCGCAACTGCAATACGCCAGCGAGTTGAATATCCGTGTTTGCGCCAGCGTGGACGAAGCGATGACCGGGGCTGACATTGCCGTCACCTGCACGCCCAGCCGCGACCCCTTGATTGCAGACCATCACCTGAGCCCGGGCCTGCATATCACGGCCATGGGTTCAGACGCGGAACACAAGAACGAGATCGCTGCGTCTGCGCTGGCCAAAGTCGACCGCTACGTGGCTGACCGGCTGAGCCAGACCCGCGTTCTCGGCGAGCTGCATCACGCCCTCACTGCCGGGGTGCTACGCGACGAATCGGCGCTCACTGAACTGGGGCAGATTGTTGCCGGGCAACGGCCAGGGCGCAGCGACGACCACCAAATCACCTTGTGCGACCTCACCGGCACCGGAGCTCAGGACACCGCCATCGCCAATCTGGCGTTTGCCCGCGCGAGGGCGGCTGGCAGAGGGCTGCACTTCGGCGGCTGAGGGTGGGGTCATGGGTTCAGAACAATTTCACACAGTGCGTCATCTATAGAGGGCATCTGCATGTCTCGAATAGTCGTCAACCTTCCTTTTTCGCGAGAGGAATATGCTCAGCGCCTGGCCAAGGTGCGCCAGTCGATGCAAGCGCAGGGCATTGAGCTGCTGGTGGTCACCGACCCCTCGAACATGGCGTGGCTGACCGGCTACGACGGTTGGTCATTCTACGTGCATCAGTGTGTGCTGCTGGCGCTGGACGGCGAGCCGGTCTGGTTCGGTCGCGGGCAGGACGCCAATGGCGCTAAACGCACGGTGTTCATGCAGCACGACAACATTGTCGGCTACCCGGACATCTACGTGCAGTCCCGCGAGCGTCATCCCATGGACTACCTGTCTCGGGAAGTCATTACAGCGCGCGGCTGGGGCTCTCTGAACATCGGCCTGGAAATGGACAATTACTATTTCAGCGCCGCCGCTTATCTGTCGCTGAAAACACACCTGCCCAACGCCACCCTGGTGGATGCGGCCGGATTGGTGAACTGGCAGCGCGCGGTCAAGTCGCCTCAGGAAATCGAATACATGCGCATCGCGGCGCGGATCGTCGAGAACATGCACACCCGCATCGTCGAACGGATCGAGCCGGGCATGCGCAAGAATGAGCTGGTGGCCGAGATCTACAGCACCGGCATTTTGGGGGTGGATGGGCATGGCGGCGATTACCCAGCCATCGTGCCGCTTCTGCCTACGGGCTCTGACGCCAGCGCCCCACATCTGACATGGGACGACACGCCCTTTGAAAAAGGCGCGGGGACGTTCTTCGAGATCGCCGGCTGCTATAAGCGCTACCACTGCCCGCTGTCGCGGACCGTCTACTTGGGCAAGCCGCCGCAGCATTTTCTCGACGGCGAAAAAGCCGTCGTCGAAGGCATTGCCAAAGGCCTGGAAGCGGCAAAACCGGGTAACACCACCGGCGACATCGCCAGGGCGTTTTTCTCGGTGCTGGAGAAATTCGGCATTCATAAGGACAGCCGCTGCGGCTACCCGATCGGAATCAGTTATCCGCCCGACTGGGGCGAACGCACCATGAGCTTGCGCCCCAGCGACACCAGCGTGTTGCAGCCGGGCATGACGTTCCACTTCATGCCCGGCCTGTGGATGGACGATTGGGGGCTTGAGATCACAGAAAGCATTCTGATTACAGAAACCGGCGTCGAAACGTTTTGCAACGTGCCGCGCCAGCTGTTCGTGAAGGACTGATCCATGAGCGAATTACCCGACAACCCGATCAGCGCCACCGTCGATTTCGACCGCGATGGCGTGCAGCACGGCTTCCTCAAACTGCCGTATTCGCGTGACGATTCGGCCTGGGGCGCGGTGATGATCCCGGTCAGCGTGATCAAGCGTGGAGCGGGGCCAACGGCGCTGCTCACGGGGGGCAACCACGGCGACGAATATGAAGGCCCGGTGGCGCTGAGCAAACTGACGCAGCAGCTGAGCGCGCAAGAGGTCAACGGACGGGTGATCATCATTCCGTTCATGAACACCCCCGCGTTTCATGCCGGCCGCCGCACCTCGCC
>Ga0160435_1000631_pt1 | contig 10342 bp, 8 predicted proteins | sample HID1973K_E0MG_FD_108213 | JGI IMG/M metagenome (GOLD analysis project Ga0160435, IMG submission 108213) | Enriched mosquito-associated microbial communities from UW Madison campus, WI, USA - HID1973K_E0 MG | ecosystem: Host-associated > Arthropoda: Insects > Digestive system > Unclassified ... | reverse complement strand
GCGGGCTCGCCTCAACCTTTCGCCACACTGAACCCTGAAAACAGACTCGTTGCCGGATTGTGATCGCCTTCATTGCGGTACTGCCCGAATTTGGCGTACGAATCGCTGCTGTGGGTATCGAACATGGTGGAGATGCCTTTCTTGTCGAAGACGTTCTCGCCGTTCTTGCTTACCGAGATTTCACCGTTGCCGACGCCGCGTTTGAAATCGATCTGAAAGTCCGCCCACTTGCCCACGTCCTTTGCGGCATCCCCAGGCTTGCCGATGTTGAACACCTTGGACGGCGCATTGCTGTCTTCGCTGGTCTTGAGGTGCAACTGATACTGCCCGTCCTTGGATGCCAGCCACGCGCGCGGACTGGGCTTGGCATTGTTGTGGTCAAGCACCTGGAAGAAGGTGCCATCGTTGTTGGATTCGCGCTTCATCCCGAACTTGAAGCTGTACGGCTGCCCTTCCTGAAGCCTGGTGCCGTCCTTGATCTCGGCGCGCGGACTGGTTGAGTGTTCGGTGTAATGGCCTTTATTGAAATCGACCTTGATCACATCGCCGCGCTCAGGGTCTTTGGCCATCGCAATGTGGTCCTCGGGAGACTTCTGAACGCTGAGTTGGTTGCCCAGCGAATGCTCGGAGAAATTGCCGCTTGCCGGGCTGACGCCGCTGCTCTTGCCCGTCGGCGACGCGCCTTCCGGGGCGGCTGTTTTACTGGCGAAATGGCTCCCTGAGCCACCGCCGATCTGGCCCGCGCCATCCCCGCCACTGCCGCCCCCACCATTGCCACCGACGCCTTTGACGCCTGAACCCTGATCGTCGGCGGGACTCGTCCCTCCCTGCATCAGCGCCTGCAGACGTTGAATCATTTCTTGAATCAGCGAGACCAACTGCGTCAGCGGATCGGTCTGAGCGCCGCTTGCCAGTGCATTGCTGCTCTGAGGCTGTTGCAGCGCGTTGGCTGGTCCGAAATTGATCTGTGAGTTCTGAGGCTGGGACATAAAGGAAACCGCATTGCCTGTCCCTCCAGCCAACCTGCTTCCAGGCTGCTGGTCAGCAGACGGTCGTGGCTGAGTACTCGACAGATCGAGCGGCGTTGTGCGAATCGATGGGGTTATTGAATTCATGATCTTGTCCTGTCGCAGGGATCGGAAGCTGCCTACGTCTGAGCAGACAACGCGCTGTGGGAATTGAGTGGTTGTTCCGCTGCTATGGTTCCCGATTCGGACACACGCCGTAGGATGCGCCTCGCAGCCCGGCCCGCTGGTCATGGTTATCCTTCAACACGCCGCAGGACGCGGTGCCGTTATCAAGGAAAGTCATGTCGCTCGCTATCGTTCTGAGCCGCGCCCAAGTCGGCGTCGAGGCTCCCGCCGTCACAGTCGAGACGCACCTGGCCAACGGTTTGCCGACCCTGACGCTGGTGGGCTTACCCGAGGGCGCAGTGAAGGAGAGCAAGGATCGGGTGCGCAGTGCCATCGTCAACTGTCGACTGGAATTCCCGGCGCGGCGCATCACCTTGAATCTTGCGCCCGCCGATCTGCCCAAGGACGGCGGGCGTTTCGACCTGGCCATTGCTCTCGGACTTCTTGCCGCCAGCGCGCAGGTGCCGACCCTCGCCCTGGACGGCGTCGAATGCCTGGGTGAGCTTGCGCTGTCTGGCGCCATACGCCCCGTTCAAGGCGTTTTACCCGCCGCGCTGGCTGCGCGGGCTGCCGGGCACACGTTGATCGTGCCAGCCGTCAATGCCGAAGAAGCCTGCCTGGCGTCCGGCCTCAAAGTGATTGCGGTCAGTCATCTGCTCGAGCTGGTGGCCCATCTGAATGGCCACACCGTCATTGCGCCATACAAATCCAACGGTTTGATTCTCAAGACGCAACCCTATCCTGACCTGAGCGAGGTACAAGGGCAGACCGCCGCCAAACGCGCTCTGCTGATCGCGGCCGCGGGCGCCCATAATCTGCTGTTCAGCGGCCCTCCGGGCACGGGTAAAACGCTGCTCGCCAGTCGCCTGCCGGGGTTGCTGCCCCCGCTCGACGAGTTCGAGGCACTGGAGGTCGCGGCGATTCAATCGGTCGCCAGCCATGAGCCGCTGACGAGTTGGCCGCAGCGACCTTTCCGTCAGCCTCATCACTCGGCATCCGGCCCTGCCCTGGTGGGAGGAGGCAGCCGGCCGCAACCTGGCGAAATCACCCTGGCTCATCACGGCGTGCTGTTTCTCGATGAGCTCCCGGAATTCGACCGCCGCGTGCTGGAGGTTTTGCGAGAGCCCCTGGAATCGGGTCATATCGTCATTTCCCGCGCGCGCGATCGCGTGCGGTTTCCGGCGCGGTTTCAACTGGTCGCCGCTATGAATCCCTGCCCATGCGGCTATCACGGCGAGCCGACCGGCCGCTGCCGCTGCTCGACCGACCAGATCCAGCGTTATCGCAACAAGTTGTCTGGCCCGCTGCTTGACCGGATCGATCTGCACCTGACCGTCGCACGGGAAACCACGTCGCTTGCAGCCACTACGCAAGGTGGAGAAACCAGCGCCAGCGCCGCGCAGACAGTGTCCGGCGCGCGCGAACGACAACACAAGCGTCAAGGCTGCGCCAATGCGTTCCTCGATCTTCCCGCCCTGCGCCAGCATTGCGCACTGCTGCCTGAGGACGAGACCTGGCTTGAAAATGCCTGCGAACGCTTGAACCTCTCCCTGCGTGCGGCCCACCGGCTGCTGAAGGTCGCGCGCACGCTCGCCGATCTGGAGCACGTGGATGCCATTTCCCGAAGTCACATCGCCGAGGCTTTGCAGTACAGGCCAACCACTGGGTGAAAGCGCTCATTGCCTGTATCTCAAATGAGATACATAGTGAGACTTTTGGAGGAAAAATAATGGCCACCCAGACTTCGATGCTGCACGTCCGAGTTGACGAAGAGATCAAGGCACAGGCAGCAGACACGCTGGCTAAATTTGGGCTCACCGTGTCTGACGCAGTGCGCATCCTGCTTACCCGCGTTGCCAGAGAGGGCGCGCTTCCCCCCGGATTTACAAGCGACGCGGATGCCTACGACCGATGGTTCAAGGCAAAGGTGCGCGAAGCGATCGAAGACTCCAGCCCCAGGCTTTCCCATGAAAGCGTGATGGAGGAAGCAACGACACTACTCAAAAGGAAGCGTGGTGCTGACAGTTGAATGGAGCAAGCAGGCCAAGGCTGATCTGCTGGCGATTCTGGACCATATTTCTGATGACAACCCTGCGGCGGCCTGGCGCTTCAGAGATGAAATAGACATGCGAATAAGCCATTTGCCTGCTCATCCCCGACTGTACAAAGTAGGGCGAGAGCAAGGGACGAGGGAAATGGTTGTATTGCCTAATTATCTGGTGGTGTACGCAGAATGCGCGAACTGCATCAGTGTTCTGCGCATTCTTCATACCGCTCGACAGTGGCCACCTGCATCAGGTTGAACAGCGCCACTGTATGAGCATTGATGCATCAATCGGTGGGCTGCATCACCTGAACCGATCCACTTCCTTACGCAAGTCTGCCGCCAGCGCATTGAGTTCCTGAGCCGTGACGGCGAGGTTCGACACCACTTCGCGCTGCTCGCTGTTCGCCAGTGCGATGCTTTGCAGATTTGCGCTGAGCAAGGTCGCAGTGTTGCTTTGTTCCTGGGTCGCCGTGGTGATCGACGCAAACTGCTCGCCTGCCGAGCGGCTCTGCTCATCGATCTGTGCCAGCGCTGCAGCCACCTTGGCGTTACGCGTCAGGCCTTCCTGCATCAGCGCATTGCCCTGCTCCATGGTATTGATGGCGTTGCTGGTCTCTTGCTGAATGCTGGAGATCATCCCGGAGATTTCGTCAGTCGCCTGTCGTGTGCGCGAAGCGAGGCTGCGCACTTCGTCGGCAACCACGGCAAAACCGCGGCCTTGCTCGCCCGCACGCGCTGCCTCAATGGCCGCGTTGAGCGCCAGCAGGTTCGTCTGCTCGGCAATGGAGGTAATCACGCTGACGATGCCGCCGATTTCCTGCGAGCGCTGACCCAGCGTGTCGATGACGGCAGCCGTGCTGCCCAGCGACCCTGCAATCTGCTCCAGTGACGCGGACGCCTCTTCCATGGACGCACGACCGATACGGGTTTGCTGCGCATTGCCTTGGGCCATGCGCTCGGTGCTGCCCATGTTGTCGGCGATGGTCAGCGCCGTGGCACTGAATTCCTCGACGGCACCCGCCATGCTGGTGATCTCGCCCGACTGCTGCTCCATGCCTTCATACGCACCGCCGGACAGTCCGGACAACGCATGCGCACGACCACTGACTTCCTGCGCAGCGGTGCGAATGTGCGAAACCATGGTCTCCAGCGCCTGCCCCATTTTGTTGAAGCTGTTCGCCAATTGCCCGATCTCGTCATGGCTGGAGACGTTCAGGCGCACGCTGAGATTACCCGCGCCCAGCGCTTCGGCCTGATTCACCAGTTCCGACAGCGGACGCAGCTTGCTGCGCAGCAACCAGATCGCAGCGCTGACGGCGATCAACATCGCCAGCAGGCTGCCAATCCCCAGTTGAGTCCCGACACTCCACGTGACCGCGCTGATTTCAGCCTTCGGCATGATCGCCAGGATCGACCATGGCCCACCGGCGAAGGGCTCGGCGACGGTGTAGAACTGCTCGCCGCCGTCTTCCCAGAACTGGCCTTTACCGGGCGTTTTGACGAGGTCAGCCAAGGTATTGCTTGCCCGGTCCAGATCCTTCACGCCTGCAGGCGGCACGAGCCATTTGTTCTGCTCGTCCAGCAACGCCAACGAGCCAGTCGAACCGATGCGGAAGCTCTTAAGATTGTCGAACTGGGCTTTCTGGGCATCGGTGTAATCGAAGCCTACGAACAGCACCGCGATGACCTTGCCGCTCGCGTCACGCACCGGGCTGTATTGAGTCATGTACAAACGGTCGAACAGCGAAGCACGCCCCACATAGCCCTGCCCCGCCAGCAAGCGTTCGTAGGCCGGATGTTTGTGATCGAGCACGGTGCCGATGGCACGGGAGCCGTCCTGTTTGCTCAGGGAGGTGCTGATCCGGACAAAGTCATCGCCACTGCGCACGAAGACCGTCGCGACACCCGCGGTCATCTTGCGGAAATCGTCAACCTCGGCGAAATCGTTGTTCAGCGCATTGCCATTAAGGAGCAACGCAGGCGTCTGCAGGCCCGCGACGGCTATCTGTTGATCGTTCTGAACGGTCAGTCCGCTGCCAAAGCGCTTTTCGAACAGCCCGCTCAGGCGCTGAGTACTGTCGCGCAGCGTGCTGTGGAACGTGTTCAGTTGATCCGCCAGCAACCGGGCTTCGCTGCCCATGTGCTCTTCACGAATGGTGAGGTTCGCCGAATCCAGTGAGCGCAAGGCAAACAATGTGCTGCCGCTGATGACGACGGCGAGGATTACGGCCAGGGCGATACCCAGTTGCGAGGCAATTCGGGCGCGAGGCTGTGGCATGGAAGCTCCTTTCCGAAGGACCGGATCATCCTGATCTCAGGAACACCATTCGGATCTTTTCTGATAGATGAAATCGATGAACCGATCAGAACAATCGGGTCTGCAATTACACATTCGGCTGACGAAAGAAATACTTGAGTCCTACGCGTGGTCTTAGGATGAAAGGTGTAACCGTATTTTACAGCGCTTCAGCCATCCATTGGCCATCACTTCAGAATCGTGACCTGCGGCAGCTCCATCGCCTGCACTTCGCCCTGCAAAAAGTCGCTCAACCGACGCAGACGCTCGCCGCCGGGCCGGGTTTTTGGCCAGACGAGGTAGTAATTCTCGCCGCTGACAACCGCCGTTCGCCAAGGCAGGCTGAGGCGACCCTGTAGCACGTCCTCTGCGACCATCAACAGATCGCCCATGGACACGCCGTAGCCTCGCGCCGCAGCGATCATGCCCAGCTCCAGCGTGTCGAAAACCTGACCGCCCTTGAGCGAGATCTGATCGGACAACCCCATGCGCTCAAGCCAGCTGCGCCAGTCGCGACGGTCTGGCGTGGGATGCAGCAGCTCGGCGCTCGCCAGACGCTGGACATCCCACGGGCTGTCATCCAGTAAATTGGGCGCCCCCACGGGGATCAGCAATTCCGGGAACAGATAGGTCGCCTCCCAGTCCGGCGGAAAGTGCCCTCGGCTGAGCAGCACGGCACAGTCAAACGGCTCCTGTGTGAAATCGACATTGTCGATGTCCATCCAGGCGCTGGTCAGCTGCACTTCGTTGCCGACCTGAAGATGACGAAACCGGCTCAGGCGCGCCAACAGCCAGCGCATGGTCAGTGTCGACGGCGCCTTCATTCGCAGAATGCCTTCCTCGGCCATCAAGGCGCTGCAGGCCCGCTCCAGCGCAGAGAAACCTTCGCGTATTCCCGGCAGCAACTCCCGGGCGGCCTCCGTCAATTGCAGGTTGCGCCCGTTGCGACGAAACAAACGGCAGGCAAAGTGTTCTTCCAGCGTGCGGATATGCCGACTGACCGCGCTCTGCGTGATCGACAGCTCTTCAGCGGCGCGAGTGAAGGATGCATGTCGCGCGGCCGCTTCAAAGGCCCGCAGCGCATAGAGCGGCGGAAGACTGCGGGACATGTGGCTCTCCTTCTGATTCGGCAGGCGAAGACTTTATCGCAAAATTCCAGGATGAGTTTTACTCATGCCAATGATCGTATTTATCCCTTTGTGCATTGGCGCCCGAATCACCAGAATGGGCTGCTCTAAAACGCCTTCTCCCTGAGCGCCATGAACATGCATCAGCACGCCTTCAAAGAACTGTGGATCATCCTGCGTCTTGCCGGGCCGCTGATTGCATCGCAGATGGCGCACATGTTGATGGTCTTCACTGACACGGTGATGATGGGCAAGCTTGGCCCGGACTCGCTCGCCGGCGGCGGCCTGGGCGCAGCCAGCTACAACTTTGTCTCGTTCTTTTGCGTAGGCGTGATGGCAGCCGTCGGCACGCTCGTGGCCATTCGTCACGGCGCCAACGATGCCGCCGGGGCAACCCGCCTGACGCAAGCCGGGCTGTGGCTGGCGTGGGGGATGGCACTGATCGCGGCACTTATTCTCTGGAATCTGGAGCCGATCCTGCTCAACTTCGGCCAGGACGAAGCGAACGTCCACATGGCCAGCCAGTTCCTGATCACGTTGCCGCTGGCGCTCCCGGGCCTGCTGAGCTTCATGGCGCTGCGGGGTTTCACCAGCGCTCTGGGACGCGCCACGCCAGTCATGGTCATCAGTCTGGTGGGCGTCGCCGTCAACTTCGGCCTGAACTACGCCTTCATTCATGGCCTGTTCGGTCTGCCGTACTGGGGTCTGATGGGCATTGGTCTGGTCACGGCCATTGTCACCAACAGTATGGCGTTGGCGCTCGCTCTGCATATCCGCTACCACCACGCTTACGCCGCGTACCCGATCCACAAAGGGCTGATGAATCTGTCGCGCACTTGCCTCAAAGAGCTTTGGCGGCTGGGTCTGCCGATTGGCGGCACCTACGCGGTAGAAGTCGGGCTTTTCACCTTCGCCGCGTTTTGTATGGGCGCCATGGGCAGCACGCAGATGGCCGCCCACCAGATCGCGCTGCAATCGGTGTCGATGGCATTCATGGTGCCCGTGGGTATCTCTTACGCGGTCACCATGCGCATCGGACTGCATTACGGCGCGGGCAATCTGCTGCTCGCGCGCACGGCGGGACGCATGGGGATCGGCTTCGGCGGATTGCTGATGCTGCTGTTCGGCCTGCTCTTCTGGGTAGCGCCCCATGCGGTCATCGGCCTGTTCGTGGACATCAACGACCCGACCTATCAAGGCGTGGTGGAATTGGCGGTCAAGCTGCTGGCGATTGCCGCCTGGTTCGAGATTCTGGACGGCACACAAACCATCGCGATGGGCGCAATTCGGGGCTTCAAGGATGCGAAGACTACCTTCCTGATCGGGCTGGCGAGCTACTGGATGGTCGGCGCGCCGCTGGCGTGGGGCCTCGGGTTTCCCGCTCAGCAAGGCGCGGTTGGCGTCTGGTGGGGTCTGGCGGTGGGCCTGCTGTGCTCGGCAGTGGCGCTGACCTACGCGTTCGAGCGCAAGAGCGCGCAATTACTGCGCAAGGAGGCCACAGGCGTCGTTGTGATGGGCTGACCCACGAACTGTGCGGCTTACAAGCCTTGGCTCAACCGCGCCTTGCCCTGATCGAACATCAGGTAGTTGAGCAGTTCCGGCAGCGCCAGCGGGTGGCTGATCAGATAGCCCTGAGCCTGATCGCAGTTGAAGCTGCGCAGCAGCGCCAGCTGCTCCGGTGTTTCGACGCCCTCGGCCACAACTTCCAGACTGAGGTTATGCGCCAGATTGATCATGGCGTGCACCAGCTTGCGGTTTTCCTCGCGCTGCTCCATTTCTCCGACGAAGCTTTTGTCGATCTTCAACAGCGTGATCGGCAGGCTGTTCAAGTGGACGAACGACGAGAAACCGGTGCCGAAATCATCGAGGGAGAAACGCACGCCCAGTCTGCCCAACGCGTCCATGGTCTGTTTGACCAGATCACTGCGACGCATGACGGCCGTTTCAGTGAGCTCGAACTCCAGCCACTGCGCGTTGATGCCGCGTTCGGCTATCAACCGGCTCAATGTAGCCAGCAGTTGGTTGTCCTGAAACTGGCGGAACGACAGATTGATCGCCATGTGCAGCGGCGGCAGGCCTTTCTCGCGCAGGGTCTGCATGTCGCGCAGCGCGCGCGAAATAACCCAGTATCCCAATGGGACGATCAGCCCGCTCTGCTCGGCCAGCGGTACGAACTCGCTGGGTGGCAGCAGACCTCGCTCTGCGTGACGCCAGCGCACCAGCGCCTCCAACCCCAGAATATGCCCGGTTTTCAGGCACAGCCGCGGCTGATAATGCAGCTCCAGCTCGTCGCGACGCAGCGCTCTGCGCAACTCGCTTTCCAGGTCGGCGAGGCTGCGGGCGTTGCGGTTGATGCGTTCATTGAAGACATGAAACGTGCAGCCCTGAATCCCTTTGGCCTGTTGCATCGCAATGTGCGCGTGCCACATCAACGGGTCGGCGCCGCCATCGGCGCGGGCGTGAGCGATGCCCAGGCTGCAGCCGATCAATAGGCTTTCTCCGTCGACCCAGTAAGGCTCTGACAATGCCTCAGTGATGCGCTCGGCGACACATTCGGCCCGGCCTGACGCGCGTCGCGTGTCGATCAAAAGGGCAAACTCATCACTGCCCAGGCGGGCCAGTTGATCGCACGCTTCCAGCTGGCTTTTCAAACGCGCAACCACCTGCAGAATCAGCCGATCGCCCGCCTGATGACCCAGCGCATCGTTTGCACGGCGGAAGTTATCCAGATCCAGATGCCCTAACGCCAGGCCACGGCCATTAAACTCGGCCAGACGCGCGGCGAGCAGCGTCTGAAAGCCCTGGCGGTTGGCGATGCCGGTCAGCGGATCCTGCTCGGCGAGGCGATTGAGCGTGTTTTCGAGTACACCGCGCTCGCGCACATGGCGCAAGCAGCGCCGCAGGCTTTGAGTGGTGAGCGTGTCACGCACGAGCCAGTCGCTGACGCCGATGGGATCATGTTCGGGTTCATCATCGAGCAACAACACTGTCGGCCAGTTGCATTGGCCAGCGGCCGGCTGCAATGCCACGGTGGTGAGCAGAATGCGCGATTGAGGGGGCTCGTCTGGATGGGCGATAGCTTCCCAGCTCGACGCGCAGTCAAGGATCGCGGCGTCTCCAAGCGGCGCCATGCACTCGCGCAGCAATACCGGCCATTCGGGCGATTCCGCCAGAAGCAGCAAACGCAAGGGTTCGACAGGCGTAGACAAGCTAGCTCCCCACACAAACGAAAGACATTGGCGAGCCCTCAAACGAGGGTCGTCAAACGCGAGTATGAATCGCGCGATGCGCAAATGTAACAAAACGGCGAAATATAGATAGCGTGACGCATCACAGTGTCGGACGGTCGCTGCACAATCCGCCGACCCTGTTAAAATGCCCGCCCTTTTTACAAGCGATCCCATTTTTCCTCATGTCCCGACTCAATCCCCGGCAACAAGAAGCCGTGAACTACGTCGGCGGCCCTCTTTTGGTGCTCGCCGGTGCAGGCTCCGGCAAGACCAGCGTGATCACGCGCAAGATTGCTCACCTGATCCAGAACTGCGGCATTCGCGCGCAATACATCGTGGCCATGACCTTCACCAACAAGGCGGCGCGAGAAATGAAAGAGCGGGTAGGCACCCTGCTGCGCGCAGGCGAAGGGCGCGGCCTGACAGTGTCGACGTTCCACAACCTGGGTCTGAACATCATCCGCAAGGAGCACGCACGCCTGGGCTACAAGCCCGGTTTCTCGATTTTC
>Ga0160435_1000630_pt1 | contig 10349 bp, 10 predicted proteins | sample HID1973K_E0MG_FD_108213 | JGI IMG/M metagenome (GOLD analysis project Ga0160435, IMG submission 108213) | Enriched mosquito-associated microbial communities from UW Madison campus, WI, USA - HID1973K_E0 MG | ecosystem: Host-associated > Arthropoda: Insects > Digestive system > Unclassified ... | reverse complement strand
CGGTCGGAGCTCCGGAAAGTGCCGTGTACACGCCCGGATCGGTCTCGTTCTACCCCAAGGCAACGCCACATGATGTCCACGGTCTTGGTGAAATGTCCATGCACCTGACCATCGCTTTCGAAGGGTTTGGCGGTAAGCCATTCCAGGAACTCGCAGACGACGCGGCCAGGACACAGCTTGTCCGCCGCCGCGGTTCCGGGCTGCCGTTCTCCATCAACACCCGCCTCATAGACGCCGCCACGCCCGCACGCCTTGCAGTGAGCCATGTACCTCGATGTTCGGAGGGCTCGGCGGAACTGCGGGTGTGGTCCGGAGCTGGACAGCTCGCGGTTCCGGCCAGGTTCGAAGACGTTCTTCACCTTTTGGCCAAACGGCCGGCAACGACGCCGGCCCAGGCATCTGAAGCTTGCGGCATTGACGAAACGGAAATGCTTCAATTCTGGGCTTTTGGGTTCGAAAACGGCCTCCTCCACAACCCAGCGCAGTGACGTCAATGAAAGGACTTGGCTTCACCGGACCGTTCGAAATCGCAGGGTTTCCTCGCCTCTTTACCGCGGCCTTGGTATCCGGGCTCGGCGGATCTCTCGTCCCCATCGCCTTCGCGTTGGAAAGTCACAGGCTGGAGCCTTCTGGGTGGGGCCTGACAGTGGTCCTTCTCTCCCTTTGGTCAGGACGATTCATCGGAGTGTTTGCTGTCCAGCGAATTCGCCCGGCCCGGAATCCCGTGCGGGTGATGATACTTTCGGATCTCGTGCGGTTCATTGCCCAAGCCGGACTGCTTGGCTGGATTCTGACACTGGGAACCGACAGTCCGCCGACTGGGGCGATCACTGCATTGTCCATTTCATCGGGTGTCTATGGAATCGCACTGGCCTTTTTCCAACCGGCGCGGTTCACGGTGATTCCCCGGCTGATCCCCTTGGAACAGCGGGGACGCGTCAATGCGTGGCTTTCAGTGCTCGGAGACGTGTTCGCCATCTCCGGACCACTCCTTGGTTCACTGGTCTTCCTGTCACTTGGCTTCCAAGCCATTCTCCTAATCGATTCAATTGGATTCCTTGTCGGAATCGTTGTCCTGGCCGGCCTTCGGCTGTCGAGGTCGCCAAGCCAAACCACACCTGAGGCGTCTGCCAGCAATGGCAACAAAAGAATCCGCGCCAAACTTCCTCCCGGCATCAACACAGGACTGGCCACCTGGCTGTTCGTCGCGCTCACGATCGGCCTCCTGGGGACGGCGGGCCCTACCCTCGTCATCGAGCAGAACTCTGCCGCAACGTGGGCGGTAACGGCAGCATTTATGGCTGCCGGCTCGCTTGTCGGTTCGGCGTCGTCGCTGTTGGGCTTCCTCAAAAAAGTCCCATGGAAATACCTGCACCTGCTCTGTTGCCTGAGCATCGCAACGCAGCTGCTTTGCTTCCTGCTGGTCCCGGTGCCGGTTCTACTGTGGGCCGTGGGGTTCCTGGGCGCAGCCCTGACAACTGCTTCAGGTATTCAGTGGGACACCCTGGGCCAGTCCATCGGGGACGATGACCAAGTCCACACGTTTGCCGTTCGGGATCAGATCGTTAACACCGTCGGCGTTCCTGCCGGAATGCTGCTTTTTGGGGTGGCGGGTGCCGCCGATGCTGCTTTTCTGATCAGTGCAGGCGTTGCCGGCGCCGTAGCACTTATGGGTGTAGTGATCACATTCGCGCCGCAGCCCACAGCAGAGACTCCCCGGCCGCTCCCCACCCCGGTGAGCTAGTTACCGGCTCTTTCTGCTCATCTTCGTGGCCTGTTTCCATCGTTTACGCTGCTCAGCCATAGCTGCAGGGTCGCGACGCCGCTCCTGGAACGAGAGTTCGCGCTGGACGGCTAACCAGCTGTCAAGCCTTCGCGCGGACAGACGACCGTCGGCGACAGCCGCAGCGACGGCACATCCCGCGGTTCGTTCGTGCAAGCAGTCGCTGAAACGGCAGTGATATGAGAGCTCGGAGATGTCGGCGAAAGTGTCGGAAATGCCCTCCTGGCCCGCCTGGAGCGCCAACGAGCGAATCCCTGGAATGTCCAGCATTACACCGCCCCGGGGCATGGGAAATAACCGCCGGGTAGTAGTGGTGTGGCGGCCCTGACCGTCACGCCTGACCGGAGCGGTTGCTGCATCAGTGCCATGCAATGCGTTCAGTAAAGAGGTTTTGCCTGCGCCAGAGGCCCCAAGCATGGTTGTAGTCAGATTCTCCACCCGATCATGTAGGAGGCTGAGCCCTCGCCCGTCAGTGATGCTGGTCACGATGGTCTCAAGACCGCTGCTGACCGGGGCAACGTGTTCAAGCACTTCATCCAGGTCTGAGCATTGGTCCGCCTTGGTCAACACCAGAACCGGTGTAGCCCCCGAGTCCCACGCCATAACCTGCATGCGTTCAATGGCATTGAGGCTGGGGATGGGATCGGCGGCGACAACGACCAAAATGAGATCGATATTCGCGGCCAGAACCTGAGTGCGGTTACCCCCGGGATCGGGCCGGGCCATGGATGTCCTGCGTGGAGCTACCTCAACAATCGTGCCCTGAAGAACGGCCACCCAGTCACCAGCAACGGGAGTTGTATCGAGGGTCGAGCTGAAGAGAACTGTCTCGGTTACATTTTCCGTTCCTGACGCAGACATCACCTCAGCATGCCCGCCGTGAACAATCACAACCCGGGCGATCTGCGCTTCGGTTTGCTCAAGGAATGATTCCTCGTCATCTGGAGTCCAGCCGAGCATTACGAGGTCTGTACGTTCCGTCATTGTCCACCTCTAGCCCTTGAAGGTTCCTTGGCCCGATCATCGGGTCTCGTGTGTTCAGCCACTCGCTGGCCTCCTACGGCGCAGATTCCCGGATCCTCAGCTGAAATTCGGCTTCAACGTGCACTCCGGCGTCGGCGGTCTCGCGGCCGGCGATCCGATCCAGGAGCAGCGCCATGGACCGTTCGGCGATCTCGTCCATCCCGGGCGAAACGGTGGTCAGGGACGGTGAGGCGAAGCGGGCTTCGTCCACGTCGTCGAAGCCGGCAACTGCCACCTCCTGCGGCACCCTGACGCCGCGGATCAGGAGTTCATGAAGCGCTCCGAGCGCCAGAACGTCGTTCAGGCCGAAGACGGCGTCGAACTCCACGCCCGCTTCCAGCAGCCCGGCCACGGCGGCGGCACCGGCGTCGCGGCGCCACTCACCCGGGGCGATCAGCGCCGGGTCAAAGGGGATTCCAGCGTTCTTCAAGGCGGTGCGGTAGCCGTTTAGGCGCAGCCCGGCGGTGCCGGTGGATTCCTCCGGCGTGGCACCAATGACGGCAATACGACGGCGGCCTCCCGCCAGCAGGTGGGAGGTCAGCGCGGCGGCGGCCTCCTCGTTCTTCATGGTGACCAGGTCGAACCGCGGGTCCACGATATGTTCGCCGAGCATCACGAGGGGCTTGGTTCCGGCCCGCTCGGCAATGGCGTCGGCGCCGATGGACAGCGGTGTGAAAAGCAGGCCGTCCGTGAGTTGCCGGAATGGGCCTTGGAGGGCGTTCAGCTCGGCAGCGCCTTCAGCGGCGGACTGCTCCACCAGGACGCGGTAGCCGTGTTTGGTTGCCGCGTCCATCAGCTTGGAGGCGAGTTCGGCGTAGTAGGGCGCCGAAAGGTCCGAGAGGACGAGGCCCAGCATGGAGGTCTTGCCGGACCGCAGGCTGCGGGCGGTGAGGTTGGCTTCGTAGCCCAGTTCCGCGATGGCATCTTCCACCCGCTGTTTGGTGGCGGGGCGGATGAACTCATAGTTGTTCAGGACGTTGGAGACGGTCTTGAGTGAGACACCCGCGGCCTTCGCAACGTCGTTCATGGTTACTGCCATTAACGTTCTTTTCCTGCCTTCGCCGCGGCCTTGGCCGCCTGCTTGCTGGCCCGCACCTTCACCAGGGATTCGGGGTCCACGATGTCCGCCACGGACAGGTAGGAGCCGTCCTCACCGTAGTGGCCTGCCGCTTCCCGCCAGCCCGGGGCCTGGAGACCGCGCTGTTTGCCCAGCAGGGCCAGGAAGATCTTGGCTTTCTGGTCACCGAACCCGGGCAGGGCCTTCAGCCGCTTCAGCACCTCGGCGCCGCTGGGCTCGCCCCGGGTCCAGATGGCGGTGGCGTCGCCGTTCCAGTCGTTCTGCACGGCTTCGGCGAGCGCCTGGACCCTGGCGGCCATGGAACCAGGGAACCGGTGCACGGCGGGCCGTTCCTTGAACATCTCCACGAAGGCCTGCGGATCATGGCCGGCAATGGCTTCGGGTGAGACGGACCCGATGCGGGTCCTGATCTTCTCCGGCCCCGCGAACGCCGATTCCATGGTCACCTGCTGGTCCAGCAGCATGCCGGTCAGCAGCGCGAAGGCGTCCTCACTCAACAACTTGTCCGCGGCGGGATCCCCCGTGATGTGCAGCTCCATGCCGTCCATCCTCCCACCTGCGGGCCGCCGTCGTCATAAGGACGCCTCCGCCGTCACCGACCCGGGGTGTTAGCTGCCCACCGCCAGGCGGATCATGGACCAGGACACTGCCGGGAGCTCCGCGGTGAGGCGGCCACCGTCGGCCTTGACCGTGACGTTTTCCGCCGGCTCCACGGACGTCGAATCGTCCGCGCTTGCCTGCCAGTACGGGTCCTTGTTGGCGTAGGTCAGCGCCTCCAGCACGCGGACGTTGCCCAAGCCGGCGACGGCGGCATCCAGGGTGAGTGCGTCCGTTGCCGAGCGGTTGACGGCGAACACCACCGCCTCGCCCTTGCCGGCGTCGAAAGTTGCAACGGCGGACAGTGCGGCGACGCCGGCGGTGGTGCCGCCGCTGACCAGCGGGGATTCGACGGCGAGCTGCAGGACAGTGCCCGCGGCATGCCGGGAGGTCAGGGCGAAGGGGTGGAAGGTGGTCTGCTTCCAGGCGCGGCCGCCGGGTTCGGTCATGATCGGGGCAATGACGTTGACCAGCTGGGCCAGGCTCGCGGAATGGACCCGGTCCGTGTTCTTGAGCAGGGTGACCAGCAGGTCGCCCACCACCACGGCGTCTGCCACCGTGTAGGTGTCCTCCAGCAGCACGGGGGCTACCGGCCAGTCCTTGCCGGAGGGTGCCTTGGACTCGGCCCGGCTCATGTGCCAGACGTTCCATTCATCGAAGGAGATGTTCACCTGTTTGGTGGACTTCTTCACCGACTTCACGTGGTCGATGTGGCTGACGATGTCCTTGATGAAGGCGTCCATCTTATGCCCGGCAGCCAGGTGTTCCTGGAGGTCGCCGAAGTCCTCGAAGTACTGGTGGGCGGAGATCAGATCCACCAGCTCATAGGTTTCGGACAGGACCACGCGCTCCCATTCGCCGAACGTGTCCATGGTGGGACCGGAACTGCCGCAGGCTACGAGTTCCAGGCCCGGATCGATCATCCGCATGCCGCGGGCCGTGTCCGCCGCGAGCCGCCCGTATTCGAGGGCGTTCTTGTGGCCGATTTGCCACGGGCCGTCCATCTCGTTGCCCAGGCACCACATCCTGATGCCGTAGCCGTCCTGTGCACCGTTGGCGCGGCGCTGGTCGGAAAGCTCAGTACCGCCGTCGATGTTGCAGTACTCCAGCAGGTCCATCGCCTCCTGGATGCCGCGGGTGCCCAGGTTGACGGCCATCATGGGTTCTACGCCGGCCTTGGCGGACCACGCCGCGAATTCGTCCACGCCCACCAGGTTGGGGTCAGTGGAGTGCCAGGCCAGGTCGAGGCGAACAGGCCGCCGGTCCTTCGGCCCCACGCCGTCCTCCCACCGGTAACCGGAGACGAAGTTGCCACCGGGGTACCGCACGGTGGAGACGCCGAGTTCCCGGGTCAGGTCCAGGACATCACGGCGGAAACCGTCCTCATCGGCATCGGGGTGGTCGGGCTCGAAGATGCCGGTGTAGACGCACCGGCCCAGGTGCTCCACGAAGGCGCCGAACGTGCGGCGGCGGACTGGACCAACGGTGAAAGCCGGGTCAAGGGTTACTTTGGCGGTTGCCGGTTCAGGGGTTGCCACGAAAAACATCCTCGTTCTCTTTGATTTACAACGTTATAGAAAATATTGTTGGCGCTGCGGTGATCTGAGTCAAGGGTGCGGCGCGGAACGGCCGCCGGAAAGAAACTTTTTCGCAGCCGGGCCGGGAGCTGAAGCGGCACCGGGCGTCCCACCTGCGGCTACGCGCAAAGCAAGTAGCGGTTTCGAGTATCCAAGTAATACCTAATCTGAAAGTCGAGTACCGTTACTCATTCTCCGGCCCCGGACAGCCCACTAGGTTTTTCACAGGGACAGGGCGTCTTTCTGCCCCTGCAGGACTTAGCTCACCAGGGGGTGTGAGAGTGGCAATGCACGCACGACAGGTGAGCCCAAACTTCCCGGGTCAACGCACCCGGGTACTAAGCGGGGCCGGCGACGAGGAGGCCTTTGAGACCAAGGCCTCTCCCCCAGCCGTCGCCGGCCCTCTTCTTTCTTCGCGCCCTCATGGACCGCGTCCTGCCGCCGGGTTGCCGACGGTTGCGCCGCATGGCAGCACGCAGGTTTCCACCGGTCCGGCCTCGAAAACAGCACAGGCTGGCCGGAATGACGGCAGCCAGGCGATATTGCTTGATCTGGTCACCGGGGCAGACTCACTGACCGATTCCCTTGACCGGCTGGCCGCCGCTGCGGTCCGGTCGGTGGCAGGTGCCCAGCAGGCGGGCGCGCTTCAGTCAGCTGGCACGCGGATCGAATGTGCGGTGGTGCTGACCCAGCCCCGCCGGTCTCCCGCCATTACGGGGACATCGCGGGACGCGGAGCGGATGATGGCGTGGGAGCAGCAGGCGGCGGAGGGCCCCACCAGCGAGGTGCTGGCTGGCGGCCATCCCGTGGCGGTTCTTCAACGGCACGGGGATTTCCGCTGGCCGCGCTACTGCAGCGAGCTTCAGATTGCCGGTTTTGGCAGCGTCCTGGGCATAAGGCTCCGGGTTGACGGTTCAGGCGATGCCGGGGGTTCGGGCCCATCCGGTGAAGCACCGGGCGCGGACGCGGAAACCCACGCTGCGTTGGCGTTCTTCGCCCCGGATTCCAAAGCTTTCCCCCTGCAGGTCATCGCCGAGGCCCGCGCCTTCGCAGGGTTGGCATCCCGGAGCCTGCGGATGGCCCTCGACCTGCATACAGCCCGTTCCGTGGCCTCGGACTTGCGCTCGGCATTGGACAGCCGCACCTCCATCAACGTGGCGTGCGGCGTCATCATGGCCCAGAACCGGTGTTCCTACAACGAGGCGTTTTCCATCCTGGCCAAGGCCTCGAGCCACCGGAACATCAAGGTCCGCAGGATTGCGGAGGACATCCTCGAGCGGCTGCCCGAGGGGCCCCCGCAATCCCACTTCGGACACTAGCCCGGAAGCAGGCCCACCCGTCGGCCTTGCACTGACACGACGCGGGCCGCGCTATGCGTCGGCGCGGCGGGTGAAGACCATGTGCACCACTCCGGCCGGCGATGTGGTGGATTCGATGTCGAAGCGCTCGTCGAGTCCTTCCAGCCCGTCCCACAGCCGCTCGCCGCGGCCAAGGATGATGGGTACCACGGCGATATGCATGTGGTCGATCAGGCCTGCCTGAAGAAACTGCCGCACCGTGCCGGCACCGCCGCCAATCCGGACGTCGAGGCCGGGGGCCAGTTCGCGGGCCTTTTCGAGCGCCGTTGCGGGGTCGGCGTCAACGAAATGGAAGGTGGTTCCGCCCTCCATTTCGAGGACCGGCCGGGGGTGGTGGGTCAGGACAACGACGGGTGTGTGGAAGACGGGGTTGCTGCCCCACCACCCCTTCCACTCTTCGTCCTCCCAGGGCCCGCGCTGGGGGCCGAACTTGTTGCGCCCCATGATTTCGACGCCGATTCCGGTGCCCCACTGGCTGGCGAAGGCCTCATCGACGCCGAAGGATGCCTGCCCCTCTCCGTGGAGGCCCATGGCGCGGAAGGTACGGGTCCCGAAGGCCCACTCCATGAGCCGTGATCCGGCATGGCCGAACGGGGCCTCGAGTTGCTGGCCCTCACCCGTGCCGAAGCCGTCGAGGGAGACCGAGAAGTTGTGCACGCGGACGAGGGACATGTCATCTCCTGGGGTGTGCTGACCTGGTCAGATCACCTTAGGGGCAATGAACCCGGAAGCTCCAGAGCCTGCGGCCAGGAAGCAGCAGCGCTGGTCCGTGCGAGCCAGTCCATCATCGCCCCAAGTCCGCAGCCGAATACAGCACCCTGCCCCGCAGTCTCTTAACGGCCGCGTGCTCGACGAACAGGGGAACCATCGTCCTCACAGGCCCCGAATTGAACGCCGCATATTCCTCGCACACCACGTCTTCAACTTCAGCGCGGGAGCACGAAGGAAATCTGCCCTCGAGGGCGTTGATCAAAGACACCAGAGCCCGCTGCTCTTCACTGCACTCCACCCTTGACCTCTTCGTCGAAGCTTCAGAATTTTCACTAGCCAGTCAAGCATCTAGTATAACTAGTAAAAGTCCACGCGTTGGCACAAGCAGTCGACGGGAAACAGCGTTCATCAGCAGCAATTCGGGGTACGGTCCACTGGAACTGCCAGCCGGATGGATTGAGGGGAACCTGTGAGCACCACCAGAGCCGAAGCCGGGCGCATACCCGCTGCGGCCCTGGCCTGGCTGCCTGGCCCGATCGCCGCGGGGCTCGGACTGCTGGCGCATGTCCTGGGCGGCGGGGCCTCACCCTCACCGCCGATTGTGGTGGCGCTGGCAGCGTTGCTGGGCATGGCGGCCGCCATCGGCAAGCCCGGGCGGCTTCCCGGGTGGGGCCTGCTCCTCACCGCGGGGATCGCCCAGCAGTTGCTGCACTTCGCCTTCGCTGACTTTTCGGTTTCCACGGGATTCGACGCACCGGCCCATGATCACGGCCAATCGCCCATCCAGGACCCAGGTACGGCAAACCAAGGCCATACCCAAGGAGCCGTGCCGCACGATCTTCACCTGCTCCTGTACCTGCACATGGCCGCGGCGCTGCTGACGGTTTTCGCCACCCGGCAGCTGGACAAAATCCCCACACGGCGAAGCCAACGAAATCCGATAGCTACGGACGCCGGCGTTCCGGTCAGGAAGTGAGCGTCCCCCGGACGATGCTGACCGATGAGTGGGCCGGATTCCCGTCCACCGGCTCGTCGGAGACATCCACAATCGGATAGTCCGCCAGCTGGAGGCCTGCGGGCACCTCGAAGCTTCCCGAGTCCGAGTTCATGATGCCCAGGCTGACCAGCCGCGACAGGTCCGGGGCAATCAGCCAGACTTCCTGGTAGCCCCGCGCCTCGTCCTTATCCAGCGTGACATCCAGTCGGCGCGAGCCGTCCGCAGCCTCCACCACCTTCGCCGATCCGGTAGCGGAGTACTGGGCAAGCGGCGTCAGCTGGGCCTGCGCCAGCGGAATGGGCTGGGCAGGCCGGGTGGACACCCAGATTCCGCCTGCCGCAACCATCACAACGGCAGCAGCGGCGGCGATCCATGTCCCGGCGCGCTGCCACCACGCCTTCTTCCGAGGGCCGAAGGCGATAACGTTCGACGGCGCCGGCCCAGCAGGTGAGTCCGCAGGCTTGGTAGCGGCTCCACCCAGCGGGTCCTCCTGGACAGCCTCGGCAAGCCCAAGTTCCCGGTGGATTCCGGCCCACACGTGTGGTCCGGGAACGGACAGGCTGGCGGTATCCGGCGTCGTCTTCACCGCGTCAACTGTGCGGCGCAGCGCGGCGTAGTCGGCGGCACATTCGGGGCAGACGCCGAGGTGCTCCCGGCCGTCCGCGTCCTCCCAGCCCTCGTACATAGCAAGGAGGCTCAACTGTTCCGGATCAAGATGCGGCATGGTCTACCTCCAATCGGCTTCTCAAATGCGTCAGGCTGCGGCGGATGTGGCTCTTGACGGTACCAAGCGGCAGGCCCAGTTTCCGTGAGATCTGTTCGTGCGTCAGGTCCTCATAGAAGGCAAGCTTCATGATGGACCCCTGAGGTTCGCCCAACCTGTCCAGTTCGCCGTCCAACAGCAGCCGGTCGGCCAGGACCTCTGCGGCCTCTGTTCCGGCACCGAATTCTCCGGCGGCCAGTCCGGCCCCGGCCACCGCGTTGGCCTTGCGCACTTCGCGTGCGGTCGCCGAGTGCGCGTCGGTAATGACGTTCCGGGTGATACCCACGATCCAGGCGGGCAGCCGGGCCAGCTCCGGCTTGAAGTTGTTCCGTGAGCGCCACACCCGGATGAAGACCTCCTGGGTGACGTCGTCGGCCGCGGACCGGTCCGACAGGGAACGGAGGGCCAGGGTGTGCACCAGCGGGGCGAATTCGCGGTAGGCCGCCGCCAGAGCCCGCTCGT
>Ga0160435_1000628_pt1 | contig 10361 bp, 9 predicted proteins | sample HID1973K_E0MG_FD_108213 | JGI IMG/M metagenome (GOLD analysis project Ga0160435, IMG submission 108213) | Enriched mosquito-associated microbial communities from UW Madison campus, WI, USA - HID1973K_E0 MG | ecosystem: Host-associated > Arthropoda: Insects > Digestive system > Unclassified ... | reverse complement strand
GGCCGCGTCCTGCGCCACGTCGGCCGCGTCTTCATCACCGTATTCGGTGCGAAAGGCCTGCGCGTCCAGCCCCAGTTCGCGCAGCCAGCGCACCAGCACGCCAACGCTGCCGTGCGTCACGATCACGCGCTGCGCCCCGGTGGCCGCAATCGCCTGCTGCAAGCCGGGCCAGTCGGCGTGATCGCTCATCACGAAGCCACGGTCGACGCCGCGCCGGCGCCGCGTGCCGCGCAGCTGCATCCAGCCGCTGGCAAAGGCGTCGGTGTAGGCGCCAAAGCGGCGCAGCCAGGGCGTGCCCTGTGCCGACGGCGGCGCCAGCACCAGCGCGCGCCGCAGCAGCGCTGGGTTGACTCCTTCGTCCGTCACGCGCAGCGTGGCCGGCAACGCCACGCCGGCCGCGCGGTAGACGGCGTTGAGCGCTTCCACCGCGCCGTGCACGACGATCGGGCCGATCGATGCATCGACCCCGTGCAGGATGCGTTGCGCCTTGCCGAAGGCATAGCAGAACAGCACCGAGGCGCGCCCGGATTCGGCATTGGCGCGCCACCACGCGTCGATCCCGGCCATCAGCTGCGCGTTGCCCGGCCAGCGGTAGATCGGCAGGCCGAAGGTCGACTCGGTGATGAAGGTGTCGCACGGCACCGGCTCGAAGGGTGCGCAGGTGCCGTCGGCGCCGGTCTTGTAGTCGCCCGAGGCGACCCAGACGCGGCCCCCGTGTTCGAGCCGCACCTGCGCCGAGCCGAGCACGTGGCCGGCCGGGTGCAGCGAGAGGCGCACGCCACGATGCTCGATGGCTTCGCCGTAGCCGAGCGTCTGCAGCGTGATGTGCTCGCCCAGGCGCGCACGCAGGATGCCGGCGCTGTCGGTGTGGGCGAGGTAGTGGGCGTGGCCGCGCCGCGCGTGATCGGAATGGCCGTGGGTGATGACGGCGCGTTCCACCGGGCGCCAGGGATCGATGAAGAAATCGCCGGGCGGGCAGTACAGGCCCTCGGGCCGCGCAACGACCAGGTCGCCCGCTGCCACGGCGCGTGCCGCATCGTCTTTCGCCGGATCAGCCATCGCGCCATCGTAGACAGCGCCGCGACGGCCTGCTGTAGGCGGCTGCCGCGCCGTCCGTACCGCGGCTCAGTGGAAGAACAGCGCGATCAGGATGATGACGGGGATCGGCACGCCGAGGAAGAAAAGCAGAAGGGAACGCATGGGGTGCTCCTGAAGAGTTGGGGGCCGTGGGCGGGCTGCTCAAAGGTCGCGCCGGCGACCGCCCCAGGTGGCTGCAAGGCTCGCCACGAAGGCGCCGATCAGCATCGAGACGACCAGCCACAGTGCGGCGTAGGCCGAGGCCTTGCGAGCCGCATCGGCCGCTTCCTTGGCCTTGGCCTGGCCGTCTTGCAAGGCCTTCTGCGCCCTGGTGTAGGTCGCGTCGACCCGCAGCTGCGCCTGCTGCTCGGTCAGGCCCGTGCGCTGCGCCACCAGTTGCGCGAGGTACTTCGAATCGTCGGGCGGCAAGGCGCCGCCGCCGATGCTGTTCAGGAAGATTCGCGAGGCCTCGGGCGCGCCGGCGCCGGGCGGCGCGGGCGGCATGCGCATGGCCGGGCCATGGGGTGGCGCTGCGGGCGGGCTGGCGCTCACCACGGGAGGACCGGTGCCGGCGCCGGCGCCCGCGCTGATATCAGCCGGTGGCGGCGTGGCCTCGGCCGCAGCGGGGGCCGGCACTGGGGCCGGTGCGGCGGCTGGCGCGGCAGATGCAGGCGGCGGCGCGCTGGCGTCGTGACGGAACAGCGCATCGATGTAGTAGCCCATCGGTCCGGCGCTGCTGTTCGAACCGGCGCCCCCGCTCATGGCGCCGGCGCCCGCAGCGGCTGCGGCGGCGCCCATGCCCTGCGCCGCTGCGCCCGCGACCTGCGCGCCCGCCCGGGCGCCAGCCCCGGCCACCGAACCCACCGCCGAGCCCAGCAAGGCCGCCGTCAGCAAGGTGGCCACGGCCCACGCCAGGAACCCATGTGCGGTGTCGCGGAAATAGATTTCATCGACCTGCAGGTCGGACCATTTGCTGCGCAGCCGCCCGGCGAGGTAGCCGCCCATGCCCGATGCCGCCAGCTGCGTGAAGCTCAACCAGGCGATGGTGGCAAAGCCGATCCCCGCAGCCGACGCGCCCTGCCGCGCCCAGGGGCTGACCATCGACAGGCCGAGCCCGCTGCCCAGCAGCAGCAGCACCAGCGACAATGCCGCCGCGCCCACTGCCCCGGCAATGATCGCGGCCCACGAGACACCGCTCGTGCCGGACCGCACGCCGACCGCGCCCGCGGCAAGGGCGCCGCTTGCGAGCCGTTCATCGACCACCGTGTTGTCTGCGTACAGGGCCATGGCCTCTCCTTGTTTGTGGAGAGCAGACGGTGAAGTTGACCCTGCGCCGGCGCAGTCGTCCGCTGGCGAAAGCGCGCGTAGGTGTGACGCCCGCTTCGAGCCGGCGCATCCATCGGACGCGCTTCGCCGGAGCGACTGTGCGCAAGGGTGGAAATGCGCGTGCCGTCGCGGCAGCGCCTGCCTATCATCAGCGCCGGCCCTGTGCCGGGCCGTTCAGAACCATTCCAACACCGGAGACACCCATGAAATCACTCGCCCTGCTTGGCCTCGCCCTCGCCGCCCTGCTCAACGCCCCGGCGCATGCCGACGTGTTCGCCAAGGAGAACCTGATCAAGCTGGACAAGAAGGAAGCCGCCGGCGGCAAGGGCACGCTGGCCGGCGCCTACGCCTTCACGCGCGACAAGGCCACCAAGGACCAGGCGATCAAGGAAGTGAGCTGGCTCACGCTGCAGCCGGGCGACTCGATCGGCTACCACCTGCACACCAGCAACGAGGACACCTACATCATCGTGTCGGGCCAGGGCAGCTTCAAGGACAAGGACGGCAAGGAAGTGCCGGTGAAGGCCGGCGACGTGACCATCGTGCGCAAGGGCGAATCGCACGGCCTGAGCAACACCGGCAGCGTGCCGCTGGTGTTCGTGGACGTCATCGCCGAACAGTGAGCGAAGGCGGCGGGCGCCCTGCCCGCCTCGCTGCGCAGGCTACTGTTTGGGGATGTGCGCGCGCTCGATCACGTCGCTCCAGCGCTTGACGTCCTGCGCCAGGCGCTGCGCCAGCTGCTCGGGCGTGCTGCCTTGCGCCACCAGATTCAGGTCAAGCAGTTGCTTCTGCACGTCGGGCTGGGCCAGCACCGCCTGCACTTCGCGGCTGAGCCGCTCGATCACCGCCGGCGGCGTCCTGGCCGGCGCGGCCAGGCCGTTCCACGACGAAGCATCGAACTGCGCCAGCTTGCCGCCGCTTTCACGCGCGGTGGGCACGGCCGGCAACTGCGGCGCGCGCTTGGCGCCCAGCACCGCCAGCGGCAGCAGGTCCTTGCTGGCGATCTGGCCCATCAGCGGGCCGACGATGTCGAGCACCGCATCGATCTGGCCACCGCGCAGCGCGGTGATGGCCGGCGGCGTGCCGTTGAAGGGCACGATCTGGATGTCGACGCCGGCGGTGCTCTTGAACAGCTCGGCCGCCAGGTTCTGCGTGGTGCCCACCTGCGGCGTGCCCATGTTGAGCTTGCCGGGGTTGGCGCGCGCGTAGGCCAGCAGGTCGGCCAGCGTCTTGAACTTGCTGGACTGGCCGACGCAGATGGCGAGGTCGAAGGTGGCCATGGTGGCGACCGGCGCAAAGTCCTTCAGTGCGTCGAAGGGCTGCGTCTTGAACAGCGCCTGGCTCACCGCGGTGCCGCTGGAGACCAGCAGCAGCGTGTAGCCGTCCGGCTCGGCGCGCGCCACCATCTGGCCGGCCACCACGCCGCCGGCGCCGGGCTTGTTCTCGATGATCACGTTCTGCCCGAGCGGGCCGGAAATCTTCTGCGCGACGATGCGCGCCGTCAGGTCGGCGCCGCCGCCGGGGCCGTTCGGCACCACGATGCGGATCGGCTTGGCAGGAAAGTTCTGCGCCTGCGCCAGGCACGGCAGCTGGCTGGCCAGCAGCACGGTTCCGGCAGCGCGGAGGAAGGTTCTTTTGTCTTGCATGGATAAGGCCTTGCCCGGAGAAAGAGCGGCCGCTCGGGGCCGACGATGACTCGGCGCTGGCGCGATCCGGCGCGCCAGCCACAACCCGGCATCTTAAATCGGCGTGCCGTCGTGCGGCCCGGCGGCATCGTTCTGCCAGGGCGGCAGCGGGGCGCCGCAGTCGCTGCAGAAGCGCGCGCCCGGCGCGTGGCCTTCGCTCAGGCATTCGTGGCAGGTGCGGGTGGTGGGCTTGGGCCGCAGCCCCTGGGCGGTGAACTCGGCGCTGACGATGCCGGTCGGCACTGCCAGCGTGCCCCAGCCGATCAGCATCATGAGCGAGGCGATGACACGGCCGAAGTCGGTCTGCGGCGTGATGTCGCCAAAGCCCACCGTGGTCATGGTGGTGATAGCCCAGTACACGCCCACGGGAATGCTGGTGTAACCGTGCTTTGGCCCTTCCACCACGTACATCAGCGTGCCCATCACGACCACCACCAGCATCACGAAGCACATGAAGACGAAGATCTTGCGGCGCGAGGCCGTGAGCGCCGCGCCGAGCGCGCCGAACTCCTCCACGTACTCGGTCAGCTTGAGGATCCGGAACACGCGCAGCAGGCGCAGGATGCGCACGTCGATGAGCGAGGACAGCCCCGGCACGAGGATCGCCAGGTAGGTCGGCAGCAGCGCCAGCAGGTCGATCACGCCGTAGCCGCTGGTGGCGTAGCGGCTGGGGCGCCGCACGCACAGCAGGCGGGCGATGTACTCGGCCGTGAATGCCAGCGTGAAGATCCATTCGAGCACGTGGAACAGCGACTGGTAGCGGGCGTGAATGCTCGCCATGCTGTCGAGAATGACGACGGCCACGCTGGCCAGGATGAAGCCGATCAGCGCCAGGTCGAAAGCCTTGCCGGCGCGCGTGTCGGCCTCGAAGATGATGATGTACATGCGCAGCCGCCAGCCATGATCGGGGCGACCGTAGCGCTTGGAATCGAGCTCGCGCTGGCGCGAATAATTGGGCATGGCCGGCATCCTATGCCAGCGGAGGCGGCGCCGGGGCGATCGCCCCGCCGGGCCGGTTCGCCCGCCAGTCGTCGTGATCAACGTCGGGTGGCAACAGCACGCGCAACGCCCTCGCGGTGCGTTGGCGGCACGCCACGGCGCGGGCCTTGCCGGCCCCCACGCGGCGCCCCCGCACTCCTAGAATCGCGCGATGCAAAACAGCCCCTCCCCGACTGCCGGCCGCCGGCACCCCGCGCGCACCTTGCGCCCCGTGGTCCTGGCCGGGCTGTTGACCATGCTCTCGCTGGCCGGCCATGCGCAGGCGATCGACCCCGAGCTGTTCCCCAACCTGGTGGGCGCCGGCATCGGCACCACGCCCGACTACACCGGCGCCAACACCAGCAGCGCCGCCGTCGCGCCGCTGCTGCGCTACCACTTCCAGGATTCGCACCGCTCGTTCAGCCTGGTCGGGCCGATCGGCAGCCTGAACCTGATCGACTCGCCCGGCCTGCACGGCGGGCCGATGTTCCGCTATCGCTTCGGCCGGCTGGACGTGGAAGACCCGGTGGTCGCGCGCATGCACGAGATCGACCGCACCATCGACCTGGGCGCCTACCTCAGCTACTGGTGGACCGGCACCGACGTGCCCTGGCGCCTGCGCGTGGCGGGCAGCGTGCTGACCGGCATCGACAGCGAGCACCGCGGCAACTCGGCCTCGCTCGACGCGCAGTTCTGGCTGCCCGTGAGCCGCCAGGTGGTGCTGGGTGTGGGCGGCGCGCTCAACTTCGCGAACAGCGATTTCATGACGACCTGGTACGGCGTGAACGCGCAAGACAGCGCGGCCAGCGGCCTGCCCTTCTACAAGCCCGGCGGCGGCGGCACCAGCAACGACGCTTGGCTCGGCGTGATGTGGCTGCTGCGCCCCAACTGGGTGGTCGGCGCCGGCGTCTACTACCAGCGCCTCACCGGCAACGCCGCGGACAGCCCTATCGTGCGCCAGCGCGGCGACGCGAACCAGGTCAGCGGCGGGGTGGGCGCCGCGTACTACTGGGACTAGGGCTGCCTCGACGTGGGCGAAGCCTGCGCCCCACCTCTCACGTGGCGCGTTCGGGTTTGCTTGGGCGGGCGAACGCTCGCAGGTCGACGAACGAAGGCTCGCCCAGCACCGTCTGCGCAATCGCCTCGCCCAGGCCGGCGGAGTGCTTGAAGCCGTGGCCCGAACAGGCGGAGGCGACCCGCACCCGCGGCGCATCGGGCAGATGGTCGACCCAGAAATCGCGGTCGCGCGTGACCGTGTACATGCAGGCGCGGGCGTCGAGCAGGCGCGGGCCGATGGCCGGAAAGCGCCCGGCCACGCGGCTGCGGTACATGGCCTGGACTTCCGACGCGTCCACCTCGCGCACCAGCGCGTCGGGCGAGGTGGTGCGCAGGTACTGCTCGCTCGCCACCTTGAGCGATGGCATCGCCGGGTCGCTGGAGGGAAAGCCGTACATGTAGTCCTCCTCGCCCTCGCCGTACATCCAGATGAAGATCGGCATCCGCCCGGGCGCGAAGTCGTCGGCCGCCGCACCCGCATCGAACCAGTACATCACCTGCCGGCAGACCGCGAATTCGCCCTGCCAGGCGTCCCGCGCGGCCTGGCCGAGGAACTCGGGCAGCCAGGGCCCGGCCGCCACCACCACCTGCTGCGCCGTGAACGTCGCGTGCGTGGTCCGCACGTCGACCGGCCGCGCGGCCGAACCGCCCTCGAGCGCCAGCACGGTCTCGTGCGTACACACCTCCGCGCCGGCCGCGCGCGCCAGTTCCAGCTGCGCCGCGATGGCCTTCTCGGGCCGCACGAAGCCCGCCTCGGGCTCGTGGTAGCCGAGCTCGTTGCCCTGCAGGTGGAACTGCGGAAAGCGCCGGCGGATCGTCTCCGCATCGAGCACCTCGTGGGCAATCCCGAAGCGTTGCGCGTTCGCGATGGTGCGCCGCAGGAAGTCGGGCTTGCCGTGGTGTTGGGCCGCGCCATCGCCGGGCGCCAGGATCAAGCCGCCGGTCTGCGTCAAGATCGAATGGCCGGCCCGGGCCTCCAGTTCGCGCCAGATGGCATGCGAGCGCTGCACCAGCGGCACATAGGCCGCGCCTTCGCCGATCGCCAGGCGCGTGATGCGCGATTCGCCGTGCGAGGAGCCGCGATCGTGCGGCGGCGCAAAGCGGTCGATGCCGAGCACGCGCGCGCCGCGGCGCGCGAGTTGGTAGAGCGTTGCCGCGCCGACCGCGCCGAGGCCGACCACGATCGCGTCGTAGGGCGGCGCCGCCGTCACGGTGCCGGCCGCGCCGCGGTGGCGCAGAGGGTGCCGCGACGCATCAGGCCAGGCCCAGGTTCAGCGGCAGGAAGGCGTCCTTCACCTGAATCGGCTGGGGAATGAGCTTGAGCTGGGCGAACACATCGGCCAGGCCCTGCTGTTCCTGCGCGATCTCCGGCGTCAGGGCCACCACGCCGTAGCGCCGCCGTTCGGTCGCCAGCGCCAGCACCTTCGGGTCGACCTTGAGCTGCGGCGCCAGCAGGTCCACCACGTCCTTGGGGTGGCCCTGCGCCCATTCGTTGGTCTTGCTGAGTTCGGCGAACACGGTGCGCAAGGTGGCCTGGTTGGCCTTGGCGTAGCCAGGTTGCGCCAGGTGGTAGGTGCGGTTGCCGCTCAGCCCCGTGCCGTCGAACAGCAGGCGCGAGTCGGTCGCCAGCTGCGCCCCGGCCAGGAAGGGATCCCACAGGCCGAGCGCCGCGACGTTGCCCGACTGGTAGGCCGCAACGCTGTCGGAAGCCGTGAGGATGTAGGTCGGCTCGATGTCCTCGTAGCGCAGCCCGTTCGCCTGCAGCGCCTTGATCAGCACGTACTGGGTGTTGTAGCCACGGCCGGTCACGACGCGCTTGCCCTTGAGGTCGCGCACCGACTGGATCGGCGAATTCCGCGGCACCAGAAAGCCGACGCCGCCGGGATACGGGCTCTCGGCCGCGAGGTAGACCAGGCCCTTGCCGCTGGCCTGCTGGAACACGCCGATGCCGTCCGAGACATGGCCGAAGTCGATCGCCCCGGCCGCGAGCGCCTCGGACAGCTGGCTGCCGCCGAGGAATTCGTGCCATTCCACCGTCACGCCCGCGGGCGCCAAGGCCTTCTCGAGGTTGCCGGTGCCCTTCAGCACATTGAGCGTGTTGAATTTCTGGTAGCCGATGCGCAGGGTGCGCGCGGGTGCGGCGGGCGCCTGGGCGAAGGTGATGGTCGGCAGCGCGACCGCGGCCAGTGTGGCGGCGCTGGCCTGCAGCAGGGCGCGGCGGCGCAGCTTGGGAATGGAGGTCATGAAATGCGGGGAGAAGCGCCTCGAAAGGCAGGTGGAGGGAGCGCGCAGCGTAGGCCGCGGCACACGGCCTGACCACGAAGCTTTCGGCATGTACTCATGCGGAAAAGGTCGGGTGCAGGAGCGCCCACGCGCACATAAGGATGGACGAAAAACATGCTTGGGACGGCCGTGGGGCCCGCCTAGAGTCGCGCCTTCTTCCGAGGAGCTTGCATGAAACTTCGACCCCTGATCCTGTGCGGCATCGCCGCTTTCGCGAGCCTGGCCTCGCTGCAGTCCGCCTGGGCCGACCGGCTCGACGACATCCGCAAGGCCGGCGTGCTGCGGGTTGCCGCATTCGACGGCAACCCGCCCTTCGGCTACATCGATGCCGCCAGCAAGAAGCAGGTGGGGCATGACATCGACCTGGCCACCGAGTATGCGAAGAGCCTGGGTGTGCGCCTGGAACTGGTGCCCACCAACCCGGCCAACCGCATTCCGCTGCTGACCTCGGGCAAGGCGGACGTGGTGTTCGCGAGCTTCACGATCACCGACGAGCGCGCCAAGGTGGTCGACTTCACGACGCCGTACTTTCTGGTGGGCCAGCAGTTCCTGGCGAAGAAGGGTGTGCTGGCCGACGCCGAACAGATCAAGGACCTGCGCATCGGCACCGAGAAGGGCACCACGATGGAGGGCAACCTGCGCGCGCGCTATCCGCAGGCCAGGGTCGTGCTCTACGACGATTCGCCCTTCGCGCTGGCGGCGCTGCGCAACGGCAACGTGCAGGCCATCACCAACGACGGCGTGAAGCTCACGGCCCAATGGAACCAGCTGCCCGACAAGGCGAACTACGAGATCCCGCCGATCACCGTGTCGAAGGAATACCTGGGCGCGGCCGTGCCCAAGGGCGAGACGCGGCTGCTGGAGTCGCTCAACGGCTGGCTGGTCGAGAGCGAGCGGAACGGGCGCGCGCTGGCGATCTACAACACCTGGTTCGGACCGAACAGCAGCGCGCCGCTGCCGCGCCTGCTGAAAATCGGCGACGCCAGGCTGGCCTCGGCGAACTAAGGTGAGGCCGGTTGGCGCAAGCGCCCTGCCCGGCCTGGCGGCGGTGCCCGCCGCGTGAGCCTGTTCGAGGCCGCGCAGGCGCAACTGCTGTCGCCCATTTACCTGGGCTGGCTGCTGGAGGGCTGGCTGACCACGCTCTGGGCGGCGCTGGTCGTGATCGTGGTGTCCACCCTGCTTGGCGTGGGCTTTGCCGCGGCGCGCACCAGCACGCGCAGTGGGGCGCGCCGGCTGGCGGCGCTCTACCTCTCGGCCTTTCGCAACACGCCCTTGCTGGTGCAGCTCTTCTTCTGGTACTTCGGCGCGCCGAGCCTGCTGCCGCAGGCCGCGCGCGAATGGCTCAATGCCGGCCACCGCTTCTGGCCTTCCTTCGAAGTGCTGTCGGCGCTGGTGGGCCTCGTGCTGTATGCCACCGCCTTCGTCGGCGAGGAGCTGCGCGCGGGCATGCGCGGCGTGCCCGACACGCAGCTGCAGGCCGGCACGGCGCTGGGCTTCACGCGCGCGCAGGTGCTGCGCCACGTGACCCTGCCGCAGGCGATCCGCATCGCCGCGTCGCCGCTGCTCGGGCAATACATGAACATCGTCAAGAACACTTCGCTCGCGATGGCGGTCGGCCTGGTCGAGCTTTCCTATACCGCGCGTCAGGTCGAGGCCGAGACCTTCAAGACCTTCCAGGCCTTCGGCTTCGCGACGCTCTTCTACGTCGTCACCATCGCCGCGCTGGAACTGCTGAGCGCACGGCTCTCGCGCCGCCAGGCCGTGCTGCCGCGTGCATGAGGCCGGCATGAACGAAGTCGCCGCCGCATGGCAGGTGCTGGCCGACAACCTGCCCTACCTGCTGTGGGGCCGCTGGCCGGAAGGCCCGCTCGGCGGCGCGGCGCTGACGCTGCTGCTGAGCGCCGGCTCGGCGCTGGCGTCGGCGCTGCTCGGCCTCGTGGCGGGCGTGGCCCTGGT
>Ga0160435_1000627_pt1 | contig 10368 bp, 7 predicted proteins | sample HID1973K_E0MG_FD_108213 | JGI IMG/M metagenome (GOLD analysis project Ga0160435, IMG submission 108213) | Enriched mosquito-associated microbial communities from UW Madison campus, WI, USA - HID1973K_E0 MG | ecosystem: Host-associated > Arthropoda: Insects > Digestive system > Unclassified ... | reverse complement strand
CGGCCCGAGGCGTCTGCTGCCCGTAGCCCGAAATCGCGCAATACACGAGTGCCGGGTTGATGTCGCGCAGCCGCGCGTAGTCGAGCCCGAGGCGCTGCATCACGCCCGGGCGAAAGCTCTCCACCAGCACGTCCGCGTCTTGCACCAGGCGTTGGAATACCGCGCGGCCCGGCTCGGACTTGAGGTCGATGGCGATGCTGCGCTTGTCCGCGTTGCTGGCGGTGAAGGCGGCGCCCAGGCCGCTGGCTTCCAGCGGGGGCGAGTGGCGGGCGTAGTCGCCGGCGCCCGTGTCTTCCACCTTCACGACATCCGCGCCGTAGCCGGCCAGGATGTAGGTCGCGTAGGGGCCGGGCAGCAGGCGCGTGAGGTCGAGTACGCGGATGCCGGCCAGCGCGCGGGAGTCGGCAGCGTCCGTCATAGTCCGCGCGAGATGATTTCCTTCATGATCTCCGACGTGCCGCCGTAGATGCGCTGCACGCGGCTGTCGACGAAGGCACGGGCGACCGGGTATTCGCGCATGAAGCCATAGCCGCCGTGCAGTTGCAGCAGTTCGTCGACTGCCTGGCCCTGCGCCTCGGTGGCGTACAGCTTGGCCATCGCGGCGAGATCGGGCGAGAGCGCCTTGTCGAAATGCAGCGTGATGCAGTGGTCCACGAAGATCCGGCAGGCCACCGTTTTGGCCTTGATCTCGGCCAGCTTGAAGCGGGTGTTCTGCAGGTCGAAGATCGGCTGGCCGAAGGCCTTGCGCGATTTCGTGTAGTTGATGGTCTCTTCGAGCATGGCCTCCATCACGATGGGGCTGCGCACCGCGATCATCAGGCGCTCCTGCGCCAGCTGGTGCATCAAATAGCCGAAGCCCTTGCCTTCTTCACCCAGCAGGTTGGCGGCAGGCACGCGCACGCTGTCGAAGAACAGCTCGCAGGTGTCCTGCGCCTTCAGGCCGATCTTCTCCAGCAGCGGTCCCTTGGTGAAGCCCGCCGTTCCCGCATCGACCACGATCAGGCTGATGCCGCGCGTGCCGGCGTCGGGATCGGTCTTGCAGGCGACGATCACCAGGTCGGAATTCGCGCCATTGGTGATGAAGGTCTTGCCGCCGTTGATCACGTAGCTGTCGCCTTCGCGCCGCGCCGTGGTCCGCATCGCCTTCAGGTCGCTGCCGATGCCCGGCTCGGTCATGGCGATGGCGCCGATCTTCTCCCCGCGCGCCATGGCGGGCAGCCAGTCGCGCTTTTGCGCTTCCGTCCCATAGGCCAGCAGGTAGGGCGCCACGATGTCCGAATGCAGCGGAAAACCCGGGCCGGTGGCCAGCACGCGCATCAATTCCTCGATGACCACGATCGAATGGCCGAAGTCGCCGCCGCCGCCGCCGTAGGCCTCGGGAATGGCCGGCAGCAGCAGGCCTTCGCGGCCGGCCTTCAGCCAGGTCTCGCGCGGCACGCAGCCGGTCTTCTCCCACGCGTGGTGGTGCGGGGCGATCTCGCGTTGGACGAACTTGCGAACCTGGTCGCGGAACTGTTCATGGTCCTCTCGGAGGGACGTACGCATCTTGGTGATTTCCTAGGCAATGAAAGCGGGGGGATGGGGTTCGGTGCGCGCGGCGGCTGCCTTGGCGTAGGCGTCCATGAGGACTCGCTTGTAGAGCTTGCCGTTCTCCAGCCGCGGCAGTGCGTCGACAAAGTCCACGCTGCGCGGGCATTTGAGGTGGGCGATGTGCTGGCGGCAATGCGCCAGCAGCGCATCGGCCAGCGCCGGGCCGGCCTGCGCCGGTTCGCACAGTTCGACGACCGCCTTGACCTCTTCGCCGAATTCCGCATGCGGCACGCCGATCACCGCGACGTCCGAGACGCCCGGGTACGCGGCCAGCAGGTTCTCGATTTCCTGCGGATAGATGTTCACGCCGCCCGAGAGGATGAGGTCGGTGCGTCGGCCGGAGATGAAGAGGTCGCCCTCGTCGTCTACGTGGCCGATGTCGCCGAAGGTCGCGCAGCCTGCGGCATCGTAGGCCGCGGCCGTCTTGGCGGGGTCGTTGTGGTACTGGAAACGCGGCGTGCCCGAGAACCAGATGCGGCCTTGCTCGCCGGCAGGCAGTTCGTTGCCGGCGTCGTCCTTGATGTGAATGACGCCGAGCTGGGCGCGCCCGACGGAGCCTGGCTTGCGCAGCCACTGCGCACCGTCGATGGCCGTGAGTCCCACGCCCTCGGAGCCGCCGTAGTACTCCATCCAGATCGTGCCCCACCAGTCAATCATGCGGCGCTTGACCTCAGGCGGGCATGGCGCCGCCGCGTGGATGGCCACCTGCATGCTGCTCAGGTCGGCGCTCGCGCGCACCGCTTCGGGCAGGGCCAGCAGGCGGATCATCATGGTCGGCACCCACTGGCTGTGCGTCACGCGGTAGCGGGCGATCAACTGCAACGCGTGCTCGGCGTCGAAGCGGCTGGCCACGATGTTGCTGCCGCCCCAATCGATGTTGCGCATGCAGCTGCGCAACGGCGCGGCGTGATAGAGCGGCGCCATCGTGAGGTAGGTGCTCTCGGCGCCGAAGCGGAAGAACTCGCGCCAGACCACGGCGTCGTAGGCGTCGCGAAAGCGGTCTGCGAACGGGACCATGGGACGCTTGATGCCCTTGGGCTTTCCGGTGGTGCCCGAGGAGTAAAGGAAATCGCGCCCGACCATCCGCTCGGGCAGCACGGCCCCGGCTGTGTAGCGCGTCAGCGCCGGTGCCATCGCTTCGAAGCCGTCGGCCTGCCCGTCGAGCAGGTAGCGCGCGCCGGACCAGGCACCGCCCTGTGGCACCAGCGGCATCGTCTTTTGCGTCGCGATCAGCAGACGCGCGCCGCAGTCGGCCAGGATGTAGGCCACTTCGCTCGGGTTGAGGTGCGTGCTCACCGGCGTGTAGTACAGCCCGGCGCGGCGCGCGCCCCAGGCCAGCGCGAACAGTTCCGGGCGGTTCTCCATCAGCAGCGCGATGCCGTCGCCTTCGCGGAGCCCGAGGCCGATGAGCCATTGCGCCGCCACGTTGGCGCGCGCGTCGAGCTCGCGGAAGTCCAGGGTGGTGACGGTGTCGCCGTCGACCAGGCGCACGGCCATCTTGTCGGGCGTGACTTGCGCCCACTGCGCGAGCCGGTCGTGGGCGAGAGGGTTCACGGGTGTCGATGTCGTCATGGCGCAGCCCTCAATACGATTTCGGCAGCCCCAGCACCTTCTCGGCGATGAAGCACAGGATGAGTTGCGGGCTGATCGGTGCAATGCGTGGAATCAGGCTTTCGCGCAGGTAGCGCTCGACGTGGTATTCCTTGGCATAGCCGTAGCCGCCGTGCGTCATGACCGCCTGCAGGCAGGCCTGGTAGCCGGCCTCGGCGCCCAGGTACTTGGCGCTGTTGGCCTCGGCGCCGCAAGGCAGCCCGCGGTCGAACAGGTCGGCCGCTTTGAGCATCATCAGGTGGGCGGCTTCCAGGTGCATCCAGCGTTCGGCCAGCGGGTGCTGGATGGCCTGGTTCTGGCCGATCGGGCGATCGAACACGACGCGTTCGTTGGCGTACCGCGTGGCCCGTTGCAGCGCCACCTTGCCCAGCCCGATCGCCTCGGCGGCGATCAGGATGCGCTCGGGGTTCATGCCGTGCAGGATGTAGTGGAAGCCCTTGCCTTCCTCGCCGATGCGGTCTTCCACCGGCACTTTCAGGCCATCGATGAACAGCTGGTTGGTGTCCACCGCCTTGCGGCCCATCTTGTCGATCACGTGCGCCTCGACGAAGCGGCGATCGAGGTCGGTATAGAACAGGCTCAAGCCCTCGGTCGGTTTCTTCACCTGGTCCAGCGGCGTGGTGCGCGCCAGGATCAGCATCTTCTCGGCCACCTGGGCGGTGGAAATGAAGACCTTGGAGCCGCTCAGAATGTAATGGTCTCCCTCGCGCACGGCCTGCGTCTTCAGGCGCGTGGTGTTCAGGCCCGCGTCGGGCTCGGTCACGGCAAAGCAGGCTTTCTCCTTGCCCTGCACCAGCGGCGGCAGCATCCGCTTCTTCTGTTCGTCGTTGCCGAAGATCACCACCGGCTGCAAGCCGAAGATGTTCATGTGGACGGCCGAAGCGCCGGACATGCCCGCGCCGGAGGCGCTGATGGTCTGCATCATCAGCGCCGCCTCGGTGATGCCCAGGCCCGAGCCGCCATATTCTTCCGGAATGCAGATGCCCAGCCAGCCGGACTCGGCGAGTGCCTGGTGTAACTCGAACGGGAAGCCGCCGTCCTTGTCCTTTCGCAGCCAGTAGTCGTCGTCGAAACGGGCGCAGATGCGCGCCACGGCATCGCACAGGGCTTGCTGTTCGTCGGAGAGTTCGAAGTTCATGTCGGGCGTGTCGAGCGGGAAAGAAACTGTCAGAGGGGTGAGGCGGGTGGCGTGCCCAAGGCCGCCTCGATGCTGCGGGCCAGCGTGGCCAGGCGCGGGCCGACGTCGTCTAGCAACTGGCCGGGCCGCAATTCGAAGCTGGGCACGGTGCAGGCGAACACGTAGATTTCGTCGGGGTTGCTGGCGGCGCGCACCGGCACGGCCACGGCCTCGAGCTGGCGCTGCAGGTCGCCGCGGTTGATGCAGAAGCCGCGCTCTGCCAGGTCGCGCCGGGCTTCCTGCAGCCGCTCGGCCAGCCACGCGCCATGCTCGGCGTTGTTGGCGCGCACGCCGTCCACGTAGCGTTGCGCCTGCTCCGGTGGCAAGGCGGCCAGGTAAGCGCGGCCGGAGGCGGTGCGCGACAGCGAAATGTGGCTGCCCATGGCAGGGCGCACTGTCACGCAGTCCTTCGACTGTGCAAATTCGATGTAGACCAGGTCCAGTCCAAGTCCCAGGCCCAGCGACACCTGCGCGCAGGCCCGCTCGGCCAGCGCCTGCATCGGGCTGAAGGCCAGCTGCCGGATGGAAGTGCGCGCGAGCATCGGCGCCGCCAGGCGCGCCAGGCCGGGCGCGGGCGTGAACCGGCCGGTCGATTCCTCGTAGCGCAGCAGCCCGGCCTCGCAAAGGGTGGTGGCGAGGCGAAAGAGGGTGGGCTTGGGCAGGCCGGTGATGGCCATCAACTCCTTGGCCGTGAGTGCCGGCGCGTCGATGCCAAAGGCCTGCAGCACATGGATGCCGCGCGCCAACGCGCTGCTGCCCGGCTTTTCCGGGTCGGCGTGAGTGTCGATAAATTGAGACTCTTGGTCCATGTTTTGATCCTTGGAGCGCAGTATGAACAAAAAAATTGACGATGACAAACTATTTCGAGACACTAGGTTCGTTTTATGGAGAAAACATGTCCGATGCTCTGATCTTCGACGCCGTCCGGACCCCACGCGGCAAAGGCAAGCCAGGGGGTGGCGCACTTTATGAGACCAAGCCCATCGACTTGGTCGTCGGTTTGCTGGAAGCCTTGCGCACCCGTCTTGCGTTGGACCCTTCCCGGGTGGATGACCTCATCATGGGCATCAGTTCCGCGGTGGGCGACCAGGGCTCGTGCCTGCCGCGCATTGCCGCGCTGTGTGCGCCCGGCGGTTGGACCCAGGTGCCGGGCATGGCCATGCAACGCTTTTGCGGCGCCGGACTGGAGGCGGTGAACATCGCTGCTGAAAAGGTGCGCTCCGGCTGGCATGACCTGATCGCCGCTGGCGGCGTGGAATCGATGTCGCGGCTGGGCCTGGGGGCCAGCGGCGGCGCCTGGATCTACGACCCGGCGACCAGCCTGAAAATTGCCTACGTGCCGCAAGGCTACAGCGCCGACATGGTTGCCGCGCTGCACGGCTTCGACCGCGAGACGCTCGATGCCTTCGCCTTGCGCTCGCAGCAGCGGGCCGCTGCCGCGCGCAGCGCGGGGCACTTCAAGCGCTCGCTTGTTCCCGTGCTGGACGGCAACGGGCTGACCGTGCTGGACCACGACGAATACATCCGCGAAGAGACCACGGCCGCCTCGCTGGCCGCGCTCAAGCCTGCTTTCGGCGGCGCTTCTTCCGCGGCACACGCGGTGGTGGCGCGCCAGCGCTACCCGGAACTCGACCGCATTGCCGCCGTGCATACCGCGGGCAGTTCGTCGGGCATCGTCGACGGCGCGGCGCTGGTGATGGTGGGCAGCCCGAAGATCGGCAAGGAACTGAACCTGCGGCCGCGCGCCCGGATTCTGGGCACGGGTCTGGTCACGGTCGAAGCCACGCTCATGCTCACCGGCCCGGTGCCGGCCACGCAGAAAGCACTGGCCAGGGCGGGGCTGCGGGTCGACCAGATCGACCTGTTCGAAGTCAACGAAGCCTTCGCAGCGGTGCCGCTGCACTTCGCCAAGACGCTGGGCGTGCCGATGGACAAGATCAACGTCAACGGCGGCGCCATCGCCATGGGCCATCCCATCGGCGCCACCGGCGCCATGATCCTCGGCTCCCTGCTCGACGAGCTGGAACGCCGCCAGTTGCGCTACGGCGTCGCCACCCTGTGCGTGGCCGGCGGCATGGGCGTGGCCACCGTCATCGAACGTCTTTGATCCTGAGGAACGCAGCTGTGCAAGAACCCATTCGTTACGACCGCGCCGACGACGGCATCGTCACCCTGACCTTCGACGCGCCCGAGCAAAGCGTCAACACCATGACCGACGACATGCGCGACTGCCTCGCGCAGCGCGTGGCCGAACTGGAAGCGCAGGAGGACAGCCTCACCGGTGTCATCCTGACGTCGGCCAAGGCCAGTTTCTTCGCCGGCGGCGACCTGAAGCGCCTCTACAACATGCAGGCGGCCGACGCCGAACAGTTGTTCGCTGCCACAGAGCGCGGCAAGAACGCATTGCGCCGCCTGGAAAAGCTGGGCAAGCCGGTGGTGGCCGCGCTCAACGGAACCGCACTGGGCGGCGGCTTCGAGATCGCGTTGGCCTGTCACCACCGCATTGCCCTCGATGCGCCCAAGGTCCAGTTCGGCTTGCCCGAAGCCACCCTGGGCCTGATGCCCGGCGCCGGCGGCGTGGTGCGCATGACGCGCCTGCTGGGGCTGGCCGCGGCCCAGCCCTACCTGCAGGACAGCAAGCTGATGTCGCCGGCCGAGGCGTGCCAGGCGGGGCTGGTGCATGAAGTGGTCGCTACACCCGAAGAGCTGATGTCTCGCGCCCGCGCCTGGATTGCGGCCCATCCGGTCAGCGCGCAGCCTTGGGATACGCCCGGCTACACGCCGCCGGGCGGCTGGAACGATTCGCCCGACGCCAAGCGCTGGATCGCCACCGCGGCCGCGCAGGTGCGCGCCAAGACGCGCGGCTGCTACCCGGCGCCCGAGGCCATCGTCTGCGCCAGCGTCGAGGGCATGCAAGTCGATTTCGACACTGCCAGCCGCATCGAGACGCGCTACTTCACCGGCCTGGTCACCGGCCCGGTGTCCAAGAACATCATCGGCACCTTCTGGTTCCGCGCCAACGAGATCAAGAGCGGCGCACAGCGCCCGGCCGGCTTCGAGAAGCGCAGCATCCAGACGCTGGCGGTGCTGGGCGCCGGCATGATGGGCAAGGGCATCGCCTACGTGGCGGCGCAGCGCGGCATCGAGGTCTGGATCAAGGACGCCACGCTGGCGCAGGCGCAGGGCGCCATCGCCGCGGCCGACAAGCTGCTGGCCAAGCGCGAGGAAAAGGGCGAGATCGACGCGGCCAGGCGCCAGCAGATCCTGGCCCGCATGCATGCGGCCGACAGCTACGAAGCGCTCGCTCATGTGGACATGGTGATCGAGGCCGTGCCCGAGCGGCCCGAACTCAAGGACCAGATCACGCGCGCGCTGGAGCCCTTGCTGCGCGCCGACGCCATCTGGGCTTCCAACACCTCCACCTTGCCGATCACCGGCCTGGCGAAGTCGTCCACGCGGCCCGAGCGCTTCATCGGCACGCACTTCTTCTCGCCAGTGCACCGCATGCAACTGGTCGAGGTGATCAAGGGCGCAGAGTCCTCCAAGGAAACGCTGGCGCAGACGCTGGACCTGGTGATGCAACTGGGCAAGACGCCGATCGTCGTCAACGACAGCCGCGGCTTCTTCACCAGCCGCGTGTTCAGCACCTTCACCCGCGAGGGCGTGGCCATGCTGGGCGAAGGGCAGGACCCCGCCAGCATCGAGGCGGCGGCCCTGTTCGCCGGCTTCCCGGTCGGCCCGCTGGCCGTGCTCGACGAGGTGAGCCTGGCGCTGTCCTATAACAACCGCCTGGAAACCCTGAAGGCCTACGCGGCCGACGGGCGCCCCCTGCCGCCGCACGGCGCGGACGCGGTGATGGAACGCATGCTCGACGAGTTCGGCCGCAAGGGCCGCGCCGCCGGTGGCGGCTTCTACGACTACGCCGAGGGCGGCAAGCAGTTCTGGCCGGGGCTGGCCAAGCACTTCGTCAAGCCGCAGGAGCAGTACCCGCAGCAGGACAAGGTGGACCGCCTGCTGTTCTGCATGGCGATCGAGGCGGTGCGCATCCTGCAGGAGGGCGTGCTGGACAACCCCGGCGACGGCAACATCGGCTCGGTGCTGGGCATCGGCTTCCCGCGCTGGACCGGCGGCGTCTTCCAGTTCCTCAACCAGTACGGCCTGGACAAGGCGGTGCAGCGCGCGCAGTACCTCGCCGAACGCTACGACAAGCGCTTCGCGCCGCCGCAACTGCTGATCGACAGGGCGCGCCAGTCCCTGCCGCTCTGAGCTGGCCCTCCCGCATCCCGACGACAACCTAGGAGACAAAAGAAAATGACCCGCTTCAAGAAGATGCTGACCGTGCTGTCGATGTCCGTGATGGCCGTTGCCGCCGGCACCGCCACCGCAGCCGACTATCCAAACCGGCCGATCAAGGTCATCGTGCCCTACGGTGCCGGCGGCACGATCGACGCCATGGCGCGCCTGCTCAGCCCCAAGTTGCAGGCGGCGCTAGGCCAACCGGTGGTGGTCGACAACCGTCCGGGCGCCGGCACCATGATCGGCGCTGACGCGGTGGCGCGTGCGGAACCCGACGGCTACACGGTGTTCATGGGCTCCAACGCAGCCTTCACGATCAGCCCGCAGGTCATGGGCAAGGTCCCTTATGACCCGGTGCGCAGCTTTGCGGCGGTTGGCACCCTGGCGGCGTTCCCCAACCTGATCGTGGTCAAGCCCGACTCGCCCTACAAGACGCTGGCCGATGTGGTGCAGGCGGCCAAGAAGGGCGGCAACATCAGCTATGCCTCGTTCGGCAGCGGCAGTACGGCTCAGCTTTCGGGCGAGGCGATCAAAGTGGCCGCCGGCGTCGACATCACGGAGATCCCGTACAAGAGCGGTGCCCAATGCGTGCAGGCCGTGCTGGCGGGCGACGTGAGCTATGGCTTCGACACCGCCATCGGCGCGGTGCAGCGCGTCAAGCAGGGGCAATTGCGCGCGCTGGCCGTCACGTCGGCCACCCGCCTGCCCGATCTGCCCGACGTGCCGAGCGTCGTCGAGGCCGGCTACCCGAGCGCCGAGGTGATCGCATGGATCGGCGTATTCCTGCCGGCCGCGACGCCCGCGCCCATCCAGAACAAGCTGGCCGCAGCGCTGCGCAAGCTGATGGACGACCCCGAGATCAAGTCGCAGTTCGCCAAGCTCGGCGTCGAGGTGAAGTTCGTCGACGGCGAGGCGACGATGCGCATGCTGCGCAACGAATACGTGCGCTTCGGCAAGCTGATCGAGGCGGCGAAGATCAGCGAGAAGTGACCTGCGGCGCGGAATGCATTCCGCGTTGCATCGCCTCTAGAACAGGTTGCCGACGTTCAGCAGCGTCAGCACCCCCAGCACCGCGAAGATCAGCGCGGCGATGCCGTGCACCAGCGGCATCGACACCTTCTTGCCGATGGTGTCGCCCAGGAACACGGCCGGCACGTCGGCCAGCATCATGCCCAGCGTGGTGCCGGCCACCACCGGCAGCAGGTCGTGGTAGCGCGCGGCCAGCGCCACGGTGGCGATCTGCGTCTTGTCGCCCATCTCGGCCAGGAAGAACAGAAAGGCGGTGGTGCCGAACACGCCGAAGCGCAGCTTGTCGTTCACCGCGTCGGATTCGATCTTGTCGGGGATGAGGGTCCATACGGCCATCGCCAGGAAGCCCACGCCGATCACCCAGCGCAGGATGTGCGGGCCGAGCGCGCTGGCGATCCAGGTGCCCAGCGCGCCGGCCAGCGCGTGGTTGAGCACGGTGGCGGCCAGGATGCCGAGGATGATGGGAACGGGGCGCTTGAAGCGCGCGGCCAGCAGGAACGCCAGCAGCTGGGTCTTGTCGCCCATTTCGCCGAGGGTGACGACGCCGGTTGAAATCAGGAAAGCTTCCACGAGAACGGAACTCCAACGGCCGGCAGAAGAAAACCACGACTGCGCGGCCTCCCCGGCACAGGCGGAGGCAACGCAGTCAAAGGTCTTGCCAGGCT
>Ga0160435_1000625_pt1 | contig 10374 bp, 8 predicted proteins | sample HID1973K_E0MG_FD_108213 | JGI IMG/M metagenome (GOLD analysis project Ga0160435, IMG submission 108213) | Enriched mosquito-associated microbial communities from UW Madison campus, WI, USA - HID1973K_E0 MG | ecosystem: Host-associated > Arthropoda: Insects > Digestive system > Unclassified ... | reverse complement strand
CAGGATCATCTTGATGCACACCAGCAGCGGCACCGCCAGCAGCAGGCCGACCAGGCCCCACAGCCAGCCGAACAGCATCAGCGCCAGGATCAGCATCAGCGGCGAGATCGCCATGCGCCGGCCGAGAATGATCGGGGTGACGACCTGGCCTTCGATGGTGTGCAGCAGCAGGTACAGCGCCGCTGGCAACGCCGACGCAGCCGGGCTGTCGAAGGTCACGAAGCCCATCAACAGCATCAACATCACCCCGATCAACGGGCCGACATAGGGCGCGAAGTTCAGCAGCGCCACCACCGTGCCCCACAGCAAGGCCTCCTGCAGCGGCACCCCGAGCGCGTAGAGGATGCCGCCGTAGATCATGCCGACCGCGGTGTTGATCAGGCTGATCGTCAGCACATAGCGCGATACCTCGCGCTCGATCTCCAACATGATCTCGGTAGTGAAGCGTTGCTGCTGCCGGCTGGGCAACAAGGCGATGGCGTGGCGCTGCAGGTTTTCGCCGTAGACCATGAAGAAGAACGTCAACAGCACCACCGCCAGCACCGACGCGGCCAGCTTGGGCGCGCGGACCAGCGCGCGGTAGGGATCGTCGAGTTGGGTGCGTACGATTTGCACCTGGCGGCCACTCTCGCCACCGGCAGCGCGGGCGAAGTTCTCGGCCGCCTGGTTGGCCTGCTGCACCGGCTTGGTGAAGTCACGCACCTCGCGCGAGATCTGCCGCATCTGCGCCGGCGCCTGCTGGAACCACGCCGCAGCCGGCCCGACCAGTTGCACCGCCAGCGCCACGGTGCCGGCCACGCCGAGGACCAGCACCAGCAAGGCGGCCAGGAAACGCGGCACGTGCAGTTTGCGCAGCACCCGGATGATCGGGTTGCCGACCATCGAGAAGAACGCGGCCAGCATGATCGGCAGGATCACCGTCTGCGCGGCCCACAGCGTGTAGCCGACCGCGAGCACCGCCAGCACGATCAGCGAGGCAGGTCCGCGCGGACGCGGGCGCGGCGGGGGCGGCAGCGAGACTTCGGGCTCGGGAGGGGATTCGGGATCGAGCGGAGCGGGAGCGGCGGGAACAGGGTCGAGCGGGAAGGGTGGGCTCATGGCGGAAGGCCGGCTGCGGGCACGCATTATCCGCCGCGGCCGCGTCAACGGCGCGCATGCCTTCGGCTGCCGCGGGCTCAGCGCTCGGAAACTTCGGTGGCCGCTTCGGCCGCGCGCGGGGGCCACTGGCCGATGGCGTCGTTCGGCGCGTTGTTCGGCGCCGTGGTCACCTGGGCGCGGGATGCGCCCGTCGGAGCCACGCTTTCTTCGTTGGCCACCGCCTCGGCGTTGTCGGCGGCGCGCGCGGCATGGTCGCCGGCGCGTTCGGCCTCGTCTGAAGCGGCCTGTGCCTGCATCGCGGTGAACATGCCGGAGATCGCGCTGAACATTTGAACCCAGCGCGTGGCCTGCGAGGCAACGGCGCGACCCTTGGAAGGCTCCAGCTTGCCGGCGATGAAGCCGCTGATCAGCCCGGCGACGACGATGCGCGGCGCGGTCCAGCCTTCGCGCCAGGCTTGCCGAAGCGAAGACCAGTGGACTTGGGTATCGTCGGCGCGCCCCTGCACGAGCCGTTCGGCGCGTTCAACGCGATGGCGCAGCTGGCGGAAATTCATGGCGCGGACTCCTCGCGTTCGCGCGCCGCGGTACTGGCGTGCTGGGCGGTGCGCGGCGGCGGCGCGTCGGCGTCTTCTTCCTCGTCGTTTTCATCGAACAAGCCCAGCCGGCTGAGCTGGCGCCGGGTGGCATGCATGCCGGTGTGGTCGAAGAAGTGCGAAACACGCCATACGGCCAGCCCGGTCATCGCGACGCTGACCAGGGCGGTAAAGAACAGTGACTGGAACCAGGACAAACCCACGCGCTGCAGCAGGGCGATGATCGCCCCGGTAAGCAGCAACCAGGATGAAGCGCCGAAGACGACGGCAACGCCCGCCCAGGCCAGGCCGCGACCAAAGGCGCTACGGGCCAGGGCGAGGTCCGCCGACACCAGCCGACGCAGCGCGCGACCGGTGTCGCGCGCCGACCCGAGGGTGGCGCGGCCGGCCGCGTTGACATGCCGCAGGCTTTCTTCGAGGCCCGGCGGCGGGGGCGTTTCGGCCGCGCCTTCCGGTGGCGGGGAAGTCTCGCTCACGCCGCGCGCTTAGCGCTCGCCGCCACTGCGGGCCAGCTTGGCGATCACCCAGCCGGCGGCGAAGGCGACGCCGAAGGACGCCAGCGGACGTTCGCGGATGAGTTCCGAGGCGCTGTCGAGCAGATCGCGGCCCTTGTCCATCAGCGCGTCCATCTGTTCCTTGGCGGCGGCACCGCCCACTTCGGCGGCGGCCAGCCCGGAGAGGGCGCTGTCGCTGAGTTCGGACTTGACGGTGGCCTTGCCCAGGCGCAATTCATCGCCCGCGGCGGTGGCGGCGCTGCGCACGGCATCACCCGCTGCGGAGGCGGCGGTCTTGAGGTGGCCACCGGCTTCGCTGAGGTTGCCCTTGAGCTGATCGGTGTTGGTCGGAACGCTCATCGTTGATCTCCTTGGGGGTCGGCCTCCGCACGCTGGCGGAGAATGGAGCCTAGCAATAACACCGGCAGGGTGTACGCCGTGTATGAGCACACGTGCACGATGAGGCGTTCATGTGCGGCCCTCGCCCTCTGAGCTCAACGCATGAGCACGTCGTACTGGGCGTTGCCGCGGATGATGCGCAGCACCAGCCTTGCCGGCGGCCGCGAGAAGTTGGCGCGCCAGCTGGCCAGGTCGGAGAACTCACCCGCCGAGGTCGCGATCACCACATCGTTCGTCGCCAGGCCATTCTGTGCCGCTCGGCTGCCGCGCTTGACCTCGCTGATCAGCACACCGCCGATGCCCGACTGCCGCAGCGATTCGGGCAGGTCGGTAAAAGTGGCACCGTCCAGGCGCGGATCCAGCGCCGCGCCGCCGGTGGCGCGCGGCTGCTCCTTGAGCACGGCGCGCAACTGCAGCGGCTTGCCGTCGCGGCGCACATCCAGGGTGACGGTGCTGCCCACCGGCTGCAGGCCTTCGTAGTTATGCAGCGCTTCGGCGCTGTCCACGCGCTCGCCATTGGCCGCGACCACCACGTCGCCCGGCTGCAAGCCGGCGGCGGCGCCGGCCGAGCCCGGCAACACGCGCGCCACCAGCGCGCCGCGCGCGTTCTCCAGGCCCAGGCCTTGTGCGATTTGCGCAGTGATGTTCTGGGTCTCCAGGCCCAGCGTGCCGCGAATCACCACGCCGTTGTTCTTCAACAACTGCTCGACCACGCTGCGCGCCAGGTTCGAGGGAATCGCCAGGCCCAGGCCGATGTTGCCGGCCATGCTGCCTTGCGGGTTGAAGCTGGCGGTGTTGATGCCGACCAGGCGCCCCTGCAGGTCGACCAGCGCGCCGCCGGAATTGCCCGGGTTGATCGAGGCATCGGTCTGGATGAAATTCTGGTAGCCCAGGCCGCGAATACCGGTGCGACCCACCGCTGACACGATGCCGGAGGTGACGGTCTGGGTGAATCCGAACGGGTTGCCGATCGCGACCACGAAATCGCCCACGCGCAGCTGCGCGCTGTCGGCGAGCTGGATGGCGGTGAGCTTGTCGGCCGGGATGCGGATCAGCGCGATGTCGGTATCGGCATCGGAACCGATGAATTCGGCCTTGACCGTGCGCCCGTCGGCGAGTGTCACCTGCACGTCGTCGGCGTTGTCGATGACGTGGTGGTTGGTGAGCACATAGCCCTTGGCGGCGTCGATGATCACGCCCGAGCCCAGCGAGTTGTTGATGCGTTCCTGGGGCACGTCGGGGAACAGGCGGCGGAAGAACGGATCGTCGAAGAACGGATTGCGGATGCGCACCACTTGCTTGGTGTTGACGCTGACCACGGCCGGCATCACCTGCTGCAGCATCGGCGCCAGGCTCGGGACCGGCTGGCCGGCGACCGAAGCCGGCAGCGCGGCGGTCGCCGGCAACAGGCTGGCGGCGGGCGCGGGCGCAGCGGGCGCGGCTTCAGCGCGGTTGTCCAGCCATTCGTACAGGCCGGAAGCGGCAAAAGCACCGAAAGCGGCGGCCAGGGAGAGGGTCAGCAGCGTGGGAAGGGGACGCATGGGAGCGAGGTTCCGGGAACGTGTGCGAAGGGAAGCAGGATCGCCCTGCGGACGAAGCTGAACAAGCCTGCCGGCGCGGTTTTTAACGGCTGGTGAAGCCCGGCCCGGGACGGCCAGCGCGCCGCCGCGACAGCCGTTTGACAGTGCTCGTGGGCGGCGCTAGCTTGCGCGCGAAAGCCCAAGATGTTGCGCTTCCCGCACCTCCAGCCCCAATACTTGGGGGCATCGTCCTCGCGTCCGGTTCATCTACCGCTGTACATCGTCGCGTCAACAACACGCCCGAAGGAGGGCTCATGAGCAACGGCAATGGTGCATCGGCGACGGTTTCCCAGGTCGCTGGAAACATGAAGGAGTCCGCCGTCCACCTGGGCGAGTCGATCGCCCAGACCGCCAGCGATGCGGTGGCGAGCGTGGAGAAGATCGCCAAGACCGCGCGCAAACAGGTGACCCAGCGCGTGAGCAAGGCGCGCAAGGCGGTGGCCAAGAAGACCGCCAAGGCCGGCAAGGCGGTGAAGAAGCGGATTGCCTCGGCGCGCAAGAAGCTGGAAACCGCCAGCGCCAATGCCAAGGCCGAAGCGGCGGCACTGCGCCGCAAGACCGGCAAGAAGGCCGCGAAGAAAACCGCGAAGAAGGCCGCCACGAAGAAATCGGCGGCGACGCGCAAGGTCGCCAAGAAGAGCGCGGTGAAGAAGGCGGCCACGCGCAAGCCGGTTGCCAAGAAGGCCGTGGCCAAGAAGGCCGTGGCCAAGAAGGCGACGACGAAGAAGGCTACTGCGAAGAAGGCGACTGCGAAGAAGGCGACTGCGAAGAAGGCGACTGCGAAGAAAGCCGTCGCCAGGAAACCGGTGGCTCGCAAGGCGCCGATGAAGAAGACCGCCGCGCGCAAGACCGCCAAGAAGGCGGCTCGCTAAGCGGCCGCAGCCCTCTTCCGCCGTGCGGGAGAGGGCTCGTAGCCAAGTCGCTGCGGCTCAGTCGCCCAGCGTCAGCAACGACGCATTGCCACCCGCCGCGGTGGTGTTGACCGTCACCACCTTCTCGGTCGCGAAGCGCAGCAGGTAGTGCGGGCCGCCGGCCTTGGGGCCAGTGCCCGACAAGCCCTGGCCGCCGAACGGCTGCACGCCGACCACCGCACCGATCTGGTTGCGGTTGACGTAGACATTGCCCACGTTCACCCGCGAAGCAATGCGATCGACGGTCTCGTCGATGCGCGAATGCACGCCGAGGGTAAGGCCATAACCGGTAGCGTTGATCTGGTCGATGACCGCGTCGAGCTGGTCGCTCTTCCAGCGGATCACGTGCAACACCGGGCCGAACACCTCGCGCTGCAGCTGGTCCAGCGACTTCAGCTCATAGGCGCGCGGGGCGAAGAAGGTGCCATAGGTGACCGATTCTCCGGCCGGCGCCACCGCAATCAGGCGCGCCTCGCTGTCCATGCGCTTGGCGTGCGCTTCCAGTACCTGCAGTGCATCGGCGTCGATCACCGGGCCGACATCGGTGCACAGCAGGCCCGGGTCGCCCAGCTTCAGCTCGGCCATGGCGCCGGCAAGCATCGTCATCACCTTGTCGGCGATGTCATCCTGCACGAACAGAACGCGCGCGGCCGAGCAACGCTGGCCGGCGGAAATGAAGGCGCTGGCGATCGCGTCCTTGACCACTGCCTCGGGCAACGAGGAGGAGTCGGCGATGAAGGCGTTCTGGCCGCCGGTCTCGGCGATCAGCACGCCGATGGCGGCATCGCGCGCGGCCATGGTGCGATTGATCGCGCGCGCGGTTTCGGTCGAGCCGGTGAAGGCTACGCCGCTGACGCGCGCGTCCTGGGTCAGCGCCGCGCCCACGGTGGCGCCATCGCCAGGCAGGAACTGCAGTACGGTCTCGGGCACGCCCGCCTCGTGCAATACCTTCACGGCGTGGTAGCCGATCAGGTTGGTCTGCTCGGCCGGCTTGGCGATAACGCTGTTGCCAGCCGCCAGCGCCGCGGCGACCTGGCCAAGGAAGATCGCCAGCGGGAAGTTCCACGGGCTGATGCAGACGAACACGCCGCGACCGTGCAGCTGCAGCTCGTTGGATTCCCCGGTCGGCCCGGGCAGGCGCTCGGGCGCGCCGAACTGGGCGCGGGCCTGGCCAGCGTAGTAGCGCAGGAAATCCACCGCCTCGCGCACTTCGGCGACGGCGTCGGGCAGGGTCTTGCCGGCTTCCTTGACGCACAGCGCCATGAACTCGGGCATGCGCGCTTCGAGCAAATCGGCGGCGTGTTCGAGGATGGTCGCGCGGCTGGCGGCCGGCGTGCGGTTCCAGGCCGGCTGCGCGGCCACTGCATTGGCCAGGGCCTTGTCGACGGTGGCGGCATCGGCCGGTTGCCAATGGCCCACGGTCTGGCGGCGATCGGCCGGCGAGGTCACCGCCAGCGTGGCGCCGGAAACCACTGCGCCCGGCACCAGCGGTGCGGCCTTCCAGGGCTTCACGGCGGCATTGAGCTGCTCTGCGAGCTGGCGCAGTTCCTGGTCGTTGGCGAGATTGGCGCCCATGGAGTTTTTCCTGTTCTGGTTCTGGCTGCGCAGCAGGTCGGCCGGCAGCGGGATCTTCGGGTGCGGGATGGAGGCGAACGAGGCGACGGCTTCGACCGGGTCGCGGATCAGCTCTTCGATTGCCACCTTCTCGTCGGTGATGCGGTTGACGAAGCTGGAGTTGGCGCCGTTTTCCAGCAGGCGCCGCACCAGGTACGGCAGCAGGTCTTCGTGCGAACCGACCGGCGCATAGACGCGGCAGGGCAGGCCGAGGCGATCGGCCGGCACGACCTCGGCGTAGAGGTCATCGCCCATGCCGTGCAGCTTCTGGTGCTCGTAGCTGCGGCCGGCGCCGGCGTGCGCCTGCGCGATGGTGCGCACGGCGGCAATCGTGTGCGCGTTGTGCGTGGCGAACATCGGATAGATCGCATCGCCGTGGCCGAACAAACGCTTGGCGCAGGCCAGGTAGGAAACGTCGGTGTTCTGCTTGCGGGTGAACACCGGGTAGCCCGACAGGCCGTCCAGCTGCGCGCGCTTGATCTCGGCGTCCCAGTAGGCACCCTTTACCAGGCGCACCTGCATGCGACGGCCACTGCGGCGGGCCAGGTCGGCGAGGTAGTCGATCGTGTACGGGGTGCGCTTCTGGTAGGCCTGCACGACCACGCCGAAGCCGTCCCAGCCGGCGAGCGAGGCATCGCCGAACACGCGCTCGATGATGTCCAGCGACAACTCAAGGCGGTCGGCCTCCTCGGCGTCCACGGTGCAGCCGATGCCGTACGACTTGGCCAGCTGCGCCAGTTCCAGCACGCCCGGCACCAGGTCGCGCAGCACGCGTTCGCGCTTGGCGTGCTCGTAGCGCGGGTACAGCGCCGAGAGCTTGATCGAGATGCCCGGGGCCTGGGTGACGTCGCCATCGGCCTTGCCGCCGCGGCGCACATGGTCGCCGCCGATGGCGTGGATCGCGCGGCGGTAGTCTTCCAGGTAGCGCAGCGCGTCCTTCATCGTCAGCGCGCCTTCGCCGAGCATGTCGAACGAGTAGCGATAGTTCGCGTTGTCGCCCTTGTGCGAGCGCGACAGCGCCTCGTCGATGGTGCGGCCCATCACGAACTGGTGGCCCATGATCTTCATCGCCTGGCGCACCGCCAGGCGGATCACCGGCTCGCCGACGCGGCCGATCAGGCGCTTGAAGGCGCCCGGTGCATCGGCGCGGGTGAGGTCGTTGATCTGGACGATGCGGCCGGTGAGCATCAGGCCCCAGGTCGAGGCGTTGACCAGCACCGAATCGCTACCGCCGAGGTGCTTTTCCCAATCGGCATCGCCGAGCTTGTCGCGGATCAGCTTATCGGCGGTGTCCTGGTCGGGGATGCGCAGCAGTGCCTCGGCCACGCACATCAGCAGCACGCCTTCCTCGCTACCGAGGTCGTACTGGCGCATGAAGGCTTCGATCGCGCCCTGGTCCTGGGCGCGGGCACGCACGCGCGTGACCAGGTCGGCGGCCAGCGCCTGCACCTTGGCCTGCTCGGCGGCGGGCAGGCGGGCCTGCTCCAGCAGCTCGCGCACATGCTCGGTTTCGTCCTTGAGCCAGGCGGCGGTGACAGCGGCACGCAAGGCGCCCGGCGGGGGCGGCAGGTCCGGTGCAAGCAGCGGCGGGGGCAAACCGCCGGCGGTGGAATCGGGAACGGCGCTCATGGCATCGAGGAAGAAAAGAGAGAGTAGCGGCCATTCTAGGTCCGCCCCCAGGGCCAGCACTTGACCGCAAACGGCACCGCGGCCGCCGTTTTCTGCAGGTCGCCCGCAGGCTGTCGCCAGGCGCGGTTTGGCGAAATGCTTGATTTGGCAATGCTTTCTGGTTGCAGTGCAGCATTATCCAGGCGAGATGAATGCTTGCCGGGCTTGCGCGCGCAGGGCTACCATCGAGTCGTTCTCCGCGGCTTGGAGTACGGTCGCGACATGATCGAAATGTTGCCGTCCAGCCCCCACGGTCCGGCCACGCAGCTCACGCTGCGGCCGCCGCGGGCAATGACGGCCCGGCAATTCGTGATGTTGTTTGCCGCGCTCGCGGGGCTGATGTGGCTGGCGGCGGGTCTGGGGTGGTGGGCGGGCAATGTCTTCGCGCCGCTCTTTGCCTTGCTGCACAGCGGGCTGGTAGCAGTGGCGCTGCGCTGTTTGTGGCGTAGTGGCGAACGCGAAGAAGCGATCCGGGTGGGGCCGGCCGTCGTCCAGGTCTTTCCTCGAACGGATTGCCCGCCAGCGTTCCAGGCGCATCCGCATTGGGTGCGGCTGCAAGTGGGGTTTGATGACAGGGTATGGCTGGCCAGCAGTGGCAGGCAGGTCGAGGTGGGAAGTTTCCTCGGCCCGGCCGAACGACTGCAGCTGGCGGAAAAACTGCAAGGCTTGCTCGCGGCCGCAAATGGCCGCAACCGATGACGCCCAACCGATGACGCAAGGGTCTAGGCAATGAAGCAACGCAACAGTGGTCGCAGCAGGGCGTGGTACCGGGGAGTGATGGCGGCGGCGGCCTGGTTGGCCACCCCGCTGGCGTGGGCCCAATCGGCTGATCCGAAACCGTGGCAGCTCAACATGGGGCGCGGCGTTACCCATACCGCACGCATGGCCTATGAGGCGCACATGGTGGCGCTGTGGGTGTGCGCGGTGATCGGCGTGATCGTGTTCGGCGCGATGGGCTATGCGATCTTCAAGTTCCGCAAGTCCAAGGGCGCGGTGGCTTCGCAGTTCAGCCACAACACCAAGGCCGAGATCGTCTGGACCGTGATCCCGGTGCTGATCCTCATCGTCATGGCCTGGCCGGCCACCGCCAAGCTGATCGCCATGTACGACATGCGCGATTCGGAAATGACGGTGAAGGTCACCGGCTACCAGTGGATGTGGAAGTACGAATATCTGGGCGAAGGCGTGGCGTTCACCAGCCGCCTGGACCGCGGCTCGGACAACGTGCGCCAGAGCCACCAGGTGCCCACCGTCGCCAGCAACCCGCACTACCTGCTCGACGTCGACAATCGCCTGGTGCTGCCGGTCGATACCAAGATCCGCTTCGTGATCACCTCCGACGACGTCATCCACGCCTGGTGGGTGCCGGCGCTGGGCTGGAAGCAGGACGCGGTGCCCGGCTTCATCAACGAGGCCTGGACCAATATCGAAACGCCCGGTGTCTACCGCGGCCAGTGCGCCGAACTATGCGGCAAGGACCATGGCTTCATGCCGATCGTGGTCGAGGCGCTGCCCAAGGAAGAGTTCAAGCGCTGGCTGGCCACGCGCAAGCCCAAGCCTGCCGAAGCCGCACCCGCGGCACCGGCTGCGGCGCCGGCCACTGAAGCAGCGCCCGCCACCGAAGCGCCGGCGGCCACCGCTCCCGCCGCTCCCGCCACGCCGCCGCAGCCCACCGCCGGCTGATCCGCACACCAGCTCCGATTTGCAGAGGTAGTCCATCGTCATGGCGCATACCGCAGTCGATTCCCACGGGTACCACCAGCAGAGCTTCGTCGAGCGCTGGTTCTTCTCGACCAACCACAAGGACATCGGAACCCTGTACCTGGGGTTCTCCTTCATCATGTTCCTGGTCGGCGCCGGGATGAGCGTCATCATCCGCGCCGAGTTGTTGCAACCGGGCCTGCAGTTCGTCAAGCCCGAGTTCTTCAACCAGATGACCACCGTGCATGCGCTGGTGATGATCTTCGGCGGCATCATGCCGGCCTTCGTCGGCCTGGCGAACTGGATGATCCCGCTG
>Ga0160435_1000623_pt1 | contig 10418 bp, 8 predicted proteins | sample HID1973K_E0MG_FD_108213 | JGI IMG/M metagenome (GOLD analysis project Ga0160435, IMG submission 108213) | Enriched mosquito-associated microbial communities from UW Madison campus, WI, USA - HID1973K_E0 MG | ecosystem: Host-associated > Arthropoda: Insects > Digestive system > Unclassified ... | reverse complement strand
GCTACGGCATCACCGCCATGTGCGTGGGACTCGGGATGGGCGGGACCGTCATCTGGGAAAACCCGCACCACGCCGATTACAGTGGCGGCACCGGCACCGCAGGAACAGCAACCACCGCCCCGGCAGCAGTCCAGACCGAAGGAGCCACAGCATGAGCGCCGCAGATTTCACCGGATTCGCCAGCCTGTTCCCCAACGAAACCGTCACCCATTCCTACGTCCAGGACATTCCGCTTCCGGCTGCCCCAGGCGCGGAGAGCCCCGGAACGTTTGCCCTGGTCACGCTGGACAACGGCCTGGACCACGGCAAACCCACCACACTGGGTCCCAACACGCTCGTGGAACTCGGCGCGGTGCTGGAAGGCCTGCGGGACCGTGCCGCCCGCGGTGAGATCGCCGGCGTCGGGGTTACCGGCAAGCCCTACTACCTCGTGGCCGGAGCCGACCTCTCTGCCGTGAAATCGCTGGAAGAGCGCGAGCACGGACTCCACATGGCCCAACTGGGCCACGATGTGTATGCAACGCTGGCCAACCTGGGCGTTCCCAGCTTCGCGTTCATCAACGGCACCGCCCTTGGCGGCGGACTGGAAATCGCACTCCAGTCCACCTACCGCACCGTGTCCACGGGCGCCGGCGCCCTGGCCCTCCCCGAAGCCCTCCTGGGGCTGGTCCCGGGCTGGGGCGGCGTCTACCTGCTCCCCCGCCTGGTCGGGCCTGAGAACGCCGTCAAGGTGATGATCGAGAACCCGCTCAGCAACAACCGGACCCTCAGCGGCCCGCAGGCCTTCGACCTTGGCATCGCGGATGCCCTGTTCGAGCCCGCCGACTTCCTGGAGCAGTCCCTCGCCTGGGCCGCGAAAGTCATCTCCGGCGAGCTGGTCCCGGAACGCGCCAACGCCGTCGACCCTTCCCACCCGGACACCGCAGGCCGCTGGGCCGCCGCGGTGGCTGCGGGCCGGAAGTTCGTGGAGTCCAAGACGTCGAATGCGGCGCCCGCCCCGGGCAAGGTCCTGGACCTGATGGAAGCCAACCGCACCATGAACCAGTCAGAATCGGCAGCCGCCGAATGCGAGACACTGGCCGGGCTGATGCAGACTGATGAATTCCGCGCCACCGTCTACGCCTTCCTGGACCTCGTCCAGAAACGGTCCAAGCGTCCCGCCGGCGCCCCCGACCGCAAACTCGCCCGCCCCGTCACCAAAGTCGGTGTGGTGGGAGCCGGCCTGATGGCCGGCCAGCTGGCGCTGCTGTTTGCCCGCCAGCTGAAGGTGCCGGTGGTACTGACCGACATTGACCAGGCCCGGGTGGACAAGGGCGTTGGCTACGTCCACGGCGAAGTGGACAAACTGCTGGCGAAGAAGCGGATCAGTGCGGACGCCGCCAACCGCACCAAGGCGCTGGTGTCCGGCTCGGTGTCCAAGGCGGCCTTCACGGATGCTGATTTCGTGATCGAGGCGGTCTTTGAGGAACTCAGCGTCAAGAAGCAGGTGTTCGCAGAGCTGGAGGCCGTCGTTTCGGCAGACTGCATCCTCGCCACCAACACGTCGTCGCTCTCGGTGACGGCCATGGCCGAGGACCTGCAGCACCCGGAACGGCTGGTGGGGTTCCACTTCTTCAATCCGGTGGCCGTGATGCCGCTGCTGGAGATCGTCCGCGCCCCGCGGACCGATGACGCCGTACTGGCCACCGCCTTCGAACTCGCAAAGACGTTGAAGAAGACCGGCGTCCTGGTCAAGGACGCCGCCGCCTTCGTGGTCAACCGGATCCTGCTGCGCCTGATGGGCGAGGTGACGGCCGCCTTCGATGAAGGAACACCGGCCGATGCGGCGGACAGCGCCCTGAAGCCGATGGGCCTGCCGATGTCCCCCTTCACGCTGCTGGCCATGGTGGGCCTGCCGGTGGCCCAGCACGTCCAGGAGTCGCTGAACGCTGCCTTCGGTGACCGGTTCCCGGTGTCCGCCAACCTCCACAAGCTGATCGACAACGGTGTGAAGGGCCTTTGGGAAACCGGGCCGGACGGGTCGGTGGCCATCCCGGACTCCACCCTGTCGCTGATGTCTTTCGGCACCAGCCCCTCCACCGCCGGCCAGGTGCTGCGGCGCACGCAGGACGCCCTGGCGGAAGAAATCGGACTCATGCTGGACGAAGGCGTGGTGGCAGGACCGGAAGACATCGATCTCTGCATGATCCTGGGCGCCGGGTGGCCCATGTTCCTCGGTGGCATCACACCGTACCTCGACCGGGTGGGTGCCTCCGAACGGGTCAACGGCAAGCGGTTCCTCCCGCCCGGCGTGGCGTCGGGTCCGGCCGCCGGCTAGGCCTGCCGGGCAGCGGGCCGCCGCTCAGCACTCCGTGAGCCGGCCGCCGTCGAGGGCCACCAGGCGGTGGGCTGCCATCCGTGCATAGTCCAGGTCATGGGTGACCAGTACGACGGCGGCCCCCTCCGCGGCCGCGGAGCGGACGGCTGCGTCCAGCACGGCCAGGCCGTCGCCGTCCAGTGCCACGGTGGGCTCGTCAAGGGCGATGACCGATGGCCTCCGGGCCAGGACGGTGGCCAGTGCCAGCAGCCGCTGGCCTGACGCGGACAGCTCAGCGGGGTGTCCGTGGGCGGCACCTTGAAGCCCGACCGCCGCCAGCGCTGCCGCAGCCCGTTCGCCTGCTGCGGCAGCGCCGGCCAGGCGGTCCAGGCCGAAGCGGACCTCACGCAAGAGCGTCCGCTCGAACAACTGGTCGCGGGGATGCTGGAAGAGCAGGCCCACCGCGGCGGCAGTCTTCCCCGCCGCACGTCCCGCGATGTCGATGCTGTTCACCAGCACGGAGCCGGTTGTCGGCCGCAGCAGCCCGTTCAGGTGCCGCAGGAGGGTCGACTTGCCCGCACCGTTGGGCCCCGTGACGGCAACAATCTCCCCCGGACGCACCGCCAGGTTGATGCCTGCCAGGACCAGGGGCTGCCGGGGTGGCGGGGCGGCGTTCCTGCTGCGGGCCAGCCAGCGGCCTTTGTTGCGGGGCCGCCTGGAGTCCGGACCATAGCTGAAGGAGACGTCACGCAGCTCCAACGCCGCGCCGGCTCCGGCTGTCTCCCGCGGCGCCGCTGGAACCGCGGCGGTGCGTGCTGCGGCTGGAACCTCCGCATTGCCTGTGGCGGCTGGGGCCGTTCGCGCGGTTGGCAGGGCGCCCCCCGCGGCGCCACCCACCCGCCGGATTCCCGCAGGAACCAGGCCGGTATCCGGGCCGAGGCTGGCAGGATCGCCGGCGGCCGCCACGGTCCCGGCAGCGAGCACCAGCCACTGGTCCGCTGCCAGCAGGAGCCCGTCGATCACCTGGCTCAGGATCACGACGGCGGTTCCAGACGCCACGAGGTGCCGCACCAGGGCCGCCAGTTCATGAGCCCCTGCCGCGTCCAGGGAGGCGAACGGCTCGTCCATGACCAGCACGGCAGGCCCGCTGATGACGGCGCAGCCAATGGCCAGGCGCCGCAGCTGCCCGCCGGAGAGCCGGGCAGGGTTCCTGTCAAGCAGCCCGGTGAGCCCCAGGAGGCCTGCCGTGCGTGCCACCGCGGCAACCATGGCGGGGCGGGGTACTCCTGCGTTCTCCAGCCCGAAAGCCAGTTCCTCGGCGACCGTAGCCCTGACAGTGGAAAGGGCCGCTGCCGCGTCCTGGGGGACGAAGCCCACCTGCCGGCCCCACTTGGCGGGGTCGATGCGGGGTTCCACCCGGTGCTGGCCGTTAGCGCCGGCGCCTGCCCGTCCGCTCCCGAAGTCCAGCCGCGTGCCTCCCAGCTCCAGGTAGCCGTGCAGGGTGCCGCCGCTTCCTGGCGTCAGCCAGCCTGCCAGCAACCGTCCCAGGGTGGTTTTTCCGCTGCCTGACGCGCCCAGTACCGCGGTCAGGGTGCCCGGCGCGGCGGCGAACCCGATCCTCTCCAGGACGGGGCCGCCGCCGTCGTGGAATGTGAAGCTCTGGATGCCGGCCTCCAGGACCGGACCGGTTGGGAGGGGCACGCCTAGCCTCCCGCTGCTAAGGTCAACAGCCGCAGGACGACGGAGGCAGCCGCAGCGAGCAGCAACACAGCGCGCAGGAGGCGCTGGGCGGTGGAGTCCGGGACGGTGCGGTAGCTGGTCCGGGGTCCGCTGCTGCTGAAACCACGTGCTTCCAGTGCAGCGGCGCGGGTACCGGCATCATCCACCAGCGCCAGGACCAGCGGTACAGCCTGCAGGCGGAATGCGGCCGCCCGGTGGACCAGCCCCCGGCGGATCACGAGCCCGCGGGCTTCCTGGGCGGTGCGGATATGCTCCGCCTGCGCTGCGATGGCCGGCAGCAGGGTGAGCGTGGAGGCCAGCACGAAGGCGAACCGTCCGCTGACTCCCTTGGCATTCATGGCGGCTACCAGGTCAGGGACGCTGACGCTGAAGGAGAAGGCCAGCAGCGCCAGCACGGCGGCGCATACCTGCACGCCCCGCTGCAGGGCGAAACCGAGTCCTTCGGCCGTGACCCGGGCAGGGCCCCACTCGGCCAGGACAGTGCGGCCCTCGGGATACGCCAGCCCGTGCACCATCAGGAGGGACAGGGTCAGCGGCACCAGCACTGCCGCAGCCGCCGGAAGCAGCCGGCGGGCCGTGCCGCCCGCGGCGGACACGGCGAGGGCACCCGCAACGACGGCGAGGGACAGCGGCCAACTGCCCGCCGCCGTCGTGATCACGGCTGTGCTGCCGGCCGCGGCGAGGCCGGTCAGCGGGTGGAGGCGCATGGGAAACGGGATTCAGGACGCGGGCGTCGAATCCTGCCCTGCACCCTCTCCCAGAGTCTTTCCGGCCAGGACGCGGTGCCGGCGCACAAACGGGAACTGGAACCTGGTCCGGCGCGGCAGCGCATACACCAGGACGGCAACCACGGTGAAGACGATGGCCTTGTCCATGGGGTCGGAAATAAGTGCCTGCTTGGTGATGGCGGCCAGCAGGGTGTCGCCCATCGACCGGAAGGCGCTGACGATGGCCCCGGTTGCCACCCCCGAGGTGCCGCCGAAGACGAAGGCGGCCACAGGTGCTGAGACGACGCCGCCGATGATGCCGGTGGCGAAGCCGGCAACGGGTGCCAGGTAGAAACGGCGGAACAGCCCGTACCGTGCAGCAAGGCCGGCGAGGCAGCCGATCAGCGCAGCGCCGGCGGCGAAAGGCAGGACCGTGGGATTGAAGAAGGACCAGACGATGCTGCTGAGTGCCCCGGTGGCCGCACCCGCGGCGGGACCGGCCAGCACTGCGATCAGGACCGTACCGATCGCGTCCAGGTAGAAAGGCACCAGCGTGCTGCCGACGAACTGGCCCAGCACGATGTTCAGGACCAGGGCCACAGGAATCAGCACGACGGTGGACGCCGGCAGGCTGGGCAGCACGGCAATGATCAGCAGGATGGCACCCACCAGGAAACCGGAAAGGGCAATCAGCGCCGAAGCGCTGCCGGGGCCGCCGGTAATGTCGGCGGGCTGGTTGAGGACCAGGAAGACGTAGGTGCCGGCAATTGCCAGGGCACCGAGGATTTCCAGTAGCCGGCGCCGGCGGGCAGCGGCGGGCGCCGGGGACGGCAGCGTCAGGGAGGGCGATGACATGAAGGTTCCTTTGGGGTGCGGCACGGACGGCACGGAAGAACCGGGCCGTGCGGAACGCCGCCTATGTCACCTCGGCGGCAGGCGCCGGAATGAACCGGCGGACGGGAACAGTCTACCGGCGCTGCAGGGTGCCGGCCGGTGTCCTCCCTTAGACTGCCGGAAGGGGCACCGGCAGTTGGGCTGCCGGCCCGCCCGAAGAACACCGGCCCTCCCTGGCAGGGGGTCCTCCACTGAAAGTCGGCCGCATGCCTCACTACGAACTCGCCATCATTGGATCCGGATCAGGGAACTCTCTGATCACCCCCTACTGGGACGGCAAACGGGTAGCCCTGATCGACGGCGGCGTGTTCGGCGGAACCTGCCTGAATGTGGGCTGCATCCCCACCAAGATGTTCGTCTATCCTGCCGGGCTTGCCGCCGCGCCGGCGGAGGCACGTCGGCTGGGCGTGGACCTGAGCCTGGACAAGGTGCACTGGAACGGCATCCGGGACCGGATCTTTGGCCGGATTGACGCCATTTCCGCATCGGGCCGCCGGTACCGGGCGGACGAGCTGGACAACGTTGACCTGTACGAGGAGCACGCGCGCTTCACCGGTCCGCGGTCTTTGCGGACGGAGTCCGGGGTGGAGATCACGGCGGACCAGGTCGTGGTTGACGCGGGTTCGCGGCCGGTGGTGCCGGACGTTGACGGCATGGACCTGCCCCAGGTGCACACCTCGGACACGGTGATGCGGGTGGACGGGCTGCCCCGGCGGGTGGTGGTGGTCGGCGGGGGCTACATCGCCGCAGAGTTCGCCAGCATTTTTGCCGGCCTTGGCTCCGACGTGACTCAGGTGAACCGGTCCGGGCGACTGCTCCGCGGCCACGATACGGACATCGCGGAACGTTTCGCAGCCGCTGCCGCCGAACGCTGGACGCTCAGGACCGGTTTTGCGCTCGACTCCGTGGAGGACAACGGTGATAGCAGCGTCACCGCCGTCTTCGCGGGCCGCGGCGGCGAGCAGCTGCGGGTGCCGGCTGACCTCGTGCTGATGGCCACGGGCCGGGTTCCCAACACCGACAGGCTGGCCGCCGGGGCTGCGGGCTTTGACCTGCGCGAGGACGGGATACTCGCCGTGGACTCCAGGCTCCAGGTCCTCTCCGGAGGCGAACCCCTCCCGGGGGTGTACGCACTGGGTGACGCCGCCAACCCGTACCAGCTCAAACACGTGGCCAACCGGGAAGCCCGGGTGGTGGCCCACAATCTTGAGCACCCGGACAGGCTCCGCAGCATCGACTACACCGCCGTCCCCTCCGCCGTGTTTTCCAATCCGCAGATCGCTTCGGTGGGATTGACGGAAGAGGAGGCACGGTCCGGCGCTGCGTCCGGATCCGATGTTGTCACCGCCCTGCAGGAGTACGGCAGTACCGCGTACGGCTGGGCCATGGAGGACCAAGAGGGGGTGGTCAAGCTCATCGCCGAGCGCTCGACAGGACGGCTCCTGGGGGCCCACATTTTGGGCCACGAAGCGTCCAACCTGATCCAGCCGCTGGTGCAGGCCATGTACCAGGGAACACCCGTGCACGTACTGGCCCGCGGCCCGTACTGGATCCACCCGGCGCTGATGGAAGTGGTAGAGAACGCGTTGCTGGCCTTGGACACTGACGTACCGGCCGACGCCCCGCTCTAGGCTGTCCCCGTCACCTGGAAGTCTATGCCGCCCGGAATGCCATCAGCCGGGGCCGCGTTATCGCGCGGTGTCAGCCCAACCGGGTGGCCAGGTTCCCGACGGCTGTGATGAGTTCCCGGAACGCCTGCTCCGGGTTGTTGGCCGAGACGATCCGGGCGTTCGGCGCGCTCCCCCACAGTCCCCGGTAGTCCGCCACAGTTGTTCCCATCAGCAGCGGCGAGTCCGCCTCGACGTCGATGGTCGCCGGCCGCGCACTGTACTCGAGGGTGCCCGCGGCAACTCCTGCGGCAAAAAAATCGTGGACGTGCGCCAGGTAGCCCTGTTCGTACAGCCGGTGGAACTCGAAGTAGAACCGCAGCGCGTCCGAGAGGTGCCGGATGACGCGGTTGTCAGAGGTGCTGCGCCGGCCCTCAGCCTGCCCCGGGAGCACAAGCTCGGGAACGGAGGCGCCGGCCGCCTCAGCAAGCTGCCGGACATGGTCAGGCCGCATCTCCATCCGCTCGGTGGTGTCCAGCGAACAGACCACCGGCAGCTTCGCGGCGGGCCTGCCGCGGTAGGCGGCGTACACCTCCTTCGCGGCATGGGGATCCACGTGGGTGTTCCACTCTGCGGTGGGCGTGGTGTTCCCCTGGTAATAGAAACTTCCGCCCATGATCACGACGCCGGCCAGCAGCTCGGGCAGGTCCGGCTCCTTGCGGAGGGCCAGGGCAAAGTTGGTCAGCGGCGCAGTGATGAGCGCGGTGAGTTCGCCCGGCCGCGCGCGGGCATGGTCGATCCAGAGGTCGACGGCGTTCCGCGCCGAGACCTGCCCGTCCGGTTCGGGCAGTACGGCGTAGCCGATCCCCTGCGGACCGTGCGTTTCCGGCGTGGTGACCAACGGGACGGACAGCGGTACCCGTGCCCCGATAGCCACCTCAACACCGGGGCGTCCGCAAAGCTCCAGCAGCGCCAGGGTATTCCGTGCCACCTGGTCCGCGTCCACGTTTCCGGGGGTGGCCGTGACGGACACGAATTCCGTGGCCGGCAGGGCGGCCAGGTAGGCAAGAGCCAGTGCGTCGTCGATGCCGGTGTCGACGTCCAGCAGGAATGCGGTCATGGTTTCGGGTCCGGTTGCGGGGTTCGGTCGTTGAGGTTCAGCTGCCGGGGGCTGGTGCCGGTGTCCGGTCCCTAGAAGAGGGCTACCTTGGGCACGGCCGGGAAGATGGTGTCCAATTCCGCGAGGTCGTCCGCCGACGGCTGCCAGTGGGCCGCAGTCGCGTTCTGCCGGACCTGCTCCGGTTTCGTGGCGCCGGCGATAACACTGGCCACGGACGGCTGGGCGGCGAGCCAGGAGAAGGCGACCTCCACTTCACCCAGGCCGCGTTCCTTGGCGAACAGGCTGAACTTGCCCAGCTGGTCCCAGTCGGCGTCGTCCACCATGTTGGTGCGTGTGTGGCTGAGCCGCGAACCGTCCGGCGCGTGGCCCGGCGCGTACTTGCCCGTCAGCAGGCCGTTGGCCAGCGGAAAGTACGGGAGGACGCCCAGGCCGAATTCCCCGGCAGCGGGGGTGACCTCCAGTTCCGCCCGGCGGTCCAGCAGGTTGTAGTGGTTTTGGGTGGAAATGAAGCGGGCCCCGCCGAGTTCGCGCGCCACGTACTCGGCCTGGGCGATCTGCCAGCCGGCGCGGTTCGAATGGCCGATGTATCGGACCTTCCCGCTGCGGACAAGGTCGTCCAAAGCCGAGAGGGTCTCGTCAATGGGCGTCTGAGGATCCGGGGTGTGGAACTGGTAGAGGTCGATCCAGTCGGTGCCAAGGCGCCGCAGGGACGCTTCGACGGACTGGATGATGTACCGGCGGGAACCGCGCGCGCCGAAGTCCGGACCATTGACGCCCTTGGCATCCATTCCGAACTTCGTGGCCACCACAACATCGTCCCGGCGGCTGCCGAGCGCCTTGCCCAGCATGGTTTCGCTGAGTCCGGGCTCCCGGCCGTAGTTATCCGCCACGTCGAACAGCGTGATGCCGGCATCCAGTGCCGCGGAAACGACGGCGTCGGTGCCTTCCTGGGATTCGGTAACGGTGTTGGCGCGGCCCAGGTTATTGCATCCGAGGCCTACCGTGGAGACGGTCAGGCCCGATTTTCCGACGCGGCGGTACGTTGTCACAGTGAACTCCTAGAGGCTGAAGCTGTTGGCGGGTTTGGCGGAGTGCTTGAGCTTGAAGTTTTCCGGATCGGTGAACGGCGCAGCACCGATGCTCAGCTTGGTGAAGTCGAGGTCCTCACCGCGGGCACATACCTTGATGGCGGCGACGGCCTTGTTCACGTCCGGGCAGAGGCAGAAGATGTTGAGCTTGAAGTCGCTGAACCCGCTGCGGTCCACGGTGCCCAGGCCCCGCCAGGCGAGGTGGCTGATGAGGGCGTCGGACGCCTTCTGGGCAAGGTGGTGGTCGCGGGCCGTGCCTTCACGGGATTTCAGGGCAAACTGGGCCACCACCCAGAACTGGTCTTCGGCGGGGATCTCGGCGTAGCCATCCTCAGTGCACTGCGCGGCGAAGGCATCCATCAGTCCTTCTGCGGCGGCAGCATCCGGTACGTCTGTCTCCTGGGTCTTGCTCTGGTGCCCCACGGCACCAAAATTCATGACGAACTGGCCGTACTCTTCGTCGTACCAGGCCTCCCGGAAGTGGAGGGCGCCCTCATCGTCGCGTTTGTAGACCCGCATGTTGTCGCTCATATTCGTCCCTTGGTAAACCAGCCGACGTCCGTGCCGTCGAACGGTGCCTGTTGCGCCTTAACGGCCTGGAAAAGTTCTGCGGCGGAAGCCTCGAGGGACTCCGCCAGTGCAGCGGGGTAGTTCATGGCGGCGCGGTGGTCCTCGAACTCGTCCTCGTCGTCGATGAAGACGCCGCGGCCCGCTGTGCTGACCACGTCCAGGTCCATGTCGATGACGTGGAATTCCGTGACGTGCGGCCGAATGGGGTTCCACTCATGGCCCACGGCCAGGTCGATGTAGGTCCGGACGCCGCCAGGGTGGGCATCATCGTAGAAGGTGGCTACCCAGTCGCCGTGGCGCGGGACAAGGAGGACGGCGTCGGACCTGGTGTAGAACGCCGCGCCGGGGCGGGAGCAGAACTCATTGGTGCCCTGGAAGATCCACCAGCCGTGCCCG
>Ga0160435_1000622_pt1 | contig 10419 bp, 8 predicted proteins | sample HID1973K_E0MG_FD_108213 | JGI IMG/M metagenome (GOLD analysis project Ga0160435, IMG submission 108213) | Enriched mosquito-associated microbial communities from UW Madison campus, WI, USA - HID1973K_E0 MG | ecosystem: Host-associated > Arthropoda: Insects > Digestive system > Unclassified ... | reverse complement strand
GCCCTGCCGGCCCACACCCGCTTCGTGGAACTGGCCGCTGGCAAGTCCGACCGCCCCGACCTGCAGAGTGCCAAGCGCGTGGTTTCCGGTGGCCGCGGCGTCGGCTCGGCCGAGAACTTCAAGATCGTTTACCAACTGGCGGACAAGCTTGGCGCGGCCGTCGGCGCCTCGCGGGCGGCGGTCGATGCCGGCTACGTGCCGAACGAACTGCAGGTCGGACAGACCGGCAAGATCATCGCCCCGGAGCTGTACGTGGCGGTGGGCATCAGCGGCGCGATCCAGCACCTGACCGGCATCAAGGACGCTGGCACGATCGTGGCGATCAACAAGGATCCCGAGGCGCCGATCTTCGAGATCGCGGATATTGGGTTGGTGGGGGACCTCTTCACCCTGCTGCCTGCGCTGGAGATCGCAATCGGCTGAAGAAAAATCGGAGCCGGATACTCCGGCTCCGATTTGTATTACGAAGGACTGCTGGCTTCAACGGGTGGACACAAGCCCGGCATCGCCCTGCATCGCAGAACGCCTCAGCTGGCTCGGCTATCCGTCTTCGTATTGGTCAGAAAATCTTGGTACGCGAGTTTGATGCCATCGCGCAAGCCCACCTTGGCCTGCCAGCCACGCTGCTGCAGGAGGTCCGCAGACAGCAGTTTGCGCGGTGTGCCGTCGGGCTTGGAAGCGTCGAAGGCTACATCGCCCCGAAACCCCACCACTTCCATCACCGTCTCGGCAAGTTCCCGAATGGTGACGTCGATTCCGATCCCGACATTGAACAAGCCATCGGAGACATCGCTTTCCATCAGGAAGACACACGCATCTGCCATGTCGTCCACGTACATGAACTCTCGACGTGGCTTACCGCTGCCCCATACCACCAGCTCCTTGTCGCCACGAAGCTTGGCCTCGTGCGCCTTTCGAATCAGCGCGGGGAGCACATGGCTATTTTGCAAATTGTAGTTGTCATTGGGTCCGTAGAGGTTAGTCGGCATCGCCGACACGTATGCTCGCCCATACTGCCGATTGTAGCTCTCGCACATCTTCACCCCAGCGATTTTGGCTATCGCGTAGGGCTCGTTGGTCTGCTCAAGCGGCCCGGTCAACAGGTATTCTTCCTTAATAGGTTGCGGGCAGTCGCGCGGATAGATGCAGCTGGAGCCCAGGAAGAGCAGACGTTGCACGCCGGCGGCGTGCGCGGCCTGGATCACGTTCGATTGCACCATCAGATTCTGATAGATGAAGTCTGCGCGATACACGTTGTTGGCCTGAATCCCACCCACCTTAGCGGCAGCGAGGAACAGATAGTCAGGTCGTTCGCGCTGCATGAAATCGTTCACCGCCGCCTGATCGATCAAATCGAGTTCGGCGTGCGTGCGGGTTACGACGTTCGTGTAGCCGCCACCCTGCAAACGGCGAACAATGGCCGAGCCGACCATGCCGCGATGGCCCGCGACATAGATCTTCGATTCTTTGGTGATGACAGGCAACGACATGACCGATCCTGGGTTCATTCGTGGTGGTTGGGTGCGCTATAGCCGTGGCGCTTCACCAATTCGTCGCGCTCCGCTTTGCGCAAGTCCTCACGCACCATCTCTTGCACCAGCTCATTGAAAGTGATGCGCGGCGACCAGCCCAGTTTCTCGCGCGCCTTGGTTGCATCGCCAAGCAATGTCTCCACTTCCGCCGGACGGAAGTAGCGGGGATCGACGGCCACGATGCAACGCCCAGCTTCGTCGTAACCCTTCTCGTCCACGCCGGAACCTTCCCAGCGGATCTTGATGGCGAGTTCATTGGCCGCGACGTTCACGAACTCGCGCACACTGAACTGTACGCCGGTAGCAATCACGAAATCCTCTGCGCTCTCTTGCTGCAGCATCAGCCACTGCATTTCAACATAATCCTTGGCATGCCCCCAATCGCGCAGCGAGTCGAGATTGCCCAGATACAGGCAATCCTGCAGCCCGAGCTTGATGCGGGCGAGAGCGCGGGTGATCTTGCGGGTCACAAACGTTTCGCCACGAATCGGAGATTCGTGGTTGAACAGAATCCCGTTGCAGGCATACATGCCATAGGACTCGCGATAGTTGACCGTGATCCAGTAGGCGTAAAGCTTGGCGACCGCGTAAGGGCTACGGGGGTAGAACGGCGTGGTTTCCTTCTGCGGTACTTCTTGCACGAGGCCATAGAGCTCGGACGTCGAAGCCTGGTAGAAGCGGGTCTTCTTTTCGAGACCAAGGATGCGGATGGCCTCCAAAACGCGCAGTGCGCCGAGCGCATCCGAGTTTGCCGTGTATTCCGGCTCCTCGAACGACACTGCCACATGACTCTGCGCGGCGAGGTTGTAGATCTCATCCGGCTGCACTTCCTGGATGATGCGGATCAAGCTGCTCGAATCCGTCATGTCGCCGTAGTGCAAGACGAAGTTCCGATCGCTCTGGTGCGGATCCTGATAGAGGTGGTCGATGCGATCGGTGTTGAACAGCGAGCTACGGCGCTTGATGCCGTGGACGACGTAGCCCTTGTTCAACAAAAACTCCGCGAGATACGCGCCGTCCTGGCCAGTGACACCCGTGATAAGTGCGCTTTTCATCTGAAAATGTCCGTTAATTCGTGTCGTGGTTTTAAGTTATTGAATCTCGCGCGGCACACGCAGCGCTGCAACCTGCGCATCGACCATCCGACGCACCATCTCTTCAAAAGTGACCGTCGGTCGCCAGTCCAGCTGCGCACGCGCTTTCGCAGGATTTGCCAGCACCTGCCCTGACTCCGCCGGCCGTACCAGCCCTGGATCACTGATCACATGCTGCTTCCAATCTTGCCCCACGGAGCCATATGCCAACTCGCAAAGCTCCCGCAAGGTGTGGAGCTTGCCAGTACCGATGACATATTCGTCGGGCTTGTCCTGCTGCAACATCTGCCACATGGCGCGGACGAAATCGCCCGCGTAACCCCAGTCCCGTGCGACGTCGAGATTGCCCAACGCAAGCTTACCGCGTTCCACGATGGGGCGCCCCATCTCGTTGGTAGCCGGCGAATCGAGGATTCCCAATGAGGCACATGCGGCCCCGTAGGCGATCTTCTGTGTCAGGAAGTGGAGCGGCCGGCGCTCGCTCTCATGGTTGAACAGAACGCCGCTGGCGATGAACAGCCCATAGCTTTCCCGATAGATGCGCGCCATCTGGTGCGCATAAACCTTGGCTGCCGCGTAAGGATTGACCGGGTCGAAAGGGGTCGACTCGTCCTGGCGAGCCCCGCAGGCCTTGCCATACATTTCGGACGAGGAGGCGTGATAGACCCGCGCCTGCGGGCAGTGGTGGCGCACCGCTTCGAACAGCCGCACGGCGCCCAGGCCATTCACTACAAGCGTTTCAGGCGCCCTGGCCCAGGATTCGCCAGGACGGGACTGAGAGGCCAGGTTGTAGATTTCGTCTGCCTGCGATTCATAGACCGCCGATGCGATATCGACACCTTCGGACATGTCGCCGAACAGCGGTTCGATGCCACTGGCGGACGCCAGAGGACTGCCCTTTCGATACCAGCTTTCCCGGCGCACCAAGCCAAATACACGGTACCCCTTCGCCAGGAGAAGTTCGGCGAGGAACAAGCCATCTTGTCCGGTGACACCCGTTATCAGGGCCTTCTTCATGGAGCGTACAGACAATCCTACGGCCGGGTTAATCAGGCATTGTACCCCGGACGGGTGGCCCATAGAAGCGCAGTTCGCATCAACGGTACGTCCAAAGACTGTGCAGCGTGAAGGTCACGAACGGCACCACGCACACCACCGCCAGGATCCCCAACAAGAAGTGGACGCCATGGTGGTCAAGCAAGCCCGAGAGCCCTACCGAAATGGCCGCCCCCACCGACGCGACCACGCAGAAGCGGAACAAGGTCCGGCCGTGCAAACGCTTACCGAAACTCCAGAGCGTGTTGACAAAGTAGGAAAAAACCGTCGCCACACAGAAAGCAACGCCGTTCGCCAACGGCGGCGCCACGCCGGCCGACACCACCAGGACATAGGCGATAGCGACGTGAACCACCGTCGCTACCCCGCCGACCACACAGAACCTGAAAGCCTGCCGCAGTTTGGGGCCGCGAAACAGCCACAGATCACCGGGCACCGAGGACCGCCAGCAGCGAAACGCCGTACGGCAGGGTGGTACGGCCCAGCAACCAGCGCTCGCTGGCAAAAGTCCGCTGCAGGACCTCATTCAGCCATGGCGCAGGCAGGCCCTGGCCTGCGGCATGCTCACTGTGCAGAAGGCGTTCCTTGATGCGGACAGCGGCGGCTAATGGGAACAACAACGTATTGAAATACGAAAACCGCTCCAAGCGAAGACCAGCTGCGGCCACGAGCGCCTCAAAGTTGCGCCGGTTGTAGCGCCTCTTGTGGTGGAGGAACTCGTCATGCGCACCCCAGAGCCACGCATACGCGGGCACGGTTACGAGCATCCTGCCTCCCTCCGCCAGCAAGGGCGTGAGCGCCTGCAGGGTCTCGACATCCTCGTCGATATGCTCGAGCACGTCGAACATACAGATCAGGTCGAATTCCCCGCTTTCGAAGGGAATGTTGTCGGGACAGTGTCCGAAGCGGATATCGAAACGCCCGCCGGTCTTGCCGTTGGCCAAGGCACGTGCGCTGGCGTCCATTTCCATCGCGCTGAGCTTTCCATAATGCGAGAGCAGCTCGAGATTACCCCCGGTGCCCGAACCGACCTCAAGCAGCCGCGAGCCAGGCCCCAGCGCCAACCGTTCCAGCTCGCCCCTTAGAATTTCGCGCCTCGCCACAAACCACCAATGACGCGACTCGGTGTCGGCCATCTGAGTATATGCACTAGGATCCATCGTTCTGCCTGTGATGTCGCCGCACGAGATAAGTGGGCCGTTGCTTGCTTTCCATGTAGATCCTGCCGATGTACTCGCCAAGGACGCCGATTCCGATCAACTGAAGGCTGCCGAGGAATAAGACAGCGACCAGCAGGGAAGCGTAACCCGGCAGATCGATCCCGTGCAGCAGTGTTTTCACGATGATGTAGCCACCAAACGCGGCTGTACTCACGGCGAACGCCAAGCCGATGTAACTCCATATCTTCAAAGGCGCAGTGCTGAAACTGCTGAAGCCCTCAAGCGCCAAATTCCAAAGGCGCCAGCCCGAGAACTTGCTCGTGCCCTCCGCACGCGGCGAACGGACATAATCGATGGTGACGGTCCGAAAGCCCACCCACGCGAACAGGCCCTTCATGAAGCGCTGTCGCTCGGGCAAACGCTTCAGCGCATCAACCACTGCCCGGTCCATGAGCCGGAAATCGCCGACATTCTCCGGAATATGCGTCGTGGATAGGCGATTATGAAGACGATAGAACGCCTCAGCTGTCACCCGCTTGGCGAAAGTATCCGAACTGCGGTCACTCCGTCGCGCCAGCACGACTTCTGCACCGTTTTGCCAAGCCTCGATCATCTGGGGAATCAATACCGGCGGGTCTTGGAGATCGGCGTCCATAGGAATGACCGCGTCGCCAGCAGCCGCGTCCAACCCCGCCGTCAAGGCCGCTTCCTTTCCGAAGTTGCGCGACAACTCCAGCACCTGGAACCGATCGTCAGCCGCGACAATTCGCGCCAATCGGTCGAGCGTGTCATCCCTACTGCCATCGTCGACGCAAACCACCTCGAAGTGCACGCCGGGAATGGCATCCAGCACCGGAACGATTGCCGCGTAGAATGCCTCTACCCCGGCCCCCTCGTTATAAAAGGGCACCACGAGGGAGACGCGCTTTGGCCACTCGCTCATTGCTTTCCCGACTCCAGCCCCAGAATCTTGAACGCTGCCAACATGACGCGCCGGTCTCCGTTGGCTGGCACTGCTAGTGGCCCATCATACACGGCCTGCAGCCTCAGCCTGTTCGAGCCGACTTGCAACGGAAGGCGGATGCGGCGACGCGGCTCTCCACGGATGTCCATCGGCTCCAACTGCTTTCCGTCCAGTTCGAGCAAGATCCGCAGGGGTCGGGCGCCATCGGCGACGCTGGCACCGCGGCCAACCTCGACGACGAGTTCGACCGTGCTGGCGACACCCGACTCCAAAGTCAGTGTCGCGGGCTCGGCCGACAACCAAATGAACCGATGTCCATCGACTTGTTCAAGGCCGTTCGGTGCGCTGATGCCGGACAATGACTGCACACCGCCATCCCCGATATCCAGCAGCCGCAAGCCCTCGGCCTCCCAGACGACCTTCGCCTGAATGGCGTCCTCGGCTGACACCAAGAGCAGATGAGCCCTCTGCGCCGGCACCCACGCGTCCGCGAGCACCGGCAGGACATGCGCCTGCGCCATGTACCCGTTGTACCGTGGGTAGTGCACCGGCAGCTCGCGCAGTTCGTATACGAGCCAAGCATTGAGGATGGGATCGGACACCATGACGGAGACGGGCTGATGCAACTGGGCCAGTCGCGCTCTGATTTGGCGCATCGGCACCGCGGACTTGTGCGCGTAAGCGCTGGACCACTGCCATTGCTGCCTCGCGAACAGACCAAGGCCCAACACCAACAGCCCGATCAGCATCGCGCCGACGGCAAATCCAACCGACGGCGAGCGCCGGTGCAGTGCGCGCGCGACTGCAACCAGGCCGACGATGACAGTCAATGCGTTGGCCCACCACGTCATCAACAGAATCTTGTAGGCGCCGTAGTCATACTGCTTGACCACGATCATGTAGGTAGTCAGGCCGATGGACATCGCGGCAATGGCCAGCATTGAACGCGTCCGCATTGCCGCAAAGCGCACGAGGCCGGCAATGTAGAGAAGCGTGAGGAATCCGCCGCAGGCAATGGTAGCCCAACCCCAACCTACCGTTTCTTCCCATTTGCTGGAGAACCCCCAGATTGCAGCGAGCAGCCGGTCGGGAACCAACAGGTCGGGCATGAAGCCGTTGCCCGGGCGTGGACCACCGACGTTTGCGGTCAACGCCAACTGGTTGGAGAAGAACTTCAATGCGTCCGGGATATAGGGCGAAACCAGCAATATGGCGGTGACGCCCACCAGCGCAAGCAGTCGCATGCGCCCCCGGAACTCGCCGTTGAAGATTCCATCCAAATTGCCAGCGAAGTAGGCGGCAAGCACCAGCACTACCAGTTCGGGATAAATGTACACAGCTGCCGCGCATAGCAAGGAGGGCGCCATCCATCGCGCCCTGCCTGTCAGTGCCGGATCCTTCGCCAACCCGTAAAGAGCCGGCGCCGCGGCCAGTACGATGAGGTTGTCAAAGTTGTTCGCGAGCAGCACGTGCGGGAAAAATCCCCCCAGCATCGTCAGCGCGACAACCAAGGACGTGGAATGTTCGACGCCGCTTCTGCGTACCACCTGTGACGCATAGGCCACCGAACCAGCAAACGCGACCGTGGCCAGGACCATCAACGGGCCGACCATCATCTGGGTTTGCACGGAAATCGCGCCTGGCGGAATCAACGCCGCCAACATGGCCGCAGCGATGTAGCGGGTAACCGATAGATGGGAGCCGTACTGATAGAGCGGCGCCAGACCTCCTTCGGTACCTCGCGGGTAATGCCTTAGATACTCGCCAAATGCGACATAAGTGAAGCCATCCTGGTTCGGGCTACCGAGGTAGTCGAAAAGCCCGTACCACTGGAACCCCCACAAAGGGGCCAGGGTCGCCAATACGACCATGCACAGCACCCCGCGCCCAGGGAGGTCCATGGCGGGCTTCCTAGCCATACGCATGCCCGTCCAGCCAAGCGCAACAAGTGCCGCCCAGAAGAATGGTGCGACATTCGCCAAGGGGATGCCACATACCACTGCAAAGGCCAGCATCAAAGATGCTGCCGCCATGCCCAGTGCCGGCGCCACCAGCAATTGCGCGCCGACAGTACGTATCCCGACAATCCGACTTACGCCCAGTCCGCAAAGCGTCAAGGCCAGGATGAGGGCGAGCGGGAGCAGAACGCTAGAAAGGAACACGAGAATCGTCATCGTCGAATCAATGTGCAGGGGCTTTACTTAAAGAGGCAATCCCCTCGATGTCGCGAAGCGGAAATTCCCATATCACGACGCGGGGCGCCGTCGGCCCGGCACGTGCGGCGAACTCGGCCTCCAAGGCGTCCTTTTCCCTTAGGAAGTTGCCGAACGCGACGAAGGAACCCTGGCCAGCAACAGGTCGGTTCTGGATTTCGACTTCGTGCAGACGCAAGCCGATCTGCCATGTAAGTCCCACAGGCTGGTTTTCGATCCAGGTATATTGGCCCGTATAGCTCGTACCGATGCCGACCAGCAGCCCACGCGGATGCGCAGCGTAAACATAACCCTGCCCCTGCTCTCCGTTGATCAGACGATCCTGGAATACCCAAACCGGCTTGAGCCAGCTCGTCCACCAAGGCGCCGGATCGAAGGCCTTGGCCAGGTCTCCGACATGCGCGACGGACAAATATGTGGGACGCACCGGCGTCTTTCTCTGCAGCGCGGTTGCAGAGGCAACCTCATCGGCAGTTGCAATGGCTGCAAGCCGGATGCCGGTTCCGGACCAATGGCTGTCATTGGTCGCGAACAGCAGCTGCTCCGGATTTGCCGCAAGGCTCGCACGGTATCTCGCAAGCAAATTTACTGCATGCACGTCGCGCTCTTCCAGGGCACGCTGCAGGTAGCCGTAGACCTCGTCCGAGCGGTCACGATCGATGGGATCCCTACTCAACAGATCTGCGCCCTGCATCGGCCAGTGCGCAAGATCACGATGTACTGACAGCTTGGTTGGCACTGGCAAGACCACCAGCAACCATCCTTCCGCAGCGAGCTTTCGATCGTAGTCCGAAATGATCTTTGCAGCGCGGTCCAGCCGGTCAGCCACGTCGGGATTGATCCCTCTGGAAACCCAGAGGTCGATTGTCGGAAACAGCATCTCCGGCGCACGCCCCCCCCATTCGATCCACTCGACGCGCTGGCCTGCAGCGATCCGCAGACTATTGCCGAGTTCACGCCCAATCCTGACCCCCGGCAGCCGATCAATACTGCTGTGCAGCTTCGCTGCATCCAGTTGCCATAAACCGGATGGAACCAGACCACCCAGCGTCTGCTCCGGTGAACGGGCCATGGCCAGCTTCGGCAATCGCACTTCGTGCTGCTCCCGCGGCAACCAGGCGGTCAACGCGAGAAACAGCAACACCAGGAAGCCATAAGCCCAAGCGATGGAAATTCGGTTCGGCGTCATGATCAGAACTGGAAGTAGAGGAAGGGAATTTCAGTGCTGCTCAAACTTACTAGCAATGCCATTGCAAACAACGCGTACAGCAGAACCTGGTGGCCTGCGGAGAACCGCCGGCTCGACATGGGAATGGTCCCCACCACTCTGGGTTCCAGACGGACAACGAAGTAGGCACCCCCCAGTGCCAACAGCAACGACGGAAGATGCTTGTACATAAGCGCAGGATGGAAGTAGCTGCCCACGCCATGGAAGCCGACCATACCACTCAGAACGGCGCCCGCTTGCGCGAAGGTCTCGCTACGGAAGAAGACCCAGCCGACGAGTACCAGCAACAACGTGATCGCACGACGCAGACCCACGGGAATTCGTCCCAGACGAGACTCGCCAATATTTCTCTCGATAACCAGCAAGATGCCGTGGAAGGCGCCCCATGCAACGAAGGTGAAGTTCGCACCATGCCATAGCCCGCCGATCAGCATGGTCAGGAAGAGGTTGAGCGAGACACGCCACGGTGCGCAGCGATTGCCGCCCATGCTGATGTAGAGATAGTCCCGCAACCACTGGGAAAGCGTCATGTGCCAGCGCTGCCAGAAGTGCGTGATGCTGGTGGCGTGATAGGGAGACCTGAAATTGTCGGGGAACGCAAACCCTATACAGAGGCCCAAACCCGTGGCCATCAGGGAATAGCCCCAGAAATCGAAGTAGAGCTGGAACGAATAGGCAACCGTCCCTACCCAGGCCTGCAACATGTCCGGCTTGGCGACGCCGAAAGCGTAAGGAACGAATACGGCGAACTGGTCCGCGAACAAGCTCTTGATCGAGAAACCCAGCGCGAACACTGAGAGCCCCCGCGCCAGCTGCATCTTGGGCCAATGCAGGAACTGCGATTCCATGTCCGCATAGCGGACGATCGGACCGGCAATGAATCTGGGAAACATGGCCAGGAAGGTAAGGTAATCGAGCAAGCGGACCGGACGCTCGAACCTGCCCCGATAGGCGTCGATGACGAAACTCACTGCCTCGAATACGAAGAACGAGATGCCAGGTGGAAGAATGATGCCTTGTTCCGTGCCGAAGTACGGTATCAACAGCGTCTGGAGCGGCTCCAGCACTGGAAACAGTGCGACCAGCCAGTTCAAGTATTTGAAAAGCGCGAGCATGCCGACCGCGTAAACCACGGCGGCCACGACACCAAACCTGCGGCCGAACTGAGTGCG
>Ga0160435_1000615_pt1 | contig 10488 bp, 7 predicted proteins | sample HID1973K_E0MG_FD_108213 | JGI IMG/M metagenome (GOLD analysis project Ga0160435, IMG submission 108213) | Enriched mosquito-associated microbial communities from UW Madison campus, WI, USA - HID1973K_E0 MG | ecosystem: Host-associated > Arthropoda: Insects > Digestive system > Unclassified ... | reverse complement strand
TTCATCGCTCATTACAACCATCGACGCTGTCACTCTGCATCGAACAACCTGCCGCCAGCGATTTTCGAAAAGCTGGCGGCCTAGACTCCTACACAATGGTCCAAAAAAACTGGACCACTACAGCCGCGCTCCTACAGCTGGCAGCGGGGTACGCTGGACGCACTAACCGTTAGCTCCCACCCCCGCGTGAGTCATCTGCGCGGCAGGGCGGGGATACAAAAAAACGGTTGATGGCGAAGGGGTCGTCGCGTCGGAAAAACAAGTCAGCAGCCGCCCCGGTCCCTGTAGGAGTGCGGCTTGCCCCACGATCGGCTGCGAAGCAGTCGTAAGACCAGCCACCGCGTAATGTCTGACACTTCGCATGCACAGGTTTCACTGCCGGTACCCGGCAGATCGCGGGACAAGCCGCGCTCCTACAGCTGACAGCGGGGTACGTTGGACGCACTAACCGTTAGCTCCCACCCCCGCGTGAGTCATCTGCGCGGCAGGGCGGGGATACAAAAAACGGTTGATGGCGAAGGGGTCGTTGCGTCGGAAAAACAAGTCAGCAGCCGCCCCGGTCCCTGTAGGAGTGCGGCTTGCCCGCGATCGGCTGCGAAGCAGTCGTAAAACCAGCCACCGCGTAATGTCTGACACTTCGCATGCACAGGTTTCACTCCCGGTACTCCGCAGATCGCAGGGCAAGCCGCGCTCCTACAGCTGACAGCGGGGTACGCTGGACGCACTAACCGTTAGCTCCCACCCCCGCGTGAGTCATCTGCGCGGCAGAGCGGGGATACAAAAAAACGGTTGATGGCGAAGGGGTCGTCGCGTCGGAAAAACAAGTCAGCAGCCGCCCCGGTCCCTGTAGGAGTGCGGCTTGCCCGCGATCGGCTGCGCAGCAGTCGTAAGACCAGCCACCGCGTAATGTCTGACACTCCGCATGCACAGGTTTCACTGCCGGTACTCCGCAGATCGCGGGGCAAGCCGCGCGTCTACGGTTGATGGCGCAATGTCCCTCATTCCGGCTCTGAAAAAAGTGCCTTGCGCAAGTCGAAAACGTTTTGGCGTCAGCCAGCGCCCGCCGAGCAGGTTCTTTACAGCGGAGCCAGCCTCGACGCCCAGCAAAATCGGCAGTCTTTACGCTTTCTTTATGCCGCATGCCACGCCTCGATCTCGTTCCTTTACACCCCTCATGACGACAATTCCTCCACACGGCAGTCGCCGTATGACGGAGAGTTTTTCATGAGCGTTCTGGATGGGGTGTCTCTGCTGTTGGCCGCAGGGTTATTCGTGTACTTGCTGGTGGCGCTGCTGCGCGCCGGCCGGGTCGAGGAGTGACGGCCATGCACAGTTATGACTATCTGCTGATTCTGGCTTTTTTTGCGTTGGTGCTGCTGCCCGCGCCAATGCTTGGGCGGTTCTACTTCAACGTCATGGAAGGTCAGCGCACCTTCCTCACGCCGGTGCTGGGGCCGGTCGAGCGCATCTGCTATCGACTGTCGGGCGTCGACCCCGCAGTTGAGCACAACTGGAAGACCTACACCCTGGCCCTGCTGGCGTTCAATCTGGCAGGGTTCGTCGTGCTGTTCGCGATTCTCGTGTTTCAGGGCGCGCTGCCGCTCAACCCTCAAGGCCTGCCAGGGATGGAGTGGTCGCTGGCGTTCAACACCGCCATGAGTTTCGTCACCAACACCAACTGGCAGAGCTACAGCGGCGAAGCGTCGCTGAGCTACCTGAGCCAGATGGCCGGCCTGACCGTGCAGAACTTCGTCAGCGCTGCCACCGGTATTGCCGTGCTGGTCGCATTCTGCCGCGGCATCGGTCGACGCTCGACTCAGCATCTGGGCAATTTCTGGACCGACATGACCCGCGCCACGCTGTACGGCCTGCTGCCGCTGTGCATCATCCTCGCGCTGTTCCTGGTCTCGCAGGGCGTGCCGCAGACCTTCGCCCATTACGTCGACGCCGTCACCCTGCAGGGTGCTGACCAGACGATCCCTCTGGGCCCAGCCGCCAGTCAGATCGCGATCAAGCAACTGGGGACCAACGGCGGCGGTTTCTTCGGCGTCAACTCGGCGCATCCGTTCGAGAACCCGACCATCTGGAGCAACCTGTTCGAACTGGTGTCGATCATCCTGATTCCGGTCGCCCTGGTGTTCACATTCGGCCATTACGTCAAGGACATGCGCCAGAGCCGTGCCATCGTCGCCTGCATGTTCGTGCTGTTCCTGATTGGCGGCGCGACCGCGTTGTGGGCCGAATACCAGCCCAACCCGGCGCTGAACCTGGCGGCGGTCGAGCAGACCGCGCCGATGGAAGGCAAGGAAACCCGCTTCGGCACCACCGCCACCGTATTGTGGGCAGCGACCACCACTGCCGCGTCCAACGGGTCGGTCAACGGCATGCACGACAGCCTCAACCCGCTCACCGGCATGATCGCGCTGGCCAACATGATGGTCGGCGAGGTGATCTTCGGTGGCGTCGGCGCAGGCCTGTACGGGATGCTGCTGAACGTGCTGATCGCCGTGTTCCTCGCCGGGCTGATGATTGGCCGCACGCCGGAATACCTGGGCAAGAAACTTCAGGCCACCGAGGTGAAATTACTGGTTGCGACGCTGATCGTGATGCCAGTCGGCGTGTTGGTGTTCGGCGCGCTGGCGGCCTCGTTGCCAGGGCCTGCCGGCTCGGTGAGCAACCCGGGCGCCCATGGCTTCAGCCAGCTGCTTTACACCTACACCTCGGCCACCGCGAACAACGGCTCGGCATTCGGCGGTTTCAGTGCGAACACGCTGTTCCACAACCTGATGCTGAGCCTGTCGATGTTCATTGGCCGCTTTGGCTACATCCTGCCGGTGCTGGCGCTGGCGGGCAGCCTGGCGGCGAAGAAGACCGCGCCGCTGGGGCTCAACAGCTTTCCCACCCATGGCCCGCTGTTCGTCACGTTGCTGACCGTGACGATTCTGCTGGTGGGCGGCCTGACGTTCCTTCCGACGCTGGCGTTAGGACCGATTGCCGAACATCTGAGCCTGGGCTTCTGAGGATTGATCATGAATATGCAAGCTCCTGTGACCAAAAACACTGTGCCCGCGCCGGCCGCGGCCGAGCCGGTCAAGACCGGGTTCGGTGACCTCTGGCGCCCGGCGTTGATTCAGGCGTTCGTCAAGCTCGACCCCCGTCAGCTGCAACGCGCACCGGTCATGCTGGTGGTCGAACTGACCGCCATCCTCACCACCATTCTGTGCCTGATCCCCAATTCGGCCGTGCCAACCTTCGTCGCCGTGCAGATTGCGGTCTGGCTGTGGTTTACCGTGCTGTTCGCCAACTTCGCCGAAGCCTTGGCTGAAGGCCGCGGCAAGGCCCGCGCTGACAGCCTGAAAGCCGGTACGGACGGCCTCAAGGCTCGACTCAAAGGCGCGACGGGCGGCTTTCTGATGGTCAACGCCAGCGCGTTGCGCAAGGGTGACGTGGTGCGCGTCGAAGCGGGGGAGTTGATTCCCGGTGACGGCGAGGTCATCGAAGGCATCGCAGCGGTCAACGAAGCGGCGATTACCGGCGAGTCCGCGCCGGTGATCCGCGAGTCCGGCGGCGACCGCTCGGCGGTCACCGGCAATACCCGGCTGGTGTCCGACTGGTTGCTGGTGCGGATCAGCGCCAATCCCGGCGAGTCGACGCTGGACCGCATGATCGCCCTGGTCGAAGGCGCCAAGCGCCAGAAAACCCCCAACGAGGTGGCGCTGGACATCCTGCTGATCGGCCTGACCCTGATTTTCCTGCTGGTGGTCGTCACCCTCCAGCCGTTCGCCCACTTTGCCGGCGGCAGCCTGCCGCTGGTGTTCCTGGTGGCGCTGCTGGTCACGCTGATTCCGACCACCATCGGCGGGCTGCTGTCGGCGATCGGCATTGCAGGCATGGACCGTCTGGTGCGCTTGAACGTCATCGCCAAATCCGGCCGCGCGGTAGAGGCAGCGGGCGACGTCCATGTGCTGCTGCTGGACAAGACCGGCACCATCACGTTCGGCAACCGTCGCTGCGCCGCGGTCTATGCCGCGCCCGGCGTCAGCGCCAAGGAGCTGGGCGAAGGCACACTGCTGGCCTCGCTGGCCGACGACACCGCCGAAGGCAAGTCGATCGTCGAATACCTGCGCGCGCTGCACCCGATGAACGAGCCATCGCCCGGTCAGGTGACGGCGGTGCCGTTCAGCGCCGAAACACGCCTGTCCGGCATTGACTACGACGGCCGCGTGTACCGCAAGGGGGCGGTCGATTCTCTGCTCAAGTTCCTCGGCCGCGACCGCGCCGATCTGCCGCTGACCCTGTCCCGCGAGATCGACAAGATCGCCAAGACCGGCGGCACGCCGCTGCTGGTGTGCGGCGACGGCAAACTGCTGGGCGCCGTTCATCTCAAGGACGTGGTCAAGCCGGGGATTCGCGAGCGGTTCGACGAGTTGCGCAAGCTGGGGATCCGCACGGTGATGGTGACGGGCGATAACCCGCTGACCGCTGCCGCGATTGCTGCCGAAGCGGGCGTCGACGACGTCATCGCCGAGGCCACGCCGGAGAAGAAACTCGAGCGCATTCGTCAGGAACAGAACGACGGTCGTCTGGTGGCGATGTGCGGCGACGGCGCCAACGACGCCCCCGCGCTGGCCCAGGCTGACGTCGGCATGGCGATGAACGATGGCACTCAGGCTGCACGCGAAGCGGCGAATATGGTGGATCTGGACAGCGATCCGACCAAGCTGCTCGACGTGGTGCAGATCGGCAAGGAGTTGCTGGTTACCCGCGGCGCACTGACCACGTTCTCGATTGCCAACGACGTGGCGAAATACTTCGCGATCCTGCCGGCGCTGTTCGCGGCCATCTATCCGCAACTGGGTGTGCTCAACATCATGCACCTGGCCAGCCCGCAGAGCGCGATTCTCTCGGCGATCGTCTTCAACGCGTTGATCATCGTGGTGCTGATTCCACTGGCACTGCGTGGCGTGCGCGTGCAGGCGGCCAGCGCGGCGCACCTGCTGCGACGCAACCTGCTGGTCTACGGGCTGGGCGGGATCGTCGTGCCGTTCGTGGGGATCAAAGCCATCGACCTGCTGCTGACGGCGTTGCATCTGGTTTGACCGACTGCCTGCACTGCGGGCGGCACATGCCCGCAGTCACTTTTTTCGAATGAGGAATGAATGATGTCCAGTGTATTGCGTCCGGCCGTGAGCCTGATCGTTCTGATGACCCTGATCACCGGCGTGGCTTATCCGCTGGTGGTCACCGGTGTTGCGCAAGTGGCCTTCCCGGAACAGGCCAATGGCAGCCTGGTGTACGACGATCAGGACAAAGTCCGGGGCTCGGAGCTGATTGCGCAAGATTTCAGCGGCGAACAGTGGTTTCATCCGCGTCCGTCCGCCGGCGCTTATGCCACCGTCGCGAGCGGGGCGAGCAACCTGTCGCCAAGCAACCCGGCGCTGGCGACACGCATCGGCGACGAGGCCGCGAAGCAAAAGGTCGATAACCAGGGGCCGGTGCCGCTGAACCTGCTGACCACCTCCGGCAGCGGTCTGGACCCGCACCTGTCGCCAGAAGCGGCGGATTATCAGGTAGCGCGAATTGCTGCGGCGCGTCATCTGCCGCGCGATTCGGTGCATAAACTCGTAGCGGCCAACACCTACAACCCGCTGATCGGCCCGCCCGTGGTCAATGTGCTGGCGCTGAACCAGAGCCTGGAAGCATTGCCGTCTGGCAAAGTCGTGAATTGATTGGCAGAGTCACTGAACAACGCAGCAGTGGCAGCGAGCTTGCTCGCGAAGCCTGAGGTTCAGGCGACGCATCTTTGCTGACCGTACTGGCCTCTTCGCGAGCAAGCTCGCTCCTGCAATTATTGGTTTATCAGGCACCGGGAAGCACACTTTGAATCGCGTCAACGCCACAGGACAACTTTCGTGAACTCAAACAGCCGCGCGGACGCCTTGCTGGCCGATCTGCCCCGGGACGACCGAGGCCGGTTGAAGGTGTTCCTGGGCGCTGCGCCGGGCGTGGGCAAGACCTACGCCATGCTTCAGGCCGCCCACACGCAGCTGCGCCAGGGCGTGTTGCTGCGCGTGGGCGTGGTCGAAACCCACGGCCGCGCCGAGACCGAGTCCTTGCTCGTCGGCCTGCCTCAGCAACCGATGCTGCGCAGCGAATACCGCGGCGTGATGCTCGAAGAAATGGACCTGGACGGCCTGCTGCTGGCCCGGCCCAAACTGGTGCTGGTCGACGAACTGGCGCACACCAACGCGCCCGGCAGCCGACACGCCAAGCGCTGGCAGGACATCCAGGAGCTGTTGTCGGCCGGCATCGACGTCTACACCACGGTCAACGTCCAGCATCTGGAAAGCCTCAACGATCAGGTTCGCGGCATCACCGGCGTGCAGGTGCGCGAAACGCTGCCCGACTGGGTGCTGCAGGAAGCTTACGAACTGGTGCTGATCGACCTGCCGCCGCGCGAACTGCTGGAGCGTCTGCGCGATGGCAAGGTGTATGTGCCCGAGCAGGCGCGCGCGGCCATCGACGCGTTTTTCACCCAGACCAATCTGACGGCCCTGCGTGAACTGGCGATGCAGACGGCGGCCGCTCAGGTGGACAATGATCTGGCGCTGGGCTATCGCCAGATGGGGCAGGCCGCGCCTGCGGTGCGAGGTCGTTTACTGGTGGGCATCGACGGCGACGATCAGGCCGAGCGACTGGTGCGCCACGCCAGCCGGGTTGCTCAGCGGCGGCACTTGCCGTGGAGCCTGGTGCACGTCGACAACGGCCGCTTCTTCGACGAGCTGGCACGCAGTCGTCTGCAGAGCGCGCAGCAGCTTGCCGAGCGGCTGGGCGGAGAGGTCGTGGTGCTGCGTGCGCCCGAGGTGGCGAAAACCCTTATCCAGCATGCCGCTGAACGCCGCGCCAGTCTGGTGCTGGTCGGTCAGTCGCGGCCGTTGCTGCGGCGCCGGCTGTTCGGTGGCGGCCTGGCCTCGCGGCTGCTGCGCAACGCCCACGGCCTGGAGATCAACGTGCTCGACAGCGAAGCGCGGCCCGATCAGGCCCGCTCGGCTTCACCGCACCCGCTGGTCTGGTTCGATTATCTCCTGGCCGTGCTGGCCACTGTGGGGGCCAGTGCGCTGGCATGGGCGGTGTCCAGCGTCCTCGCGTTGCCGAACATCTCGCTGGTCTTCCTCGCCGCCGTGCTGCTGGTGGCGGTGCGCAGCAGCGTGGGCCCTGCGATGGTCTGCTCGGTGCTGTCGTTTCTGGCCTATGACTTTCTGTTCATACCGCCCAACTTTTCCTTGAGCATCCAGCGCGAAGAAGACGTGCTGACGCTGTTGTTTTTCCTGTTGATGGCGGCGCTGACCGGCAATCTCGCCGCTCGCCAGCGGCGTCAGCTGCAGGCGCTGCGCGACACCCAGGAAGAGACCAGCGAGCTGCTTGACCTGTCCAAGCGGCTGACCGCCGCCACCGATCGCCAGGCAGTGCTCAGCGCGGCGGAGCACCATCTGGCCGACTGGCGCGAATTACAGATCTGCGTGCTGGACCGCGATGGTCAGCAGGGCTGGAAAACCGAAGTCGGGGGCTCGCTGGAGTTTTCCGGGTCCGAGCGCGCGGCCGCCGACTGGGCCTGGCAGCACGGCCAGCCGGCAGGTCGGGGCACCGGCACGCTGCCGTCGGGCAACTGGTGGTGGCTGCCATTGTGGGTCGACGATGCACCGTTGGCGCTGCTCGGCGTCAGGCCGCGAGAAGGGCAAAGCTTCAGCCCCCAGCGTCGGCGCCTGCTGGGCGCACTCAGCCAGCCGCTCGGGCAGGCGCTGGCGCGCGCACGCCTGGCGCAGGATCTGGAGGCCGCGCGTCTGCACGGCGAAACCGAACAGCTGCGCAGCGCGTTGCTGGCTTCGGTGTCACACGACCTGCGCACCCCGTTGACGGCCATGCGCGGCAGCATCGACAGCCTGTTGGCATTGGGTGAAGCGATCCCGCTGGAAGACCGGCGCGAGTTGCTCGAGGGCACGCGCGACGAGGCCGAGCGGCTGGATCGTTACATCCAGAACCTGCTGGACATGACCCGGCTGGGCCACGGCGCATTGAAGCTGGCGCGCGACTGGGTCTCGCCTGGAGACATCGTCGGCAGCGCGCTGAATCGACTGCGCGCGGTGCTGGCGCCGCTGCACGTCGAGACCGATGTGCCGCTTGAGCTGCCGCTGCTCTATGTGCATGCCGCGCTGATCGAGCAGGCGCTGATCAACGTGCTGGAAAATGCCGCACGCTTTTCGCCGGTTCACGGTCGCCTGCAGATGGCCGTGCGGGTCGAGGCCGACGAACTGGTGTTCGCCGTCAGCGATGAAGGGCCGGGCATTCCCGAAGACGAGCGGGCGAAGATTTTCGACATGTTTTACACCGCCGCACGGGGCGACCGGGGCGGGCAGGGCACAGGGCTCGGGCTGGCGATCTGTCAGGGCATGGTCGGCGCCCATGGCGGACGCATCAGTGTCGCGGACGGCATCGAAGGCCGCGGCACGTGCATCAGCCTGCATTTGCCGCTGCAAGCGCAGCCTCAGGCTGAAATCGAGCAGGCGGTCTGATCGTTTGCCGGGTACGCTGCTGTTTTGTAATCGAATCTGACGAGTAACGGGAAAAGCATGAGCCAGACGGCGACCATTCTGGTGATCGATGACGAGCCGCAGATTCGCAAATTCCTGCGGATCAGCCTCGCATCACAAGGCTACAAAGTGCTGGAAGCCGGCACTGGCAGTGAAGGTCTGACGCAAGCGGCGCTGAACAAACCCGATCTGCTGGTGCTGGACCTGGGCTTGCCCGACATGGACGGCCAGGATGTGCTGAGCCAGTTCCGCGAGTGGTCGGCGGTGCCGGTGCTGGTGCTGTCGGTGCGCGCCAGTGAAGGCGAGAAGGTGCGTGCGCTGGACTCCGGCGCCAACGACTACGTGACCAAACCGTTCGGCATTCAGGAGTTTCTGGCGCGCATCCGCGCGTTGTTGCGTCAGGCGCCGGAGAGCGGGAAAGTGGAAGCGGCGCTGGTGATCGGGCCGCTGACGGTCGATCTGGCGTATCGGCGGGTAACGCTGGACGGCGTTGAAGTCGCGCTGACTCGCAAGGAATATGCGGTGCTGGCGCAACTGGCGCGGCATCCGGGCCGGGTCATCACCCAGCAGCAACTGCTCAAGGACATCTGGGGCCCGACCCACGTGGAGGACACCCATTACCTGCGCATCGTGGTCGGCCACCTGCGTCAGAAACTGGCGGACGATCCGGCCGCGCCACGCTTCATCGTCACCGAGGCTGGCGTGGGGTATCGGTTGATGGAAGGCTGATCCGCGCCGCCACGGCCGGGACGCTCAATGCTCCCGCTCGTAGCGGTCCAGCGTATCCCGGGCGATTTCCCGACCCAGGGCGATCAGTTCCGGCGCCTTGTAGAACTCGAAGAACCGGCAGACCCGCTTGGGCACGTTGATCAGGATGTCCGGCGGATAACCGGCAATCTTGTATTGCGCCAACGACGTCTGCATGACTTCGAAGCTCTGGTTGATCAGGTCGAGCGGGGAGGCGGGCCCGACGTTGTCGACGATGATCGAGCCGCTGGCAGACTTCGGCGCGCCGGCGGCCTGTGGCGCAGCGGCAGGTTGCTGGCCCTGAGGATCGGCAGACTCGCTGTCGCCCGCCAGCCACGGATTGGCGATCGTCGCAGCCGTGGCCTTGAGGCTGTCCTGCTGCAGCCGCAGCACGTCGCCGCCCGCGACCTCCAGTTTGCGCCGGAACGGCAGGTGCGAGCCGATGGAGTTGATCAGGCTGTCGAAGCGCTTCTTCACTGCGGGCGGTCGCTCGATCACCGGCAGCTGGTAATGCTTCTGGTTGGTCGAGTTGAGGTTGACCGCAACGATCAGGTCGCAGTGGCTGGACACCACCGGCACGATCGGCAACGGGTTGAGCAAGCCGCCGTCGACCAGCGTGCGATTGCCCTGAACCACAGGGGTGAACAGGCTCGGAATGGCCGCCGAGGCGCGCATCGCCGAATGCAGATTACCTTCCTGAAACCAGATTTCCTGTTGGTTGGTGAGGTCGGTGGCCACGGCGGTGTAGGGAATGCGCAGGTCCTCGATGTTGACCTCGCCGACGATCTCGCGAATCTTGCCGAAGACCTTTTCGCCGCGAATGGCGCCCAGGCGGAAACTCACGTCCACCAGCCGCAGCACATCGAGGTAGTCGAGACTCTCGATCCACGCCTTGTACTCGGGCAGCTTGCCGGCCGCGTAAATCCCGCCAACCACCGCGCCCATCGAACAGCCGGCGATGCAGGCGATGTCGTAACCGCGGCGCTCCAGTTCTTCGATCACCCCGATATGCGCATAGCCTCTGGCACCGCCGGATCCCAGCACCAGCGCGATTCGTTTTTTCATTTGCCTGCCCCCCGCCGCAAAGGTTCTACCCTACGCCCAAGGCTGCCGCGAATCATCTGCTGTTGTACATCCTCCTCAGGGATAGGGC
>Ga0160435_1000612_pt1 | contig 10517 bp, 8 predicted proteins | sample HID1973K_E0MG_FD_108213 | JGI IMG/M metagenome (GOLD analysis project Ga0160435, IMG submission 108213) | Enriched mosquito-associated microbial communities from UW Madison campus, WI, USA - HID1973K_E0 MG | ecosystem: Host-associated > Arthropoda: Insects > Digestive system > Unclassified ... | reverse complement strand
GCGGCGCGGCGGCCATGGCCATCGGATCGGGGAAGAGCTGTGAAACGCCGGAGGGCGCAGGCGCCGCGACCGGCGCCGACGCGGGGGCGGGTGCGCCGATGCCCGACAGCAGGTCGGCGAAGGGATCGTCCGACGTGGGTTGCGCCACGGCGGCGCCACCGGCGGCGCTCACGGCGAGTTCGAAGCAGCCGATCGTCAGCCGGTCGCCCTCGGCCAGCGCGACCGCCTTGCCGGCGCCGATGAGCTTGCCGTTGTGCTGCATCGGATTGCTGCCCTGGTCGATGCCGAAGAAGCGGCCTTCGCGGCATTCCACCGTGACATGCAGGCGCGACACCGTGCGCTCGGGATCGCTGAGCACCAGCGTGTTGGAATCGGCCCGGCCGATGGTGCCGCCCTGCGGCCCGAACTCGGCCGCGGCCCCCGCGACCGGCATGCCAGACCGGCTGACCACTGCGATACGGATCATCTGCTCGGCGCTCCCGGGCCCTGCCCAGACGCCGCCCGCCGATGCGGGCAGTCGTGAGGCGCAGTATTGACCCGATGCATGCGCACGGCAATCTCCTCTTTCGCTCTATGTCCCGCCGTGACAGTGACTCGCGTGCGCTCAGCCGAGCTGCGCCAGCCAGCGCTGCTGGCGCCACGCCGGCGCGCTGGTGGGAAATAGCGGCACGCCCGGCTGCAGCAGCGTGCGGTGCAGCGCGGCGGCCACGCGCTGGCGCTGGAAGCCCGTGCGCAGGACCTGGACGCAGGCGGCATCGGTGACCGGGGCGCCCATGAAGAAGCGCTGGCCCGGCGCGAAGCGCGCCGCATGGGCGGCCCACCACTGCCGGATGCGCTGCACGTCCGGCCAGGGCAGGGCCACGTCCTCGGGCACATCGACGTTCTCGTCGTCCGGATCCTCGCTCGGCCCGTCCTCGAAGCCATCGGGCGGCGGCACTTCCATCTGCTGCGCATTGAAGTCCACGCCGGTGATGAGGACGAAGGCCTCGGCCGCGATGCGCGCGGTCTCGGGCGCGACCATCTGCTCGATGAGCCAGGGCGCGTAGCGCGCGTCGCCACTGAAACCGGCGCCGATGATGCGCAGCCGTTTCGCACCCGGCAGCGGCTCGCAGGCGGCCAGCAGCGCGTGGCCGGCCTCGGTGTCCATCGCCTGCAGCGCCAGCTGCAGGGCTTGCAACTGGCGCCGCCCCGGCTCCAACGCGATGGCGCGCAGGGCGTCGAGCGCGTGGCGGCGGTCGCCGAGCAGCACGCCGGACCACGCGGCCCGGAAGCGCAGATCCGGCTTGGCCTCGCCGGACAGCGCCAAAGCCTGCGGCAGGAGATCGGTGCGGCCCAGTTCGCCCGCGGCACGCAGCGCGCGGATGCGCACGCTGTCGGCCTGGTCGGCGACGGCCTCGGCCAGCACCGCGCCGGGATCGCGCCGGTGCAGCGCGCAGGCCGCGATCCCGAGCTTGCGTGCCAGCGGCAGTTCGCTGCGCAGCAAGTCCTTCACCCGCGCGCCCAGTTGCGCCGGCTCGACCCAGCCCAGCGCCGAAGCCAGACCCGGCGCCACGGCGGGCACGGCTGCGGCGCGCTCGATCAGATCGTCGAAGCGCGCGTCCTGCGCTTCGAGCGCCAGCACGGCGGCGGGAAAGAAGTCCTCCGGCCCCTGGTTGTCCAGCGCCTGCGCCACGCATTGCCAGCCCGCCTCGCCGGCGACGCGCAGGCCGTCCACGTGCGCGGCCAGGCGTTCGTCCAGGTCGGCGAACTGCTGCGGGTCGTAGTTGGGCGCGGTGACGGCGGCGCCGCGCTGGAGCCAGAGGAACGCGGCTTCGTCGGCATGCTCCTCGACGATGGCGGTCAGCGTGTCGGCGGCATCCATGTGCGGCCCCCGCTACTCGAAGTGCAGCCGCACGATGGGCAGCGTCTGGTGCCAGACGCAGCACAGGTTGACGATCAGGTCCCAGGCCTCGACGTCGGCGTTGTCCCAGACCCACTCGTGGTAGTGGATGGTGCGCGGATCGTTGAACATGGCCTGGGCGCCGCTGACGTCCACCGGATCGTCCGGATCGTCCGGGTAGGCCCGGGTCAGCTCATCCCACAGGGCCAGATCCGCCAGCAGGCCTTCGCGCAGCGCCGGTGGCACCGGCTGTGCGAACTCGATCTCGACCAGCAGCGCATAGTTGCCGCCCAGGTCCTCGGGGAACTCGACCTCGAACGGCGTGTCGTCGGGCGCCTCGGGGCGCCAGCCGGTGTCGCGCAGCAGGTCGCGCTGGCGCCGGTCCAGTTCGGCATGCGCCGACCGCAGATGCACCTCGTCGTGACGGCAGTCGCGCAGCATGCCGCCCAGCACGTCCAGGGCCGTCAGCGGCAACTCGTCCACCTGCAGCGACACGTGCACCGCGTCGCCCGCGCCACCGAACTGCGGTGCGGCCGATCGCATCCGCGCCGGAAAGAAGTAGCCCGCGTCGATGGCGTCCGCAAAGGCGCGGATGCGTCCGCGCACCCGGTCGATCGCGCCTTCGGGGCCCTCGGCCAGCGCAGCCTCGATCCGGATCGGGCCGCTGAAGCGCTCAGACGAAGAAACGTCGAAACCACTCATAGGCCTCGTCTCCCTGCATGCCCTTGACGGCCACCTCGTCGAGTGCCTCGTCGGGCGCGACGACGGGCGCCAGCATGCGCCCGACGGCGTGGTACAGGGGCAGCGGATCGCCCCGGTTCACGTCTCCCAGGGCCGGCGCTTTGCCGGCGCGCAAGAGCGCGCCAGCGGGCCCCAGCGGCAGCACGTTCACGTCGGCAGGCGCAAGTCGCGCCAACGCCTCGACACCGCCCATCGCGGCCGCCAGGCCGGGGCCGAGCAGGGTCAGCCAGTTCACCACCGCCAGGCCCTTCTCGGACGCATTCGCGATCGAGACCGCCTCCCCGTAGTTGAGTCCCGGGTGCCGGCGCAACAAGGGCGCTGCCCATTTGCAGGTCGCCGCTTCGACCGCAGGGTCGTGGTCCCACAGCAGCGAATAGGCGCAATAGCCGCTGGCCAGCGGAAACTCGGCGAGCGCGTCCTGCACGAGCCGCACCACCTGGTCCGGCTCGTCGGCCGAGTCGACCGGCAACGCCATGCGGAACATGTAGCGCTGCGGCTCGAAGCTGCCCAGCAACGCGATGTCCACCGCCGGCGTGGCGATGTCGCGCGCGATGGCGCCCGCGCGCGCCTCGAAGGCCAGCACCTTGGTCGCCAGCAGCGCCGGCTCGGAGAACCAGTGGTCAGGCCCTTCGAGCGCCCGGGCTTCGAACGGCCGGAAGCGCTTCATGTCGCCCGTCCGATAGACCGCCAGGCGATCGCCGAAGGCCTCGCAGAACACGCGCAGGAATCGCGCGAAGCCGGCGCCGTCGGCCGGGGCGCCGAACGAGAAGGCGACGACCTCCAGGCAAGGCACCGCCGCCACGCGCTTGTCGAACTTCAGGGTGAACGTCCCGGCATCCATTGGCTGTTCCTTTCAGGTGCACAGGCAGTCGGGCGGCGGCTTGGCGTTGGGGTCGGTGCCCACCGTCATCTTCACCACCTTGTCGCTCTGCGACTTGGGCATCGAGTTCAACAGATTCTCCTGATTCTTGGTGAGGGTGTCCTTCGGAAACTTGACCTCGACGAAGTGCTTGACGTCGGCGACCTTCAGCGACTTGGGTGACGGGGTGACGCCGGCCTTCGTGACGATGATGTCCCACTTGACGAAGTCGCGCCCCTTGGCGGTTTCCTTGCCCCATTTGCCGATCAGGTCCTTGCCGGCCTGCCCCACTTCCGTCAGCAGACCGGGGTTCTTCTTGCCGCGCGATCCGCCGCGTCGCGGGTCCAGTTCGTTGCGCATCTCGTTCTGGAACTTCTTATTCGAAGGCTTCTGCTTCTTCTTGCTCTTCTTTGCCTTGCTCTTCGACTTCTTGTCCGCCTTCTTCTTCTTCTTCATCGCCTTGCAGGCGGCCTCGCACAACTTGTCGGCCAGCGCCTTGTCGCCCCCCAGTGCGTCGATCAGCGGCTGCTGCGCCTCGCCCCCCAAGTTCGCCGCGTTCTCCGCGTTGTGGAACATCTTGTCCGTCAGGCGCGCGGCACTCTTGCCGTCCATCTTGACGTCGAAGGAGTACAGGATCCAGGTCGCCTCCTTCATGAAGGTGCTGGACTTCACCCCGCCGGCCACGCCCGCGTTGTCGCCGTTGGACAGCGAGAACTTCGAGCCCTTGTTGGCCGCCATCGCCTTGTCGCCCTTGACGGTGCTGGTGCCGCTGGCCAGGGCGATCGAGTTGGCGATGTTCGGGTAGGGCACCGGCACCGGGCCGCCCGGGCTGGGCGTCTTGCACACGTCCGGAATGGTGGCCATGCTGATGCCGGTGCTGAACTTGTGCACCAGCGACAGGCTGGTGCCGTTCACGCGGATGCTCACCGGCATGGCTCAGGCCCTCTGCGCCGGCGCGCCGCGCAGCAGCAGGGCGCCGCGCTCGCCGGACTCGGAACTGCCCCACACCATCGCCACCGGGCCTTTCGCATAGCCCTTGCGCAGCGCCGCCACCGCCAGCACGCCATGCAACGCCGTACCGCCCGCGCCCACGTCGCCCCAGCAATCCGCCGGCGCGACGAAGTCGCTTGCCGCGCGGAACTGCTTGCCGGTGCGCAGCGCCGCAAAGCCGAACTCGTCGGCCCGGTAAGGCTCGCCGTTGAGGTCGCAGAACACGTCATGCACCACTTCGCCAGGCCCCAGGCCGGCCAGCGCGCCCCGGAACGCCTGGGTCAGCCCCTGGCCGATGCAGACGGTGTCGGTCTTGATGCGGCAGCTTTCCATGCCGATGCCGACCGACGCCACGTCGCCCAGCGGCGTCAGGCCCAGGCGATGCACCAGTTCCGGCGAACCCAGCAGCAGGGCGCCGGCGCCCTCGCCGGGAACGAAGCCCCACGCATTGTTGAGCGGGCCGCCGCCGTGCAGCTGGTCGCAGGCCTCCACCCATTCGAGCGTCTCGGGCGCCAGGTAGGAGTCGACGGCGGCCAGCAGCAGCGCATCCAGCGCGCCGGCAGCCAGGTCCGACCGCGCATTGGCCAGCGCCAGGTGGCCTGCGGCATGGCCGCATTCGATGCGTGCGATGCGCCTCGGGCGCAAGTCCGGCAGGTCTTCGCCGATCGCCTGCAGCAGCGCGTCCGCGAGATCGGGTGGGCGGCCCGGACGCGACGGTGGCAAGGCCAGCGCGACACCCAGCCGCAACGCCTGCGCCGACCCGCCCAGCGGCGCCAGCGCCTCCTGCATCGCCGGCAGCAGCAAGGCGGCCATGCGATCGGCGCCCTGCAGGCCGATGGGCAGCCAAGGCGCGAAGGCCACGCGCATTGGCTCGCCGGCGGTGTCGACCATGAAGGGGTGCTGCGCGAAGCCGCACACGCCGGCGCGCACCGCAGCGGCGCTGGCCCAGGCCGTGCGCCCCACCGGGGTCGCGGCGCCCAGGCCCAGGATCGGTGTGGCGCCGCCGTCCATGCTCAGGCCTCCAGCGCCGTCTCGGGCGCGTCCTCGCCCTCGTCGTCGTCCTCGTCCTCGTCCTCGCCCAGGCGCAGCTGACGCTTGCAGACCACGCGCGTGCGGGTCAGCTTGTTCACCTTGGGGTGGCAGGGCAGCGCGCTGTGCCACACCAGCGAGACGCGACGCGCCGTCGGCTCCAGCACCACCGTGTGCAGAAGGGGGCGCTCGTGGACCGCGTACGAGCCGTCGGAAAAGAAGGTCTCGAGCGCCAACGCGACGCGCGGCAGCGCGAAGCGCATCTGCGCCTGCGGTGCGAGGTTGATCAGCACCACCGGCTCCCCGCCCACCAGGAACTGCGGCGCTTGCTGGTCGACCGGCGCGCATTGGTAGTGCCGGTCGTCGAAGTCCTCCGGCAGCAGCGGCTGGCGCTCCTGCATCCAGTGTGCGTCGTAGGTGCCCGCCAGCGCCAGGCGCGGCTGCCAGTGCACCGGCAGCGGGCCGAAGCCGGCCGGCGCGGGCCGGTCGCTCCAGGCGCGCACCCGCTGCTCCGGGTATTCGACGTTCGGCAGCCGCAGGCCTTCGGCGTGCGTGTCGGCACTCGCAAAACCGGTGCCGGCGGGGTTGCGCATGTCCCACTGCGGGTTGGCGCTGCCCTGCGCGGCCGGGTCCAGGCCGCCCCAGGCGCGTTCGTAGCTGATCGGCATCGTGACGAAGGGCTGCGGCTCGGACGGCTGGCCGCCCTGCCAGACGCGGTCGCCCGTCACCAGCAGGCGCTTGCTCACCGGCCCCACGCGAAAGCCGACCTCCAGGCTCGTCACCAGCGCGCCGCCGGGCGCATGGGCCTCGGCCAGCAGCACGATGTCGGTGGTGCACTTGGTGCGCGGCAGGTCCGTGTCGTGGCGCAGGCTCGAGCGCACGGGTGCGGCGGGGTCGGCGAATTCCGGCGCCAGCACCACGGGCGGCTGCTCGGCCGCCGGCGCCGTGCTGCCGTCTTGCGCGATGTCGAAGGCGCAGCGCACCGCCACCAGCCAGATCTCGGCCCCGTCGCGGTCGCGCACCCAGGCCCGCTCGGCGGCGAAAGGGGTGCGGTTGTCGAGTTGCCACATGGCCGTTGCCTCGCCGTCAGTTGATGTCGACGTGCGCGCCCTTGATCTTGTTGGCGCCGCGCGACCGGCTGAGGACGAAGTTGCCCTTGATCAGCACCTTGCCCGCTTCCGTCAGGACGATGCTGGCGTCGCCGCAGCGCAGTTCGATCTGGCGTCGCGCCTGGATCTGCACGCGCTCGCCGTCGACCGTGCAGACCGGCGGGGGCGGCGCGGCCCTCGTGCCTTGCAGGCGCCCGACGATCACCGGCCGCGCCGGGTCGCTGCCCTCGAAGGCCACCACCACGCGGCAACCGGCGTCCGACGCCGCCAGGCCGACGGTGGACAGGGCCGGCACGGCCGCCCGCCCTTCGCCCAGCACGACCAGGAAGCGCTCGGCCTCGCCGAAGCCGGCGAAGGTGGCTTGCGCCACGCCGCCGCCGGCCAGTCGCGCCCAGTGCGCGACGTCGGCAAGCACCTCGCGCGTCGCGCTGTCGAGTTCGGCCTCGTCGTGCATCGCTCAGTCCTCCCCCAGGTTCGCGCCCTTGATCTTGATCGCGCCGCCGGCCTTGAACGACGCCGTGCCGCTGGCCTGGATCGTGATCTTCGAGCCCTTGATCGTGATGCCGCCGGAGTTCATCGTGATGGTGCTGCCGCCGGCCTTGAGCACGATGGTCGGCGCCTCCACCTGGCAGGTGCCGCCGGCCTTGATCTTGAACACGCCCTTGGAGGACTCCGAGATGGCGGCGGCCGACAGGCTGTGCGCGCCGCCCACGCTGACCGACTGCACCGCGCCCACGTTGACCTTCTGCGGCCCGCCCACGCTCACCATGCGCGCGCCCCCCACACTCACGGTCTGGGCACCGCCGACATTGATGGCCTGCACGCCGCCGACGTCGATCATCTCGCCGGCGCCCACGTTGTGCATGCGGCCGGCGCCCACGCTGTGGGTCTCGGCAACGGAGATGCTGGTCGACTGCACGCCGCTCACGGTGTGCGTGCGCCCGCCGTTCACCGTCACCGTCTCGCCCCCGTTCACGGTCTCGGTGCGGTGGCCGGTGATGGTGATGGTCTCGGCGGCGCCGACCGATTCGGTGCGGTTGGCGCCGATGGTGATGGTCTGGTCCGCGCCCACGCTCAGCGTCTGGTTGCTGCCGATGGTCTCGGAGTCGTCCACGTCGACGGCATCGGTGCGGCAGTTGTGCACGGTCGTGGTCTGGTCGTGCTCGACCGTGGTGCCCATGTCGAACTGGCCGTGCACGGTGATCTTTTCCTTGCCGGCGGTGTCGTCCATCGACATCTCGTTGAAGCCCTTGGCCTTGTGCGACTCCGACTTGATGCCGCTGACCACCGCGCCGCCAGGCAGCGGGTACGGCGCCTGCGACTCGCCGTTGTAGACGCGGCCGGTGACGATCGGCTGGTCCGGATCGCCTTCGAGGAAGTCGACGATCACCTCCTGCCCGATGCGCGGGATGCTGACCGCGCCCCAGCCCTTGCCGGCCCAGGGGTGCGACACGCGGATCCAGCAGGAGCTGTTCTCGTCGTTCTTGCCGTAGCGGTCCCAATGGAACTGCACCTTCACCCGGCCGTGCTCGTCGGTCCAGATCTGCTCGCCCTGCTTGCCCACCACCAGCGCCGTCTGCGGGCCCGGCATGCGCCGGCGCGGCGTCAGGCGCGGCGGGCGCCAGGGCGCATCCAGCGGCAGCAAGGTCAGCAGGAAGCAGGCGCGCCCGGCCACCGGCGCGCGCAGCGCGGGCGACTGGCGGATCAGCTCCTGCACGATCGAGGCGCTTTCCGCATTGACCGCGTCGGCCTGCAAGGTGGCGTCCAGCTCGCCGACGAGCGAGGGCGGCTGCGCCGCGTCGTCCAGGCCCTCGTGGCCCGCATGCGTGGCGACCAGCACGCAGCCGGCGATCACGTAGTCGCCGTCCTGCTGGCCGTCCGGGCTGCCCTCGAAGCGGAAGCGCCGGCCCACCGCCACGTCGGGCCAGTGGGTCAGCGCCCAGTGGCGCTGGCGCCGGCCGATCAGTTCGTCCAGGCGCAGGCGGGCCCAGCCGTCGGTGTCGGCGTCCTTGTCGTAGCCACCGGGGTATTCGAAGAACTCCAGGTCGGCCAGCTCGTGCGCATCGGGCTCGGTCTTGTCGGCCGACAGCGTCTTGCTGATGACGGTGAAGTCCCGGTCGCGCGAGGCGAAGGCGCCGCTCTCCAGCTGGCGCATGCTGATCCACTGCACGATCTCGGCATGGCGCGACTCGGACGACTGCGAAGCGTCGTAGGCCAGCGTGCCCGCGGCCGGCAGCGGCTGGTGCGCGGCATCGAGCGCATCGGCCAGGTGCATCTTCGGCTCGGCCTCGGTGCTGTCGAACCAGTAGTAGATGCCCTCTTCCTCCATCAGCCGCGACAGGAAGTCGTAGTCGCTTTCCTGGTACTGCACGCAGTAGGTGTGCGGCTCGTGGTTGCCGATCACGTTGCCGGCGGCGGTGTTCTTCAAACGCTTGATCGGGCTGTCCTCCAGCACCGCGTCGATCACGTCCAGCACCTTCTGGTCCTGCAGGATGCGCGAGTTGCTGCGCCGCGTGAGCAGCCAGAACCACGAGCGCAGGGTGATGCGGTACTGGAAATGGCGCCCCACCTGCGTGCCGCGGATGAAGCGCACCGCGCAGCCCTTGCAATGGCGTTGCGCGGCGCCGCCGGCGGCATCATCGAACTCGAACACGACGTCGAAGGCATGGCCCAGGATGTCCTTGGGCTGGATGTCGTCGCGCTTCGACAGCACCGTCAGCTCGTAGTGCGAGGGGCGCGACAGCGATTCATGGCCGGCCATGCTCCAGAACATCAGGTCGCCCGCCGCGGGCGATTCGCTCTTGATCTGGTAGGTCGGGTCGGGCATGGGTGGATCCGGATCGGTTGCTGTCAGGACGAACGAGGTGCGCCGGCTTCAAAGGCGCCGGCCTCGTCCGGCCGCCATGCGGCCACCAGCAGACCGTCGACCGGCTTGCCGCCCTCGGTGCGCAGGTGCACCGGCTGCATGCCGCGCAGCTGCAGGCCGGCGGCGGCCAGCACCTCGGCCACGTAGCCGGCGCGGTGGCCGTAGCGGCCGTGCGGGTTGAGGCGGAAGGGTTCGGCGGCCGCGCCGTCGTCATCGGGCGGCAGCGCCTCGACGGTGAACATCAGCCAGCCGCCCGGCGCCAGCGCGCGGACGCTGGCGCGCGTGACGGCCGCCAGGTCGCCGAAGTAGCACAGCGTGTCGGCCGAGACGATGAGATCGAAGGCGGCCGCCGGCGCGGCCTCGATGTGCGCCGTCAGCTCCGCCTTGGCCAGCGTGTCGTACACGCCGCGCGGCTCGGCCCGGGCCAGCATGCCGGCCGACAGGTCCACCCCGTGCAGTTCGCGCGCCCAGGGCCGCAGCAGCGGTCCGCACAGGCCGGTGCCGCAGCCGGCGTCCAGCACCACGCGCGTCGGGCTCGGCGCGCCCAGCCGGGCCTCGACCTCCTGCGCCAGCAGCTGCGGCGCGCGGTAGTGCAGCACGGCCAGCTTGGCGTCGAAGCTGCCGGCAAAGCCGTCGAACACCTTCTCCACGTAGTCGTCGGACGCGCGCGCCGGCACGTCGCGGCCGGAGCAGGCGGCCAGATGGTGCCGCGCCTCGGCGCTGTCGGGCTCGTCGCGCAGCCAGTCGGCGTACACCTTCGTCGCCTCCTCGAAGCGCCCGAGCGTGTAGTAGGCCATGCCCAGCGCCTGGCGCGCGCGCACGTTCTCCGGCTTGAGGGCGAGCGCCTCGCAGTAGCTGATCAGCGCCGCCTCGTTGCGGTTCATGCCGTGCAGCAGGTTGCCCAGGTTGGTGTGGGCGTCGACGAACTGCGCATCCAGCGCGATCGCCTGGCGGTAGGCGGCCTCGGATTCGTCGAACCGCTTCTGCTCGCGCCGCACCACGCCCAGGTTGTTCTGGATGTCGGCGCGCTGCGGCGCCAGCCGG
>Ga0160435_1000611_pt1 | contig 10518 bp, 12 predicted proteins | sample HID1973K_E0MG_FD_108213 | JGI IMG/M metagenome (GOLD analysis project Ga0160435, IMG submission 108213) | Enriched mosquito-associated microbial communities from UW Madison campus, WI, USA - HID1973K_E0 MG | ecosystem: Host-associated > Arthropoda: Insects > Digestive system > Unclassified ... | reverse complement strand
GTCGGACCGCGTGCCGAGCAGCGCGAGCACGATCCATGGGGCCGCGACCGCGAGCCGGGCGGCGTTCACCGTCCAGGACTGGCGCGCCTCGAGCTCGCCACGCGTGCGCAGGTCGTCGCGCAGTTGTCGCAGTGTGAGGTGTTGCCGCTGGTCAGCGCCCTAGGGAGCCGCGCCTACGCGAGGATTGGTTCGGCACCGCGTGGCAGGAGTTCGACGCGTCGCGGATCCCACGTCCGGGTGCCCTTGACGGCGGCCCTGTGCAGCCGCACTTCGAAGAGTGCTCGAACGACGTCGCGGCGTTCGGGAATGGTGAAGGCTCGCCATGCTGCGGCGTGGTCGTCAGCGGTCGCCAGGCGTAGGACAGCTGGTCCTGCGGCTCGCGTAGTCGTTCCAGCGCGAGCGGTGGTGAGCTCCGCCTCCAGCGGGTCCAGGGCGAGCGCGAACGCCATCGCGCTGATGCGCTTGGCGCGGTATGCCTCGGTCAGTTCGGCGACCTCCGCTTCGAGCTCGGCGACCTTCGCCTTCGCCTCATCACGCGCTTTCACTGACCGCGCGGTGTCGCCTCGGAGCGCCAGGAGCGACTGCGGGTTTGCGACCACAGCTAGCACCGCCTGCTCGACGAGGTCGTCAGCGGGAGGCGCCTGCACATACACACCCCGGCATTTGGTTTGGTCGCACGTGTAGGCGGGGTACACGACCCCCTTTTGCCGTTTGACCCGGTGGCGTACCGGCACCCCACAGATCCCGCAAACCGCGAGGTGGCTCAGGAGGTGCGTCGGCTCGATGCCGCGGTGAATCACGCGAGCCGGGTCCGACAAGATGGTCAAAATGCGGGCTCGTTCGTCGGCCGTGATGAGCGGCTCCCAGGCAGCCTCGAAGAACACTGGCTCCTGCCCTGGTCGCCTGTGTGCGCGTACCCCGGCGATTGCTGGCCCCCGCAGGATCTGACCGACTGTGCTCGCCGTCCAGCCTCGTGCTCGGGCGGCGTCCCGTGGCGGCTTAGGCGTTCGGATTCCCCGCGTGTTCATGTCGACCGCGAGTTGGTTGAGCGACGTTCCGGCGAGGAACCGCTCGACGAGCTCGCGGACAACCGCTGCTGTGCCCTCCTCGCCCCGGCCCGGTTCGTCTGGCTCCTGCCGAACGAGGTCGCCACTGCGTGGGTCGTACACGCGTCGGTACCCGTATGCGATTGACCCGGCGGGTAGACCCAACTCGGCCAGGCGCGCCTTGGCTCGAAGCGCCCGCTCCGAGGTCTCATCAGCCTCAGACTCAGCGTCGACAGCGTCGTGCGCGACACGGCGGCGGTCCTTGACCTTCCGCAAGTCATACAGGTCCCCCTTGTAGGAAAGGAGGACACCGGCAGCCTGGAGCTGCTTGCGGAGGGTGAGGAAAACCTCCAGGTCGCGCGTCGCTCGGGAGAACTCCCAGGTGACCAAGACGTCAACATCGCCACTGCCGATTGCGGCGATGACGCGTTCCCAACCTTCGCGGGTGCCTTTCGCACGGGTCGACGCGGACTCGTCGTCGTCGACGATGGTGTCCACGACGTTCCAGCCTTGGTCCTCGGCCTCGCGCCGGCAGTCAGCGACCTGCGACTCCGTGGCCCGTCCGCGCTTGCGAGGGTCGTGGGAGGTTCGCGCGTAGATGAGCGCCCGAAGTGGCTCGGTGGCGCGAACTACGCGCAGGTGGGTGGGCACAGAAGAAACGCTACCTCTCCCCCTTGTCGCTGCGTGACGGTTTACGCAGCAGCCTCGGCAGCGTCGGCGGCTATCCGCTCTTCCGCGCTTGCGACGATGCCTCGGATGCGTGCGGCCTGCCCTGGCGTGAGGGGCGGCAGCTTGAGGCTGGCGATGTATGCGGCGTTGGCTGCGGCGATGTCGTCTGGCACGAGCCGGCGCGGGCTCGAACCCGCGGTGCGGTTCGTGGATGTCATGGGTGGAACGTTACCGACGCGCTCGGACAGAAACCGGTCCTGACCTGCGGTTTTACTAGCACACTGGCGTGCTAATAGCACCCTGGCGTGCTAACCGAGCGCGCCCACCTGCACGTCTATACGTACAGGTGTTGCGCACCTCCCGGTCCCAGTGTGCAACAGCCGTCCCGAATGTCCGTCTCGGATCCTGAGAACGGCACGCTAGCGTGCTAAAAGTGCAGGTCAGGGCGCCAGACCGCACACCAGTTCGACCCCCTGGCTTCCCGGACGTACCGCGGCCGGCATGCCACTGTCACGAGCGGTCCCGCCCCGGCCACGCTGGCGGCAGCTCCGGACCGGCGGCTGGCAGCTCGTACCGCCGGCCGCCTGCCCGAGGTGCAGGACCGGGTGGCCAGTTGATGGTGGCCGGCGCCCCAGGGAGACTGTCGTTGGCTGCGGGTGCGGCCTCGAACGGCACCACAGCGCATGGATCTGCGGCTCGTGCGGCGTCTGGACCGCCGAAGGTTGCACAGACGTCACGCGGTGGAGCCTCGGCACCTACCCCGGCAGCATCACCGTCGAGAAGCGCGTCGGAGAGCCAGGGCGAGAGTGAGTTCACCCGGCGATCTCTGCCTCACGCGCCGCGCCGCTCGATTGGATGGGGACATGCATGGTCGAGTCGCAGTCCTCGCAGCGTGCGTCATAGTGACGATCGCTGGATGCTCATCCGAACCAACGACCAAGACCGTTGATGCGGACACCGCCCAAGCACTCGGCTGGACCTGGCCGCTGTCGGTCGATGGCGGGAACATCGTGTGTGCCGGCTCCAAGCAGCTCGTCTTCCGCGTCGACGGCACCGACTACGCCCTAAACGGCCTAGCCAAGAGCGGTGGGTACCAGATCATCGACCCCATCTGGCTGGACGACCCCGACGTCGCTGGGCTCAAGATCGACATCTCCGGCCTCACAGACTTCGGACTCACCGCCTGTGGCTACTGAGCGTTCCACGGGCATCTACGTTCTGACAGGCTGGCGGAGCCCCGTCTACCTCGGGTACGTCTGGCGAATCTGGCCCGGGAACACCTCGTTCTACGTGAAGCCGCGCGCTCAAGCGCTCGGAGGCTTCAAGATCAGCCTTCACGGACCGGACGAACGCCATGCCGCACCAGGCTTCAAGCTCGGCTCTGACGGCGCGACACCAGCGGACACGGCGACCGTGGCGACGGTTGGCTTTCTCCCTGCCTGGTTCGACGGTGAGCTCGTCGCGCCCGGTGTGCGCCGCGTCATACGGATACGCACGACGTGGGACCTCTTCGAGGACGGCGTGCCTTCTGCTCCAAGTGCTGGCGAGGTTGCTGGCGGCTTCGAGGCGCACATCGCAGAACCCCCTCCACCCGGCTATGCGACCGACATCGACCTCTTCGTGTGCGAAGGTCTGCCATGGTGGCCGCGCGAAGTGGCGGCCCGCGAGGCCAATGCAGCACTAGGCCCGCTTAAGAACGGTGCTGGTCAGTGGCTCACGGGTCTGGTCGTCCGTCGGGCGGTTCCGCGGTTCCCGACCCCGTCTCACATGCTCGGGCGTGAACCCCGCACTGCCTCCGACACCGTCCGTGGAATCTCGGCCGGGATCGGCGAAGCTGGCTTTGCTTGGCTATCCGAACAGCGACTGTCGCGAAAATGGCTGGTTCGCGGGGGTCTACCGCCTGCGGCCCGCCCGTTGAGGCTTAGCCCCTTGAGCCCCGTCCTACCCGCCTGCAGCCAGCCCGAGTTTCACAAGTAGGTCCTCGACCTGCTTGCTCGGCGTGAGCACCCAGGCGACCTCATCCTCGAACTCGCCGGCGAAGCGTCGTGCTCGCCTTTCGCGTCGCGCAGGCGCAGCCGCCCGCGCAACCTCACCAGAGTCCGGCTCGCGGCCTGTCGCATCGTCCATCCAGGACCTCCAAGAATCGGTGTGGTCGGTGCGCCACCGGCGCGACCTGAGTGAGTCGTGGCGTGGAGGAGGGCGTGTCTACTGCTCGCCTCTCGGCGGCCGATTGATCGTCGTCGCGTACTGCGAGGTACATGCCACACCTACCACCCCGAGCAGGAGCCTCACCCACCACGGTGCGCCGTCGAGCGACCCGGCCGCGATGTAGAACACCGCGGAGAGCGCGAGCCAACCCATTGCGTCCCACGCCACCGGTTGACGGCGCCTCCTGCGGCTCATGACCGTGAGCGTAGGGCGCAGTGCCGCCCAGGGCTATGCCGCACTGCACCGTGCGCGGCGCTGCCGTACGCGAGTGGTCGAGACCCGCAACTCGCGTGCCACGTCGGCCCACTGCGCGCCAGCGGAGTGCCGCTCGACGATCGCTGCGTCGGTCGCTTCCCGGACAGCTTCCTGGAGGCGGGCGAGCTCGCGTTGGAGAGCACCGAGTGCAATGAGGCGGTCTTGGGTGTTGGCCTGCTCGAGGGCACGCGTGAGCAGCACCTGACCGCTGCGAGCAGCGGCACGTTCGGCACGGTCTATACGCCGCTCGAGCTGTGCGTCCGCCGCAGCGGGCCGCCACGCCTGCCTCGACTCCATGAAGCAATCGTACCGGTGAGCATGTGCAGAACAGTAGAAGCGGGGCTTCTACTGCGCGTCGGAGGTTGCCGGTAGAATGTTCTATATCCACTAGAACAACAAGCGAAAGGCACTCCAATGAGTAACCCCCTCTCCCGGACCGCTCCTGGTTCGGACCAGCTCGCCCGAATCGCAGCGCGCCGGCCGGGCCTCCTCGTTCTCATCAGTTTCGCCGCCGGGTCCGTCGTGACCACAGTGGCGGCGATTCTCACCCGCTGCCCGACTGGCGTTTAAACCTCACACCGGCACTATCCGAAACAGACCCTCAGCCCCCTGGCCGGCCCGGCCACAGAAAGGACCCCCCAAATGCGTACATCGATCAAGCTCCCCGCCCTCGCGGTCACCGCGGTCCTCGTGGCCGGCCTGACCGCCGCATGCAGCCCCAACACGGTGCAGGACGCCACACCGGGCACGGCCGCTTCCGCGTCGCCCGTGGCCGCCAGCGAGGCGGCCCCCGCTGCACCGGAGCCGGTGGAGACCGAGGCGCCAGTCGAGAAGCCGCAGGCCGGGGACGAGCTCGTCGACGGTGCTGCCGTGGCCGCTGCTGAGGCCGCTGGCCTGCGCGTCTATAACGACTGGGAGGCCGGCAAGAACTACGCCATCGACGCAACCAAGCCTCTGCCGAAGGCCGTCAAGAAGGTCATCGCGACGCCCGCTGTCGAGGCCGTTGCAAAGCTCAAGAAGTCCTCGAGTGACACGTCCCTCCTCGCAGGCATCGACAACCAGGCTGGGGCCGCATCGGACGCCACCGGTCGCACGGTGATCTTCCTCATCGCGATGCACGGCGGACGCGACGGCAGGTGGGGCATCCGCTATTCCGCATGGAACCCCGCGTTCGACTCGGTTCTGCCGGCACTGTCGGTGTCCTGGTCGCACGATGACGCTCTGGCGAAGACCAAGGCGTGGGTCACCAAGCAGAAGAACGCCGACAGCTTCGACATCATCGACGCGACCAAGTAGCCGTTATAGCAGCAGAAGGGCCCGGTCTTCACCGGGCCCTTCTTGCTGTCCATGGCAGGCATCAGGGAGCGTCGACGTAGTTCGAGTAGCTCGCGTCGCTCGTGCCCCCGGGGCTAACAGACTTCAGTCCCCACTGCATCTTCGAGACCAAGCTCCAAGTGACACCACGCGAAATGGTGCGAGTCTCACCACCCTCGTCTGTGCTCGTTTGACCAACCGAGAGCCACGGGCCTGGGTCGCTCTGGTCGCCAGTTAGGTTCCAGGTTGTCATCTGGTACTCGTAGTCGGTCGCACGAGCAACGCCGCACCACGTCAGCGACGAGTTAGTCAGACCGCCGGGCCCGCCCGCGACGGCGCCGCTCATGCATCCCGGCTTCGACGGCTTCCCCTGCTTGATGGTCGGGTTGCCGCAGTTGCTGATGGCCGTGTTCTTGTTGTAGCCGTCAGTGACCTCGCTGTATGCCTGGATGTTTGTGTACGTCCCAGCGGGGAGTTCACTAAACACGTGGTACTCGCCGTACCAGCTGCTACCGATGGTCACGCTGTCGCCACCCCAGACCTTGATGCTGCCCGGTGCGGTGTTGTCTGTCACCGAGTAGGAGCACAACGCGTATGCCGGGTCGAGAGGCTTGGTCTTCGCGGGGCCGGAGTCGCTCGGCGACACGTTGAAGCCGTCTCCGTTCTTCGCGTACGCGGTGAACGAGGTGCCGTCCTTCTGGTTGTAGAAGGTTGCCGAGCGTCCGTCCTGCCATCCGCTCCCACTAAGGCCGAGCTGCGAGTCGGCCGACGACCCGTTCGATGCGCTCATCGACAACTTGACCCAGTACGTCCCTGTGCTCTCAACCGTGAGTGCTGGTGTCGCCAGCAGGTCCGTCTTCGCTGTGGTGGTCGCCGAGGCCGTGTTGAAGTCGTCTGTCACCTTCGCTGTGACCGTGTAGGTCGTGTTGTCGACGAGGCTGTCCCAGTGCCAGTAGTCGATGTCAGTGCACTGGTCGTTCGCGTCGCAGCGGTTCCCGTTTCCGTTCGACTCGCCGGTCTTGATGGTGCCAGAGCGGTCGATCGTCGGGGTAACACGCGAGCCAGTGACTGCGATGACACGCGCCTTGATCGCGCGCGTGCTTTGCAGGGTGCCGAGGTTGGTCGCCACTGCGGAAACTGAAGGTGGCAGCAACTCGTCAGTCGACGCGGTGGTTGTCTTGACCGTGGTGACGTTCACACCGTCCGTCGCTGTTGCTGAGACGGTGTAGCTCGTGTTGTCAGCCAGCGGGTTCCAGTACCAGTAGTCATCGGAGGTGCAGACGGTCGTCGAGCCTGCGACGCACTTGCGACCGGTACCGGAGTCCTCACCCGAGCGTGGCGTCGCGCCCGAGGTGCGCTTGATGGACGGGGTGTTCGCGGTGCCGTTTGTCGAGGTCACCTTCGCGACGATGCTCTTGGTGCGCTGCAACTCGCTGCCCGACCCCGATGCGGACGCCGAGACGCTCACCTGAACGGCGGGGGTGGTCGCCGAGCATGCTGTGCCATCCGAAGCGCCCGTCGCATTGCTGGTCTTTGCGGTGAACGTGTGAGTGGTTCCGTCCGCGAGGCGGTCGGCATCCTTGGTCTTGGACGTTGCTGCACCACTCCACGCGACGGAGTATCCAGGCGCGGCGGTGCCACCGGTAACCGAGTACCCGGTGGCGGTCGAGACCATCGCTGCGGGGTTGACCGTGATGGTGGCGGCACGTGTCGTAACGCCACTAACCGCGCATGAGACCGGGTCTGGGGGCCGCTGCAGGCCGCCTGCGGTGCTGGACCAGGGCGAGCAGCCCGCGATGTTGCAGGTGCGCGCCCGGTACACGGTCGTGTCTCCACGGGTGCGGCCGGGGTCGGCCTTCGAGGTCGTCGATCGCGGGACGGCAGTGGCGAGCGTCGACCAGCTGGCCGGGGTGGTCTCGTGGTGCTCGACGTCCCACGTCGCGTCACGGGTCGCCGCAGGTGTGCCACCCGCGCCCGTCCACGTCGCCGCAGGGGTCCAGGTGACCAGGTTGGAATCGTCCGCTCGCGCAGACGCAGCGACCGTCGGTGCGAGCGGAGCCGTGTACGCCGTCGCCGAAGGCGAGAAGAGGCGAAGAGCCCCGCCGTACTTGGTCGTGTCGAGCTGGCCCAGCGGCAGGTCGGTGCCTTCAATGTCGGTGGTGACGTACTGCTCCCAACGGTTGACTGCCACGATCTTGTAGGTGTGGTTGTGGGCGTACCCGGAGCTGTTTCCCCAGCCGTACTGACCAACACCGTCGGTGAACGAGAGGCCCGTGACGCCGGTCTTGAAGAGCACGCCGTCGCGGTACAGGTCGTAGGAGGTGGCACCATCGACCACAGGCCAGGAAAGGTCGATCGAGTTCCACCGGCCGGTCGCAGTCAAGACCGCAGCGGCCGGACGCAGCCCGGTGACGACCGCGTTCGACAGTGGCGCTGAGGCTGCCCCGCAGGTCACGTTAAGGTCGGCCCGGACCACGTACTTCACGGACATGCCCGCTGTCAGCGCGACGTCGTTGTCGGTCCAGGTTGCGACCTTGGGGTCGGCGATGAAGGCGACCTGGGTGAGGCTGTTGGTCTGCGGCTGTCCAGTCGGCCAGGTCACTCGCCAGATCGTCCAGCCCGTGGTGAGGGACGAGGTTGCGTCCGACCAGTTAAGGACGGGGCGGTTCAGCCCGGCCCCCGTCGTCGTGACCTTCAGGAGTGGCGCGGTGGCGTACTCCGCGTCGCAAGGGTTCGGGTTCGCCGTGATGGTATTGCGGCCCGTAAAGGCTTGTGCAGAATCTAGCGTTTGCGGCTTGCTGAAGCCCTTCAGCTGGGTTTCCAGGTGCCAGCTGATCGTCTTGACGTTCCGGGTCGAAGTCGCCGGGAGCGGGATGGCCCTGCCCTCAGCGGTCAAGTAGCTGAACGTCGCAGTCCCGGTGTACGACGTGAGGAGCGTCTCGGTCTTCTTCTCCAGGCGGCCAACGTCGCCGGCGCAGTCCTCCTGCCCGAACCAGTGCGTCGTCACGGTGAGGACGCCGGCCGAGATTCGGTAGTCACGCTCGACGCACTGTCCCTCGAGGACCGTGTCAAGCACGACCTGCTGCGCCGCGGCCGTGTTGATGCTGACCGCGTGCCCGACATCACGGACGAGTTGGCCCGATACGTCGAGCGTCGCGTCCCACTGGTGGTTGCGATCCGGGAGCGTCTGCGAATCGGACGTCGCCCAATGAATGGCCCTACTGATCAGGGCGGCGAGCAATCCGGTGAGGAGTACCACGACCACCATTTCGATCAGGGTCCAGCCCTTGTCGCTGTCGCGTGTGGCCCGCATCCGACGGGCTAGATTCTGCAAGCCCGCCATGGGGCCACCTTCTTTCGTTCTTCCCGGTCGCCCTACCGGCCCCGGGTGGTTTGGGTGCCGGCCGGTGTAGGGCCCGGCCGGCGGCGAGTCGGGATGGGTGGCGTCACCCCGAATCGCAGTCCTAATGCGCGCTGTGTCTCAGCATTTACTGCGAGCCAACAATGCGGTTCCTACACTGCATATTGTATTCGTTGCTCCAGACGCTCAGATTTACGCCGGGCTCATTCAGCAACGACGTCGCTTTGGGCGTTTACACGGCCACGAGAAGGTCCTGTGCCAGCTCCGCAGCGTCCTGGCCGTTCTGCTCGGCGGCGGCTCGCAGCCAGCGGCCAACCGTCGTGTGGGCGACCGAAGTGCGCTCCCCGATTTCCCGGTGGGATAGGTCCGGTTCGGCGGTGGCGAGCCGGATGACCTCGGCCCGTAGCGCCTCACGTTCCGTCCGGCTAGCACTTGTCGTGGACGAGGGACGGCGTGCACGAACCGTTGCAACGTCCGCGGCCGGCTGCGTAGGAGCAGCGGCGGCGGTCGGGGCTGACAGGACGGGCTGGGACGCGACGGACCGAGCCGCACGACGGATACGACGAGCGGGCGCGAGTTCCTCATCCGGGCCAGCTACAGCGAGATCTGCGAGCTGGTGCACAGCCAGGGCCGCCAGGACCGGACTCAGGGCCGCGATACCTGCGCCGATAGTCCGGAGCACGTCAGCGTCGGCCACACCATCTGCGAGAGCGACGTGCGCGGCGTTCGCAGACGCACTGAGCACCGTCCCGGCGACCACACCCGTCCACGCGAGGCGGGTGGACTCCCCGCGCGCGCGCCTGATCAACGCCGCTGCGGTGTACGTCAAGATCGCGCCGTCCAGCATGACCGGGACAGTCCACGCCAGCGAGTGCGGTAGACGAGCCCACGCGGAGACCGCCACGAGCCCCTGGAACGACGCAAGGAGCGAGACGACGCCCAGGACAGTCACGAGCGCGACCGTCCCGTACACAAGCGGGCGAGAGTCCGCGTTCAACTTCACGGCGAGACGGCGACGAGTCAACTTCGTCTGGGGGGTCATGGCTCCTCCTGCTGTGGTCTGGTTGGTCTGGGAGTCCTGAGGGCGGCGGCGGCTGGTCACGCCGCCCCCAGGGAGGTCTGCTCGAGCGTCTCGGCGGCGATGTAGCCGTACGCCTGAGGACGTCCGGTGTGCGGGTCGACCCACGTCCTGCCGATGCCAACGAGCACGGCGGTGGCGGTCTGTGCAGCGTCGGGAGCGATGAGCTCGACTCGCTCGTGAAGCGCCGCCTCGAGGTCAGCCGGCGCGCCGACTGCGACTACGCGGCCCGAGCGGGTCCGCCGGGCTTCGAAACGTGCGCTCATCGGTTGCCTCCTGGGTCTGTCCGGGTCGCCGAGTGGCGAGGTCATCGGGCTCGTTAGAACATCGTCTGAACTAGCGATGTTCTAACGCTACAACATAACTCCGACGGATCTGTCGACGTTCTGCCGTAGAGTTGAACCATGACGCGACCACCCCTGCCCACACCCACGCCGTCGTCCCCGACCGGCTACGTCACGCTGCGCGACCTCGAGGAGCAGTGGGGTATCGCCGGCTCGACGCTCCGATCGGCTATCCGCACCCACGACCGCCCCACCGGGTGGCTCCCACCTGCCGACGCGACCCTCGGCAAAGCGCTCGTCTGG
>Ga0160435_1000606_pt1 | contig 10588 bp, 12 predicted proteins | sample HID1973K_E0MG_FD_108213 | JGI IMG/M metagenome (GOLD analysis project Ga0160435, IMG submission 108213) | Enriched mosquito-associated microbial communities from UW Madison campus, WI, USA - HID1973K_E0 MG | ecosystem: Host-associated > Arthropoda: Insects > Digestive system > Unclassified ... | reverse complement strand
TTGATCGCGGAGAAGTGCGCGAAGACGTCAGCGCTGCCGTCCTCCGGTGAAATGAAGCCAAATCCCTTGGCGTCGTTGAACCACTTGACGGTACCGTTCGGCATGGTGATGCGAGACCTTTGCAATATTGAATGGGTGGTGTGCGGCTCGCGCACGCGCCGAGTATGCAAAGCTTATGCCCCGAAGACAATCACCCTCTCGCAAGTTCCCCGACCAGCTCCGGCAGGCCGGCCGAGGCCGCCTCCACGTTGGCCAGGACCTCGGCCAGGGTGATCTCCTGGGCATCGCCACAGCCAGCCGCCCAGTTCGCCACGATCGCCAGGCAGGCATAGTCCAGCCCCAGCTCGCGCGCCAGGCCCGCCTCGGGCATGCCGGTCATGCCGACCAGGTCGCAGCCGTCGCGGCGCATCCGCGCAATTTCGGCGATGGTCTCCAGCCGCGGGCCCTGGGTAGCGCCATAGCAGCCGCCATCGACCAGCTTGACCCCCGTCACCCGCGCCGCGGCCAGCACCTTGCTGCGCAGCATCGGCGTGTACGGATGGCCGAAGTCCACGTGCACCACTTCGGTGCCCGGCTCTTCGCAAATGGTGGAGACCCGGCCCCAGGTGTAGTCGATCAACTGGTCCGGGCAGGCCAGCACACGCGGGCCGAAGGCGTCGGTGATGCCGCCGACGGTGTTGAGCGCCAGCACCCGCTGGGCGCCGATTTGCTGCAGCGCGGCAAGATTGGCGCGGTAATTGATCTTGTGCGGCGGCAGCGAATGCCCTTCGCCATGCCGCGCCAGGAAGGCCACGCGCTGGCCCAGCAGGGTGCCCACCCGGACCGGACCGGACGGCGCGCCGAAGCGGGTTTCCACTTCGTGGGTCTGCACATCGTCCAACTGCGCCAGCTTGTAGACGCCGGTGCCGCCGATGACGGCCAGGGAGATCGGATGCATGCGCGGCTCAGTCCTTCATTGCGTAGATCGCCGGCGCGCCGCGGAACAGCTCGTTGACGTCCATGCCGAAGCCGAACACGTAGCGGTCCTCGACCTCCACGCCGGCGTAGTCGGCGCGTACGTCGGGCACGGCGCGGTCGTGCTGCTTGATCGCCAGCGCGGCGATGCGCACGTCGGTGGCGCCCTGCTCCAGGCACCACTGGCGCACGCCCTGCAGGGTGTAGCCCTCATCGAGGATGTCGTCGACCAGCAACACGCGCCGGCCAAACAGCGCGGTGGCCGGACGGTGCTTCCACACCAGCTCGCCGCCGATGGTGGCGCCGCGATAGCGCGTGGCATGCAGATAGTCGAACTGCAGGTCCTGGCCACGCGCGCCCAGTTCCAGCGCCAACTGGCCGGAGAACGGCAGCGCGCCGTGCATGATGGTCAGGTACACCGGCACTTCGCCCTGGTAATCGCGGGCAATGGCGTCGGCGATGCGGCCGATGGCGGCATCGAGCGTGGGGCGGTCGACGAGCAGGTCGGCCTGGGCCACGGCCTGCTGGAGGGTGAGATTGGACATCAGGCGGTTTTTCCGAGTTGTTGCAGCAAGAGGGATTGGCTGTGGGGGTGGCGGGACTCGGCCAGCAGGCCGTCCCAGCCCAAGGCGCCGCGCCCGATCAGCCCGATCAGCGCAGCGGTGTTCAAGCGGCGGCCGGCCACGGCCTGCAGCGATTCTTCGACCAGTTCCGGGTGGCACACCAGCACCACGTCGCAGCCAGCATCCAGGTGCGCATCGACGCGCGCCTTGACCCCGCCAGCGCTGAACGAGGCGGCCATGCCGATATCGTCGGAGAACACCACGCCACGGAAACCGAGTTCGTTGCGCAGGACCTCGCCGATCCAGCGCGGCGAATAGCCGGCCGGTTCCGGCGCCACCTGCGGGTAGACCACGTGCGCCATCATCACCGCATCGGCGCCGGCTTCGATGCCGGCGGCGAACGGCACCAGGTCTTCCTGGCGCAGCACCTGCAGCGGGCGCGGGTCGATCGCGGTGTCGACGTGGGTGTCTTCCAGCACGGTGCCGTGGCCGGGGAAATGCTTGAGCGTAGCGGCCATGCCGGCTTCGTGCATCGCCGCGACATAGGCGCGGGTGAAAGCCGCCACGATCTGCGGATCGTCGCTGAAGGCACGATCGCCAATGGCACGGTTGCCGCGGCCGAGGTCGACCACCGGGGCGAAACTCAGGTCGACGCCACTGGCGCGGATCTCGCTGGCCATCAGCCAGGCATGTTCGCGCGCCAGTGCCAGCGCCGCTTCGGCGTCGCGCAAGTACAACTGGCCAAAACCCTGCAGCGGCGGCAGTGCGCTGAAGCCTTCGCGGAAGCGCTGCACGCGCCCGCCCTCCTGGTCCACGCAGATCAACTGCGGGCGGGGTGCGGCGGCGCGGATCGCGGCAGACAGCTCGGCGACCTGCGCGCGCGAGGCGAAGTTGCGCTTGAACAGGACCACGCCGGCGACCGCGTCGTGCTGCAGCCAGTCGCGTTCCTGGGGGCTCAGTTCGGTGCCGGCAACGCCGATCAGGAGCATGCGAGGTGGATCTCCAACGGTTCGGGGAATCGCGCAGCGCCGGGGCGCCGTCGCGGCGCCGGGATGGCGCACTGCCGCATTGTCGCAGAAGCGCGCGCCGGCTTCAGATCGGGTCCTTTGGCGAGGCACCGGTCTCGGCGGCGATTTGCGCCAGGGTGCGGGCAAAGGTTTCCGGCGGTTGCGCGCCCTGGACCAGGTAGCGGCCGTCGATGACGAAGCTCGGCACCGCCGTGATTCCCAACGCTTGCGCTTGGGCCAGTTGTGCCCGCACCTCGGCCAGGCCTTCGTCCGAATCCAGCAGGGCATTGACCCGCGCTGCAGGCAATCCGCCGGCCGCGCCGGCCTCGACCAGGGTCTGCGCATCGGCGAGATTGCGGCCCTCGGCGAAGTGGGCGCGGAACAGTGCCTCGGCCACCGCCGCGGCGTCGCCCTCGCGGCCGGCCAGCCACAGCAGGCGATGCGCGCGCAGCGTGTTCACGCGCACCTGGCCACGCTCGAAATCGAATGGCAGGCCTTCGGCCCGGCCCGTCTCCTGGGTTTGCGCCAGGATCTGTTCGGTGCGCTCGGCGCTGCCGAACTTGGCGCGATAGGCCTCGCGCAGCGGCACCGGCTCAGGACCGGCGCCGGGGTCGAGCTGGAAGGCGTGGTAGTGGATCTCCACCGCCGGTGCCTGCTCACCCAGCTGGGCCAGGCCACGCTCCAGGCGATGCTTGCCGATCCAGCACCAGGGACAGACGATGTCCGACCAGATGTCGATGCGCATGGGGGACTCCACGCGGATGAGGGGCTGACACTATGCCGGCAAGGGCGTGGACGGGCCATTAGCCGCGATGGCTGGCGGAGGCAGCACAGGTGCGGGCTGCTTCCGGTCGGGGCTCAAGCCCCTCCTACAGGGAGATCGCCGGCAATTAGCGCGGCCAGCGGTTGTAGGGGTGCGCGGCCAGGGCCAGGTTGTAGTAGCGCGCGTCGTCGGTGACTTCTTCACCCAGCCACTGCGGCCGCTCGAAAACTTCGTCGGCGTGCTGCAGTTCGATCTCCGCGACCACCAGGCCGGCGTTGTCGCCAAGGAATTCGTCCACTTCCCACAGGTGGCCCGCGTGCCGCACCAGGTGGCGACGCTTGTCCACCAACCCGCCGACGCACAACGCCAACAATGCGCGCGCATCCTCGACCGGGATCGGATAATCGAACTCCTGGCGGGTGTGGCCCAGCTCGCGCGACTTCAAGTTGAGGAACGCTTCCTGGCCCTGGATGCGCACGCGCACCGAAGCGCGCTGCGCGCCGCTCTGCATCGCCGCCTGGTCGTTGATATAGCCTTGCGCCATCGGGATGACCTCGTGCGCCGCCGCACGCCAGCCGTCGCCGCTGAGCAGGAATTTGCGCTCGATCTCGATGCCCATCGTGCTTCCTCAGCGCTCGAACAGCGCGATGCTTTCCACGTGCGCGGTGTGCGGGAACATGTCCATGGCGCCGGCCGCCTTCAGGCTGAAACCCTGCTCGTTGACCAGGTAGCCAGCGTCGCGCGCCAGCGAGCCGGGGTGGCAGCTGACATAGACGATGCGCTCGAACTTCTTCAGCGGCAGCTGGCGCAGCACGTCGATGGCGCCGGAACGCGGCGGGTCCAGCAGCAGCTTGTCGAAACCCTGGCGCATCCAGGGCGCGTTGCGCTGGTCCTGGGTGAGGTCGGCGGCGAAGAACTGCGCGTTGCCCAGGCCGTTGCGTTCGGCATTTTCGCGCGCGCGCGCCACCAGGCCGGCGTCGCCCTCCACGCCCACCACCTCGCGCACGCCGCGCGCCAGCGGCAGGGTGAAATTGCCCAGGCCACAGAACAGATCAAGCACGCGGTCCTCTGGCCGTGGATCGAGCAGGCGCAGGGCGTGGTCGATCATCTTCTCGTTGAGCGAGGCGTTGACCTGGATGAAATCCAACGGCCGGAACGCCAGCTCCACGTTCCACTGCGGCAGGCGGAAAGACAGCGGCACTTCCTGCGGCCACAGCGCGTGCACGCTCTCCAGGCCGCCGGGCTGCAGGAAAATGGCAAAGCCATGGGCCTGGCCGAATTCGGACAGCGCCTGGCGATCGTTTTCGCTCAACGGCTGCAGGTGGCGCACCGTCAGCACGATGGCGTCGTCGCCGGCAATGAACTCGATTTGCGGGATATCGCGCTTGCCGTCCAGCGATTCGACCAGTGCCGCCAACGCGGTGACCTTCTCGCCGATCTGCGGGATCACCGTGTAGCAGACCGAGAGATCGGCGACGAAACGCGGGTCCAGCTCGCGGAAACCGACCAGGGTCTTGTCCTTTTTCTCGACCCGGCGCACCGAGAAACGGCCCTTGCGGCGATAGCCCCAGTTCTGCCCGACCAGCGCCGGCAAGACCGTCTCGGGAGTGACGTGGCCGATGCGCCGCAGGTTGTCCATCAGCACGTGCTGCTTGGCCACGATCTGCTCGTGCTCGTCCAGGTGCTGCAGCACGCAGCCGGCGCAGACGCCGAAGTGCGGGCAACGTGGCTGCACCCGCTTCGGCGAGGCTTGCAGCACTTCCAGCGTGCGCGCCTCGTCGAAATGGCGGCTGCGGGCGGTGGGCTCGGCCACCACCACCTCGCCCGGCAAGGCGCCGCTGATGAAGGTGACCTTGCCGCCCTCGCCTTCGCGGCGGGCGACGCCGCGGCCGTCGTGGCTGAGGTCGAGGATCTCGGTCTGGAAGGGGGTGCGGTCTAGGCGTCTGCCGGATCTGGCCACGTGGCGACAAGCTGCGGGCAAAAAGGGCGCGTATTGTCGCAGAAGCGCCGGCCGATGGCCGGTGCAGACCATTCATTGTCGTTTGCTTGGAGAGCAGGCAAACTCACCCGGCCGCAGGCAGTTGCTGCGGCGTGCTGACATGGAGGCAGCAAGATGATGGCGTCGAGAGAGCCCCTTCGTCCCCGCGTACTACTGGTCGAAGACGACCCGATCAGCCTGGGCTTCTTCCAGGCCGCCCTGGAGCCGCTGGCCCTGCGGCTGGATTGTGCCGACAGCCTGGCCACGGCGCTGGCGTGTGCCGGCCGGGCCCGCCACGACTTGTGGCTGATCGACGCGCACCTGCCCGATGGCAGCGGCAGCGCCTTGCTGGTGCAGCTGCGACGGCTGTATCCCGACACCCCCGCCCTGGCCCACACCGCCGATGCCGGCGCCGAAGCACGCCTGCTGGGCGATGGCTTTCTCAAGGTGCTGATCAAGCCGCTGCCTGCCAGCGAATTGCAGCGCCAGGTGCGCGAGGCCTTGCCGGCCCGGGCCGAGGCGACGCTGGCCGCCGCGGTGGCGACGGCGGGCGACTGGGACGAGGCCGCCGCGCTGGCCGCGCTCAACGGCCAGCAGCACCATCTCAACGCCTTGCGCGAGCTGTTCCTGTCCGAGTTGCCCGGCACCCGCGACGCGGTCGATTCGGCCCTGCGCCAAGACGATGAAACCACCCTGCGCAACCACTTGCACCGGCTCCAGGCCAGCTGCGGTTTCGTCGGCGCCGCGCGGCTGGCGCGGGCGGTGCGTGAGTTGAAGGGGGATCCGGGCTCGACGGTGGCCAGGCACCAGTTCCATGACGCGGTGGCTGCGTTGCTGCATTGAGTTGCGTTGCGGGCTGTTGAGTTACGGTCGCGGCTGAAGCCGCTCCTACAGTGAACCCCGCTTTTGTAGGAGGGGCTCTGGGTGGCCTGGGGCCATCAGCCCCGAGGAGCCCTACCGCGGCGACAAATCCCGCAGCATGTCCCAGGCCTTCAGCCCACGCCCGCCCAGGTGGTGCATCAAGACCTCGCGCAAACTCAGCCGCAGCCCCGCCAGATCCACCGCCTCCGGCGGCAGGTCCCGCGCCAACGCCAATAGCACCCGCCCGGTAGCGGCAGCATTGCGTTCGCCGGCCCCACGATCGCTCAATAGCCGGCGTGCGCCCTGCTGAGGATCGAGCCGGTAGCGTGCGGCCGGATCAATCGGCTCGCCGTCGGCGTCGTGCTCCAGGTCGAAGCCCACGCCCAGCGCGTCGAGCAAGTCGCGCTCGAAGCGGCGCAGGCTCCAGGCCAGCGATTCGCCGGCACGCAAGCGCTCGCGCACGGTGGCGTAGGCCGCGTGCAGTTCCGGCACGGGGTCATGCCGCGGCGCCAGCCGCAGTACCAGTTCGTTGAGATAGAAGGCGGCCAGCATCGCCTCGCCTTGCAGGCGCGGCGCGGCATCCTCGGCCTCGGCGCTGCGCAGTTGCGCCAGTTCGCCGCGCTGTACCGCGCTGAAGCGGATCGCCTGCAGCGGCTGCAGGGCCGCGCGTAGCAACTGCTTGCGCTCGCCCTGCACGCCCCGGGCCAGCAATCCGATCCGCCCGTGATTCAAGCTCAGTACTTCGACCAGCAGGCTGGTCTCGCGCCAGTGCCGGGCGTGCAGGACGAAGCCGGGTTCATCCTCGATGCGCATGCGCCTGCCTCAGCCGGCGCGGGCAGCGCGCCGATGGCCGCTCATTCGTAGCCGAACGCCTTCAGCGCGGCTTCGTCGTCCGACCAGCCCTCGCGCACGCGCACCCAGGTTTCCAGGAAGACCTTGGCGCCGAACAGCCGCTCCATCTGCTGGCGCGCCTTGGCGCCGATCTCCTTCAAGCGGGTGCCGCCCTTGCCGATCACGATCGCCTTCTGGCCTTCGCGCTCGACCCAGATCACCGCGCCGATGCGCAGCAGCGCGCCGTCTTCGGTGAAACGTTCGATCTCCACCGTGGTCGCATACGGCAGCTCTTCGCCGAGCTGGCGCATCAACTGCTCGCGCACGAGTTCGCCGGCCAGGAAGCGCTGGCTGCGGTCGGTGATTTCGTCTTCGCCGAACATCGGCGGCTGCTCCGGCAGCAAGGCCAGCAGATCCTTGGTCAGCGCTTCCAGGCCCTTGCGCTTGAGCGCCGATACCGGATGCACTGCGGCAAATTCGCGGCCTTCGCTGACCTGGGCCAGGAACGGCAGCAAGGCAGCCTTGTCCTTGAGCCGGTCGACCTTGTTGACGATCAGCACCACCGGCACGCCGGCGTCGCTGAGAACGTTGTAGGCCAGGGTGTCTTCGTCGTCCCAACGGCCGGCCTCGATCACCAGCATGGCCGCGTCCACGCCTTCCAGCGACCCACGCGCGGCCCGGTTCATCACCCGGCTCATCGCCGAGGCCTTGAACTTACCCTGCTCGCGGTGCAAGCCGGGGGTGTCGACCAGCACGATCTGGCCCTGCGGGAAACTGGCGATGCCGAGCAACCGGTGGCGCGTGGTCTGCGGTCGGTTGGAGACAATGCTGACCTTGGCCCCGACCAAGGCATTGGTCAGGGTCGACTTGCCGACATTCGGACGGCCGATGACGGCGACGCTGCCGCTGCGGTAGGGAGAGGTTTGGTTCACTTGCTGGAATCCAGTTGGCGCAATACCGCGGCGGCGGCCTGCTGTTCGGCCAGGCGCCGCGACCCGCCCTCGCCCTCGGCGCTCAGCGCCGGCTCGGACAGGGTGCAGCGTACCTGGAAAATCTTGGCGTGGTCGTCGCCACTTTCTGAAACGAGTTCATACGCCGGCAGCGGCCGCTGCCGGGCCTGCAGCCATTCCTGCAGGCGGGTCTTGGGGTCTTTCTCGGGCTTTCCGACCGGCAGCGCGGCCAGCGCGCTCTCGAACCACGGCAGGATCGCCGCCCGGCAGGCCTCGAAGCCGGCGTCCAGGTAGATGGCCGCGACGACGGCCTCCACGGCATCAGCCAGGATCGAATCGCGCCGATGGCCGCCGGATTTCATCTCGCCCGGCCCGAGGGTCAGGCGCTCGCCCAGCTCCAGGGCTCGACCGATGGTGGCCAGCGCGGCCTCGCGCACGAGTTCGGCGCGGGCCCGTGTCAGTGCGCCTTCGTCGGCGCGCGGCCAACGCAGGTAAAGCGCCTCGGCGATCAGCAGGTTGACCACGCCGTCGCCGAGGAATTCCAGCCGTTCGTTGTGCGGCGCGCCGGCGCTGCGATGGGTCAGCGCCTGCGCCAGCAGCGACGGATCGGCGAAATCATGGCCGATCCGGTCGCCGCGTTGCGGATTTTTACTCGGTGATACCACTGCGGGTCAGGTCCTGGCTGGCGTTGAAGTTGCCGACCACGTCGAGGTTGCCCACCAGCGGCCTGCGCACTTCGTAGCTCACATTCATGCGCCAGCCGTTGCCGACGCGCTCGAAGGTGACATCGTCCTTCTGCACGTTTTCCGAGTAATTGATGTACAGCCGGCGGAAGAACAGATCCTTCGCCCGGCCCGGGTCCATGTCGCCGCTGCCCGGTTCGTTGGCCACGCCCTTCATGGCCTCGCGCACCGAGTAGTACTCCTGGTACATCGGGAACAGCTTCATGCCGATGTACAGGAAGAAGCCCACTACCGCCAACACCACCACGAATGACAGCAACGTCATTCCGCTTTGATTGCGCTTCATCGCTACTCCCCTAGCCACGCCACGCGTGTCGATTACTGAATACCTGTCCCGATCCGCGACGGATCGAAACTCCCCTTGCAGAACCACCCCTCGCAATTGAGCCAGATCAGGAACGCCTTGCCCCGCAGGTTGGCCTCGGGCAGGAAATGCGTCTGCGTCCAGAAACGGCTGTCCTCGCTATTATCGCGATTGTCGCCCATCACGAAATACTGCCCCTGCGGCACGACCCAGTCGCCCTGGCCGGCCGGGTTGGCGCGGCCGATCAGCTCCAGCACGGTGTGCTGGCGCCCCGGCAGGTTCTCGGTCAGCAGGGTGGCGCCGGTCATTTCCGCGCCGCGGCCCTTGCCGACGTACTCGCCCTTGACCTCGTACTGCATGGGCTCGCCATTGATGTACAAAGTGTCACCATGGAAGCCGATGCGGTCACCGGGCAGGCCGATGATGCGCTTGATCCAGTTCTCGTCGGGCGCGTGCGGCGGCTTGAACACCACCACGTCGCCGCGCTTGGGCTCGCCGGTCGGCACGAACTTGGTGTTGGTGATCGGCAGGCGCAGGCCGTAGGCGAACTTGTTGACCAGGATGAAATCGCCGATCAGCAGGTTCGGCATCATCGAGCTGGACGGGATCTTGTAGGGCTCGGCGATGAAGCTGCGCAGGATCAGCACCACTGCCAGTACCGGGAAGAAGGCGCGCGAGTATTCGATCAGGGCCGGCTCGCTGTCGAGCAGGCCGGCGCGCGCGGCGCGGCGCTTGGCCAGGAAAAGCTTGTCGAGCAGCCACACCAGGCCCGAGCCCAGGGTCAGCACGACCAGCGCGATCTCAAACCATTTCATGCGTTTTCCTTATACGGGGAGAATCGGGAAACAGGGGCGGACACCAGGAAGACGCACGCGCGCGGCGTTCGTGACTCCCCGACCCGGCCCCCGCCTCCTTACTTGTTGTCCATCTGCAGCACGGCGAGGAAGGCTTCCTGCGGGATTTCGACCCGCCCGACCTGCTTCATCCGCTTCTTGCCTTCCTTCTGTTTCTCGAGCAGCTTCTTCTTGCGACTGACGTCGCCACCATAGCACTTGGCCAGGACGTTCTTGCGCATCGCCTTGACCGTGCTGCGCGAGATGATCTGCGAGCCGACGGCGGCCTGGATGGCCACGTCGAACATCTGCCGCGGGATCAGGTCCTTCATCTTTTCGCACAACTCGCGGCCGCGGCGGTCGGCCTGGCTACGGTGCACGATGATGCTCAGCGCATCGACCTTGTCGCCGTTGATCAGCGTATCCACGCGCACGAACGGGCCGGCCTGGAAGCGCAGGAAGTGGTAGTCCAGCGAGGCGTAGCCGCGGCTGACCGACTTGAGCTTGTCGAAGAAATCCAGCACCACTTCGGCCATCGGCAGTTCGTAGGCGATCTGCACCTGGCTGCCCATGTAGGTGATGCCGACCTGGGCGCCGCGCTTTTCCTCGCACAGCGTGATCACCGAGCCGACATAGTCCGGCGGGGTGAGGATATTCGCGCGGATGATCGGCTCGCGCACTTCCTCGATGTAGTTCACCGGCGGCAGCTTGGCCGGGTTGTCCATCGGCACGATCGAGCCGTCGGTCTTGAGCACTTCGTAGATCACCGTCGGCGCGGTGGTGATCAGGTCCAGGTTGTAT
>Ga0160435_1000605_pt1 | contig 10592 bp, 6 predicted proteins | sample HID1973K_E0MG_FD_108213 | JGI IMG/M metagenome (GOLD analysis project Ga0160435, IMG submission 108213) | Enriched mosquito-associated microbial communities from UW Madison campus, WI, USA - HID1973K_E0 MG | ecosystem: Host-associated > Arthropoda: Insects > Digestive system > Unclassified ... | reverse complement strand
GCGATCGTCGCGGGCGTCGTGCGCGCGGCGGGCGGAACCGTCTCGGTCGGCGACTCACCCCTGGGCGGTGCGCGCTTCACCGTGCGGCTGCCCGCCGCTTCCTGAAAGCGGCTTCAGGTCGCTTCAGGATGGCTTCAGTGCCCGCAGGACATCCTCGAAGCATGAGCGAGCACAACAGCACCCCTGACCTCTCCCCGACTTCCGACTCGGCGCCCGCAGGCAGCAACCCGACCGCACCGACGCAGGCCTACCCCGCCGAGCCGGTGGCCCCCGCGGCCGCGTCGGAGGCGAAGCCCGCGAAGCGACGCGGACGCACGGCACTGATCGCCGGCGGCGCCGCGCTCGGCGCGATCCTCCTCGTCGGAGGCGGCGCGGCCATCGGCGCGGCTGTTGCCGACGAGGACGACGAGGATCGGGTCGCCGGTCTCGTCGCCGACGACCGGTCGGCGGGCGGCTCGGTAGCGGACGACGACGGTACGGCCGACCAGGGCTCCGGCGACGTGGACTCCGGGACGCAGGGATCCGGCACGCAGGGGTCGGACGACGACGGGACCGACGACCGCGGTTCAGACGACGCGTCGGCTGCATCCGGCACCGTCGGGGCGACGTCCGCCGACGAACTCGACGCGATCGCCCGCGCCGCGGCATCCGTTGCCGAGGGCGAGCCGGTCTCGATCGACGCCAACCGGGACGGCAGCTGGGACGTGAAGCTCCGCGGCGCCGACGGGTCCGAGGCCGAGATCCTCGTCTCGGCCGACGGCACCGCCACCGTCCGCGAGACCGAGGGACCCGACGCTGACGACCGCGCTCCCGAGAACATCCTCGACGCGGCGACGCTGAACACCATCGTCGCGGCAGCCCTCGCCGAGGCCGACGGTCGCGTCGTCGAGATCGACGCCGACGACGACGGCCGCTCCCCGTTCGACGTGACGATCGTCACCGCCGACCGCCAGATCGTCGAGATCACCCTCGACGAGTCCGGCGCCGTCGTCGGCACAGAGATCGACGACTGATCCATCCCGATTCACGGATGCCGCGGGGCCATGCGCCTCGCGGCATCCGCGCGTCTGCGGGTCAGATGCCGAGCCGCGCCTCCAGCACGCCCCGCATCGCACGGGCCACGGGCCACGCACCCTCGGACGAGTTCGCGATGACCGTGTAGGTCGCGTCGGCTGCAGGATCGTGCGACGAGACGAACGAGACCCCGGCGTCGTAACCCTCGAGGACCAGCACGTCGGCGACCTCATGCAGCCACACCGCGAGACCGAAGCGCTTACCCTCGTCCTCGTCGTGGTGACGCGGCGCGACGAGGAGGCGATACGTCTCGGGCGAGACGATGTCGCCGCGCACCAGGGCCCGCCAGAACCGGTGGAGATCGCCCGCGGTCGTATAGGCACCACCGTCACCGTTGCCGAGAACCGGCAGGTGGAGCACGTTGGTGCGGTGACCGCCGTCCTCGTCGAGGTAGCCCAGCGCGACATCACCGGTCAGATAGTCGCTCCGGTCGTAGTCGGTGAGGCTGAGACCCGCCGGGTCGAGCACCAGCCGGCGCACGACATCGTGGAACGTCTCGCCCGTCACGCGCTCGATGACCACCCCGAGGACGACGTAGCCGCTGTTGTTGTACGCGAACTCCTCGCCGGGCGCGGAGACCTGCTCGCGACCGTCGAGCATCGGCAGGAACGCCTCGGCGGTGGTCAGCGTGTGCACCGGCAGCGTCATGATGTAGTCGTCGATCTCGCCGCCGGCGGACTCGTCGATGTAATCGCCGACACCCGAGGTGTGGCTCAGCAGGTGCTCGATCGTCACGCCGTCGTCGATCAGCGGCAGGTCGGAGCCGAGGATGGTCCGCACCGGCTGGTCGAGGGCCAGCGTGCCCTCCTCGACGAGGCGGAGCACGGCGAGCGCCGTGAAGATCTTGCTGCCGCTGGCGATCGCCAGCCGCGTCACCGGGGTGACCGGAACGCGATGCGCACGGTTCGCGAACCCACCCGCCCGCTCGTAGACGCGGGCGTCGCCGACGTCGATCGTGGCGACGCCGCTGAAGAACGGGTTCCCCGTCGCGGCATCCAGGTCCGTCGGGTCGTCGATGGTCGTCATCGCAGGCTCCTTCGCGCAGCAGAACCACCCAGCGTAGCGGGGCGCGGTGATGCGGCATCCGCTCGGAGAACGCTCAAGGGACGCAACATGCGCCAGGCGAAACGGCCGAGCTGCACGTCGCGTCCCCGGAGCACGCGCGCGGCGGCGCGGATGGCGCCCCGCCCGCGTCGGGTCAGGCGGCGGGGATGACGCCGCGCTGAGCGAGGTCGCCGAGCCAGGCGAGGCTCGGCTTGGGGGTGCGCTCGAACGTCTCGCGATCGACCCCGATGAGGCCGAACGTCGGGCGGAACGAACCCCACTCGTAGTTGTCGAGCAGCGACCAGTGCAGGTAGCCGCGGATGTCGAGACCGTCCTGCAGCGCCGATGCGAGGCCCTGGAGGGCGCCGGTCGTGTAGTCGATGCGGCGGCTGTCATCCTGCGTCGCCATACCGTTCTCGGTCACCAGCATCGGCACGCCGCCGGTGACCTCCCACGTGTGGCGCAGCGCGTGGCCGAGCGCCTCGGGGTAGTACTCCCAGCCGGTGAGCGTGCGCTCGACGTCGTCGGGGAAGGGCACCGGACCGTCGGGGCCGATGATCGTGCGCAGGTACGACTGCACGCCGATGAAGTCGTCGTTCCGAGCCTGCTCGAGGTAGTAGTCCTCGCGCCAGTAGCCCCACTCGTCGCGCTCTTTCTCGTACCCGGGCACCGCCTGGTACACCTGGTTCGCGACCGTCCAGCCGCTCTTCACGTGGCCGAGACCCTTCAGCACCTCGGTCGACGCGTGGTGCGCCTTCGCGATGACCTGCGCGACGTGCGGCGAGGGCCCCGGGAAGTTGACGCCCTGCTCGGTGTCGATCTTCGCCTCGGTCTGGTTGACCATCATGTTCGGCTCGTTGATCGTCACGACCCACTCGACGTCGTCGAGGATGCGCGTCGCCGTCTCGGTGTAGCGCCGAAACCGGTCGACGACGTCGTCGGCGTACCAGCCGCCGTCGCGGCCCTGCCAGCGCGGCACCGTGAAGTGGTGCAGCGTCACGATCGGCTGGACGCCGGAGTCGCGGCAGGTGTCGATCATGCGGCGGTAGTGGTCGAGCTGCGCCTTCGAGACGATGCCCTTCTCGGGCTCGATGCGCGCCCACTCGATCGAGAAGCGGTACGCCTTCAGGCCGCCCTCGGCGAGCAGCCGGATGTCGTCCGGGTACCGGTGGTACGAGTCGACGGCATCCCCCGAGGGCTCCTCGACGGTCGTGTCGGCGGCGTGCTCGAACTCCCAGTGCGCCGTGTTCGTGTTGCCGCCCTCGATCTGGTGCGCGGCGGTCGCGGCGCCCCAGATGAAGCCGTTCGGTGCGGGGATCGTCGTCATGCGGATGTCCTTCCATCGGATGCCGCGGACGCGGCGGGGTCGGTATCGGTCAGCGGTGCGCGGGCGAGGTCGACGACCGCGCACCCGAAGGCGTCGAGCTGCAGGGCGCCGTCGGCGATGCGCGCCGCGAAGGCGAGCCGGACGGCCGGGGCCGGTCCTCGCTCGGGGAGAGCCACCGTGCGAGGAGCGGCCGAGGGGTTGAGGGCGACCAGCAGCGAACCGCCGCGGACGTAGACGAAGGGGTAGTCGGTCTCCTGCACATCCACCTCGCTGCGAGCCGACAGGCGCGGGTCGCTGCGGCGCAGCGCGATCGCGTCGCGCACGAAGTGCAGCAGGGATGCCGTGTCGCCGAGCTGTGCGGCGACGGTCGGACGGTCGGGATCGGGGTCCTCCGGCAGATAGCGGGACGCCCCCACCGTGTCGGTGTCGTCGAGCGCGCCCCACTGCATCGGCGTCCGCGAGCCGGCGCGTTCGTACCGCGGGCCGAGGGACGAGCCCTCGAGCGAGGCGAGGCCCGGGACGTACCGCATGCCGATCTCGTCGCCGTAGTAGACCGACGGCATCGCCGGCCAGGTGAGGACCATCAGCAGCGCCGAGCGCGCCTGCTCCGCGTCGCGCGGACCGCTCACCATCCGGGTGAAGTCGTGGTTCGCGGTCGGAAGCCCCACCACGCCACCGCGACCATCCGCCTCGATCGCGGACGAGGCGTCGCGCCACGCGGCGACGAAGTCGGCCGCGGTGCCGGTGCCCGCGGCATCCGCCCACACCTCCGTCTGATCCCACGCCTCGTGGACGGTCCCGCTGTTGTTGTTGAAGAGCGACTTGAGCGGGTGACCGTCGTCATCGCCGCCGAACTGGAGGAAGAAGTCGCTGTGGAATCCGGCGGCGATCGAACGCTTCGGGTCACCCCACTCCGAGATGAGGATGTTCCCCGGGTGGCTCGCGTCGAGCCGGCTGCGGATGTCGTTCCACAGCTTCGCGGTCTCGATGTGGCCGGGGTCGTCCTTGACGAGGGATGCCGCCATGTCGACGCGGAATCCCTGCACACCGCGGTCGTACCAGCGGCGGATGATGTCGACGAGCGCGTCGCGGTTCTGCCGTGGGCCGTCGGCGTCGACCGGCTGGCGCCAGGGCTCGGCGGCATCGGTGCGGGCGTATCCGAAGTTCAGCGCGGGCTGGAACGCGAAGAAATTGGGCTTGTAGAACCCGCCGCGGGGGCCGGGAACCGGCTCGAAGCCCTCGGCCTGTCGGTCGGAGAAGACGTAGCGGTGGTCGCTGTCGTCCGCGATCGCCCGCTGGAACCAGGGGTGCTGATCCGACGTGTGGCCCGCGACGAGATCGAGCAGCACGGCGATCCCGTGCCGGTCGGCCTCCGCGACGAGCCGCTCGAGAGCGGCGTCACCGCCGTACCGCGGATCGATGTGGTCGAAGTCGGCGACGTCGTACCCGGCGTCGCGCATCGGCGAGACGAAGCAGGGGTTGATCCAGACCGCGTCGACACCGAGCCAGCCGAGGTAGTCCAGGCGCGCGGCGAGGCCGTCGAGGTCGCCGATTCCGTCGCCGTCGGCGTCGGCGAAGCTCTGCGGGTAGGCCTGGTAGAGCACGATCCGGTCGAGCCGGTCGGCGAGGCTGCCTCGAGTCATCCGGTCGCTCTCCTGTCTGCGTCTGTGCAGTCCCGGCCGGTCGCTCCGTCGCGACCGGGACCTCGATGTAACCGGTTACCACGGGGACGATACCTGATGTAACCGGTTACCTCCAGCCCGTGTTGGTACAGCGGAGGACGAACGGGGACGGCGCGGCGTCCGCGGCGAGGGTCAGGCGGAGATGGCGGCGGCGACCTCGGCGACGACCGCGTCGATCGCCACGGGCACGTCGGTCCCCTGCTCCTCGGACTCGTACAGGAAGGCGGTCGAACCCCGCTGCATGCCGCAGTAGTCGATGATGCCCGCGGTGATCTGCGTCTCGAAGGAGCGGTCGTAACCGCGGCGCGCGTAGAGCGCGGCATCCGATCCGGCGACCGGGATCAGATGCATCGTGACGCGTCCGAGGCCGGGCCGAATGCCACCGCCGTCGCCCACCCCGTAGGCCCAGCCGTTCGCGAAGACGCGGTCGATCCAGCCCTTGAGCAGCCCGGGCATCGACCACCAGTAGACCGGGAAGACCAAGACGACGTGGTCGTTGCGGTCGACGCGCGCCATCTCGGCGGCGACGTCGTCGGGGTAGTCACCCGCGACGAGGTAGGCGTGCCGGTCGGCAGTCGTCCACCGCGGGTCGAACCCCTCGGCCGTGAGATCGGCGATCTCGGCAGAGCCGGCGGGCAGCGCGTCGGCGAGACGGTCGGCGACCGCGCGGGTCAGGGAGGTGGGCTCGGGGTTCGCGGTGACGATCAGCGTGGCCATCGTTCCATTCTCGGTGCGCTGGTGGCGCCCGGCTCCGCGTCCTCCTGGCTCCCCCCTGACCGCGAGACAGCAGTGGGAACCCGAGACGTCGGTTCGTTGTCAACGTCTGGGGTTCCGCCTGCTGTCTCGCGGACTCGGGCGGGGGGCGACGCGGTGTCAGAGCTCCGACGCGGCCACGCGCAAGGTCGTCGTGCCGCCGACCAGGGGGACGGATGCCGCGCCGAGGCGCGCGACGCCGGTGACCCCGGGCGGCACGGTCACGGTGAGCACGACGTCGTCGCCGTCGCGCTCCCACCGCGTGCGGATCTCACCGCGGACGGTCTGCAATCGGCCGGCTACCCAATCGAGTCGACGGTCGATGTGGGGCGCGATCACCACGTCGGCGAAGCCGGTGGACTCCTCGCTCTGGCCGATGCCGGCGACGCCCTCGTAGATCCACTGGCCCACCGAGCCCAGCGAGTAATGGTTGAAGGAGTTCATCTCCGCGGTCTGGAACCCGCCCTCCGGGGTCCAGCCGTCCCACCGCTCCCAGATGGTGGTGGCACCGTTGTCGATCGAGAACCCCCACGAGGGGAACTCGCGCTGGAAGAGCAGGTCGTACGCCAGATCGGCGCGGCCGAAGCGCGCCAGGGTGGGTGCGAGCAGCGCGACGCCGTGGAACCCGGTCGTCAGGCGCACGCCACGCGACTCGATCTTCTCCACCAGCCGGGCGAACAGTCCCGCCCGTGAGGCCGAAGGCGCGAGATCCCACGCGAGGGTCATGAGGTAGCCGGTCTGCGAGTCGCCGGTGACGCGGTCGCCGTCGATGAAGGAAGCCGCGAAGGCTCGCCGCACGACTTCGGCGCGCTCACCCCACCGCTCCGCGGCCGCCGCATCGCCGACCACCGCGGCCGCGCGCGCCGCGACCTCGCACGCGTGGGCGTGGTACGCGGTCGCGACGACGTCCTTCGGGGTGTGCTCGTCGACCGAGAGCCAGTCGCCGTAGTCGTTGCCCCGCGCGGCCCGCCAGACGCCGTCTGGGTTTCGCGCGGCGACGTAGTCGAGCCACCGCTCCATCGCCGGAAGCATCCGCACGAGCACGTCGCGGTCGTCGTAGACGCGGTGCAGGGTCCACGGCACGAGGACGACCGCGTCGCCCCAGCCGGGAGCTCCGTAGTCGAAGATCGTCGTGCCCGGCGAGCGCGGGATGACGTCGGGGACCGACCCGCTCGGGAGCTGGGCCGCGACGAGGTCGTCGAGCCAACGGCGGAGCAGGGCCTGGAGATCGGAGCCGAGTGTCGCGGTCGGCGCGAAGACCTGCACGTCCGCGGTCCAGCCGAGCCGCTCGTCACGCTGGGGGCAGTCCGTGGGCACCGACACGACGTTGCCGCGCTGGCCCCAGCGGATGTTCGAGATGAGCTGGTTGAGGAAGGGCGACGACGTGACGACCTCGCCCGTCTCCTCGGCATCCGAGGTCAGGACGATGGCGCGCACCTGGCTCGCGTCGATGTCGGCGCCGGTGAGCTCGGCGTAGCGGAAGCCGTGGAATGTGAATGCGGGCTCCGCTGGGTCGCCTGTGTGGAGGTAGTCGGTCGCCTCCGCCGAGCGGAGGTTCTCGGTGTACAGCTCGCCGGCGGCGTCGAGAACCTCGCCGTGGCGCACCGCGACGGTCCCCTCCCCGGTCGCGGGCACGCGGAGTCGTCCGACGAGGTTCTGCCCGAAGTCGATGACGGTGCGCCGGTCGGTGCGGTCGACGGCGACGGGTGCGAGTTCCTCGACCGCGCGGACGGGCTCGTCGCGTTGTCCGACGAGGGGGCCGGGCACCACATCGGTCACGACCGCCGCCCGCCACCCGGCGGCGTCGAAGCCGGGCGCGGTCCAGCCGGGGGTCGCGTGGTCATCGTCGATGTACTCGCCCATGAGCATGTCGCTCCATCGGCGACGACCGGGATGCTCACGCCACTGCGCATCGGTGACCACCGTCGTGACGCCGCTCGTCGGGTCGGCCGCGACGAGGCGGGCGAAGAATTCGGGGGCGGTGCCGTAGTGGTGCGCGTGATGACGCTGATCGAAGCCCACGAAGCCCGACCACCAGCCGTCACCGACCTCGGCGGCGACGACGTTCTCGCCCACGCGCAACAGGTCGGTCACGTCGAAGGTGCGGTACTGGATGCGGGTGCGGTAGTCGGTCCACCCCGGCAGCAGTTCGTCGTCGCCGACGCGCACCCCGTTCACGTAGGCGAGGGCGACGCCGCGAGCGGTGAGCGTCAGCCGGGCCCGCGTCGGCAGTCGGTCGAGAGTGAACGCCCGTCGCAGTTGGAGGGGCGCCGGAAGCTCCTTCGTGCGCATGGTCCGCTGCACCGGGTCGATGCGGTCCTTGTCCGACGCGTCGATCGCGCCGTTCGGCTCGGGGTCGCGGCCGATCCAGACGGCGCCACCCCAGTCGCCGACGCCGGTTTCGAACGACGACGACGCGCTCGCGGGCGTCCCGTCATCATCGGTGACGGTCACCTCGAAGCGGTAGTCCGTGTCGGGGCGCAGGATGCCGGGGGCGCAGCGCGCCGAGACGACGTCGCCGCGCAGCGGCCCGCTGTCCCAGACCACGGCGCCGCCGGCCGCATCGGCGACGGTCACCTGCGCGGCGGCCGGAGTACCGGTCTCACCGCGCAGGGACCACGAGAACACCGGCTGCGGGTCGTCGACCTCGCGCGGACGTGCGCGGGCGTTGACCCGCAGCCGGTATGGCTCGATCATCCGCAGTCCACGCTCCCGCCGTCTTTCGTGAAGGCGCGCGTGCCCGCTTCGCCGGCGAGCACCGCGAGCGAGTCCGCGGCGGCGATCAGGTCGCCGTCGGCGCGGAACGCGTGGTACGCGCCCGTCCGCTTCTTCACATCGCGGACGACGGCGTCGCCGAGCGGTGTCGAGAACCGCACGTCGATCCGACCTGCCGAGTCGTTGAACGCATGGGCGGCGAGCCGGGCACCGTCGGCCCAGCATTGCGCCCGCACGTTCGCCGAACCTGCGACCGCCTGCGGTGAATCCGCGGCGAAGATCACCGGCTCGAACAGCTCGCTGTCCTTCGCGGTCGTGATCCCACCACCCCACTGAACCCACCCGCGCGTGCCGTCGCCGTCGGTGTCGTTCGCGACGATCGAGAGAGATGCCGCCGATTCCGGCCCCACCCCGATCGCGTCGAGCATGCTCCACGGCACCGCGGCCTCGTAGACGGTCGTCTGCGTCTGCTCGTCGCGGACGGCCGCGATGTCGGCATCCGTGAGGAAGCCGCCGACGGCACCCGACGCGTAGCGGTACAGCTGCGGACCCTGCGGGGTCAGGGCGAACCCGAACTCGATGCGGGGCTGGATCTCCGGGCGGAGGTCCGATTCGCCCGGCCACACCGGCGCGATGCCGAACTGCAGCCCGTCCGCCTGCCAGGTGGCATTGCCGGTGTAGGGCTGGATGCGGGTCGGGTCGTGCACCTCGGCCGTGAGGTAGAGGTTCTCGTCGTCCCAGGTGAACCAGCTCGTCGCGGCGAGATCGTCGTCCTCGACGCCGGGTGCGGCGAGGCGCTGCGAGGGCACGCCGTCGAGATCGTCGAGCACACCGTCGATCTCGATCGCCCGGTTCGCCAGCCGCGGCACGTCATGCCACGGCAGCGCCGAGAGCGCCCCGCGCACCGACGTGTCGCCCACGCCCTCCACCGTGAGCACCACCTCGTAGCCGAGCTCGCCCGCGCCCGCGGGTGCGGCCGGCGAGTCGAGCGTCACGGTCGCGCCGGGCGCGACGGTGAGGTTCGGCTTCGTGGTGACGACATCGTCGCCGAACGACCACTCGGCACGGGACAGCTTCTGCGCGGTCGCCGTCGCGTTCGTGTACGTCGCACGCACCTTGTCGTCGGCGCCGTCGATGACGTGTGTCGCGGTGAGCGTCGCCGTGCGGGGCCGGAGCTCCGCGACCGTCGGGGACGACTGCTCGCCGCCGACCGTCGCCGTGAACGTCAGGTCGGCGATCGACTGCCGCAGGTCGGCGGTGGGTGTGACGGTGAAGGGCACGTCGACCTTTCCGCCCGCGGGCACGGTGATCGCGGCGTCGCCGTCGACCGACCAGCCGCCGTCCGCGTCGGCTGCGACCTGCGCGGTGACCTCGGTGTCGCCGAAGTTGTAGACCTCGGCGGTGACCGGGGTCGCGGCATCCGTGCGGAGGCCGTATCCGTAGAGCTGCGCGTTCTTCGAGGTGTCGGCGTCGAAGACCGGCTGGATCACGATGCGCTCGGCGTCGGTGAAGTCCGCGGCGGTCACCCGCGGGGCGGGCGTCACCTGCTCGGGCGCGTCGGTCACGTCGCCGAACGCGTCGGCCGCCACGTAGACGGGGTCTACTCCGACGGTCAGGGTGGCAGTGCCGCCGGCGCTGTCGACCGCGGCATCCCGACCCATCAGATCGGTGGCGGATGCCGCACCCTCGACGGCCAGCGAGACCTCGGTGTCCTCGCCGGCCCAGAGGACGGCCACGGGCCCGGAACCGGACTCGAACACGTGCGCCCGCACACCTGCCGGGACGTCGGCGATGCGGCCGAGGTACGCGCCGTCGCCGAGTTCGGCGGTCATGACCGACTGCGCTGCGAGCGCGGCCATCGGCTCGTCGGCGCTGCGGTACATGCTCCAGTACCACGCGCCCTCGCGGTACGGAGCCGCGATGAAGAAGAAGTGCTTGGTGCTCCCGCCCGCGAGCGACTCCACGGCAGAGCTCACGATGTAGCGCGCCTGCAGCTT